>Ga0207647_10001463_pt1 | contig 18159 bp, 8 predicted proteins | sample KBSCornC2_FD_184295 | JGI IMG/M metagenome (GOLD analysis project Ga0207647, IMG submission 184295) | Corn rhizosphere microbial communities from Kellogg Biological Station, Michigan, USA - C2 (SPAdes) (version 2) | ecosystem: Host-associated > Plants > Roots > Rhizosphere ... | reverse complement strand
GTTGGATATCGTGCCGCAGGTGTTCCTGGCACGGTGCGCGGAATGGAGTTGGCGCTGAAGAAGTATGGTTCAGGCAAACTCACGTGGGCCCAACTCGTCGAACCCGCGCGCCGCCTCGCAGGCGCAGGTTTCACTGTGACGTATGAACTCGCGCGCTCGCTCTACAACGAACGCAAATACCTCTCGCAATATGCCGAGACGAAACGAATCTATTTGAAAGGCGGACAGTTTTATAAAGAAGGCGAGCTCTTTCGCCAACCCGAACTGGCTGCGACTTTCGCGCGTCTCCAGCGATTTGGTCCGAACGAGTTTTATGAAGGTGAAACGGCGCGATTGATCGTCGCCGACATGAAGCGCAACAACGGTCTGATGACAATGGACGACCTGCGCGGTTACGTCGCGAAAGAGCGCGCCCCAGTGCGTGGCAATTATCGTGGTCACGAGATTATCTCGATGCCGCCGCCGTCATCTGGTGGTGCAGTGCTGATCGAGATGCTGAACATTCTCGAGGGTTTTGATCTGCAAAAGATGGAGGCGAGCTCGTCCGATCGTTACCATCTCATGGCCGAAGCGATGCGACGCGCGTTTGCCGATCGGGCCGAGTACATGGGTGATAGTGATTTCGTGAAAGTTCCGGTGCAGGGTTTGATCGACAAGGCGTACGCCACGACTTTGCGCACTACTATCAACACCGATCGCGCTTCGACAAGTGCGGAAGTGCGTGCCGGACGTCCGGCCGGGTACGAGTCTGATGAAACAACGCACTTCACCGTCGTCGATGCGGAAGGAAACGCGGTGTCCAACACCTACACACTCAACAATTCTTACGGTTCAGCGGCTGTTGCGAAGGGGACAGGATTGCTTCTCAACGACGAGATGGACGACTTCGCCGCCAAGCCAGGGACACCGAATATGTACGGGTTGATCCAGGGCGAGCGAAATGCGGTGGCGCCGAAGAAGCGTCCGCTGTCGGCAATGACACCGACGATCGTGCTACGCAAAGACGGCACTTTGTGGTTCACGGTTGGAAGTCCGGGTGGACCAACGATCATCAATACCGTGCTTTGCGTCATCACCAACGTCATCGACTACGAGATGAATATCCAACAAGCGATCGACTTCCCTCGCATTCATCACCAGTGGCTGCCGGATGAGCTCGTAGGCGAGCCGTTTGGATTGTCAGGCGACACGCAGCGCGCGCTCACCTCGAGAGGGCACAAGCTCGCCAAGCTGCGTTATCTCGGCGATGCCGAGGGGATCATGATCGAAGAGAAGACCGGCATGCGTTTGGGCGCGACGGATCCACGCCGGAGTGACGGACAGGCTGTCGGGTATTGAGAATCCACAGATTACACAGATTGATTAATATAATCTGTGTAATCTGTGGATAGCATATGCAGGAAGACAAACTACTCGCGTGCATCCATTGCGGTTTGTGTCTCGAGGCCTGTCCGACGTATGTCATCACGGGCAACGAGAATGATGGGCCACGCGGGCGAATCTATCTCATGCGCGCGGTGGCTGAGGGACGGCTGGAAAATACTTCGAGCGCGTTTGGTACACATATCGATCGCTGTCTCGGCTGTCGCGCGTGCGAACAGGTTTGTCCGGCAGGTGTTGAATACGGTCAACTACTGGAGGCGAGTCGCGAGGTACTGCTGGATTCGCAACCAAAGTCGGATCTTCCTAACAAGCTTCTGCGTTTCGTGTTGCGCCACGTCTGGTTATCGCCAGCTCGTCTGCGACTGTTCTTCACCGCCTCGCGACTCTTTCGCGATCTCGGACTAGCACGGCTGTTGTTGAAGTCACGTCTGGCCCGGCTGATCTCACCGCGTGCAGAGTTTGGACTTGCACTACTCGAGAGTTCACGCGCGGTGTTCTCGAATAATAAAACGTCGAAGACAGACGGCAACGGAGGGAATGTCTTATTGTTCTCGGGCTGCGTCGGAGAAGGACTCTTCGCCAGAGTGAACCGCGCAACCGAGCGCGTGCTTAGCGCAAACAACTTCAACGTCACCACACCATCTGAACAGGTGTGTTGCGGCGCCCTACATGCGCACGCCGGCGACCTCGAAGGCGCACGCAAGCTTGCCCGCCAAAACTTATCAGCCTTCAACTCCGACGCCCCAATCGTCACAAACGCAGGCGGATGCGGCGCGATGCTCGTCACGTACGCGCATCTCTTCGCCAACGACCCGGAACTCGCCGCGCCTGCTGCAAATTTCAGCGCCCGTGTGCGAGACGTCAGTCAACAACTCGCCACGGTGGAAATGCAGACGGCTCCGGCGCCGGTTGAAAGCCGCTTGACGTACGACACCTCGTGCCATCTCTTGTACGGCCAAGGCAGCGGCGCGGCTTCGGAACGAATGTGCCGCACGGTTGCTGGAGATAATTTCGTCGCGCTGAATGGCACCGAACGATGCTGCGGGGCGGCGGGAATTTACAATCTCATGCAGCCGGAAATGTCGCAGCGTGTATTGCAGGAGAAACTGGACCACATAAAGTCAACGCACGCTGGTATACTTGCTACCGGCAATCCCGGCTGCCAGATGCACATCGGGGCAGGCGCCTGCCTATCGCAAATGAAATTGAAAGTCTGCCACCCTATCGAGCTTGTAGACCAGGCATACGACCGGGCCGGCGTCTATGGAAAATAAAACCCTCAATCAGAAGACGCTGATGGTCTTCGCGCCCTTGCTGATACTGACCGGTATCGCAGGGTTCGTGATACCTGCACAGTACAGTCTGATGAGCGGCGCCGCTCCGTATAACCTCTTTCACATCATCTTTGGCTCGATCGGGTTGCTGATCACGATGAGCAAGAGCGACGTGCTGGCCAGCTCATTCAATCTGGGGTTTGGTCTAATTGATTTGTACCAGGTACTGGCGAGTGTCGTCGGTCTGGCTCCGATTCAATACTTCCACTGGACTTATGCTGACGACGTGCTTCACGTCCTCATCGGGTTCGCGCTCGTGATCATCGGGGGCCGCGGATTAACGCGGATTTGGAACGGATCTACCGCCGACCAGCGTTAGTTTTACGTTGCCGTGATCGAGAGCGACGAGATCTGCGCGTTTGCCGGGTTCGATCGAGCCGCAATCGTGCTCCAAACCTAGTAACCTAGCGGGGTTTGATGAGGCCATGCGGGCGAGATCTATATAAGACACGCCGAGCGAGTGTAGTAGGCGCACAGCATCGAGCATGCTAATCACACTACCCGCTATACTGCCTGTTGCGTTCGCGGTGCGACCATTCTTCACGGTTATTGTTTCGCCCCAGATCTGATAGTCGCCGTCTCCCTTCCCGGCAGCCGCAATCGCGTCGCTGATCAAACTGATACCGCTTGCTCCTTTGGTCTTCATCAGCAAGCGAAGCATGAAGGGATGGATGTGCACACCGTCGGCAATCAGGTCGACAGTCACATCGTCACGCGAGAGGCCCCACGCGATTGGACCAGGGTTCCTGTGATGCAACGGGGCCATCGCGTTCATGAAGTGTGTCATGTGGTGGGCGCCGGCAGCGCACGCATCCTCCAGCACCTGCAGATCAGCGCGGGTGTGACCGATGGAGACTACCCACCCGCGTCGTGTTAACTCACGAACGAGATTTACGCCACCCTCAACCTCAGGCGCCATCGTGATCATGCGCACTGCGTTTTCCGGGACCGGCAGCGCGTCGAGATCTTTTGGACTGCTATACGTCTTGAAGTATTCAGTGTGCAACGCACCGCATTGTGCCGAGTTAACAAATGGACCTTCGTAATGAATGCCAAGAACACGCGCGCTCGTAGTTTCCGCAGCGTTCATCGCCTGGCCCACAGCGGCACTCACACTCTCGTAATTCTCATCACTGCCGGGAACAAGCGTCGCCAGCCACCCGGTCACACCCTGTGTTGCCAAATAAGAGGAGACCTGAGTCAAACCATCAGCCGAAGCCTCCATTACATCAACTCCAACTGCACCGTGAATGTGCACGTCAATAAAACCCGGCAGGACGGTCAGTCCGCCGAGCGAAAGAGTCTCCGCATCCGAGCGGAGCCTAGTTTGATTCTCACCAAGAGAAACGATGCGCTCGTCTTCGATAAGGATCATCCCGTCTTCGATGATCCTGTTTTCCAACACAATCCTGACGTCCCGGAGCAAAAGTTTTCGTGGAGACTTGTTCATGGGCCGTATGATAGTGAAAAATGCAAACTGTGACACGTCTTCTCTTAATTTGCCCGTTACTGATTTGTCTCAGCGCCATCAACGGCAGCGCGCAAACGATCAGTCCTGAATGCGCTCCGGGCCAGGAACAACTCAAAGCAGCCGAAGCGGCTGCCACGCAGAACGATTGGGCAGGAGCCGCCATTCGCTACCAGGAAGCAGCGCAAGTGGCTCCCTCCTGTGTGGAGGCGATTGTTAATCTCGGGGTTATTTTCAACCGGCTCAATCAACCGGATGAAGCCATCAAGGCATTTCAAAGAGCACTCAAAATCAACCCACAGCTCTTTGCCGCCCACCTCAATCTGGGGATCACTTACTTCCGCAGCGCGCGCTTCGGTGAGGCCAAGGAAGCCCTCGGGAATGCGTTGAAGCTCAACCCCGACCATCTGCAGACCAGGCAGCTACTAGCCCTTACACTGATCGGCATCGAAGACTTCAAAGAAGCGTCAGTCGAGCTGGAAAAACTAATCAAAGTCATGCCGCCGGACGCCGGCACCCTGAAAGCGCTCGGCGAAGTCTACATGAGACTCAAACGATATCCCGACGCAATAACCTCATTCGAAAAATCCTTGCAGCTCGATCCAAAGGCAGCGAAGACTCGTCTACTACTGGGCGAAGCTCTCGACAACTCCGGCCAAACCGATAGCGCGATTCAGGAAATACAGCGTGCCACGGAGGTAGATCCTCAATTGCGTGAAGCACACTATGCGCTGGGCCACCTGTATCTGAAGCGCAGTAACTTCGACCTGGCTTTGGCCGAGTTTCAGAAGGAGCTGGAGCTAAATCCTGAGATGGTGCTCGCGAGGTTTCAGATCGGCAAGATCTATTATCAACGCGAGAAGCTTGACGAGGCGATTCCCGAGCTCACCAAAGTCGTCGAAGCAGACAAAAACTTTCGACCGGCAATCGAGTTACTGGCGCAGGCGCGCATGAAACAAGGATCGTTCGACGAAGCGATTGCGTTGCTGGAACGTGCCACGACGTTAGATCCGAAGTGGCCCAACGCGTTTGCACTTCTCGGCCGTGCGTACACTCGAGCCGGCAAGCGAGAAGAAGCAAAGAAAGCCTTCGCCACCGCACAGAAGCTGAGCGCCGACGAACGAAAGCGCCTGGAAGACGCCGTCAGCAAACCCTAAAAACAAATCCACAGATTACACAGATTCTATTCTGTGCAATCTGTGGAATCTGTTGATGGCCTTTAACTAGAAGCTGAACTTCAACCCAAACTGAATCTGTCGCGGATCTCGCACTGCGACGAACTGCCCAAAGGCGCTACCGCTATTCACCAATGCCTGGATACTGTTGTATACCGGGTCCGTCGGCAGTCGATCCGGAATCGTCTGGGAAACATCTGTGAAGATCGTCTTGTTAAAGATATTGAAGAATTCTGCACGGAACTGAAGCTTGTACCGCTCAGTGAAATTGAAGTTCTTCGTTAGGTTAAGATCCGTAAAGAACTGGCTCGGGAAGCGGAAAGGTGAGCGCGGTGAATTTCCGATCTGTCCTGAGAGTGTGTTACGGAATGCAAACGGATTGAAGCCATACGGTATGCCACCGTTCGGATTCACCGGAATATTTTCCGACGGATCGCTCACGATGTCGGGACGCGTACCGCGTGCCGGCACACTCGTAGCACCCTGCACTACACGATTCAACGGCAAACCAGTCTGCGCCGTAGTGATACCGGCAATCTCCCAACCACTCAACAACTGCTTACCAATCCCTGAGCTCGCAAACCCGGAATGGAAGGTAGGCACTTCGTAAACGTAGCTGGCCACGAATACGTGCGTTCGATCGAGACGTGAAACTGCGCGCTCTAATTGCAGGTTCGTACGAATCTGCGGAACGTCGATCGCGTCGCGATCGTTGGTCGCGTCGGTCAGGTTCTTCGAGAAGGTATAGGCAATCTGTGCCGTAATGCCGCGTGTTGGACGCAGGCGGAACGAGGTCAACAACCCATGGTAACGAGAAGTAGCGCTTGTCTGCCGGTCAGTGATGGCGCCGAAACCTCTGTAGGGTCGCGCTCGGTTTATACAGTTGGCATAACTGTTCCCCGAAGCCAAAGCGGGATCGCAAGTAGCGATACCCTGCGAGGCAGCTACTATTTCCTGCGGCGTCGGCGCGTTGATGTCGACTGGACGGATCAAATGATTACCTGCCGACCCTGCGTAGCCGACTTCAACCAGAGCGTTTCGGAAAAGTTCCTGCTGCCAGGTTAATGACCATTGTTGAATTACCGGCGTCACCCAGGGAGAGGTAGTTGCATTCAAACCTGCCAAAGGACCGCGAGTTGCCGCATTCGATGGCGCTGGATTACCGAACGGAATCGGGGCCGCCTGCGTGCCGGTTACGGAATTCGAATTATTAAACGGCGGGGTAGTGAACGAATTCTGCTCGACGATACCGACTAATGCCTGATCGTAATAGACACCGTAACCACCTCTCAATACGCTCTTCGCATTGTTCCATGGATCCCATGCAAAGCCGATGCGTGGCCCGAAGTCGTTTTTATCGTTTTGCTGGACACGACGGCCAAACGGCGAATTGGTTCCGGCATACGCAAAGCCATTCGTGAAGTCGAACGACGAGGTCAGGAAGTTCAGACAGCTTGGAGTGGAACAGGTCGGCGCGTGTGCTGGATTGTACAGTTCAGGCAAGAACGTCGCTAACACGTTGTTGTCATCGATCGGCTGGCGGTAGCGGTAGTAACGCAGACCGTAATCGAGTTGGAAGTTTGGCCTGACTTTCCACGTATCCTGAACGTAGAACTCAGTTCGTCCGAACTTTAAGGCCTCAGTCACATCCTGCTCCGGCTCCGTGTAGCTTGACGCTCGACCGAGCAGAAAATCAGCCAAACCGATACCGGTTCCCGCCGTGTTGCGGGTTTGTATTCCAGTGAATCCGTAGCGACCCTGCGTCAGGCTGGCAGCATTTTCGTTCTTCGATTCCCAACTCAAATCAAACCCTGTTTTGACAGTGTGATTGCCATAAATCAAGGTCAGGTTATCTTTGGGGTTCCAGTTCTTATACCGCACCGAGACCAATTGTGGAGAACCAATCGTTGGCTGGCCGGTAACGTCGAGTACCGGCGGCAAGTCGGAATTGTTTTGCGGGAACAGTTCATTGTTAGGGACGGGGAAGTCGCTATTGTAACGACCCACCAGGGCGTCCGTGATCTTGTTTCCTGAAAAAGTAAAGCTGAACTCATTGACAACCTTTGCTCCGAAACTACTGGTCAAACTGATGGCCAGCACGTCACCGGGAACAGTCGTGTCTGTAGTCCCAACATCAGGGATGGTCAGGCCAAAAAAGAGACCGCCAAACTCCCGAGTCTGAGAAAGGTCGCGTGTGTACCGTCCCGTGAGTCGTTGCGTCGACGAGAAGTTATGATCGATACGCACGGTCTCCTGACGAGTGTTTTGAATCGAAGGTGTCGTAACGGCAAAACGATTCGCCGCACGAGCAGTATTTATCGCAGGGACATTGGGCAGTGGATAAAGCGCCAGGATTGCCTTCGCCGTTTGGTTAATCCGAGCGTCGGGAATCGTGTTGTTGGTAAATTGCACCGTGGGGTTCAGCGGATCGAATATGGCCACGTTACCGGCTTCCGAGAAATTACCCTGGCGCTCGAGCAAGCTCGGCACTGTGATCGGGGCAATGTTACTGGGAGCCTTGATGATGCGTCTCCACTCTTCTGACCAAAAGAAAAATGTCTTTTCTCGCTTCTCGTTATAAAGGCCGGGAATAAAAACCGGTCCACTTACGAGATAACCAAAGTTGTTGTAGCGTACCTTCGGGCGCGGCACACGCTCATCACCCACGGCATTCAGACCTGACTTAACATTCTGATCGTTGGGACCAAACGTACCCGCGGCGTTGTTCAAGAAGCTGTTGGCATTCAGTCTGTCGTTTCGCAGGAACTCATAGAAGCCGCCATGAAAATCCTGACCACCGCCCCTCGTGATGAGGTTTACGACGCCGCCACCGGACTTGCCGAACTCAGCGGTTGGAACTGAAGTGATTACGCGAAACTCCTGAATCGAGTCGACCGTCGGAACCGCAAGCAACGTGATGCCCGAACCAATGTCTGTATTGCTGGCGCCGTCGACAAGGAAGTTGATCGAGTTACGGCGCGTACCGTTGACTGAGAAGTCGACAGTGTTTGTTAAGCCGATACCGATTTCGGAAGTGCCGCTGCCCGTCACGCCGGGGACGAGTGTCAGAAGTTGCATGAAGTTGCGATTGTTGAGTGGGAGCTCAACCACGCGACGATTCTCCACGACGTCGCCGACTGTAGGGCTGGTTTGAAGCAAAGGAGCTTCCGCAGTCACAGTGATCGATTCAGTGATCGCACCGGTTTCGAGTGGGATATTGATGGTCTTCCGATCGTTAACGTTCAGTTCGAGAGCCCTGCTCAGATATTCCTTGAATCCCTGAGCTTTGACTGATAAGTCGTATGTGCCGGGTTGGATCTGAGTGATGGTGTAGCCACCGCTATCGTTGGATTGGACTGTGCGAACTTCGCCGGTTTTAGTATTCGTTAGGGTTATGGCCGCGTTCAATACGACCGCCCCGTTTGGATCGTTAACCTGCCCATCAATTCGCGCAGTAACATCCTGCGCAAAGGTATTAGTGGCAAATGCCGTCAGGATTAAGATCACAATGCAAAGTAGATTTTTATTCATATGCTCCTCGCGCACGTATTGGTTGGATCGGCGTGCTGCCGAAACATGGAATGGCTTAACTGCCCACCTGGAAGAATAGTTGAATTGGCAAAATAGAATTGCTGGAAACCGTCCATGAACTTATACACCGGCTCCCGCGGATTAACAAGATCTGACATCCACAGATTACACAGATTATCCGATGGAATCCGTGTAATCTGTGGATTAAAAGGCGGCGCGGCGGATGCGCTCCAGGTACGCGCCGTCGGGGTTTAGCTCGCTGGGTCGAGCGGTAAAGTCGTAAGAAAACAAAATGAAGCCCTCGGCCTTCAACGACCGCGCAACGTTGATCTTTTCGACCGCAGAATCGGATGGTATCCGGTACGCGCCGATGCCAGCCCACACACGCCGGTTCGCAGCTTGCGCCGTGCTGGTCGCTACTTCGATTTGTTTCTGAAACACTGCGGTATCCGTTGAGTACGCCATCGGACACGCGACATCCAAAATTCCCATCTGCAACCAACGCCGCCAGTCCTGAAACCTTCGCGTGTAGGCATTCTCATCGTTTGCGAAGACGGCAGCCGATACCACCACATCCGGACGTCGCTTCTTCACCGCCTTGTAGATCCGCTCGACAAGCGTTGTCACCTGTAGACGTTGAAAGTCGGCAAACTTCGCCCAGAATAGCTCAGTTGCGGCGAGCTTGTTCGACTTCAGCGAACGCTTCAGCTCTGCACGCTCTTGACTGCTCAACTGCGGCTCCAGCCATTTGCGAAACTTCTCCATCGATGTGCGGCTGTAATCAAAATCGGGACTCGCGAAACGAACGTAGTCGAAGTGCAAGCCGTCAACCGGATAATGCTTCAGCACGTCCATCCAGATGTTGTAGATGTGATCGCGCACTTTCGGATTAGCCGGGCCGGTGTAAACCCCTTCCAACTCGCCGCGATTCGCCTTCGACCACTCCACGATCTTCTGACGAAACGCGGGATCGCGTGGGGACATAGCGTAGAGCTCGCCCGCAACTGCCCTGGGCACAGCCAGCCACTCAGGATGTTTGTTGTAAACGTGCGCGGGATCTGACGGCAGTGCGTCGAGGTTGGCGAGCAGGCTCGTGTTTAGCCAGGCATGAACTTTCAGTCCGCGTTTGTGTGCTTCGGCAAGTGTGAGTGCGAGTGGATCGAATGACAGTGGCTGGTCCTTCAATTCATTCGCACGCGGTTCGACTCTTGATTTGTAATAAGCGTCGCCGCGACCGCGAATCTGGACAATCAACGTGTTGAAGCCGTTATCCGCAGCAGCATTGACTAGTTGATGGATCTTCTCCGGCGAAGTCAGCGTCGTGCGAACCACCCAGAGCGCGCGTACTTCTTCTCCGTGTAAGCTATGTGTTCTCTGTGTCTCTGTGGTTTGTGGTGTTTGAGAAAAAGTCACCACAGAGCCACAGAGAACAGAGAGAACGCACAGAGAAAGCCGAAGTAGGAGTTTCATTCTTAATGCCTTGCACGAAGCCTGCGAAGCAGGCGGAAGCATAAAGCTTGGGGCGCAAGCCCCAGGAATAAATCAAAAAACCGATTCAAGCCCGCGAAGCGGGCGACAGCGCTGCCGCCCGTTTCACGGGCTGCATTTTTTCTTCCCGCGATCCTGGGGCTTGCGCCCCAGGCTTTATGCTTCCGCCTGCTTCGCAGGCTCAGATCACATTTTCTTCTCAGTACTGATAACGCAACGAGAACTGCACACTGCGTGGCGCATACTGCGTCGCCGTTCCCGTAATGGCGGCGAAATTCAGATTCGCTATATCGAGACTGACCGGAAAACCGTACTGCACGTGATTGAATGCATTGAATAGATCAGCGCGCAGTGTGATCTTGTGTCCTTCCCAGGGCATCGGGAACGCTTTCGCGAATCCGATATCTACAGTCTTAACTCCATCTCCAAAAAACGTATTACGTCCCAGCAGGATCGGAGTCGTTCCGACATCGGTGACATTCAACGTTCGAAACGCTGACGCAGGTAGTAACTGCCGGGAGTTTGCAGGGTTGCTGATACTGCGACCCAAAACGGAGGGGTCGAGCAGGATTGGTCTGAACTCACTAAAACTATCAAAGTTTAGATCTCGCGCGGCCGTAGTAACCGAGAACGGCGTCCCCTTCGAGAGTTTCACCACAGTTGAGATCTGCCAGCCACCAAGCGTCTGTCCCAGGAAACCACGTTGGTCTCTGAACCACGGCGTGCGATACGTTCCATAGAAGGTGAAACGATGCGGCGTATGGAACCGAGAGAGTCCCCGTGCATCGCGAGTACCGTTGCCGGTTTGATTTGAATCGCCTGCTCCAACAAAAGTAGCTTCCGACGTCGTGTCGATCGCTTTGCTGAAAGTATATGCAGCCTGGAAGTTGATGTTGTGACTCAAACGCTTGGTCCATTCAACCTGAAGCGCGTTGTAGTAACTCCACGAGCCGTTCGAAACGGCGGTGTTGGTTGTAAAGCGACCATCCGGACGGCGCTCGTTAGTACGCGGAACAAGCAGACTATATTCAAGTGGCGCCAGCGGAACGGCGACTGGACATGTTGCCGAAACCGCGATTCCCGGCAAGCCAGTGCCGGCACAAAGTATGTTGGCGGCGGGTCGAAGAACCTGACCGCGAACGTCAACGCCACGCGGATCTCCCGGTGTGCGCTGCGCTGCTGTATAAAGGACCGACGGTGCATTGTTTGGATGATTGGCGACAAGCACACCGGCCGGATCGTTCAGAGGAAGATTCACGAGGGAGTAGCGAAGCAGTCCGACGCCGCGGTTGCCGGTGTAACTCATTCGCAAAGCGGAGTTGAAAGGCATTTGTCTCTCAATACTCAGATTCCACTGTTGCGTGTACGGCATTTCGAGTCCCGGATCGATCAAGTTTTCCGCATGTCGCGCAGTTTGAGGACCAGGGACAAAGACAAAGCCGTTGGTCGGATCCGTTAGGTTGTTTGGATTGAAAACCGAACTGAGATTGCCGGACTGGCTGTACATAAACGCGTTGGGCGGATTGAATCGCACTGCAGCGCCGGTTTGTGAGAACACTGATTGAAATATGCGACCATGGTAGATGCCATATCCGCCGCGTATCGACGAATCACCTACTGGCCCAAAGAGCGTCTTCAAAAATCCGCTCTCAAAATCAGGACTCCACGCAAACCCAACACGAGGCTCGATGTTGTCTTTGTCAGACCCGTAGATGTAGTCGAGGCGGTTCCCAATTTCGTTCGGCGCCGAGACGTATTCGTAGCGAGCACCCAGGTTGAGCGTCAAATTCGGTCGTGGTTTCCAATTGTCTTCGCCGTAGAAGTTTGACTCGTTGATGCGGTTCTCGAGGAAGAATGGTCCATAGCCCTTGGTGAACGAGCCAACGCAGCCATTAAGAAAAGCGTTGAAGCCATTGCCGTAGTTGACGTTGTTGCAAAGCACCGAAGCTGTCGCACTGAAGCTCCACGATCCGCGCGAGTTGCTGTCCGCAAGGTCGTTGAGGGCTTGACGTCGAATGTCTGTGCCGAATTTGAAAGAGTGGTTGGAACCAAACAACGTCGACAGGTTGTAAACAAATTGATGATCCGTTTGGTAACGCTGAATCGGGAAATTTCCCGCGTTGCCGATGGTCGACTGCGTCGTGACGGGAGCAGTGTTAGTAAACCGAACGATTGGCGTGTCGTTCCCGTCAGCTATGTTAACTAGCGTGGTGCGCAATCCCAGTCCATAACGAAACTCACCAACCGTCGTCGTCGAATATAGATGGGTCCAGGTGAGACCGAAGTTTTGCTGCTTGTGATTCTGGTCTGCGCGTTCACCGGGAATAATGTCTTCCGCCGCAAACCGCTGACGCGTGTACTGCCAGCGAGCCGTGAACGTATCTGACTCCATCGGGTTCCAGTCCAGGCGGCCTGAATAGTCGCGCGCCGGAAAGTTAAAACCCTGCACGGTGCGAAACACGCGCGGACCCGACGCTGGATCATTCGGAATCGCATTCGCAAACCGGTCGATAATGTTCTGAATGAACGCTCGATTAGCAGGCGTGTCGTTCGCGGGCGTCTGCTTGAACCAATTTGCAGGATTACGCTCGGCGAGAGTAAACACATCGCGGTTGAAGTTATTCGCACCTGTATTTTCCGTATGGTCGAAACTGATAAACGCAAATAGATGGTTCTGCAGTATGGGGAAGCCGGAAGTAAAGCCAAACTGATTTCGACGATTGACTCCCTTCTTCACGCCCGGAGAGACGATGTTATTCGTTGCGTTCAGGGCACTGTCGTTGTGATACCAGTAAACGTCGCCGTTCAGTCTGTTCGTGCCTGACTTGGTTTGGACCAGCACCACCGCACCATAGCCGCGACCAAACTCGGCGGTGAAGTTGTTTGTAATGACCTGAAACTCCTTGATGGTCGAGAGCGACGCTCCCTGGCGATTCTGATTCTCGGAAGAGTCGTCGTTATTCACTCCATTGATCTGGAACGTCGCGCCACGTGTGCCGGTGCCGTTGAAATTAACGGAAGAACCGGATGAGGCGGTGGGATTGTTCTGCCCCGACGTTGGGTTCTCCTGAAATCCGGTGAACGTTTCCGCGAGTGTCAGAAAACTTCCCTGATTGAATGTCGGTTTGTCCGCAATTTCCTGCGCGTTCAGTGAGCCCTTGATCTCAGCATTTGTCGTGTTGATGGGCGCCGCCTCGGAAGTTACCACTACAGCTTCCGTAACAGCGCTTGGACTCAACTCAAAGTTCACGACGAGCGTTTGGTTCAAACCAAGCTCAATGTTTTCCTGCGTCACCTTGCTGAACCCTGGGCCAGTCGCAGTGATTGTGTAACGACCGAGCGGCATGAACGGCGCCGAGTAACCGCCTTCGCTGCCCGTTTTCAGCGTGCGCTCCTGGCCCGTCTCCATGTTGCGAATGACGACGTCGGCTCCGGGAACGACTGCGCCTTTTGAATCGCTCACGGTGCCGCGCAGCGTTCCGGTGACGGTCTGCGCAGTTGCGATCTTTGGCAAGAAAATGAGAGTCAGAACTAATCCGAGCAAGCAGATCGGATAATTTGTTTTAGGGCTCCACATATCTCCTCCTGTGTGAGTAAGGTCGTTATCCACAGATTATTGATAACCTGGGCCACGAAGAGCGACACCGGGGCGCGCTGATGTCATTTGATCGTTCTCGAGCACAGGCGCGCCGTTCACAATCACGTAACTGATCCCGAGCGGAAACTGGTGTGGCTTGTCGAAAGTTGCGCGATCGACGATCGTCTTCTCGTCAAAGATGACAAGGTCAGCCGCAAAGCCTTCGCGAATCAAGCCGCGATCGCGGAAGCCGAATGTCTGCGCCGGCAATGAAGTCATTTTCCTGATTGCATCCTCGAGCGAGATCAACTTCAACTCGCGGACGTACAGCCCGAGCACGCGCGCGTTGTTACCGTAACCACGCGGATGCGGCACGCTCTCGTCGATCTGTCGCACGCCACTATCCGACGCGATCATGGTGAACGGCTCCTGCATGATCCGCTTCACGTCTTCTTCACCCATGCCGTGATAGATCATTGCGGCGCCGCCCGCTTCGTACATCTCGAGCATCTGTTCGATCTGGCTTTTGACGTCACTCTTGTTCTTTACCTGTTTGGTGATTTCGACAATCGATTTGCCGTTGAAGGATTTGTCTGGACCATACGACGCCACGACGGCGAACGAGTAGTCCTTGAAACCACTTCGCTTCAAGGCATCCTTTGTATCGTTGATCGCACGCTCGCGCGTGTCTTTATCGGCGAGTCTCTTCTTCGCTTCTTCCAGACCACCGGCACGCAACCATGACGGCAGGCGCGACTCGAGCGAGGTGGAACTGGCGGTATACGCGTATTGGTCGACCGTTACGGAGAGACCACGCGCGCGCGCGTCGCGTACAAGTCCCAGCGTCATCGGGCTCTGGCCCCACAATTTCTTGTTACTGATCTTGAAGTGAGAAATCTCGACCGGAAGTCCGGCCTGTTCGCCGATCTGAATACTTTCTCGAATCGCATCCGCAACCTTGTCGCCCTCGTTGCGCATGTGTGTCGCGTAGAGACCGCCGTAGCGTGCCGCAACTTTAGCGAGCGACACGATCTCGTCAGTCTTCGCGTACGTTCCGGGAACGTAAATCAAACCAGTCGAGAGACCAACAGCGCCGTTTTTCATTCCCTGCTCGACGACGCTCTCCATGTGTTTCACTTCTTCCGGCGTCGGCTCGCGATCGCCGAGTCCCATTACCTTGCGACGAACGGAACCGTGTGCGATCAGAGTTGCAAGATTTACCGCGAGGGGTTTGTCTTTGATGCGTCCGAGAAACTCTCCCACTTCGGTCGTTGATGACCCACAATTTCCGGTGACGAGTGTCGTCACACCCATCCGCACGAAGTTGTCGGCGGCGGGCTGGCTGTAGATCGATTCGACGTGTGTGTGAACGTCGATAAATCCGGGAGCAAGTATTTGTCCTCGAGCGTCGATGGTCCTGCCTGCAGTCTCTGATCCTAAACGACCGATGCGCGCGATGCGACCATCTCTAATCGCGACGTCGGCCCTGAACCATGGGTTGCCGGAACCGTCGACGATGCGTGCATTGGTGATTAGAAGATCGTAGGGAGGAGCGGACGCTTCGGCGTTGACGCGCACTCGCGTAAACAGGAAAACGCCGAGAGCGAGCGCAGTCAACAGCACTGCTGCAGACTTAAGGAAGAGACTCGTTTTCACGCTGCCAGTTTGGTCCGTAGCCTCTGAGTTTTGTTGCCTGGTACGAAGTGCCGGGATTATAGGCGGTCAGGTGGGATAATAATAGCTAAATGTTCTTATCACTTTGATAATAATCTCTGATACTTCAAGTCAGCGAGAAGACTCTAAAAACCTTGACGCAAAATTGCGGAGCGATATACTGCCGCCATCGCAAACTAAATCTTGTTCCGCGTTTGCGATAGACCCGGGTTACTCCTTCCGACACCGCCTGGCAAGCGGTTTACGCTCAGTTGTTTTCCTCTCTTCGTTAACAACTTAATAAGGAGGTCTCTCCATGTCGCGTTCCAACCAATTACATTTACTCGTGGTGGTTTTGGTGGCTGTCTGCTGTCCGCTTACGACATCCGCACAAACCAGCACATCTCGAATCACCGGCCGCGTCGTTGACGCGAAGCAGGCATCAGTTCCCGGCGCAACCGTCACAATTACAAACGAGGCCACGGGCGTCTCACATACACAGACGACCACAGATGCAGGCGTTTATGCTTTCGAAGCTCTTCCTGTCGGCGACTATGCGGTCACGGTTGAACTGACTGGTTTCAAGAAATTTTTGAAGACCGGGAACCACCTCGAGGTAAACACCCCATTGAATCTCGACGTCAATTTGGAAGTGGGGCAAGTCAGTGAAACCGTAACCGTGCAAGGTGGTGTGGAACAACTGCAAACAGCAAACGCCACTCTTGGAAACGTGGTGGAGCAGAAGGCGATCGAGACCTTGCCGCTAAATGGTCGCAATCCGCTCACGTTGTTGTTGCTCGAACCCGGCGTGGTACAGCGCTCTTTTGGCGGCGCCGGCTCTGGGGTACATGTGAACGGATCGAGAGATCGCGCATACAACGTCACCATTGATGGCATCGAAGCAAATGAATCGAGTGTGCCCAACCCGGTATCGAATCTTTATCGCATTAACCCTGACAACGTGCAGGAATTTAAAGTGACCACCAATAATGCGACCGCCGAGGAAGGTCGGAACAGCGGCGCTTCTATTTCGATTGCCACTCGCAGCGGAACCAGCGACTTCCACGGCACAGTTTTCGGTTTCTACCGTAACGATGCTTTGAACGCAAACGAGTGGTTTGCCAACGCCCAAAAGACTCCCAAGCCAGTTATCAGAATGGGCCAATACGGATTTGAATTGGGAGGTCCGATTAAGAAAAACAAGACTTTCTTTTTCGGAAGCTGGCAGTACAACCGTGTCGACTTCACCCAACCGATCGATCAGACTTTTGGTATTCCCATCGTCTACACTCCGCTTGCGCGTGCTGGAATCTTCCGGTACTTCGTGCCTGATCCAGATCACGAGCTTAGGATCGCAGGCAGCGCCCCCATACTTCGCAATTCGCCGTTGTTGGTGGATCCGAATACCGGTGCCCTGCGTGTTCCTCTTTGTGCAACTCCAACCAGTGTCGGTTGTGTTCGCACGTACGACACGAGGCCGGGCGGTGGCAATAACAACCCTACCGGAACAGCCAAACCGCTCGATCCAGCAGTCGCAAACCTTCTCAAGTTGTTCCCGCTTCCCAACAACTTCACCTCCGGTGACGGACTGAATACGGCTACATTCCTCTGGAATCCGCCAACGGCAATCCGCGGACCCGCAATCAACGTCCGCGTGGATCATAATTTCAATGAGAAGAACAGTGTGTTTGCCCGTTACCTTTGGTCTGACTACAACACGCTGAAAGGTGATCCACTTAATGGGCGCCCGCAGGTTTATCCGGACAATCCCGCGCTGGGTGAAGTGTTTCGTCGCACTTCGAATCTGGCGATAGGTTGGCGTCGAGTTATTTCGCCACGAATCGTTAATGAATTAACAATGGGATACGGCCGCTTTGGTTTTTTATTCACCCAGGGCGAAGCGAATCCCCTGTGGCCTGATGTGCCACCATATGACTTCACCAGCCTTAGTGAGCCATATATCAACACTCCGCGCACGGCGCGTTGGGTAACGACGCCGCAGATCCTGGATAACTTGAGCCTCGTTCATGGTGCACACGTGTTTCGCGGCGGTATCAATTTCAGGTTCTACCGCCATGTCGATCAGCGCGGTCAACCCGGAGGCATCAACGTCACACCTTCAGTAACATTCTCGCAAGCGAATAGAAACCCCTTCAGTTCGGACGGATTCACAGCGGCTCAGAATATCAACGCTTCAAACGATGCAGGCACCCTGGGCAATCTGATTAATACTCTCTACGGTTTGCCCGCGCGCATTTCGCAAACGTTTATCTCCAATTTGAAAGACGACGCATTCCTGCCTTTCAAAACCGGCGACAGCGTTACGCTGTATGCTGAAAAACATAACCTGGACCAATACAACCTGTTCTTCCAGGATGAATGGAAGATCAAATCCAATCTCACGCTGAACTATGGCGCTCGCTGGGAAATCAATCCGCCTGCGAACACATCACCTCAGGAGAATGTGTTTGTCGCCACTAGTCCGATAGCCGCAAGTAGCGCCGTTACTTTCGCGCCTGCGAAACACTGTTACGAGGGTGACTTCACATG
>Ga0207647_10001460_pt1 | contig 18169 bp, 11 predicted proteins | sample KBSCornC2_FD_184295 | JGI IMG/M metagenome (GOLD analysis project Ga0207647, IMG submission 184295) | Corn rhizosphere microbial communities from Kellogg Biological Station, Michigan, USA - C2 (SPAdes) (version 2) | ecosystem: Host-associated > Plants > Roots > Rhizosphere ... | reverse complement strand
GCCAAGGGTGCCGGCGGCGCAATATGTCCGCATGTCGACCGAGCATCAGCAATATTCGACCGATAACCAGGAAGAGGTGATCCGCAACTATGCCGAGCGCCGCGGCTACGAAATCGTCAGGACCTACGCAGATGAAGGCAAAAGCGGGCTCAATCTGGGTGGCCGCTTGGCCCTTCAGAAATTGCTTGATGACGTTGAAAGCCGGCGTGCCGATTTCACGGCGTTGCTGGTTTATGACGTCAGCCGCTGGGGACGTTTTCAGGATCCGGACGAAGCGGCCTCCTATGAGCTCCGCTGTCGAAGAGCTGGCGTTCATGTCCATTATTGCGCGGAGCAATTTGAAAACGACGGCAGCATCGGCTCGTCCATCATCAAGACTGTCAAGAGGGCCATGGCAGGCGAATATAGCCGGGAGCTTTCGGTTAAGGTTTTTGCCGGCCAAGCCAATCTGATCCGGCTGGGTTTCCGTCAGGGGGGCGTCGCTGGCTTTGGCTTGCGCCGCGTTCTGGTCGATCGCTCAGGAAGTCCGAAGGCAACGCTATCGCAGGGCGAGCATAAGAGCCTCGCCACCGATCGGGTCATCCTCGTGCCGGGGCCGGATCATGAGATCGCCATTGTGAGGGAAGTATATCGCCTCTTTGTCAACGAAGGCCGACCGGAACGCGAAATCGCCGAGCTGCTGAATCGACGCGGCATCAAAACCGACCTCGACCGCGCATGGACCCGTGGATCTGTCCATCAACTGCTGATCAACGAGAAATATATCGGCAACAATGTGTGGGGCAAAACATCCTACAAGCTCAAAGGCGCACATGTCCGCAACGCTCCTGAGGAATGGATCCGCGCGGATGGTGCATTCTCTGCAATTATCGGCCCCGATCTATTCGCGCGCGCTCAGGCCATTATCGCTGCTCGTTCCGACCGGCTCAGCGATGAGCATATGCTTAGGCTCCTGTCGCAAATCCTTGATCAACACGGCTATCTCACAGGGCTTATCATCGACGAGTTCGAAGATGGCCCATCAAGCAGCGCCTTCCGCACGCGCTTTGGCAGTCTGCTTCGAGCCTATGCGCTGGTCGGCTTCTCCCCGGATCGCGACTATCGCTATCTCGAAACCAATCGCAAACTGCGTGCCTTGCACCCATCGATTTTGCAGATGGTCCTCGACGGTATCGAACGTGCCGGCGGACATGTCACCCAAGATTCCGCGACAGACTTATTGACCATCAATCGCGAATTTACGGCGTCGCTGGTGATCGTCCGCTGCTTTCAGACAGCAGCCGGGTCGACGCGCTGGAAACTGCGCCTCGATACCGCGCTGAAGCCAGATATCACTGTTGCGGCGCGAATGGATGCGACCAATGAGGCGGTGAAAGACTATTATCTGCTGCCGCGGTTCGACATGCACGAAGCCGTATTGCGGCTCGCAGACTATAATGGGCTCTCGCTCGATGCCTTTCGCTTTGAAACATTGGACATGTTCTACGGCATGGCAGCGCGCAGCTCCCTGAGGGCCGCCGCATGACCTCCGCTCTGCCCGCGCAGCGCGTCGAAATGATCCCGATCGAGCGCATCACCATTCTCAATCCGCGCGTTCGCAGCCAAAAGAACTTTAAGGAGATTGTCGACAATATCGCGCAGCTCGGTCTCAAGAAGCCGATCACGGTCACGCGCCGAGCTGAAGCCGGCGGCCCCTTCTATGATCTGGTCTGCGGACAGGGACGCCTCGAGGCCTATAAGATCTTAGGTCAAGCTGAGGTGCCCGCGCTCGTGGTTACGGCCGACCCCGAGGATTGCCTCGTCGCTAGTCTTGTCGAAAATTGCGCCAGGCGTCATCATCGTGCCATCGATCTTCTGCACGACATCCACGGTATGCGGGAGCGCGGCTACTCCCTATCCGAAATCGCACGCAAGACCGGCCTGTCCTTGGAATATGTCAGCGGCGTCGCCAGGCTCTTCGAAAAGGGCGAAGAGCGCTTGCTCCAGTCCGTCGAAAACGGAACAATACCGGTCAGTGTCGCCGTTGAAATCGCCGAGGCGGACGACCATGAGGTGCAGGCCGCGCTATCCAATGCCTATGAACGCGGATTGCTCAAAGGCCGCAAGCTGCTCGCTGCCAAGAAGCTCGTCGAGACCCGCCGCCGCCGCGGCAAAGAGTTCAGCAAGAATAGTAATAACAAGCATCGCGAGCGCGTATCGGCCGAGGCTCTGGTGAAGGCCTACCAGGAAAGCGCCGATCGCAAGCGGGCTATGATCCGCAGAAACGAATCGACCCGCACCCGTCTCTTGGTCATCACCGAGGCACTTCGACGGCTATCGCGTGATGAGCAATTTCTGGCGATTCTCGAGGACGAAAATTTGGCGACGATGCCGGAGAATATCGCTGCGCGCCTTCGCTCGAATTTGGACCTGCAGCGATGAGCAGGCGCAAACCCGCCCAACCAGTCGCGCTCGCCTTTGAGCATGCGACGCTGCGCATCCCCTTGGTTGACATCCTCCCCTTGCGCGAAGTGTCGCGCGCGGTCCGCAAATCGGCCAAATATGCTCAGATCGTAGCATCGATCGCTGAGGTCGGGATCATCGAGCCTCCGGTAGTGGTTCGTGACCATCTTAAGGCCAGCAAGTTTCATTTGCTCGATGGGCATTTGCGCATCGATGTCCTTCGCGAACGACAGGAGAGCGAGGTGGTGTGCCTCGTTGCCACCGAGGACGAAGCATTCACTTACAATCGTCGCATAAGCCGGCTCGCAATGATTCAGGAACACAAGATGATCTTGAATGCGGTCAAGAAGGGGGTTTCCGAAGAGCGGCTTGCCCGCGCTTTGAACGTCAACGTGGCACTTATTCGGAAAAAGAGAAATCTGCTGTCCGGCATCTGCCCAGAGGTTGCGGACCTGTTGCGCGACAAGCATGTACCCCTGAACACGTTCAAGGAACTGCGAAAACTCAAACCAATGCGCCAAATTGCTGCGGCCGAGATGATGGTGGCAATGAACCGCTATTCGACCAACTATGCGATATCGATCGTCGCCGGGACGCGGGAAGACCAGTTTGTCGAAGGCAAACGCAAGCCGGCTCGGGGCCTGACTGAAGCCCAGGCCGCCTTGATGGAACGTGAATCCGCCGATCTTGATCGAGAGTTCAGGCTGATCGAGCAAAGCTTTGGCGCTGATCATCTCGATCTTGTTCTGGCCACGGGATATATTTCAAGCTTGCTCGCCAATGCGCGCGTCGTTCGATATCTGGCGCAGCACCATCACAGTCTACTGAGCGAGTTCCAGAAGATCACCGATCTGTCGAACGCTGCATAATGGGCACCCGGACCCGATAAGCGCAGGACCACGCCGATGCCCGCGCCAACGGCGGATATACCGCCGAGCCTCGCCCACCGTGAGATACCTCATACCGCGACCTCATGCCTTTCTGCGGATCGACCATATCAAAGTCGAAAGGCTCATCAGAATTGCAGACAAACCAATGAGCAATGTTCCATCAATAACGATCATAAGCGACTCCATGATCGCCGTATTGTTCCTTTTTTTTCCTACATTGGAAGACCCCGTACGGCGGCACTACGGATGCCGGCGGAAGACATGGAGAACGAGCATGACAATGGGCGCCGGGTCTGAACCCAACGCCCATTGGAACAAAAAAGGGATCGCAGCGCCCAGAGGGAACATAGGGTTGGCTGCGGATCGAGAATGCGCGCGGCTCGGTTACGAAAACCCATATGGCGACAGTTTGTTATCGTCCTTACCGCCTTCGTAGATATCATTACAAAAAGACTCATCGCCAAGCACCGACCTTGCTCTCCGCCTCAGCGCGGGCGAAAAAGAGCCTATGCGGATTCTACACACGAGCGATTGGCATCTAGGAAGACACTTCCATGGGATGTCCCTTGAGCAAGACCACGACGCTGTACTTGCTCAGGTGGAGCGAGCCGTCGCAGAGCATCATCCAGACCTCCTGATCATCGCTGGCGACATCTTTGATCGCGCCACTCCTCCGCAGAGCGCTCTAACCCGCTTCGGTGACTTCATTCGACGGGTCACGGCCGGCAATGAGATGGCCGTCGTGGCGATCGCTGGGAATCACGACTCAGCGGCGCAGATTGGCATGTTGGGAGTGCTGCCGAGCGGCGGAAGGTCGTTGGTACGAGGCCCAATCGATCGGGAGGAGCGGCCGCTGGTAATTGCCCATAAGGACGGCCCGGTTGCTGTTTCTGCGCTCCCATTCTCGTACGAATTCGCGGCAAGAGCCTGCTTTCAGGATGACAGCATCGACTGCCCTGCCCACGTTCTACGCGCCCAGGTGGAGAGCGCACGTCGGTATCTGCCGGAAGGAGCTCGGTGGGTCATCGTTGCTCACGCCTTCGTGGACGGGGCCACATCGAGTGAGGGCGAGCGTCCGCTTTCTCGCGTGGTCGGCGGCATAGAAACGGTGCCGGCGTCAGCATTCGACGGAGCTCATTATGTGGCCCTGGGCCATCTTCATCGACCCCAACAGGTCGGCGCACCTCACGTCCGCTACTCAGGCGCCCCGCTCGCATTCGGCCTCGACGAGGAAGGCGACCAGAAGTCGCTGACTCTAGTTGACATAGCTCCCGACGGTTCCGTGAGCGTGAAGCTCCTGCCCTTGGTGCCGCACCGAGGAGTTCGAACTGTTCGCGGGAAGCTACTGGAGTTGCTCGAAGCACCAGAAGTCTGCCCGGACTTCACGGGAGTCATCCTCACCGACGAGACGCCGCAAATTGATCCAATGAAGCGAATTCGCGAGAAATACCCTTACGCTGTTCAGCTGGGCTATGGTCGCGATCGCCCGCAGGTCGACCAGGACGTACTGGCCGGCCAGACCGCGCTCAAGGACCCGCAGACGATTATTGCCAATTTCATGAGTTTCGTCCGCGAAGGAGGGCTGACAGAGCCGGAGGCTGAGATCGTCGAGAAAATGTTGATCGACGTTGCGGCCGAGGAACTCGAAGCATGAGGCCGATCAAACTCGTGATGTCGGCCTTCGGACCCTACGCCGACACCCAAACGGTCGATTTTCGTGACGCGACAGACGCCGGTCTTTTCGGCATCTACGGACCGACCGGTTCCGGCAAATCCTCCATCTTCAGCGCGATGACGTTCGCCCTCTTCGGAGAGGCGGCGAAGCGGGAGCAGCCCATCGGCACGCTGCGCTCTGCGCATGCCCCGGCCAATCTCCTGACCGAGGTAGCGTTCGTTTTCGAGCTCGGGACCAAGCGATATCTTGTTCGCCGTCAGCCGGACCAGTCGCGGCCCAAAACTCGCGGTGAAGGTGAAACCAACCATTCTCACGCGGCTTGGCTTTTCGATGTCACCGGCGTCGAGCTCGACGCGCTCGACCTCGAAGGCTGCGGAGTGGTTTTGGCGGAGAAGAAGGTTGGCCTCATAACCGAACAGATCAAGAAGCTACTCGGGTACGGGGCCGACCAGTTCCGACAGATCGTCCTGCTTCCGCAGGGGCGCTTCGAGAAGTTCCTGACGTCTGACAGCACGGAGCGGCTGAAGATCCTGCGCGATCTCTTCGACGTCAGCCTCTACCGAGCCATAACAGAGAAGCTGAAGGAGGAAGCGAGCGCCGCCAAACGCGAGGTCAGCGACGGCTACCGAGTCCATGCCCAAAGGCTACAGGCAGAGGGGTTCGCAAGTTCCGATGAACTGAACGTCGGCATCGCCGATACCGAGGCTGAAAGCCTCGACCTTGCTGAAAAAGCCCTTCAACTTGAGGCGGCTGCTTGCACAGCGGAGCAGACGTATGCGTCCGCGGAGGAAGTCGAGCGTCGCTTCCTCGAGGCGGAGAAGGCAGCCACCGCGCTCGCTCTCGTGAAAGAGCGGCAGCCCCAGGTGGACGCGTCGCGGCTCAGAAGAGACCATGCGCTGCTGGCGCAGCGGGCTTCCGATATCTTCGGAACAATTGCCGTCGCTGACGAGAAGGTTGCAGACGCCGCCCTGGTCGAGAAAGAGGCCGAGGAGAACTCAGCGTCAGCGCTCGAGGGCTTCAGGGAATCCGAAGCCGCACTGGAGGCGGAGAAAGCGCGAGAGGGCGAGATCGAGGCCCTCCAGCGTCAGGTCGATGACCTTGGACGTTACAAGCAGGCGCTCGCCGATGCCGTCGACCTCAAGGTCGAACAAGACCAAGCAGCCGCTGAACGAGTCGAGGCAGAGGGATCGGTCACGAACGCCGTCGCGGAAGTAACTCGTCTGACAAAGCTACACGAAGGAGCCCAGACTTCGCTTTCCGAAGCACAGCGCGATAACGTCGAACGGTCGCGGTTTCAAAGCGAACGAACGGCCCTCAACGTCCACCTTGCCCAAGCTCGAGCTCATTCGCGTGCATCCACGGACTTGGCGACGGCACGCTCTGAGTTCGAGCAGACGAATCGAAAATTGGTCAGCACGGCGGAGGCCGGCTCCGCTGCAAAGGAGCGGTTCGAGCTGGCCGAGAAGGAATATTTCGCGGCGCAGGCTAGCATTCTTGCACTTCGGCTCGCGGAGGGAGAACCATGCCCTGTCTGCGGAGCGAATGAGCACCCCAGTCCCGCACACTCGGGTGGCGACCCGGAAGACCTGGAAGGCGAGTGGAAGCAAGCGCGGGAGGAGCTCGACGAAGCGGCCACACAACATCAGAACGCACGCGAGGCGCATGCATCGGCGCGTAGTCTGGTGGCGGAACGTGAAGCAGCGCTGGCCGCGCTGAGCGCGCCGGAACAGCCGGCTACGACGCTCGAGGGCATGATCGCCGATATTGAAATGGCGCTTCAATCATTAGGTGCACCCAAGGACGTCGCTTTGCTCGAGGAGATGGTTCGGGACGCCAAGACACAGCTGGATGCGGCGTCAGCCACGTCATCGGAAGCCGACCGCAGGCTTCAGGAGGCGAGGACAGAAGAAGCGGTCGCCCGCCGCTCCTATGAGGATCATATTGCCGATGTGCCGGCGCGGTACCGAGACGAGACCGTGCTCCAGCAAGCCCGAGCCGGGATCGGAAATTCCATTGCTGACCGAAAGAAGGCACTCGCAGAGGCAGAGAATGCCCTGCGAAACGCGAGCGAAGCAAAGGCTAAGGCTGACGCTGACCTCGCTAATGCAACCGCCCGGCGCAGCGATGCGACTCGCGAAGCGGCCGGCGCGCGGAAACAGTTCGCGGCCCGCCTACACGAAATCGGCATCTCCGATCAGCAGTATCGGACCTTCGTGCGGCACGTACCCGAGATCGAGGCCCTGACGACCATCGTAGACGAGCACGAAGTGGCATTGCGAACCGCTGCGGGTGCAGCCGCGCAAGCCTCAGCGGCGATCAAGAACACGCAGCGACCCGACCTCGCGGTCATGACGGGCACACGTGACGCGGCACGCCAAGCAGCGGACGGCGCAAAGCACGAACATGCGGCGGCTCGCGCCCGGTACGACGGACTTGTCGCCCTACGAACGGAGCTATCGGAGGAGCTAACCCGTCTGCGCCAGCTCGAGGAGGAAACCGGTCCCTTGCGAGCGCTGGCAGACGCATTCTCGGGGCAGAATGAGATGAACACTGCGCTCGAGAGCTTCGCGATCGGTGCCATGTTCGACCAGGTGCTGGAGGCAGCGAACCTTCGTTTGGAGCCGATGACATCAGGTCGTTACCGGCTAGAGCGGGACGTCGAGTCCGCCGGCGGTCGAACCAAGCGGGGTCTCGACATCCGCGTTCATGACATTGAGACGGGGCGCCCGCGGGATCTGAGCACCCTTTCCGGCGGGGAGACCTTCATCGCTGCGCTGTCTCTCGCCCTGGGCCTCTCAGATATCGTTGAGGCCAGTCATGGCGCGATCCGTCTCGACACCATCTTCATCGACGAGGGGTTTGGAAGCCTTGACACGGAGAACGACAGCGGAACGCTGGACCGTGTCCTCCAGGTTCTCCAGGATATCGTGGGGGCGAGCCGAGCCGTGGGATTGATATCGCACGTGCCACTCGTTCAGCAGGCGGTGCCCAACGGCTTTACCGTGCTCAAGGGCGTTGGGGGAAGCTCGATCGAGAGACGGGCTGCATGAGAGACGACTGTAGCGGGCCGTGTCCTGCCTGTCCGGTTCTAGTTGCAAGACAGGAAACCTGCCGTTCGTCTGAACAATGCCTCAGTCGGAATCCGCCGATATAGCGGCCGTTCGAGCGCTCGAAGCTGCTCCCTAAAACCTGCCCTTTGTTTATCAGGCTGTCGAGGCGTAGCGATGGACCGGTCCTGGGACGAAGCAGTCGTTCCCCATCAAGAGTTGAACGGCAGTTTCCAGCTCACCCCGACGTTCCTATCGTAGTCGTGCAACGGAATTAATGTGCAGGATTGACCGATTGCTAAATGTCCCTTCCGGCGGCCCGCCACCCCGCGACGCACGCTCCCATCATCACGACGTTGCCGACCACGTCGAGCAGCCCGACCCAAGTCAGCATTGGCACCACCACATAAAACCAATAATCGAACACGAAGAACGGCAGCAGACCGATCCCGTAGGCGAGAAAGGTGCGCTGTTCGAACCGTGAAAACGCGGCGAACAGCCCGGCAATGAGGGCCTGCGCGCCGAACGCCCCGATCAGGATCGGGACGATCGGCGCTTCGGATTGATAAGTTGGGGTGATAGTCAGCGCGAGAACAGAACCTGGCGATACCAGGCACCAGCCCCCGAGCACAACGAATACCGCCGCCAGCCACCACTGGATCGTGCGAACCGACATCACAGCGCCGCCACGGGCCGGGGATGATTAGAACACGGAGCGGGTGCGAACGGCGTCTCCAATGGCTTACGATCGGGCAGCACACTATATTTGCGGCGCGAGATACCGGACAGCGCGAGGCTAAGGTTGCGCTTGAATGGCGGTATGCGGTTGAGGATACGCAGCACGACATTGCGCACTCGCCGGCCAAGCGCCGACCGAACTGTGGCCATTCGCGTCAGGCGGGAGGCAAGCCCCAACACCAGTTGCGCCGCAGGGCGCCGCGTCGCGGCATAATCGTCGAGCACGCTATCTGGCGCGCCGTCTCGCACCACGCGGGTCAGCGCGTCGCCGAGCACGATCGCATCGACCAGACCGGCGTTCATGCCCTGACCGCCGGCCGGGCTGTGCACGTGTGCGGCGTCGCCCATCAGCAGGATCGGGCCTTTCCGGTAGGTCTCCGCGAGCCGATGATGGACGCGGAAGCGCGACGACCAGACCATGTCGGTGACATGCGCCGGTTTCGCCACCGGTCCACGCGTGTCAAGCAACTGCTGGATCAGGTCGATTCCCGGCACATCCGGCGCGTCATCGACGGTGGCGACGACGCGGTAGGAGCCATCCGGCAACGGCGCGACCACCACCAAGCCGGCCGGCGAGAAGAACAGCGAGACCTCGCTGTTACCCATCGGCCAGTCCATACAGACGTCCGCGAGGACAAAGGATTCGCCGTAAGCAGTGCCTTGAAAGGCGATCCCAGCGGCTTCGCGGATCACGCTGTGCATCCCGTCCGCGCCGACGACATAGTGAGCATGGACGGTGCGTTCGCCCTCTGCCGTCTTTACCTGTACCGCCGTGCCGTTCGCGTCGGTGGTGACGCGAAGCGCCGCGACACTGCGATGCACGGCGCCGCCGAGGCTTTCGAGCTGCGCCTGCAACACCGCCTCGGTTGTCGATTGCGGCAGGAGCAGCATGTGCCGGAACGCCGACGGCAGCGCCGCATAGCTGACGCCGAGCAGCGGCTGGTCGCGGTCGCGCACGGTGAAGTCGGTAACCGTGGTGCCCTCGGCCGACAGCGGCGTAGTGACGCCGATCATTTCGAGCACTTCCAGCGTGTGCGGATGCACCACCCCGGCGCGCGAAGTGTTCTGCGCGTACTCCAGCGCATCGACCAGCAGATGATCCACCCCGGACTGTTGCAGGGCAGTGGCCAGCGCGAGCCCGGTGGGGCCTGCACCAACGATCAGAACGTCAGTTTGAAGCGGTAACATAATTGTGGCTCCCTATTTGCCAACAATTGTTGACTAGAATTGTTGATTGCATTTGTCAACGTCCGTTGGCAAAAAGAGTCATGACCAAACCGAGGGGCAGCACGCCCAAAGCTCTCCGCACGCGCGAAGCCATCGAGGCTGCCGCACGGGAATTGTTTGCAATCAATGGGTTCGACCGCACGACGGTGCGCGACATCGGCGTCCGTGCCGGCATCGATCCGTCGATGATCATCCGCTATTTCGGCAGCAAGGACGCTTTGTTCGCGCAGGTCGCCGCGCCTGATCTGCACCTGCCGGACCTCGGGGCGATCGCCTCAGCAGTGATCGGCGAGACATTGGTGCGCCATTTCCTCGATCTGTGGGAAGGCGACGGGGTAGGTGGCGGGATGCCGGTGCTGCTACGCTCGGCGGCATCGAATGACAAAGCGGCCGAACAACTGCGCAAGATGTTCCTGACGCAGGTCTTCCCCGCCGTCGCCCGCGTCGGCCCGCCCGAGACGGCGGCGATGCGCGCCGGGCTGGTCGCGAGCCAACTGCTCGGTCTTGCGCTCACGCGCTACGTGTTGATGGTGCCGCCGGTAGTAATGATGCCGCCTGAGTTCATCGTCCGCACGATTGGCGCAACGATCCAGCGTTATGCATCGGGCGAAGGTTTGGTCACCAACGAGCCTGGACAGGAGGTATGACCTGTTAATCTACGTGAGCGTCCACTTTTGAGAGCATCGCAAACTTCAGCCAATGGTAAAACTGCCGCGTTGCTGACGGGTTCGCATTGACCGGTCCGATCGGCAGCTTCCGACATGACAAGACGTTCACCGGTGCAGAATGACGGCAAAACCTGGTCGAGTGCCGCCGCCTCGATCGCTGCCAATGGCACGGCCACAACCGCCGACATATCAGACGTTCGCCGGTCGATCGACGCTCCCTAGAAGCGGCCGCTCGTTCACCTGACAATGTCGATTTTTGTTTAGTTTGCCGGTGGAAGGCGATTTCGGAAATTGCAGGTCCACAGAGAGCGCGGTTGTCAGCACGCCCCCGGATCGTCATGCTCGATCAATGGCTGACAGCTCGACAGAACTTCATCTTTCAATGTGGCGGGGTGGTCCGACCCAAGCGGAGAGGCTCATCGCAGCGCTGTTACGCGTCGAAGGGTATCAGAATGTCGAACCTCAAGCCCCTTTGGGCGGGCCGGATGGCCGCGCAGACGTCCTCTGTGATCGAGGTGGCTACAGCTATGTGGCAGCGGTCTATTTCCCGCCTACAAACAAGGAATATGAGGACATCGTCGATAAGTTCGACCACGACATTGTCGGCGTTAACACGCGGAAGCGCAGCGCCTTTGCATTCTTCACCAATCAGAGGCTGACCCGCAGCCAACGCAACACGCTCAAGAGTAGGGCGTTAGTGAAAGGCATTGAATGTGAAGTTTACGATGTCGAGCGCATTTCCGGCATGCTCGGCGTCCCGTCCGGCTACGGACTACGGGCAGCATATCTTGCCATCCCGATGTCGGACGCGGAGCAGATCGCCTACTTTGCCAGCCGTGAGGACCTTGCCGACGCGGCCATCGATCGCAATACCGCCGAGTTGCGCCTGCTTAGAGAAAAGGTCGCAGGTCTAGAAGCGCACACTAGGGTCGTTGCGCACACAATGAAGACCGTCGCCTTCGCGTCAGGCGCCGAACACACCGTTCCTGCAATGCGACTTGTCGATCCACTTCCGATGGGCGAACTCATTGGAGCTTCATCGGCGTTAGAAATCACGCAACGGATTGGACCTGAGCTGCTTCTCCTAGTCCACCGTCTCGTCTGTTTCGAACTACCATCTCGGGTAATCGGTACCTTTCGCACTGAAGAGGTATCGTTGATGATCCCAGGCGCAGCACCGCGCACCGTCACTGAAGCCGCTCTGATTGCCGAGCAAATTGCAGCCTTGTGCGGGGATTGGCAAGCGGCGCGTACCGACGCAAGCACGACAGCGTCTAAGCTCACAGCGCTCGCGATCTTCCACCATAGGTTTCTGCTCATCCACCCGTTCCTCGATGGCAATGGGAGAACGGCGCGCGCCCTTCTTATGCAACAGTGTCTTGACCTTTTTGGCCATGCCGACATGAGCCGCATGGACCGCGGCATCAACTATCACGAGGCGCTGTTCGCAGCGGATAACGGCAACCTGGTCCCGCTCTGCGCAATCATTGAAGCGATCATCGCCGATTGACGACGCATTGGATTAAACAGAATCTTGGCCTCGCTGACGTAGGCGTCGTTCAGCGCCAACATAGTCCACGTTCGAACGATTAAGTGAGAGGTCCGACACTTGCCATCTATTCACCTTTGCACATGATTGATAGAACGTCGCGATACACACACTGCTATGTAGTCAGTGTCGCCGCAGTGGAGTCAGTCAGTGCCAAGACCTGAAATTCCAAATATGAGAACCTGGCCTCGGAACCTCAGTACCTCGCAAGGTGGCGGATTATCCACATCGCAATACGGAGGCATGTCTACGTCGCAGTACGGAGGGGCTTCTACTTCGCAATATGGCGGACTCTCGACCTCACAATACGGCGGAATGTCTACATCCCAGTATGGCGGTCTATCCATGTCGCAATATGGCGGGCTCTCGACCTCACAATATGGCGGTCTTTCAACGTCGCAGTATGGCGGACTCTCCACAAGCCAATATGGAGGGCTATCAACCTCCCAAGGTGGTGGCATGTCGACCTCCTCGGCCAACGTTTATCGCAGCAATATTCCTCCATGGCCTTACTTTCTTCGGGAGATCGAAGCGCGGGGTATGCAGCAAGCTGCTGATCTAATCCGACGTCACCTGCCAAACTTCCTTTGGCCGGAGAACTTCGTTCGCTGAGGAGTAGCGAGGCCAGCCATAACATATGGATCGACGGTCTCGATGCCGCCCGGCTTATACTCGCATGACGTCTTGGATTGCCTTCCCGTGTTAACGTGGTGCGATGGCAATGTACCTGACAATACCGACGAATTTTCGGTCCGTTAAGATCGATTGAGGGGCAAACATATGGCGGCCAAGACCAAGGCTGAAATCGCACAGGAATTTGCCCAGGGCGCGCTAAGCGCAACCCCCGTTATCATTCTTGGAAGCGGCGCATCCGCCGCTCACGGGGTTCCCGGCATGGGCGCGCTCGCAACGCATCTGTCCGGTGCCGCGCTTCCCTCCACCTGGACGCCTGACGAGAAGAACGAATGGGACACTTTCCTGGCCCACCTCAAGGCCGGAACCGATCTCGAAAGGGCCTTGCAGGCAGTCCGTCCCACCGAGCGTCAAACCCATTTCATTGCCGGCATGACACGCGAATTTCTGCTACCATCCGACCTTGCGGTGCTGTCGGCGCTGCTGGCAAATAGACGCCATCTGCCGCTGTCTAGGCTGTATCGGCATCTGTTCGACAGCACGCATACGACTATCCATGTCGTCACACCCAATTACGACCGCCTCGCCGAATATGCCGCCGACGCCGCAGACGTCAGCACCTTCATAGGATTCAACTACGGCTATCTCCAGTCGCGGGCGCGCGACCCCCGGACGCGGATTTCGATCAACGGCCGGGAGACGCGCACCGTCGCGGTGTGGAAGGTTCACGGCTCCCTCGACTGGTTTCAGGACACCGCCGAGCAGATTATCGGGATACGTAGCGCCCTTGCCATCCCGCCGGATTTCGCGCCGCTGATGATCACGCCCGGAATTGACAAATATCGCCTGACCCACGGTGAACCTTTCCGGACGGTCCTCGCCTGCAGTGACAACGCGCTGGAGAATGCGCGCGCCTATTTCTGCGTGGGCTATGGCTTCAATGACGAGCATGTCCAGACCAAGCTGATTGAGCGCTGCGATCGCGATGCCACGCCCCTCGTGGTCATCACCAAGGAGTTGACTCCGACCGCCAAAACCTTTCTCTCCAGCAGGCGCTGCAGGCGGTATCTCGCCATCGAAGACGGCCCGGTTGGCGCACGAGCCTATATGCACGATGCGCCGGCAGGCTTCGATCTCGACCAACCGCTGTGGCGGCTCGATTCCTTCCTTGATCACGTAACAGGAACAGCGGCATGAGCATTCTCGATTTCGCTGATGAAGAAGCGCTCGGACGCGTCCAATCTGTCGACACCGCCACGGTCATTGTCCGTGTCGATGACGTCGAGGCGCTGCGCGCGCTCCAGGTCAATCGGCTGGTCGCCCTCCAGAGCAGCCTCGCCGGTCACAAGCTGATCGGCGTTATCCACAAGATCACCCGCACCGCGCTCGAGGAGGCGAAGGTGGCCGAAGTGGAACGAGGCGAGGAAGCTCATACCGAGGTCAATCTGGTCCGCATCACTCTCATCGGCACCTTGCTCAACCGGGACGGGAGCCGTGCGAACATATTCCGCCGTACCCTCGAAACCGTGCCGGAAATCGACGCGTGCTGCTTTGCCCTCGAAGGCGAGCGGCTAACCCGCTTCATGGGTGTGATCTCCGAAGTCACCGGAGGGGCACAGCGTCTTTCACTCGGCACCTATACCCTTGACCCCAATGCCGAGGCCTATGTCAACGGGAACAAGCTCTTCCAGCGCCATGCACTCGTCGTCGGCAGCACGGGTTCTGGTAAATCCTGGACGACGGCGCGGCTTCTCGAACAGGTGGCCGAGCTGGAGAGCGCCAATGCGATTGTCTTCGACATGCACGGCGAATATGCGTCAATGGCAGGTGACGGATTTGTGCATCTCCGCGTCGCGGGTCCGGGCGACATCGAGGCTGGCAAGGGTCTCGCCGACGGCGTGCTTCATCTGCCCTATTGGCTGATGAGCTACGAGGCGCTCGTCTCGATGTTCGTTGATCGCAGCGACCAGAACGCGCCCAATCAAGCGATGGTCATGTCCCGCGCCATCGTGGAGGCCAAGACTGGTTTCCTTGCGAACGGCGGTCACACGGAGGTTCTAGCCAATTTCACGATCGACAGTCCGGTTCCTTTCGCAATGGCGTCCGTGCTTGGCGAGTTGGAGCGCCTAAACACGGAAATGGTGCCTGGCGCCAGAACCGAGAAACAGGGAGATTTTCACAGCAAGCTCAGCCGTCTGATCCAGCGCCTCGAAGGCAAGCGCACCGATCGCCGGCTCGGATTTCTCTTTCCCGCCGCCGGCGTAGCCGACAGCTACAAATGGCTGAACGAAGCCGTCACGCTCCTGCTCGGCGGCCGCGCCGCGAAAGGCGGCCACGGCGGCGTGAAGGTCATCGACTTCTCCGAAGTGCCCTCGGACATTCTGCCTCTAATTGTCGGTATGGTCGCGCGCCTGGCGTTCCATGTCCAGCAATGGAGCCCGCAGGGCGCCCGACATCCGGTGGCGCTGTTCTGCGATGAGGCGCACCTCTACATTCCGCAAGACGCGACATCCGGGGCCGCGGAAAATGCGATTGCCACCTTCGAGCGCATCGCCAAGGAAGGCCGGAAATATGGCGTCGGGCTCGTGGTAATCAGCCAGCGGCCGGCGGAAGTGAACCGCACGGTCGTCAGCCAGTGCAACAATCTCATCGCGATGCGCTTGACCAATGGCGATGACCAGACGGTCGTACGCCGCCTGCTGCCCGATAGCCTCGGCGGGTTCGGGGATCTCCTGCCCGTACTCGACACTGGCGAAGCGTTGGTCGTCGGCGATGCCATTCTACTACCGACGCGCATCCGCATCGCCCGCCCGATCAACGAGCCGTTGAGCGGAACGATTGAGTTTTGGGATCGATGGGCAGCCCCATCCGCAACTGCGGCCCTCGACAAGGCGGTCGAGAGCTGGCGTCGGCAGACGCTCATAAAATGAGCCGAGATGCAGCTATTGCTGCTCTCAGACCTGTGCAAATCTGAGAGTCTGCCTGTCAGCGACGTCCGCGAAGACCTTTCCAGGCGGCGATCATGCGAAGGATCGGCGACGCTGTTCACGACAGCCACTGTGCCGCGTCGCGTTATTGCCGAGGCTTCTTGACTCTGGCAGCTCGCAGAATTGGGTACGAAGTCTGGAAACGGCAAGGATCGAGGCGAGAAGCCTCCGTTTCCCAATTTGATGAATGAAGGGCCGCTACATTCGATTGGGACTCTAAAGGAGACGTTCCGGATCGTCCAACATTGCGGCCACATCGCGAGAGCATATTCGATGTCCGGTTTCACGAAATCGGCGGCCGAGCTCTAATGACCGATAATAAGGCGCCCTTTCCGCCGCCCGCCAGCACTGCACTTGTCAATCGATATGATCGCGCCGCTAAGTCTCGCTGATGCTGCATCGACGGATCGGTGTTTGATGGATCAATATGGAGGCGCCTTCCTGCCGCGTTGCACACGCGCCGCTTCGCTCCACCAGGCGAGATCATCAGCGAAGCGCGGAAACGCGCGCGCAAGCGATGCGCCGCCCTCGCCGGACGGATTGCCTTCGGTATCGAACGAATTCCCGATACCGCCGACCGCAAGCGAACTGGAGATCACAACCATGCCCATTTCGGAAAGCGTCCCGTGCCACGCCAGTGCAGCCCGCGCGCCGGAAAAGCGACCTGCCGAGTAGCTGGCGATCGCCGCCGGCCGCCAGAACCATTCCTCGAGGAAATGATCGGTAAGGTTCTTCAGGCCCGGCTGAATGCCCCAATTATATTCGCCCGTAACGAAGACGAACGCATCGGCCGCCTTGATCTTACTCGCCAGTGCCTCAAGCGCGACAGGAGCATCTCCGCGCGGATATTCCTTGTACATGCGATCGAGGATCGGCAGGCCGATCGCCTTAGCATCGATCAACTCGGCATCCTCGCCCCGTCCGCGAAAGGCGCGGACCAGATACTCAGCAAGCCGGATGCCCTGCCGGTTCGAGCGGTACGAGCCGTAAAACACCAGAATGCGGTCAGTCATGCGCGTTCTTACATCGCTCTGAAGGCGCAACGCCAGTACAGCGCTGTAGCCGACATTCTAGCAAATTGTTACACTCAGCACCAAGATGAACCAAGGTTGCGACCATCTCAACACCGTCAATCAGGTGACGCCGCAAACGCTGGGCTGCGCCGAATGTCTCGCCAGCGGCAGTTGGTGGGTACATCTCAGGTTGTGCCGGAGCTGTGGCCATGTCGGCTGCTGCGATGATTCACCTAATCGCCACGCCACCGCGCATTTTCACGCGACCCGTCACGCGATCATTGAAGGATATGATCCACCCGAAGGCTGGGGCTGGTGTTTTGTCGATGAAGTCGAAGTCGAGTTGCCCGACCAAACGCCTAAACGCGAGCCGACGCCACGCTATATTGACGCATATGGGCGCATAATTCCGTCGGCGATCAAAGGGCTCAAACCTCCACTGACCTGAGCGATCGCCAAACAACATAGAGTAGCGTGAGTCGAACGGACGCCCGCCTTCAGCGCTCCATGAATGGCGGAGAATGACCGACTTTAGGGCGCTAAGCGGTCAAGCCTGCGGTCATTCGTTGCCCAAAATGGCCCCGAGAATACCGCCGATGGCAGCGCCTGCCGCGCCCCCGCCGATCATTCGCCCGACGCCTGCGCCAATGCCGGCATCGGCGGCTTCATTCGACGGAAGATGGCGCGCGATCTCCTCCGCAAGATTGAGGATCGGCATGGACTGTAACCAGATCCTGCCGGGGCCGGTCAGCGTTGCGAGGAACAGTCCTTCACCGCCGAACAGGACGTTGCGAAAGCCGCGCACCATCTGAATGTCGACAGTGATGGTCGGTTCCTGCATGCCGATATGGCCAGCGTGCACCCTGAGACGCTCGCCTGGCGCCAGCGTCTTTTCGATGACCTCTCCGGAGAGATCGAGCCACACGGTGCCCGGGCCGGTCACACGCTGCAGGATGAACCCTTCGCCGGCAAAGAGGCCGGCGCCCAGCCGCTGCTGCAAGACGACGTCGAGCGCGATGCTCTTTTCTGCGCACAGGAATGTTTCCTTGCGGCAGACGATCGACTGGCCCGGTCCCAGCGCCATCGGAATGATGTGGCCGGGAAAGCGCGGTGCAAATGCAACTTCGGCGCGTGAGCGCGCTGAATATTCTGTGATGAAGAAGCTGCCGCCGCTGAACGCGCGCTTCAGCCCGGCGAACAATCCGCCCCCCGTGTGCGTGTCCATCTCGATACCATCGGTCATCCACGCCATGGCATGTGTCTGGCTCACGATGGTTTCACCAGGATCCAACGCAATCGA
>Ga0207647_10001457_pt1 | contig 18185 bp, 14 predicted proteins | sample KBSCornC2_FD_184295 | JGI IMG/M metagenome (GOLD analysis project Ga0207647, IMG submission 184295) | Corn rhizosphere microbial communities from Kellogg Biological Station, Michigan, USA - C2 (SPAdes) (version 2) | ecosystem: Host-associated > Plants > Roots > Rhizosphere ... | reverse complement strand
CACTGGGCTTGACGGTGTTGCTTATCCCGCTGCTGCCGGAATCCGTCGCCTACTTGTCGACAAATGCGGAGCCGGCCGAACTGCTTCGAGCAATCAGGCGCCTCTTTCCCGATTTCACGCTGCAATCGGACAGCGAACTGGTCACTCACGAGGAGAAGCCGGCGGACGCAAGTGTGCTCGGATTGTTCTCCGCACGATTCCGCGTGGGGACATTCCTGCTGTGGGCCGTATTCGCGATCAACCTGGCAGCTTTCTATTTTCTGCAAAGCTGGCTGCCGACCGTTCTCGCGTCCATCTCGTTCCCACCCGCGCTCGTGGTCTGGGCGACCATCACCGTGATCATCGGCGGCATGGTGGCGAGTCTGCTGATGGGACCCATCATGGATCGCACGAGCCCCTACAGAATCCTGTCCGCGGTCTACGTCGGCGGCGCCGTGTCGATGTACGCGATCTCGATCGCAATCGGCTCATCGCATCTCGCTTTACTCACGACGATCTTCTTTTGCGGCTTTTGCATCAGCGGCGGACAAACCTGCGCGATCGCGTTGTGCACGCTCTTCTATAGCCCGGAATTGCGCGCGCCGGGCGTCGCATGGGCCTATGGATTCGGTCGGCTCGGCGCCGCGGGCGGCACTTACCTCGCGGGTGTCCTGTACGCGAACAACTGGACCGTCGACGCGATGTTTCGCGTCGCAGCAGCGCCAATACTCATTGCCGCGGCTTGCGTGGCCCTGATGGGCGCTTGCTATGGCCTGACGAAGAACGGCCTGAAGAAATCCTTTTCCGCCTGACCCGTACCGCTCGCTGAATCGATGAACGTCAGGTGAACTGTTTTTTTGTATTGCCTTTGAATTGCGGAGATCTCATGAAAACCAAAAAAATCGAAATCATTGTCGGCTCGCTCGTGGGGCTGGCCAGTTCCGTCGCGCATAGCCAAAGCAGCGTCACGCTCTATGGCGAGATCGACAACGGTATTCATTACCAGACCAACGTAGGCGGCGGCAAAGCCGTCTACATGGACTCGCTGAACGGTATCGACGGCAGTCGCTGGGGGCTGACCGGCAAGGAAGATCTGGGAGGCGGTCTCAAGGCGATTTTTACGCTCGAGTCCGGCATCAACGTGAATAACGGACAACTTGCCCAAGGTGGCACGGCGTTCGGCCGGCAAGCTTTCGTCGGACTGAGCAGCGACACTTACGGCTCTCTCACCGTCGGCCGTCAATACGACATGGTGTGGTATTTCCCCGAGTTTCTTGCCGGTGCCGCGGCGGTTGGCGACCTGGCGAGCGCGCATCCGGGAGATTTCGACAACACCAGTAACAGCGTGCGATTCAACAACTCGGTGCGCTACATGAGCCCGGACTTCCACGGCTTCTCCTTTGGCGTCGAATATAGCCTTGGCGGCGTGCCCGGCGACTTCACTTCGACGTCGGGCTATTCGCTTGGAGTCGGCTACACACATGGTCCGCTTCAGATCGGCGCGGCGTTCGATTACTTCAAACACCCGACATCGACACCAGGTAACGGATGGTTCACCAACTATGCAAGCGGCTTCAATCTGCTGGCCTCTTCCCTGAACTCGGCTTATCAGGTCGCGCAAGCCTATCAGGACGCTGTCATCGCGGCGGCCTACACGATCGGAAACGCGACGATCAGCGCGTCGTATTCGAATGTTCAATACGCCAATCTCGGTGCGTCGTTCCAGAACGGTACGGCCATCTTCAACAACTATGACATCGGTTTGAACTACCGTGTCACGCCGGCCTTTTTCGTCGGCGTCGCGTACGACTACATGAAGGCGCGCAGCGTCACGACGGTACAAGGCAATTCCGTCGGCAATCAGCACTACAGTCAGGTGGCGTTCACGCTGGACTATCTGCTGTCGAAGCGTACCGACGTGTACTTCTCGGGCGGCTGGCAACGCGCTTCCGGCACATCGTCGACGGGCGCGCTGGCGGTCGCCAACATTGGCGGATCCGGAGATTCATCGAATAACCACCAGATGATTTATCGGGTCGCTATACGACATAAATTCTGAGCGTCGCTCGCGCTGGAGTCCACATGACGATGCGGCGATATGTCAGCGCCGGCATGCAGACGCCACGGTCATTGCTCAAGGTGGCTGGTTCGACGCCTGCAAGGATGGCGTCGCCCCGGCGCCTGCATCACGGACATCCCGATTCCGGCGAGCCTGCGCCATATCGGGCGGATAGGTCCGCTGCCTGCGCGAGTGAGTCGGAATCCAGCCGTCGCGTTCCGCCTGAACGAGTTCGGCCCGCACCTCGGCGCGCGTCTTTCCGCTTGTGACCACTGCCGCGGCGCAGCCCGCATCGACCGCATCCACTACATCGGCGCTTGCGGCCAACGGAAAGCACGTGACGAAGCAGAGTATCGCTGCAATTGTCGTGCGCATGAGAATCTCTTTCCTTGTAAAGGCGTGGCTCCGCGCTCAGACGAAGCCATACATGGTGAACAACATGACGTACGGGATCTCCTGTCCCGCCGAATTGCAGACCATGACGTCGGTCTTCTGAATGGCGCACGCGGACACGATTGCCTTTGCGACTTTCGAAAGGACAAGCTTCATGATGATTGACTCCTCAATCTGATGTGACCTTACGGTCGATTTCTCGGCGAGCCGTCAATGGCGCTGAACTGCGCTCGACGGTTGCATCACTGGTTCATGGCGCATCGCGGCCATCTACTTCGCACAACGCTTGTTCACTACCGGCTCGAAGCACGGGAATCTGGCACTCCGGTGCTTTGAAGCGTCTCCGTGATGCGTACTTTATCCACATTCAGCCAGTCTGAATTTTTGGAAGATGACAACGCATCTGCAAAAACTGCCAGAGTTTTTCTGATGCACGGTGTCCTGTCGGCAGTCCAATCAGCGTCGTTGTGCGCCGCCGCTCATCGTGAGTGTGGCCGGCTGGGCCAATCTGCGGCTCACGGCGGAATTCAGCAGCGTGCCCATCAAAGCCATGGAATTGTCGGGACAGACCGCGGTTCACGCACAGGCACCCGGCGCTCCCCCACCGCACATCGAATCCTGCGGTCCGCCATAGGGAAACCACCGTGAACACTTCTGAAACAATTCGATCCCGGCCGGATGCCGATTTGCTCCAGATGCAGCCGCCTGACGTGCGATGCGCAGCGGACGTGCGCGGGTCTTCGCCATGGAAACCCAATCGAATCAACCACCTCCGTTGAATCATTGGGAAGATCGCCGCGCCGCTCGCCGGAAAACGGCGTTCGAAATTGAAACACAACGCAATCGTCGGTGTACGTATTTCCGCAAGCGCTCGCACGGCCAACTCGTTGCACCATATCAGCGCTTGCTTTCCGTTCGATTGGCATGTTTCTAGCTTTAAACCTAGCCACTTGCTCGATAAATTGAGCATCTGCATCGGGGCCGCATAGCGTTGAATCGACACGGTACTGCCCCTGGTCGCCGGTCATCCGGCAGATCAGGGCTAGCCGTGCGAACCGGATGCGGATGCAACAAGCTGCGTCACATGCGGCTTCGGATGGAGAACTTGACATGTTGGCGCTGCAATCGGATCTTCACGGCAACCACCTCCTCAGCGCACTGCCATACGATGAATGGCAAGCGCTCGCCCCCCACCTCGAACTCGTTCGTTTGCGCGCGGAACAGTTGCTATATGACTCGGGGCAGCGGATCCATCACGTCTACTTCCCGACCACGGCAGTCATCTCCATCCTCTACATGATGGAAAACGGCGGCTCCGTCGAGGTGGCCGCAGTCGGCCGCGAAGGCATGACCGGCGTGCCCGTCCTGACCGGCGGCGAAGCGATGCCGAACCGCGTCCAGGTGCAGTACGCCGGCTTCGCATATCGAATGAGCGCGCAGGCGCTCCGGCTCCATTTCGCGCGATCCGAGCGCATGCAGCGCCTGATGCTGCTCTACATGCACGCACTGCTCACCCAGATCGCGCAGATGGCCGCGTGCAACCGGCACCATTCATTGAACAAGCAACTTTGCCGGTGGCTGCTGATCGAGGTCGACCGGGTCGACTCGTACGAACTGGCGGTCACCCAGCAACTGATCTCGGAAATGCTGGGCGTGCGGCGCGAGGGCGTCACCGAAGCGGCCGGAAAGCTGCATCGCGAAGGCCTCATCCTCCATCGCCGCGGCCATATCCGGGTGCTGGATCGCAACGGTCTCGAAGCGAACGCCTGCGAATGCTATGGACTCGTCAAGCGCGAGTTCGACCGCTTGTTTCCGCATCGGCACCGCGCGGCCCTGCCCGACGCAGGTACGGTCGGGCGGCCGGAGGGCGAAGCGGTTTGCAGCCTTACCCCGTTGCCCAGCCCCTCTCTCTAACCCCGCATGCGAAATGCGGCAGCGGTGCGCCGCGCCGCGAACGCGCGTCGGCGCGGGTTGCCGTGCCGTGCCGCGATGAACCGACGAACCGACGCCCCGGCAGGCGCGGCACCAGGATAAGGCGGGCAACGCCGATGCGGCGGACGTCGCACGCGCTTCATTCGGCATCACGCGTGCGAGTCGCAGCGCCCATAGCTGTCGTCGAAACGAACGATGTCGTCTTCGCCCAGATACGTGCCCGATTGAACCTCGATGATCTCGAGCGGGACTTTACCCGGATTCTCGAGCCGGTGACGCACGCCGACCGGGATGAAGGCCGACTCGTTTTCGGTGAGCAGCAGCTGCTCGTCACCGCGCGTGACGAGCGCGGTGCCACGCACGACGACCCAATGCTCCGCACGGTGGTGATGCATCTGCAACGACAGCCGCCCACCGGGCGACACGACGATATGCTTCACCTGAAAACGCTCGCCGCGATCGATCGAATCATAGAAGCCCCAGGGGCGATGCACCTTGCGATGCGAATCGGCCTCGGGCGCCCGCTCCGCCTTGATGCGCGCCACGAGCCGCTTCACGTCCTGCACGTGCGCCCGGTCGGCCACGAGTACCGCATCGGCCGTTTCCACCACGACCACATTGGAGGTACCCACGCATGCCACGAGGCGTCCGTTCGAATGAGCGTACGTGGAAGCCGCGCCTTCGAACATGACGCGTCCGCGCCCCACATTGCCGCAATCGTCCTTGTCGAGCGCGTCCCACACGCCATCCCACGAACCGAGGTCCGACCAGCCGGCGTCGAGCGGTATGACGACCCCGTCGCACTCCGATTCGGGCATGCCGATGCGCTCCATGACCGCATAATCGATCGAGTTCGCGTCGACGCGGGCGAACGCACCGGGCTCGGGATTGAAGACGCTGCCGCTGGACGCGCCGGCGACGAACGCAGCAAGACACGACTCGTGCATGTCCGGCTGCAGGCGTTGCAACGTCGCGAGCCAGACCGACGCGCGCAACACGAAGATGCCGCTGTTCCACCAGTAGCCGCCCGCCGCGAGGTACTCGGCGGCGCGCTCCGCCGATGGCTTCTCGACGAACCGCTCGATCCGGTGCGCGCCGTCGCCAATCGCGGCACCGACGCAGATGTACCCGAAAGCAGTCGCGGCGTGAGTCGGCGGCACACCGAGCGTCGCGATCGCTCCCGCTTCCGCATGGCGCGCGGCCAGGGCAACGGCCCGCTTGAGCGCCGGCGTGTCCTTGATCAACTGGTCGGACGGCATGACGACCAGGATCGCGTCGTCGCCAGTGGCACATGCGAGCGAGGCCGCCAGTGTCAACGCGGGCGCGGTATCGCGCCGCACGGGCTCGACGATGAACCGCGCGTCGATCCCGCCCGCGCGCAGCTGCTCGGCGATCAGGAATTGAAGGTCGGCGCCGCACACGACGACAGGTGAGCCCGACACCTGCCAGCCGGCCGGGAGATCGGTCATTCGCGTCGCGGTGGCTTGCAGCAACGAATCCGATCCGACGACGTCGATCAGTTGCTTCGGATAATGCTCGCGCGAAACCGGCCATAGGCGTGTGCCCGAACCGCCGGCCAGAATGACCGGCAGAATCCGCGTACGCACCGGCGCCGTCGACTGATCGACGACCGGACCGCGCTCCGGCTGCCGGCCTTCGTCGAGGTCGCACGTCTCTACTTGCAGTGATGACATGGTATCGCTCCGCTGTCGAGGAACGCGCCGCTGTCTCCCGCGACTGAAGCGCATTCGGACGCGCGATGCTTTCCGGACGATCGCGCCCGCCCTTTCATGCATTCACTCTAAGTCGCATCGATTTCGCAGACCGTGCGTAACGACACACTGGACGTTCGATTCGCGACATGCGTGGTTCATCAGGTCGCCGCCACCGCTCCACGGCCGCGCAGTGAACGGATGACGATCATGACTTTCGTTTCCCGCTCCGGGTTACCGTTCGAACGTGCCGGTCCCAACCCATGAGCGAGAGATGGTAGGCGAACGCGCTCGCGGCGGATGCCGCCGATGCGAGCACGATACCGACGATGCCGAGCCACTGGATCAACACGACATTGGCGAGCGCCTTGACGATGAAGCACACGATGGCCATGCCGGCCAACGCCTTCAGGCGCCCTTCGCTCGCGAACAGCTGCAGCAGCACCAGTTGTGCGAAATAAAACGGCAACTTCACGAGACTCCAGCGCACCAGATGGGCGACGGTGGCCGTGTCCGCATCCGTGAACGCGCCGTGTTGAAAGATCAGCTTGATGACGATCGGCGCGAGCGGCCAGACGATCGCCGTCACCAGCACGCCAACGCCCAGCATCAGGAACGACCACTTGAGCGCCATCTCGCGTGCCCTCGCCGGCTCGCCGTTGCTCTGGATATCCGAGAACACCGGCAATGTCGCGCGGCCGATGGCCATCGCGCCGACGCCCTCGAGCAGCGCAATCAGCCGGCCCGAATAGGAGAGCGTCGCGATCGCGCCATCGCCGAGGCCCGCGACGAAATACTGATCGAGGGGCACCGCAAGGCTCAACACGAGCTGACACAGCATGAACATGCCGACCGTGCGATAGTTGCGCGACCATTGCGGCGACCGCAGCGAAAAAAAGAAGCGGGTTTGCACACCGTCGGTGGCGCGCGCCAGCGCGGCGAGCCATGCCGCTTGCAGCAGGAAACCGATCGTCGTGCCCCACATCAGCGGCGCGGGCGAATTTCCTTGCCGCCAGACGATCAGGAAGAGCAGCACCACGACGGCAGGCAGCGCTTCCAGCAACGTGTTGATGTGGCGCTCGCGCGCCTGCAGGCGCGCCGCGAACACGCAGATCGTCATCATCAGGATGCCGATCGGGCTCATCGTCATCATCATCGTGCGAGACATCTCGCGCGTCTGGCCGGACAGGTTGCGCTCGAACAGTCCGAGCACCCAGGGCCACGCAACCAGCAACGCCGTTGCGCAGACGCTGCCGAACACGAGCGCCACCATCTGCAATTCGCCCAGAAAGCGGGCCTGCTCGCGCACGGGCTGCGTGCGTAATCCGACCAGCGTGGGCACCAGCATGATCTGAAGCCCGACGACGAATGCCGCCGGCAGAAAGGTAATCAGGTTGAACGTGAGCTGGTAGGCATCGACGACCGGGCTGATGCCGTAGTGGTAGGCGATCGCCATTTCCCGCAGCGCGGCCGCGACTTTGCCGAGCAAGACAAACGTCGAAATCCAGATCGCGCCCCGCGCGATCCGCAGATGGTCGGGGTGAAGCCGGGACAGGCGGCTCCGCCACGCTGCGATCTGTGCGATCAATTCATGCTCCCTCGAATGCACCGTGTGGCGAACATCGCGCGCGCGCCTCGCATATGGCGTTGTCGACGACCTGCAGAAACTCGGCTCTGAAGCGCTCCGCGGTAAAGCGAACCGCATTGCCGCGACACACCTCCGGACGCATCGGCTCATGCGCTTCGAAGCGCGCGATCGCATCGACGATCGCCGGCACGCTCTGCTGCATGAAAAACAGGCCCGTGCCGTAGTTCGGATCCTGCGACTCGATGACCGTTTCGAGCGCCCCGCCCCGGCCGTACGCGATGACCGGCGCGCCGCAGGCCTGCGCCTCCACGAGCGTGATGCCGAAATCCTCTTCCGCGGCGAACACGAACGCGCGCGTGTGCCGCATCAGGTCGATCAGCACGGGGGTCGGCTGATACCCGAGCAATGTGACGTTCGGCCCCGCCAGCGCCTTCGCCCGCTTGAAGTCGGGCCCGTCGCCGACGACGACCAGACGTCGATTGGGGAGGCTCGCGAACGCCTCGACGATCAACGGGATACGCTTGTACGGCACCATCCGCGACGCGATCAGATAGAAATCCTCACGGTTTGTGCCGAGGTCGAAACGATCGACGTCTACCGGCGGATACACGACCGTCGAGCCGGCTCCATAGATCTTGCGAATCCGGCGGCCGATAAATTCCGAGTTCGCGACGAACGCATCGACACCATGCGCGGTGCGCTGATCCCAGATCCGCATGTAATGCAGCACGCTGCGTGCGAGCCAGCTCTTCGGTCCTTTCGTCACCCCGGCCTGCATCAGGTACTGGTGCTGAAGATCCCACGCGTAGCGGATAGGCGAATGCACGTAGCTGACATGAACCTGGTCGGGCCCGGTAATGACGCCCTTCGCAACCGCATGGCTCGACGAAATCACGAGGTCGTACGCGGAGAGATCGAACTGTTCGACGGCCAGCGGCATGAGCGGCAAGTACGTGCGAAAAGCCGTTCTCGCCCGAGGCAGATGCTGGATGAACGAGGTCTTCGCATGCTTGCCGCCCAGCGCGGCGCGATGCTCGTCGGGGAAGAAGTCGACGATGCTGAACAAGTCCGCGTCAGGCCAGATCCGGATGATCTGCTCCAGCACGCGTTCGGAGCCGGCATACGTCGTCAGCCAGTCGTGCACGATCGCCACCCTGCCGAAGCGCGTTGAATCGCTGACGGCCGTATCGCTTTGCATCACATGAGCCATGTCGACATCTCTTCAGTATGTGCGTGAGGTAATCGATCCCGGCGACAGGATCGCGCCCGGGTATTCAGTACGCGCCGTGGCCCTTGACGACCACCTTGATCGTCTTGAACAGGATCACCACCTCCCGAAGGACCGACCAGTTCTTCACATAGTCCACATCCAGCGACACGCGTGTCGCATAGTCGGTATTGCTGCGGCCGCTGACCTGCCAAAGCCCCGTCATGCCGGGCCTGACCTGCAGGTAGTACTTGACGTCGGCGCCGTAACGCGCAAGCTCTTCATCGACGATCGGCCGCGGCCCCACCAGACTCATCTCTCCGCGCATCACGTTCCACAGCTGCGGCAGCTCGTCCAGGCTCGTGCGGCGCAGAAAGCGGCCGATACGTGTCACGCGGACATCGTTCTTGAGCTTGAAGCCACTCTCCCACTCGGCGCGAGCCTGAGGATCCGTGTCCAGAAGCTGCTTGAGCATCTGGTCCGCGTTCACGACCATCGAGCGGAACTTCATGCAGCGAAATTTGCGGCCATGCTGCCCGACGCGAACGTGTCCGTAGAACGCCGGCCCGCCGTCGCACCATACGACGACCATCAGCGTGATCAGCAGCGGCGACAGCACGACGATCAGCAACGCACCGCCGACCACGTCGAAACAGCGCTTCACGATGTACCGCGCCGGCACGGACGGGCGCGCTTCGCCGGCCGATGCCGGGGCGGCGCCGCCGATGCCGTAGCCATGTGCCGTCTGCCAATGGCCGAGCCATGCCGGCCGCGCGACAGACAATGCAACGAGGGCGGCCGTATGTGAAACGAGAAGCGAAATCCCGCTCACCAGCGTCCAGTAGATGAACCACGGCAACAACGGCGGCGCGCTGCGATGAATCATGAACAGCAATACGAGGCCGCATAGCTGCACGACGAACCACGCGAGCGTCGTGCGGCTGATCGCGCTTGCGAGCGACTTCGTGCATCGCGCCGAGTAGGTGCCGCAAGCGGGGAACACCGACAGCGCAAGCGCGGCGACGAATGCGACCAACGAGGGATCCAGTCGGGGTGGACTGCCGATGTCGGCCATACCGACACGGGATGTTCCGACCGCGCCCAACACGATCAACGTGACGTCGATCGCTCTGTGGAAATATCCAGGCATTTCAGCTTCCCCCAGCATTGCAGCCACCGCGACGGTCGTGCCACGAAACCGCCGACGTAGCCGGTCCTTCCGCTTATGACGACAGCACCGACCGGGGACTGGAAATGGCCGCTGGCCCCCGTCCCTTCGCTACTCGGCGTCTGTCGCCCGCCACCCCGATTCATGACCGATCGTACTGAAGGAAGCACGCGTGCTCTGTTATGAAACCCACAAAGAAATACCGTAATTCCGCAAAGCGTCTCTGGACGGCTCCCTTTAATTAAGGGAAATGTTCATATCGAATCGGGCGGGCGAAATTCATACGATCAACGAACGAGCGATCGCGCCGTTATCCCGCGCAACGTTTCTCTCTTGAAACCACGGATGCACGCCACACGCTGGTTCCACGCGCCGACGATTCACGCCTGCAACGTTTTTCATCGAATTGGGCATTCAAAAATGCCGCCTCGTCGTGCTTACCCTTGGCACGCCTCGTTTCTTTCACTGCTGGCATACCGCATGCTGACAAGTGGATCGGGAAAATCCGGCGCGTATTCGTGAATCAATGGCGGCACCACTCGAAATCGATCCGTTCCGGATCGAAGCCATTCCATTCATCCATCGCGATGTGCGCCGCAATCATCGCGTCCTGATCCTGTGGCGGAACGGCACGCTCCGAGGGCTCTTATGCAAAGCAAGCGCGTGCTGATCGTGAACGACTACGATGCCTTCGGCGGGGCCGAGCAGGTCTATCGATTGTCGGTGGAGACGTTGCGGGAGATGCCCGATGTCGTGGTCGAGAAATTCGACAAGGGCGATGTCGCGGAGGTCAGCCTGGCCGCCCATCCCGTATGGAACGTGCGTGCCGCGCTGGCGCTGGACAGGACGATTCAGCGGTTCATGCCGGATCGCATCTGGGTCCACAATTACCACGGCTACATGTCTTCGTCGATTCTCGGCGTGATCCGGCGAAACAGGCAGCGGTTCGGCTACAGGACCTATCTGACCTGCCACGACTACCACCTCGTGTTTCATAACCCGCTGATGCTCTATTACCCACGCGGGCGCGTGGTGCCGGTCGCGCTCGATGATATCGGCACGCTGCGTCCGCTGATGACACGCTCGAGCCCGCGCGGCTTCGTCTACGACACGCTCAGGAAAATGCACTGGCTGACCATGGACCGGCTGACCGATCCGCGCAGCGCCTTCGATCTGTTCCTGTGCCCGAGCGTGTTCATGCGCGAAGCGTTGCGCCGGCGCGGCATCACGAACAGCGTGTTCTTTCCCAACCCTGTCGCGATTCCGGAATGTCATCCACGGCGCGCCGGCCGACGCGATTCAGGCCTGCAACTCGCGTTCATCGGGCGAATTTCGGCGGAAAAGGGCATCGGCCAGTTCCTCGAGCTACTGGCGGCCACGCAATTTCACGGCGTGCGGTGCATCACGCTGTTCGGCGACGGTCCCGACAGACGCCGGCTGGAAAGCCAGTACGCTTCGCTGATCGACGCAGGACGTGTGTCGTTCGCAGGCAGTCTGCCGCACGCCGAGCTGTTTCCGCGTGCGCGCGGACTCGACGCGCTGGTGCTCCCGTCGATTTGCGGCGAGAACGCGCCGCTGGTGATCGTCGAAGCGGCCGCGCTCGGCATGCCGATCCTCGTTCATGATCTCGGCAGCATGTCGACCTTCGGTGACGAAATCGGCAACAAGATCAAATACTCGGCGAACCCGGCCAGCCTCACGGCAGCACTCGATGCGCTCGCCGATCATCTCGCGAACGCGCAGCTGTCGTACGACGTGGGCTTGTACACGAAGTCGCGTTACGCGTGCGAGGTGATGCGTCACTTGTCGCTCGGCGAGCCGAACACCGAACTGCTCCCCGAAGTGCGCGATCCAGTCGCGAACGGAGCGCACGCCCATGTGCCGTCCCATTGAAATGACGCGCGCGGCGCGCGGCGCGTGCGTTGCGTTTGCGCTGGCGGTACTGGGAAACGCGCTGCCGGCATGGAGCGGCACCGACACGAATCCTGCGCCACGCACGTCGCCGGCGCGACACCGGATCACGGAGCTGATCGGTACCAACGGATGGCCGGGCTCGGACGAAGATATTCCGTACTGGCAACGCATGGGCCTTCGCTGGGGACGCGATTCCGTCGGCCCGGGGCAGCCCGGCCCGCACGACGGCCGGATCGATATTGACCGGACCGGCCCGAGCTACGGCGCGGAATTGCCGCCGATCCTGTTGCGCAACAACCGCAACGGCATCAAGTCCCTGCTGTTCGTCGGCTATACCCCGGCATGGAATGCGTCCGTGCCCGGAGACGGGTTTTCCGCGCCGAAGGACGTCGCGGTGTGGGAACGGTATGTCGAGGCCGTCGTGAAGAAGTATTCGGCACCGCCGTACAACGTCAAGTATTTCCAGATCTGGAACGAGGCGGCCGGCCCGCTTTCGGGCGGATCGCCTCAAGCGTCGTTCTGGCATGGACCGGGCAACAACCGCAATCCGGCGCTGGCCCGCCCGTACCCCGACGCGATGCGCGACTATGTCGAGCGGATTCACATACCGGCCGCCAGAATCATCCGCAAGTATCACGCGTACGTCGTCTACGGCGGCTGGCCCGACCAGGGCGGCCTCGACAACTACATGCGCTGGCTCGAATACACCAGCCCCACCGCTCACGCGCGAATGCTCGATTGGGTCGACTATCTCGACGTCCATTATCTCGGCCTCGACAGCCTCGACCGGCTTTACCAGCGCTACGTCGCCACCGGCAAGGTGCGCGGCTTGTGGCAGACCGAGATGGGCGATACCTACATCGACAATCCGAATTACCTGCCCACGTACTTTTTCGATCTTGCCGCGTGGGCGCTCGACCGGAATTGGGACGACCCCGACAAGTACGTGTCGATGATCTATCACTGGGATGGCAGCGAGCCGTACCGGCTCACGCATCGCGGGTCGACGCGCGTCTATAACGCGTCCGGGCGCTCGCTGATCACGCTCAGGTCCGTCTTGTCGGGCCCGCTCGCTGCGTTTCATCACCGGATCGAATTCAGCCCCGAACTGTCGGGCAACGCGCTGATCTCCGGCGAAAGCATCGTGTTCCAGGTCGGCGGCACACCAGGGCGCAGATGGCTTTCGGTCGACGGCCTGCCGGCACCGGCATCGGGCCGGTTTCGCATCGATTACGTCGATGCCATCCTCGGCACGCCGATTCCGGAACCGCGTCTCGTGTCGTCCTGGGCCGGCGGTCACCTGTCGATCAGCTTCTACGTACCGGAGCCGCGACCCGGCGCTGACGACAAACCGTGCCCGTGTCTTGGCTATCTCGTCGTGACGCCGCTGCCGTAAGCGCCACGCCGCGCGTCGCGGGACGCGCCACTTTTGCCGCCCCACCCGCGCGCCGCACGCGCCACGACAGCAGCAACGACACGACCAGCGCGAGAATCAGGACATTCGACGGCGTGGTCAGGCGGTGCTCCGTCGTGCCCATCGCGAGCAGGCACACCGATGACAACTCGACGAACGTATACGCGCCGACACTGCTGCGGCGCGCAGGCAGCGTCGATGCGGCGCCTTCCACGGCCCATTTGACGAGATGCCAATAGAAGGCCAGCATCAGCGCGAGACCGATCACGCCCAGCTCCGCGGCGATATGCAGGTAGGAATTGTGTGCATGCGCATCGGTATGGAGCACGGTGACGTCCCGCGGCTGGCCGACCACACCGAAATAGTTCACGACGTCATGCACTTCGTCGTCGAACGACCCGACACCCATCCCGATGATCGGGCTTGCTTCGAAATACGCCAATGCCCGCGGCCACAGCCATCCGAAGCGCACGTCCACGTTGGCCGTTTTCGCGTCCACATCCCGCACCGTGTGCTCGTGGGCCATGTAGTCGACTGCCGATTGCGTGTGGTTCCAGGCCGCGCCGAAGGAGAACGCCACTGCCGCGGCCATCAGCACCGCCACCAACCAGCGCTTGCGGCCCAGCAACAGGTACGCGATTGCGGTCGCCATCCCCAGCATCGATCCGCGACTGTAGGTGGAAAACACGAACATCGCGTTGAGGACCAGCAACCCGAGCACGAGCTTGTCGTGGCGCTTCACGTAACAGGACAGGCCGAGACAGAACAGCATCGCGAGGAAACCGCCGGCGGCGTTACGGGCAATGAAGTAGCTGCCGAACGAGTCGTTGGCGTTCGAGAATATCGCCAACAGGCCGTTTTGCGCGACATAGACGGCATAGGGCGGCAGGTTCGCCAGCACGGCAAACACGAAGAAGCGTCTCAGCGCCTTGTCGAGATCCAGCTCGTGCGAATACAGGCAACCCGCGAGAATCGGCGCATAGGACACGAAGAAGTTGCCGTCGTGGCGGTAGAAATCGTACGACAGCAACGCTTGCGGGTCGTAAAGCAGCGTCGAGCCCAACGCCAACAGCCCGAACACGGACAAGCAGGTCACGAACGGCGGATAGCGCCGGTCGAACAAGCGCCACGCGCAGAGGCAAATCGGCGCGAAGCCGATCGCACTGACCGGGATGAAGTTCGTGATGCTGAAAAGCAGCGCGAGGAGCGTGATGTAGACCACGGGAAGCAGCTCGAATGGTGTCGGATAGTGTTCTCACCGGCACCCTTGGGGCGCCGGCGACGTCGTTAGTTGATTTGCCACCTGGCCGGCTCGTCGGCGATATAGGCGCTCGTGTATTGGTAAAGGCGCTTGTCGCTGCGCCGAATGGCGACGGCATTGAACACCGGGCCGATCACCCGCGCGCCTGCCCGCTCGAGCCGGCTCAGCGTTTCCTCGATCTCGCGCTCGGTCTGCACGTTTGCACGCAGCACGAGAATCGTCGCGTCGGCGCTGCCCGCTGCCATCGACGCATCGCTGACGGCCAGCACCGGCGGCGAATCGACGATGACGAAGTCGAAACTGGCACGGAACTCGTTCAGCAATTCGTTCATCCGCGGCGTCGACAGCAATACCGACGGATTGGCTGTATACGGCCCGGTCGAGATGAACCACAACCTGTCGTCGATGATCGGCCGAATCGCCTGACGTGCTTCGATGTGCCCGGCCAGCAGATCGGCAAGACCGCATGCGCGCGGCTGCCCGAAGCGAGCGGCGAGATTGCCGCGCCGCAAGTCGGCGTCGATCAGCAGCACCCGACTGCCCGTTTCCGCCAGGAGCACGGCAAGGTTGGACGCGACGAAGCTCTTGCCGGTCGACGGCGTCGGGCTCGTGATCACCAGCACCTTGCTGGGCAACTCCGCCATCTCGCTGACGACCGCGGTGCGCACGCAGCGCAGCGCCTCGACCGAGACATCCTGAGGGCACCGCATCGCCAGCAGCGTGGCGCGCAAGTCGCACACCGGCGGCGCGGCTTCGTCCGGGACGCCTGCACGTCCGTCCGGAATCCGGGGAGCCGACGCATCGCCGCACGGCTCCGGCTCGCGTTGCGTTGCATCGACCTGCTGCAGGCAACGCGAGAGCCTGACCTGTTCCTCGCTGAATGGGATCACGCCCAGACCGGATAGCCGGAAGCGCCGCTCGACGGCAACCGGATCCTCGATCTTCGACGAGAACCGACGCGGAACGGTGACGAACAACACGCCGCACATGAGCCCCAGCACGCCGCCGATGGGGATGATGAAGGCGCTCTGCGGCTTGATCGGCGCCGCGGGTCGCACGGCGGCATCGAGAATGTGCGCGTTGCCGATCGTGCCCGCACGCGTGACCGACAACTCGTTTGCCTTGCCGACCATTGCCACGTAGATCTGCTCGGCCACTTTCGCATCGCGTGTCAGATCGGCCGACTGGCGCGCGGCGGCAGGCATGCTGGCAAAGCGGGCCTCGAAATTGCGCTTCGCCATGTTGAGCTGGCCGAGCTGCTGATCGATAGTCCGGACTTGGGCGCTCTCCGTCGTGAAGCGCTCGAGCATTTGCGTGCGCTGAATCGAGAGCGTCGCGATCTGCCGGTCGAAGTCCATGATCCCTTGCAGGTAGACCTGGCTCTCGCTGGCCGGCTGCAGCGAAGCGGTCGTCGCCTGATGCTTGGTGAGCTTGTCTTCCGCCTCCTTCATCTCGGTACGCAGGCGCGGCAGCTCGCCGTTGACGAAGGCCAGCATCCGGGTGGCCTCGTCCTGACGGTATGCAATATGCGAGGCCATGTAGTTCTGCGCGATATCGTTGGCGACCGCGGTGGCACGCGCGGGGTCGGCACTCTCGTAGGAAACCTTGATGAGGCCGGTATCCGCGCCCTGCTCGCTCACCCGCAGATCGCGCAAGAAGCGCTGCATGGCATCGATGTCGTTATAACGGACCACGCCGAAGCGCATCCCCGAGTGCGCCACCAGTTGCGTAATCTGGATCCGCACGCCATTGCCGGTCGCCTCCTTGCCCACCGTCCCTTCCACCAGCACCCGTCCATTCGGATCGGCAAGCCGATAGCCGCCATGTTGCAGCGCGATCAATTGCAGTTCCTTGCTCTCGAGACTGGCCGGCACATCCAGAACGGCAATATCGGCTCGTTCTCCGCCCCAGCCGTAGTCGCTCAGTCCGAGCCAGGGCGCGGCGAGCTGGCCGGGCGTCGCAAATCGCTCGGCAATCTGGCCGAGCACCGGGACTGTGCGCGGCGTAACGGACACGAACAACCGGTATTGCTCGATGATCGGCGTCAGCACCGAGCGGCTGCGGATGATTTGTATTTCGGTCTGGCTCAGCTGCGCCATCGGCGTGGCTGGCTGCTGGGTCTGCGCGGTCGGCTGCGCAGCGATGCCCAGCCCGCCGGAATTCGATCGATCGACCTGCAGAACCGCATCGGCGGAGTAAACGCGCGTGGCGAACACGCAGTAAAGGCTCGCCGCTATCGTCACCGCCGCGGCGATGAGGATGACGGTCCAGATATTGTCGATGACGAAACGCATCATCTCCTTCGGAGACGAACCGCCGGTTTCATCGCTGGCATCGATCGTCCCCATTTCAAGCTGTCGGGCAATCATGTCGAATACTCCTTACGCACGACTCTTTCGAAATCCGAAATATCCGCAAGCCACGTCGTTCGTCTTGCGATATCCGTAGTCTGTCATCGGCGGGCGCCGTGTATGTTCACCAGCGCACATTGCACGTTCCATATCGGGGCGCGCTCGCGTATCGACAGGGTCGCGGCCGGATCAGAACTGGGGAAAATGCCCGCGCAAACCGCCGCCCTTGCGCAGATAACCCAAAAACGGCGGGATGCCCGTCAAATTGCAGATGAACCACCGGAGCGATGCGCGATCGTCGATGATGATGGTTTTCAGACGAAACGCGTCGCTACGATGATCGTTCCAGCCGACATCGCAGGTTCGCGCGCTCTTGTACCCCGCCGCCTTCAGCAGATTGATTTCCCGCTTGCCGTAATTGCCGTTCGGATAGGCGAAGTGTTCGCAACGGGTGCCGGTCAACGCCTCGACTTCACGCCGGGATTCGATGATTTCCTCTTTGCATTCGCTATCGCCGCAGCGCGTCAGTATCGGGTGAAAGCGCGTATGCGCCTGAAAATCCACGAATGGACGCATCGCTTCGAGCTGTTGCAGGTTCAGCCCCGTCGGCTCGTCGTCGCCATCCTGGTCGAAGCCGTGCACACGTAGCTCGGCGAGGCGTTGATCGTTCGCGAGTCGCTTCAGGCGCTCGACGCCAAGCTGCTCCGCGGCCGGATGCAACCACCAGTGTCTGCGCGGCCGGCAGACAATGCGGCTGCACAGGAAAATCGTCGGCCGCACCTTGTGCTTGATGAAGATCGGCAGCAGGCGGGCATTCCCGGCCAGTCCGTCGTCGAACGTGATGGCCGCGCGCGGACGCCCGTTCCCCGGCAAACCGCGTGCGTCGAGCGGCACGAGATCGCAGATGGTTTTCAGGTAGGTGAGGTGCCGATCCAGCGTCGCCGGATCGGGGTCGTGGTAGAGCAGGATCGCCACTCGATCGCGCCATAGCAACACGCGAACCATATGGTCGATGCCGAACAGCATCACACATCGCGAAAGGATCTCTCTCAACATTGCTTTACCCGAGATCATCGTCGACTCTCCGTATCGTTGCATTCGAGCAACCGATTCGAATGGTTTCGTTCAGCAACGGTGCGCTGGTGCCGGTTTCCTATAACGAACCGTCTCGCTCGCTCGTCGGCTCGAGGACTTGGCCTGCCGCGTC
>Ga0207647_10001456_pt1 | contig 18185 bp, 18 predicted proteins | sample KBSCornC2_FD_184295 | JGI IMG/M metagenome (GOLD analysis project Ga0207647, IMG submission 184295) | Corn rhizosphere microbial communities from Kellogg Biological Station, Michigan, USA - C2 (SPAdes) (version 2) | ecosystem: Host-associated > Plants > Roots > Rhizosphere ... | reverse complement strand
AGTCGCGCGGTCGCCGGCGGCTCGTTCTTCATCGACGCAGCAACCGCTTCGGCCTGCCGCATCACGCGGAGCACGTTGCCGCCGGCGAGCTTCGCCAGGTCCGCATCCGACCAGCCGCGACGGATCAGCGCGGCGAACAGCAAAGGATAGCCGCTGACGCTGTTCATGCCCGGCGGGGCCGCGTCATAGTCGATGCCATCGAGATCGCCGCCGATGCCGACATGGTCGTGCCCCGCGATCTTGACGACATGCTCGACATGGTCGGCGACGAGACCAACGTCGATCCTCGGCATCGGATGGGCATTGCCCCATTCCTTCAGCTTCGCGTCGCGGACTTCAGGCTGGCCGACATAGAGCGACTTGAGGCGCGCATCCTCGGCCGAGCGGGCGGCTGCCCATTGCCGCGCAGCTTCCGACAAATGGCCGGAGAAGAAGTTCACCATGACGACGCCGCCGTTGGCCGGCAGCATGCGAAGCACATCGTCGGGTACGTTGCGCGGGTGGTCGGCGAGCGCCCGCGCGTCGCTGTGGCTGAAGATCACCGGCGCCTTGCTCGCCTGGATCGCGGCACGCATCGTTTCGGGCGAGACGTGGGCGAGATCTACAAGCATACCCAGGCGGTTCATCTCGTGGATGACGGTCCGGCCGAAGTCGTTGATCCCGTGCCACTTGGGATCGTCGGTCGCGCTGTCGGCGAACTCGTTGTTCTTGAAATGCGTCAGCGTCATGTACCGGGCGCCGAGCTCGTAATATGCGCGAAGCGCGGCGAGGCTTCCGCCAATCTGGTGCCCGCCCTCGACGCCGATCAGCGAGGCGATCTTGCCGCTCTTGTGAATGCGGACGATGTCGTCTGCGGTCCGGGCCAGTTCGAGATCGTTCGGATAAGCCTTCACCAGTCGCTTGACGATGTCGATCTGCTCGAGCGTGTCGCGGATGGCATTGTCGCCCGTGACTTCGCTGGGGATGTAGACCGACCAGAACTGGGCGCCGAGGCGGCCCTGGTGAAGCCGCGCCATGTCGGTCATCAGCGGGTGGCCGGGCCGCTTGTCGGTGCCGCTGGCGAGCCCCTCGACGCTGAGGTTGTAATTTTCGCGAAGCTGCTCGGGCAGGTCGTTATGGCCGTCGATCAGCGGCGTCGCCTTGAGGATTCGGTCGATCCTCGCCTGGACTTTGGCGTCGATCTGCTGGGCGTGAGCGGTTGATGACATGAGCAGTGCGGCGGCGAGCAAGAGCGTGACTTTGGCTGTCATGGTCGAGGTTTAGGAACAGCCGCTGCCCTAGGCAATGAGCGACGATCCGGGGGCTTGTCCTTTGCGCTTGGCGCGGTGATGAATGGAAACAATGAGCGACCTCGAAGAAACGATGCACTTCGATCCCGACGACGGTATCGCGAACCTCGATACCCACCTCGACCGCCTTAAGGACGCCGCTGAAGCGCAGGGTTTCAAGTTCGACCGCCATGCCGCGCGCAACGAGTTGCAGGCGGCGACGTTCGGCAAGCGGCGCGCCGCGACGGCGCGGCTGCTGCTTTCGCCGACCGGAGCGATGGCGATCGAGGTCAGGTCCGACTAAGCGGCGAGCGGGAAGCGCAGGAGCCGGTCCGACACCGGCACCAGCGCCGCAGCGCCGCGGCCGACTGAACGGAGGATCTCCGGGTGATGCGCGTCGAGCCCGCCGGTGAGCGCGCCGAACGCCGGCATGATGATCTTCCTCGGCGAGGTGACGAAGCAGCGGCGCGAGACCTGGCGGCCTTTGAGGTGAACCCTCAGCTTGGGATGGAAATGGCCGGAGATTTCGGCTCGCGGTTCTTCGCGGACCGCTTCATGACGAAGGATGATTCCGCTTAGTTCCACTTCTTCCTCGATCCGGCCACCGCAATGATCGGCAAAGCCCGGATCGTGATTCCCGACGATCCACGTCCAGTCGAGCCGCGCGGTCAAGCCGCTGAGTAATTCGCGGGCGCTAGCCGGAAGCCGATCGCAACCGAACTCATCGTGGAAGCTGTCGCCAAGGCAGTAAAGGCGGGTCGCGCCGGTGCGTGCGACCTCCGCCGAAAGGGCGACCAGGGTCGCGTGCGAATCATAGGGCGGCAGGAATTGCCCAAGCCGGGCGAACCAGCTCGCCTTTTCGAGGTGCAGGTCGGCGACGAGGAGCGCCCGTTGCGCCGTCCAGTAGAGCGCGCCCGATGGCGTCGCCTCGAACATTACGCCTGCGAACGAAAAGGGAACCATGACTTCGTCATTGCGAGGAGCGCGGCGACGACGCAAGACACTTCGTCATGCTGAACTTGGTTCAGCATCCATTTGGTTGAAGTGCGGAGTGCGTCTCCGGAATGGACCCTGAAACAAGTTCAGGGTGACGACTGAACTCAGGGTGACGGCTGTCCGGGGGACGGCCGGCTGACTGAACTCAGGGTGACGAGCTACTTACTCGTAATCGCCGCCAGAAGGCGTGGGGCGCGGCGGAGCGGCGGCGGTCAGGCGCAGCGCCTCGGCAGCCTCGCTCAGCGACGCCAGCTCCTCGGTCTCGTCCTCCTCGTCGATTCGAACCTTCTGAAGGTTGGTGACGATCGCCTCTTCGAGGTCCCTGGGCTTCACCGTCACATCTGCGATCTCGCGGAGCGCGACGACCGGGTTCTTGTCGCGATCGCGATCGATGGTCAGGTCCGCGCCGCCCGAAATCTGGCGCGCGCGTTGGGCCGCGAGCAGGACGAGATCGAACCTGTTCGGGATCTTGTCGACACAATCTTCAACCGTAACGCGCGCCATTCGTCGCTCCGCAAAAGCTTATCCGCAGTGGAATATGGGATGTCAGGAAGGCTGCGCCAATAGCTTGCGGGCGGCTGAAAAGTCAAGGAAACCGGACGTATGGCCGACCAGGGCGCCGAGACCGTAACGAGACCCCCGATCCGCGCGGAGATCGCCGGCAACCGCCTCGAGGTGATCGACAGCGGGAAGGCGCGGCTCGAGATGCTGCTCGAGCTGATTGGCGGCGCGCAGCGCTCGATCAAGATGCTGATGTACATGTTCAACCCCGATCGCGTCGGGCACCGGGTCCGCGGCGCCCTCGTTGAGGCGGCGCAGCGCGGGGTTCGGGTCAATCTGCTGATCGACGGATTCGGCTCGGTCGCTTCCAGCGAGTTCTTCGCCCCGCTGAAGGAGGCGGGCGGCGACGAATGCGTGTTCAACCCGAGCTACGGCCGCTCCTACCTGATGCGCAACCACCAGAAGCTGGTGGTGATCGACGATGCGGTGGCGATTATCGGCGGCGCCAATATCGACGATACCTATCTGAGCGACGGGCGTCCGCAGGACTGGCGCGACCTGTGGCTGAGGCTCGAGGGCCCCGAGGTTGCGATTCCGAGCCGTTATTTCGACACTCTGTTCCGGTGGTCGAAGCGCAGGAACCCAAGCCTCAACTACCTTCGCCGGCAGCTGGCGGAATATAGCGAATGGCGCGGGCCTCTGCAGTGGAAGTTTAGCGGGCCGCTCAGCCTCCGCAACAGCTGGTGGCGGAGCATCGGGCAGGACATTCGCCGCGGGAACCGTCTCGACATGATCTTCGCCTATTTCGCGCCGCCGGGAGCGATGCTGCGGCGGATCGGGCGGCTCGGCCGGCGCGGGCGGGCGCGCATCATCACCGCGGCCAAGTCGGACAATAATGCGACGATCGCGGCGGCGCGGCACAGCTACAGCCGTCTGCTCCGCCGCCACGTCGAAATGTACGAATACCAGCCTGCGAAGCTTCACACCAAGCTCGCGATTGTCGACGACATCGTGCACATCGGCTCGTCCAACTTCGATTACCGCAGCCTGTACATCAACCTGGAGGTCATGCTTCGGATCAAGGACGCCGGGTTCGCCAACGCGATGCGCGGCTATTTCGAGCGCGAGCTGCAAGACTGCAAATGGATCACGCCGGCGTCACACAAGCAGCGCGCGAACCTTTGGCGACGAATCAAGTGGGCAATGTCCCACTTCCTCGTGAACATCACGGATTATACCGTGACGCGGCGGCTCAATTTCCGCTCGGAGCGCTAGGCTTCCGGCTCACCTTTATAGGCCCAAAACAGCGTCGCCGGAGGGACGTTGATCCACTCGAATCCGCGCCTGATCGGCTTGAAGTGCGGCTTGATGAAATCGCGGACTTTCGGGCTGAACTGATAGACCAGGAACGCGCCGCCGGGACGGATCACCTTCGAGGTCGCTTCGGCAATCGCGTCGCCGATGCCGGGCGGCAGCGTCGAGAAGGGCAGGCCCGAGAGCACATAATCGGCGAAGCCAAGATTCCGTTCGGCGAGGATCTTTTCAACCTCAGCCGCCGAACCGGTGACCGCGACCAGCCGCGGGTCGTCGATATGATCGCGAAGATAGCGCGTGAAATCGGGATTGGTGTCGATCGTCAGCAGCGTCGCATTGGGGCCGAGGCGTTCGAGCACCGGCCGGGTGAAGGTGCCGACGCCGGGCCCATATTCGACGAATAGCTTGGTGTTTGCCCAATCGACCGGATCGAGCATCTTGTCGATCAGCACTCGGCTCGACGGAATGATCGAGCCGACCATGACCGGATTTTTCAGGAATCCGCGCAGGAATTGCCACTGCGGGCTCGGGCTGCGGCGGTCGCGGCGGCGCTGAAGGCGTCGTGAACCTTTCAGCGTGCGCGCGGGTGAAGACGACATGAAAGCTCCCATGGGGCGAGGAAGGCTGAAACCGTTGGCAAATGCGCCGCCGCTTGGCAAGTTTCGAACGCGACATGTCGAGCGCAGTCGCGCACCGTTCTGCGAACCGGGCCATTCATGCGACGAAGAGGTTTCCGAGCCTTTGCAGTGGCTCTAAGCGCCTGATGTGGCCTCAATCGCGCGCAACGGAGCGGTCGGCAAGGCAGCGCTGACCAACACGCATTTCGTGCTGCTCTATTGCGCGATGCTCGTCGCTTCGTCGGGCAACACCGCTTTGCAGTCGGTGATGCCGGCGATTGGCCGCGAGATAGGCATCGCCGATTTCTACGTCGCCGTCGCCTACACCTGGTCCGCGGTGCTGTGGGTGCTGCTCGCGCCTTACTGGGCGGAGAAGAGCGACCACCACGGCCGCAAGACCCTGACGATGATGGGCGTCAGCGGCTTCATCCTGTCGATGACCCTGTGCGGAGTGATCCTGTTCGGCGGCCTTCACCGCTGGATCGGCGGCGCATTGACGTTTGGCCTGTTCGCGATTTTCCGGGCGATCTACGGCGGGCTCGGCTGCGCGACTCCATCGGCGACGCAGGCCTATCTCGCCTCGAAGACCAGGCGCAGCGGGCGGGTGGCGGCGCTCTCGGCATTGTCGTCATCGTTCGGTCTCGGCACCATAATCGGTCCGGCCGTCGCACCCCTGTTCGTGCTGCCCCTCGTCGGCCTCGCGGGTCCATTGTTCGCTTTCGCCCTGATCGCGGCGATCGTGTTTGTCTCGATCCTCCTGTGGCTCCCCGACGACCGCGGCGGCCGGCGGGTCGGGCATGGCGCGGCGATGAGCTACCCATCACTTGCCAGTACGCCGACCGGCGCCAGTGTGACTGCGGCGACCGCGCCGCGCCGCTTGAAGCGACTGAGCTGGAGGGACCCGCGCGTGCGCCCGTGGATCGTCGCCGGAGTTGTCGCGGGGCATGCGCAGGCCGCGACCCTCACTTGCATCGGGTTCTTCGTGATCGACCGGCTGCACCTGCGCGCGGCCGCCTCGGAGGGGCCGATCTCGATCGTGATGATGGCGGGTGCAGTCGCCACGCTCGGCGCGCAGTGGGGCCTGATCCCGCGGCTGGCGCTGAACCCGCGATCGTTGATCCTGTGGGGCGCCTTGATCGCCGCGGCCGGCCTGGTCGGAACGATGCTGTCGAAGGACCTCTACGGGATCACCATCGGCTTCGCGGTGACCTCGCTCGGCTTCGGCTTCACTCGGCCGGGATTCACCGCCGGCGCGTCGCTTGCCGTGCCCCTGGCCGAGCAGGGCGCCGTCGCCGGCGTGATCACGTCGGCGAACGGGATCAGCTACGTGCTTGCGCCCGCGCTCGGGATCGGCCTTTACGGCTGGAACCACGACCTGCCCTTCGCTGCCTTCGGGCTGCTGCTGGTCGTTCTCGCGGCAGTGGGCCGGGGCCGACTCCGCGCCTAGCCCTTGCCGCCCTCCTTGGGGTGCAGCATGCCCGGAAGGACGAACCCGATTCCGCCGAGCGGCCGGGTCGCATCGCTCTTCAGCGTCTCCTCGATGCGCGAATATTCCTCGAGCATCTCGGGCGTGACCGAAGCGCGGGTCTCGGCGAGCGCGGTCTCGAAATCCTCCATCGTCACCTTTCTGGTGTCGAGGCCGCGCCTCAGCGCAGTGAGGCCGGCGCGGCGCACCAGATCCTCGAGGTCGGCGCCGGTAAAGCGGTCGGTCCGCTGGGCGATCTTCTCCAGGTCGACGTCGTCGGCGAGCGGCATGTTGCGCGTGTGGATCGCGAGGATCCGGCGCCGTCCCGCCGTGTCCGGCGGGCCGACATAGATCAGCTCGTCGAAGCGGCCGGGGCGCAGAAGCGCGGGGTCGATCAGCGTCGGCCGGTTGGTGGCGCCGATCACGACCACGTTCTGCAGTTCCTCGAGGCCGTCCATCTCGGCGAGGATCGTGTTGACCACGCGCTCGGTCACCTGCGGTTCGCCGAGGCCGCCGCCGCGCATCGGCACGAGGCTGTCGAGCTCGTCGATGAAGATGATCGTCGGAGCCACCTGGCGCGCGCGGTTGAACAGCCGTGCGATCTGCTGCTCGCTCTCGCCGTACCATTTGCTGAGGAGGTCCGAGGACTTGGTCGCGATGAAGTTCGCCTCCGCCTCGCGTGCCGCGGCCTTGGCGAGCAGGGTCTTGCCGGTGCCTGGGGGGCCATAGAGCAGGAAGCCCTTGGCGGGCCGGATTCCGAGCCGCCGGAAGGCTTCTGGGTGCTTCAGGGGAAGCTCGACACCTTCGCGGAGGCGGTCGCGTGCCGCGTCGAGACCGCCGACGTCGTCCCACCGGATGGTCGGCGCTTCGACCATCACCTCGCGCATCGCCGACGGCTGGACCCGCTTCAGGGCGTTGTCGAAGTCGCGGAGCTCGACGGACAGAGCGTCGAGGATCTCGGTCGGGATGGTCTGCTCGGCGAGGTTGAGCTTGGGCATGATTCGCCGAACCGCCTCAAGCGCCGCCTCTCGGGTCAGAGCAGCGATGTCTGCGCCGACAAAGCCGTAGGTGCGCCGCGCCAGGTCGTCGAGATTGACGTCCGGGGCGAGCGGCATGCCGCGCGTGTGAATGCCCAGGATCTCGCGCCGGCCAGGCTGGTCGGGGACACCGACGACGATCTCGCGGTCGAAACGGCCAGGCCGGCGAAGCGCCTCGTCGATCGCTTCCGGGCGGTTGGTCGCCGCGATCACCACCGTGTTCTGGCGCGGCTCGATGCCGTCCAGCAGGGTCAGGAGCTGCGCGACGAGGCGCTTTTCAGCTTCGCCGGTCACCTGGCCGCGCTTCGGCGCAATCGAATCGATCTCGTCGATGAAGATGATCGACGGCGCGTTCTGAGCCGCCTGCTCGAACAGCTCGCGCAGCCGCCGCTCGCTCTCGCCATAAGCCGAGCCCATGATCTCCGGCCCGGCGATGTGGAAGAACTTGGCCGCGCTCTCGTTCGCGACCGCGCGCGCGAGCAGGGTCTTGCCGGTGCCGGGCGGGCCATGGAGCAGAACGCCCTTGGGCGGATCGACGCCAAGCCGCTGGAACAGCTCGGGGTGGCGGAGCGGAAGCTCGACCATCTCGCGCAGCGCATCGATGGTGTCGCGCATGCCGCCAAGGTCGTCATAAGTGACGTCCGCGCGGCGCTGACCGTCCTTGGCGGTGTATTCCGGGAGCAGCTCGACGGCGGTGTTCGCGTCGATGTGGACGATGCCCTTGGGGGCAGCGCTGACCACCACCAGCCGCAGTTCCTGGAGCGCGAAGGCAGGGGCGTTGAGCAGCTGGCGGATGTGGTCGGGCATGTTGGCATTGATCCGCTGGTGCCCGGTGGTCGACACCGTGTCGCCTTCTACGACGGGCCGCCCGGCGAAGGTGCGCTTCAGCGCGTCGGCCGAGCCTTGCAGCCGAACGTTCGGCTGGGCCGGCGCGAAGACAATCCGCGTCGCCGGGCTCGACTCGGCTTTCCGAACCTCGACGAAATCGCCCGAGCCCACCCCGGCATTGGCGCGCTGCAGGCCGTCTAGGCGGATGATGTCGATATTCTCGTCTTCGCCATAGGGACGGATCGCCCGCGCGGCCGTGAGGCGCTTTCCGGTGATCTCGATCACGTCGCCTTCGTTCAAGCCGAGCTCATCCATCAGCCGGTCGGGCAGGCGGGCAAAGCCGCGGCCGCTGTCTGCGGGCGGCAGGCTGGCCACCTGGACCCGGCGCGTTCGTGTGCGGTCGATCGTATCTGCTTCAGGCATTTCGACTCCTGCCCCGCCCGTTCATACCGCTACCGTAACTGCGGCACATCTCAGCGGTTTCAATTGCTGATCAATATTTGATCGCCCCAGCGATTTTGCGAACGACCGAGCGCGGGGCGAAGCGCGTGCTGCTTGCGCCGATCTTGTTGACGAGACCGGGCACCACCACGGCCTTGTTCTTGTCGAACCCTTCGAGACCTGCCGCGACGACTTCCGGCGACTCCATCGCGACCCTGTCGAACATGCCGTTTCCGCCGAACCCGGCGACATCGCCAAACTCGGTACGAGTCGGGCCGGGACAGAGGCAGGTCACATGCACGCCATGCGGCTTCAGCTCTTCGTGAAGGGCCTCGGTCAGCGACAAAACGAATGCCTTGGTCGCGAAATAGACCGCCATGTTCGGTCCCGGCTGAAAGGCCGCCGTCGAGGCGACGTTGATGATCCCGCCCGACTTGCCGTCGATCATCCGCGGCGCGACGGCCCTGCACAAATCCGTGAGAGTCCCGACGTTGAGGTCGATCATCTGCCGCACGCGCTTTGCGTCGGCTTTCGCGAACCGGCCGATCAAGCCAAAGCCGGCGTTGTTGACGAGAAGGTCGATCTCTTCGCCGTTCGCTTCGAGGTCCGCCATCAGCTTGGCGGCGGCATCCTTCTTGGACAGGTCGATCGCCACCGCTCGGGCCTTGCCGAGCTCCGCCGCCAGCCCTTCCAGCCGCTCCTTGCGCCGCGCCGCAAGCACGAGCCTATGGCCGCGCTCGCTCAGCTGCCGCGCGAACTCGACTCCGAGCCCTGCGGACGCTCCCGTGACAAGCGCGACTTTTTTCACTCGGAGGCTTTCGACACCGTCGCCTTGACGATCTTGCCCGGCTCACGCGGCGGCTCTCCGACCGGCAGCGCGTCGACATATTCCATGCCGCTCTCGACCTGCCCCCAGACGGTATATTGGCCGTCGAGGAAGCGGGCGTCGTCGAAGCAGATGAAGAATTGGCTGTTGGCGCTGTCCGGGTTCGGCGTGCGCGCCATCGAGGCCGTCCCGCGGACGTGCGGCTCACGGCTGAATTCCGCCTTGAGGTTCGGGAGGTTGGAGCCGCTGGTACCGGTGCCGGTCGGGTCGCCGCCCTGGGCCATGAAGCCGGGGATCACCCGGTGGAACACGACTCCGTCGTAAAAGCCGCTGTTGGCGAGCTCGGTGATGCGCTGGACGTGCCCGGGCGCGAGGTCGGGGCGCAGCTTGATGACGACGTCGCCGCCGGAGGAAAGGGAAAGCGTCAGGCGGTCGGCGTCGGCCATGGCAGTTAAACTCCCGATGAAAGCTTCGAAAGAAGCGCGATTTAGGAGCACGCCCGTGGTTGCGCCAGAGCGGCCGCGACCATAGGAGGGCCGAACCGGGTCCAATCGAGGGAGCAAGACGTGAGCGAGAGCGAGCCCATCGCCGCCGCGCCCCCTGAGGATTCCACCCCCAATGCGGTGATGGACGAGGAGACCCGGTTGCGTCCCGAATTCGTCGACAAGGTCCTCGACGCGGTCGAGGCCGGAGACGACGAAACCGCGCGGCGGCTGGTCCAGCCGCTGCACCCCGCCGACGTCGCCGACCTGATCGAGCTAGCCCGGGGCGACGAGCGCGAAGGCCTGGTCAAGGCGCTGGCGGGCATCGTCAGCCCCGACGTTCTCGCGGAACTCAACGATTATGTCCGCGAGGACCTGCTCGACGAGCTCGAGCCGCAGCAGGTCGCCGACATCGCGGGGCAGCTGGAGACGGACGACGCCGTCGCGCTGATCGAGGACCTCGACCGCGACGAGCAACAGGCGGTCCTCGAGCGGATGGAGCCCGACGACCGCGCCGCGGTCGAGGAGGCGCTGAGCTATCCGGAGGAATCCGCAGGCCGTCTCATGCAGCGCGACCTGTGCGCGGTGCCGGAACATTGGAAGGTCGGCGAGGTCATCGACTATCTGCGCTCGACCGCCGAGCTGCCCGACGATTTCTGGGAAGTGTTCGTCGTCAACCCGAGCCACCATCCGGTCGGAACCTGCAAGCTGTCGCTGATCCTGCGGACACCGCGCAACACGCCGGTGACCGAGATCATGGCGCGCGAACAGACGCTGATTTCGGTCGACATGGACCAGGAAGACGTCGCGCTGCGGTTCCAGAAGTACGCACTGGTGTCCGCCGCGGTGGTCGACGACGAGGGACGGCTCGTCGGAATGATCACCGTCGACGACGTCGTCCACATCATCCAGGAGGAGGCGGGCGAGGACGTGCTGCTGCTCTCCGGCGCGGGCGAGGGCGACATCAACGAGCCGATTCCGATGACCATCAGGCGACGCCTGTTCTGGCTGGTGATCAATCTCGGCACGGCCATCCTTGCCGCGAGCGTGGTCAGCCTATTCCAGGGCGAGATCGGCAAATATGCGGTGCTTGCGGTGCTGATGCCGATCGTCGCAGGCATGGGCGGCAATGCGGGTACCCAGACGCTCGCAGTGGCGGTGCGCGCGATCGCGACCAACCAGCTGACCGAGTCGAATACGATCCGAGCGTTTGGGCGAGAGCTCACCATCGCGCTTGCGAACGGGCTCTCGCTCGGTTTGCTGATCGGTGCGGGTGTTGCGCTGGTATTCGGGGTCTTGCACCCGACCGCCCACGGGTTCCTTCTCGGCGCCGTGATCGGGGCCGCGATGATCATCAACAATCTCGCTGCCGGACTCGCTGGGATCCTCGTTCCTGTCACCCTCGATCGCTTTCGCATCGACCCTGCGGTCTCCTCTGCCGTGTTCGTGACGACGGTCACCGACGTGACCGGCTTCTTCAGCTTCCTTGGACTTGCTGCGCTGGCTGGCCTCGGGCGCTAAGCCGTTGCGAATCATCGGGTAAGTCGGCATCGCTAATCGCGTGCCGACGCTTCATCTGACCAAGGTCGCGTTCGCCTGCCGCGACCTCGAGGCGCTGCAGAAGCGGATCGCCAATCGCGCGATCGGCCGCGAGCTGCGGGTCCCGACGCGCATGCGGCCGAAGCGCGCAGTCGAGCTGGTCGGCGGCAATCTCTACTGGATCGTCAAGCACCGGATCGTCGCCGGGCTCGAAATCCTGCGCTTCGAGGACCGCGAGGACGGGCGCATCGACATCGTCTGCTCGGCCGAGCTGGTCACCGTCACCCCGCTCCCGCGCCGGGCCCACCAGGGCTGGCGCTACCTCGAGGAAACAGATGCGCCGCGCTCCGGTGCAGATTCCACCGGCGTCGGCGAGCTGCCGCCGCAGCTTTATGGCCGCCTGGCCGCGCTGGCGCTCGTCTGAGCGCTAGCGGAAGATGATGTACAGAATGATGATCAGGATGATCAGGCCGCCGATACCGAGATACATGGCTTCACTCCCATTTTCTTATGTGGAGGAGTGAAACGTTCGTCTCCGCAATCGGGTTGCCCGAAACCCGACCTAGCGGCAGCCGCTAACGCTGGTCGAGCCCGTCACTTTCACCGTACATGAAGGTCGTCCGGAGAAGCGGATGGTTGCAGGTCCCGAGGCCTCGACCTGGGCCGTATCGGTCGCGTTTGCATCGACCGTTGCCGAGCCGTTCGCGGTGATCTGCGCATTCGGCGAAGCGAGACTTGCGGCGTCGAGCGCTGAGAGCCCGCGCACCTGCGCTGTCAGCTTGAGCGCCTTGCCCTTGAGCTTCGCACTCGCAGTCCCGGCGAGATTTACTTCCATCTGATCCGCCGCGACATCGTCGATCTCGGCCGCTCCGGAGCCCTGAACGGAGAGCGCAAAGGAAAGCCCTTTGACGCGGTCGATGGCGAGGCTTCCGGCGCCTGTCAGGGCGGCACTGGTCAGATCGTGCGTGCCGATGACGACCTCCACCGGCCCGGGGTCCTGGCCGGGATAGCCGCCCCAGGCATTCGGGTCGGCGCGAACGACCAAGGTGTCGCCGCGCGTCTCGATTTCGATCCGGTCGAGGGCCGTAGCCGAGCCGCTTGCCCTGGCGAATGGCGGGACCCCCGTCGCCAGCGTGACCTTGTAAGGCCCCTCGACGCGGACCTTGGTGTAATCGGTGATTCCGAAGTTGCGGGTCGCGGCTGCCGCGGGCGCGGACAGGACGAGCGCGGCAGAGAAAGCGGAGAGGAAGGTGCGCATTCGCACACCTTCCACGTTCATGGTTAACGGGGCTCTAAGACGGCAGTCAGGAGCAGCGGACGTCGCCCGAACCCTGCTTGTTGACGCTGCACTTCGCACCGCCCGTGACCTCGACGTCGCCCGAGCCGACAATGCTGACGTCCGCCGTGGCGGTGGCATTGGCCTTTACGCTACCGGAACCGGCGATGGCGACCTTGGCCGACTGCGTCTGAACTCCCTTGGCATCAATGTCGCCGGAGCCGCCGATCGCATAATCGGCGGACTGCGCCTTGCCGGTGCCCGCGTTGAGGCCGCCGGAGCCGCCGATCCTGAGCCTCAGGGACTGCACGTCCATCGCTCCGACATCGAGTCCGCCCGAACCGGCGACGGTTCCGTCGAAACTCTGTCCGGCGACGCGGTCGACGTGGATGTCTCCCGATCCGGCGACGGTAGCGCCGCTCAGCTGCGGCACAGTAACCGTGAACGTCGCTTTGCCGTGCGTGCTCCAGCCGACGTTGAACAGCCCGCCACGATGCTCGGGCTTGATCACCAGCTTGTCACCCTCGACCTCGACGACCGTGCGGCCGAGCAGCTTCTCGCCGCCCTGTGCCGACACGCTCGGGTTGCTTCCGGTGCGGACATTGACCTCGTACGGGCCGGACACTTCGATCTGCTGGAAGTTGCCGACCTGGTAGTTGCGCGAGACGGTTGCGCCGACATCCTCCGCGCGGACGTGGCATCCCGCGAGCGTTGCGGATGCGGCGATCGCCGCGAGGACGGACTTACGCATGAATATTCCTCCCGTTCTGTTGACCGAACGATATGCCAAAAGCCGATGTCTGCAAGCCGTGGTCATGAGCAGCGAATCTCGCCCGAGCCGCTGCCGACGACCGTGCATTTGGCGCCGCCTGTCACCGAGACGTCGCCCGAGCCCATGACGGCGATCTCCGCCTTGCCGGTGACCTGGGCCGAGATATCCCCCGAGCCGCATACCGACAGCCTCGCCTCCTTGGCCTCGACTTCTTCGGCGCTGATATCGCCCGACCCGGACGTCTCCAGCGCAAGCGCCTTCACGCTGCCCTCGGCAAGATAGATGTCCCCCGATCCGAAGACTTGGAGGCTGACCGAAGCGGCTTCGACCGATTCGATCGCGAGATCGCCGGAACCGGTCACCCGTGCCTCAATCCTTTCGCCGCAGAATTCGTCGAAGCGCGCGTCGCCCGAGCCGTTGATGGTGAGCTTCAAGGTCGTGCTCTCGATCGCATCGAACGACAGGTCGCCCGAGCCCATGGTGGTTGCCTCGAAAGTATCGGCGCGAACCTTGTCGATTCGCACGTCTCCCGAGCCCGATGTCGAGAGGTTCAGCTTCTGCACGTCGAGCGAGTCGATCGAGAGATCGCCCGAACCGCTGCTCGCGCCTTCGAAATCGTCGCCGGCGAGTCGGTCGATCGATACGTCGCCCGATCCCGAGGTGCGAAGGGCACGCAAGCGCGGCACCGAGACCGAGACGTTCACGTCGCCGTCGCAATCGCCCTCGCAGCCGATGAAGAGCCGGTCGCCCTCGAGCTCGATCCGAAGATTGTCGAGCGACCACTCGGGTCCGCTGGCATGCACGCCGACGGATCCGCCGGTCTGGACGTTGACGTCGAACGGTCCCGCTACTTCGAGCCGCTCGAATTCGCCGACTTCGAAATCGCGCTCAGCGTCCGGACCGTCGGCGTGGTGGTTGCGGGCCGAAGAAGCAATTGCGGACAGGATTTCCATCGCGAGCGATCTGGGCATCTCAACGCTCCTCACTAGTGTCTTATAACACTAATACGCTTGGCAACGTGAGTCGGCAATGGACAAAAAGAAAGGGCGCCCGCTCGGGCGCCCTTTTTCTATTTTCGTCATCCCCGCGAAGGCGGGGATCCAGCTGGGTTCCCGCTTTCGCGGGAATGACGCGGATTTAGGCGACTTCCTTCGTCTTGTGATGGATCACGGCCGCCTTGTTGAGGATCTCGAGGATCTTGGCGAGCGCCGACTTCTCGTCGGTCTGCTCCATGGCCCCGAGCTCGCGCGCCAGGCGCGATGAGGCCGCCTCGAAAATCTGCCGCTCCGAATAGCTCTGCTCAGGCGCATCGTCCGGGCGGAACAGGTCGCGAGTCACCTCGGCGATCGAGGTCAGGTCGCCCGAATTGATCTTCGCCTCATATTCCTGGGCCCGGCGCGACCACATGGTGCGCTTGACCTTGGGCTTGCCCGTCAGGGTCTGCAGGGCGTCCTTCATCGTCTTGTCGGACGAGAGCTTGCGCATGCCGACCGAGTCCGCCTTGTTGACGGGGACCCGCAGAGTCATCTTTTCCTTCTCGAAGCGGAGCACGTAGAGATCGAGACGCGTCCCGGCGATTTCGGTGCTTTGAAGCTCGACTACGCGGCCCACGCCATGCTTGGGGTACACAACATAATCACCAACGTCGAAGCTAAGCGCCTTTGTAGCCATTGCTCACCTTTCCAAATGCGGCAGAGAGAGCCGGTGCGTCTCGCATCGTCCCCCAAAACGACCCGGCGGTCGCGGCCCCTACTGCCTATTTCGTGGCTTCCCTTGAATTTAAGGCCGCTGCTGAATCGCATGCGGCCCCGTATGACAATTTTATATCACAACTAACCTCAGATTGCGAGTCCCAGCTGGGCCGGACCCAGGCTGTTGACCTCCGTTAAGTTGTGGAGGCCCAATCCGAGCAGCCTTATACCCTTCGATAAGGGCTGCAGACCGGCGAGAAGCGCCTGCCCCGCGGCGGTGAATGCCTCCTGGTCCGGCACCGGTGCGGCGAAGCTCTTCGAGCGCGTCACCAGCGTGAAATCGCCATATTTTACCTTGAGCGTGACCGTGCGGCCGGCAACGTCGGCGCGCTTCACCCGGTCCCAGGCATAGCCGGCAATGCGGTCGAGCTCCGCCGCCAGCCGCTCGGGATCGGTGCAATCATCGTCGAACGTCCGCTCGGCGCTGACCGACTTGTACGGCCGGTCGGGTTTGACCTCGCGGTCGTCCATTCCGCGGCAAATTCGCCAATACCATTCGGCCGAGCTTCCGAAATGGGCCTGGAGCGCCGGCATGCTCCAGTCGCGAAGGTCGGCTCCGGTGAGGATCCCCAGCCGCTCCATCTTCTTTGCGGTTACCGGGCCGACCCCATGGAATCGCGACACGGGCAGCGAGGCGACGAACTCGGCCCCCTTCTCCGGCGTGATGACGCACAGGCCGTCGGGCTTGCGGTGATCGGAAGCGAGCTTGGCGATGAACTTGCAGTAGCTGACCCCCGCCGACGCGGTGAGCTGGCATTCCTCGCGGATCCGGCGGCGGATGTCCTCGGCGATGGCGCGGGCGCTGCCGAGACGGTGCCGGTCCTCCGTGACGTCGAGATAGGCTTCGTCGAGGCTGAGCGGCTCGACGAGGTCGGTATAGTCGAGGAAGATCGCTCGGATCTGCTGGGAAACCGCGCGATAGACGTCGAACCGCGTCTTGACGAAGATCAGCTCCGGGCAGCGGCGCTTGGCGGTGACCGACGGCATGGCCGAACGGACGCCGTATCTCCGAGCCTCGTAGCTCGCCGCCATCACCACGCCGCGGTGGCCGCCACCAACGGCGACCGGCTTGCCCCTTAGCGACGGGTCGTCGCGCTGCTCGACCGATGCATAGAAGGCATCCATGTCGACATGGATGATCTTGCGGACGGGGCGTTCGGCGTCGGCCACTGTACGAATATTCTGTCCTACAGGCCCGCGCCGAGTCTAGGAGCCTCGACAGATTCGGGACAGGCCAGCGGGGCCCGAAAGTCACAAAGTGGAGGAAGTGGAAGAACCCCCGTTTTGCCCCCCCGGGGAGACCAGCTTTGCATCCGGACAAGCATCTGCTTAAGGGCGGCGCGTCATGAACATCCACGAATATCAGGCCAAAGAGCTGCTCGCGAAGTACGGGGTTCCGGTTCCCGCGGGCTACCCCGCGATGAGCGTCGAGGAAGCTGTGGAGTCGGCGAAGAAGCTGCCCGGACCGCTCTGGGTCGTAAAGGCGCAGATCCACGCCGGCGGCCGCGGCAAGGGCCGCTTCAAGGAGCTCGGCGAATCGGCCAAGGGCGGCGTGCGCCTCGCGCATTCGATCGACGAGGTGCGCGAGCACGCCGAGGAGATGCTCGGCAAGACGCTGGTGACGGTGCAGACCGGCCCGGCCGGCAAGCAGGTGCAGCGGCTCTACATCACCGAAGGCGTGGACATCGCCAAGGAATTCTACCTCGCGCTGCTCGTCGACCGCGAGACGGGACGCGTGGCAGTCGTGGCCTCTACCGAGGGCGGAGTCGAGATCGAGAAGGTCGCCCACGAGACGCCCGAAAAAATCACGACGATTACGATTGACCCGGCGACAGGGCTGATGCCGCACCACGGCCGCGAAGTCGCCGGGGCGCTGGGGCTTGCCGGCGATCTCGCCAAGCAGGCGGGGAGGGTGCTCGCCAAGCTCTACGATGCATTCCTCGGCACCGACGCGTCGCAGATCGAGGTCAATCCCCTTGCGGTGACCGACAAGGGGCAGCTGATGGTGCTCGACGCCAAGGTCGGCTTCGACAGCAACGCCGACTTCCGCCACCCCGACCTGCAGCAGCTCCGCGATCTCTCCGAAGAAGATCCGATGGAGATCGAGGCTTCGAAATACGGCCTTTCGTACATCAAGCTCGACGGGTCGATCGGCTGTATGGTGAACGGCGCCGGCCTCGCCATGGCGACGATGGACATCATCAAATTGGAAGGCGCCGAGCCCGCGAACTTCCTCGACGTCGGCGGGGGCGCCTCGAAGGAGAAAGTCACCGCGGCGTTCAAGATCATCCTCAGCGATCCGGCGGTGAAGGGCATCCTCGTCAATATCTTCGGCGGGATCATGCGCTGCGACATCATCGCCGAGGGCATCGTAGCCGCCGCGCGCGAGGTTCAGCTGAACGTACCGCTGGTCGTCCGCCTCGAAGGCACCAACGTCCAGCAGGGCAAGGATATTCTCGCCCAGAGCGGGCTACCGATCATTCCGGCGAACGATCTTGGTGACGCGGCGAGGAAAATCGTCGCCGAAGTGAAGGAAGCCGTTCCCGCGTGAGTGAAGGCGCGCACGACGGAAGTTGCCGCTGCGGCGCCGTCCGCTTCGAAGCGGCGGGCGCTCCGCTGGTGACCATGGCGTGCCACTGCGGCGGATGCCAGAAGATGACTGGTGGCGCTTATGCACTGAGCAGCCTCTATCCGGCCGAACGCTTTTCAGTGACGAAGGGCGAGACCGTGCGCGGTGGCATGAAGACCGGCCCGAACCACCAGTTCTGCGCTGACTGCATGAGCTGGGTGTATACCGTGCCCGAGGGGATGGACGCGTTCGTCAACGTGCGCGCGCCGATGTTCGACGATGCCGCGGACTATCGGCCCTATGTTGAGATGTGTCGGAGCGAGGCGCTTCCAGGCGCCGTGACCGGCGCGGTCCGGTCGTACGATCAATTTCCGGATGAAAGCGAATTTCCCGAGCTGCTCGCCGGCTATGCAGCATGGGATGGAAGGGTGAAGCAATGAAGGTGCTCGTCGCGGTCAAACGCGTCATCGATTTCAACGTGAAGCCGCGGGTGAAGATGAACG
>Ga0207647_10001455_pt1 | contig 18192 bp, 13 predicted proteins | sample KBSCornC2_FD_184295 | JGI IMG/M metagenome (GOLD analysis project Ga0207647, IMG submission 184295) | Corn rhizosphere microbial communities from Kellogg Biological Station, Michigan, USA - C2 (SPAdes) (version 2) | ecosystem: Host-associated > Plants > Roots > Rhizosphere ... | reverse complement strand
TATACAGATTTATGATATAAACCTTATTATATTAATCTTTCTTTAGTCCTATTCAGTATAGGATTTTTATTCAAAGTGAGTGCTGCTCCCTTCCATTTCTGATCTCCTGATGTTTATGATGCTATACCTACAATTGTAACAACTTTTGTAGCATTAGTAGCAAAAATATCTATTTTTATATTATTATTACAATTAGTATATTATACAAGCGGTAATGAAGGAAATTCTATGAATTGAACTTTAGTTTTATTAATAAGTTCATTATTTTCATTAATTATAGGAACAGTTGTAGGTTTAACACAATTTAGAATAAAAAGATTACTTGCTTATAGTACTATATCTCACGTAGGATTTATATTATTAGCTTTAGGAATATCTAGTGTGGAATCTACTCAAGCTTTTATATTTTATTTAACACAATATACTATAAGTAATTTAAATGTATTTTTTATATTATTAGCTATAGGATTTTCTTTATATTGTTATACAAGTGATAATAAAGAACATGAAGAATTATTAGATAAAAATAATTCACCTATTCAGTTAATAAGTCAATTAAAAGGATTTTTTTATATAAATCCTTTATTGGCTTTAAGTTTAGCTATAACTATTTTTTCATTTGCAGGAATTCCACCGTTAGCGGGATTTTTTGGTAAACAGATGGTATTAAGTGCAGCTTTAGATAAAGGTCTTATATTCTTATCTTTAGTAGCTATATTAACAAGTGTAATAGGTGCAATCTATTATTTAAGTATTATAAAAGAAATGTTTTTTAGTTTACCTGACTATAAAATAAATACTGTTTTAACAAATTTAACTATGAAAGGTACATTAATAAATAATAAAGCTACAAAATTAAAAGATTGTAGCTATAATTATAATAATATAGTTTTATCTAGTCCAATAGCATTTGTTATTTCGACTATAACTTTAGTTATATTATTATTTTTATTTATGAACAAAGAGTGATTAAGCATGGGTACTTTACTGGTACAAATTCTTTTTAATACATAAATGAGTAGTATTACTTTTCTTTTTATTTTCGTATCTGTTTTAACTTTCGTTTTTTTATTGCTTAATTTTATATTAGCTCCACATAATCCTTATCAAGAAAAATATAGTATATTTGAATGTGGTTTTCATAGCTTTTTAGGTCAAAATAGAACACAATTTGGTGTAAAATTTTTTATATTTGCATTAGTATATTTATTATTAGATCTAGAAATATTAGTTATTTATCCTTTTGGACTTAGTGGTTATGAAAATGGAATCTATGGTTTAATTATTGTGCTTATCTTTATAGGTATAATCACTGCAGGTTTTGTATTTGAATTAGGTAAAAATGCTTTAAAAATAGATAGTAGACAATCGAAAGATTATTTTTATGCGAAACCTACAAAAAATTTTGTAAATACTTTTATAGAAAATAAATAATTCTACAGCAAACGCAAACAACTAAAATATAAGCTTTCGTTTTATTATAATTTAGTTTATAGAATTAAGATAAAAATTTAGGTTAATAGGACTCTGCCTATTAATAAAAATCATTGATGATGGAAATTCCTAAATAAAACTTTAAGTATATAAAGTACAATTATATAAGTCTAAATTTTATGTAAGTTTTCACTATGAAACAATATATATGTTAGTTTATTTCGTTACTGGACTATAGGATAATGTATATGTGTTTTATACACAATTTGCTAGACTATAAAATGAGTAAAAATAAATATATGTTATTAGAATCAGCTAAAATAATTGGAGCAGGATTAGCTACTATTGGTGTTGCCGGAGCAGGGGTAGGAATCGGTTCGGTATTTGGATCTTTAGTAGAAGGTACAGCTCGTAATCCTCAAGCTAGAAGTATGTTGTTTACATACGCTATATTAGGGTTTGCATTCTCGGAAGCTACAGCTTTATTTGCATTAATGATCGCTTTATTATTATTATATGTAGTATAGTTACGAGTAATTAGCCGAGTATAAAAATCAATTTATAAATATAGTAGCTTTGTATGACGTAGGACGTAGTATGACGTATGAGATCATACGATTTCATATTTCATATTTTATATTATATCGTCCTGCAAACACAAACAAATAAATAAGGATGCCAATATATCTCTTATTTATTAAGTATATTAGAAAAAAGGGTATTAGTTTAATGGTAAAACGTGACACTACGGATGTCTTAATTGTAGTTCAAATCTATGCTACCTTTAATATATAAAATAATAACAATATAATCTAATTTGAATTATTCTACATTTAACGTAAATTCCATGTTATTAGTTATTATATATTACATATTCTATGTCTGTCACTTTTCATTTCGTAATATATTGCGCTAATGAATTATAGATAAGATCGAGTAATTTGAGATTAACATATATATAAATGAGTTTAACTTTAGTACTTTTTTTAATAGGAATTTTAGGATTCGTATTTAATAGAAAAAATATAATATTAATGCTTATTTCAATAGAAATAATGCTATTATCTATAACTTTTTTAATATTGGTAAGTTCAATTAATCTTGATGATATAATTGGGCAAACATATGCGATATACATTATAGTAATTGCTGGTGCAGAATCGGCAATAGGTTTAGCTATTTTAGTAGCTTTTTATAGATTAAGAGGAAGTATCGCAATCGAATATAAATAATGTATTTAAGTATAATAATTTTACCTTTATTAGGATCTATAGTATCCGGTTTTTTTGGTAGAAAAATTGGTGTGACAGGTAGTCGTATATTAGGTTGTATAAGTATAATTACTACAACAATTTTAGCTATAATTAGCTTTTTCGAAGTGGGATTTAATAATAATCCTGTTTCTATCAATTTATTTAAATGAATAGATAGTGAATCTTTTAATATTTTATGAAATTTTCAATTTGATAGTTTAACAGTTTCAATGTTGATTCCTGTTTTAATTATTAGTTCATTAGTACATTTTTATTCTATAGGTTATATGAGCCATGATCCTCGGGGGTGCGTAAGGGGAAAACGCACCTATGGGGATAAATTGTCAAACTCCGGGGAACTCCTAAAGCTTAAGGTACCAAGCTATAGTTGAAAAACTATATGTGGCTGAACTAATTACTCAGGTATGGTAACAAGTCTTAAGATATGTGAAAACAAAATGGACAATCGCGGATCTAAGTCAGTAATACAAAATAGTATTATTGTAAAAGAGCAACGAGTAGACGGCAGTTGATTCATTAATGCGCAAGCTACTAATTTAATGAATTTAAGGTGTACTCTAAGGGATTCCGAAAGGAATAGAGTAGTAAAACTCGGTTTCAATTCAGGTTGAAACTCCAATATCAAAAACCCATCTAAACAATTCGATTTAAGAAAAATTTCTACTTGTAGTACCTCAGTTACTCCTACCATAAATCCAAGAGTCTGATCTGGGTTAATAGACGGTGAAGGTTCGTTTAGTATAATAATAGACAAAGATAAAGTACGTAAATTAGGTTGACGTGCTCAATTGAAATTTCAAATAGGTTTACACACAAAAGATCTTAATTTATTATGTCTATTACAACAATATTTAGGTGGCATAGGTTCTATTCATTTAGCTAAAAACCGTGATATAGTTAATTATTCAATAGATTCAATAAAAGATTTAAATAACCTTATTCTTTTTTTAGAAAAATATCCGTTATTGACTAGTAAAGCTGCAGATTTATTATTATTTAAAAAAGGGGTAGAACTTTTTAATAATAAAGCTCATCTTACTATTGAAGGTATTTATGAGTTAGTAAATATAAAAGCATCTATGAATTTAGGTCTATCTGACGCCTTAATATCCGAATTTTCAGAATATGTTCCGGTTCAAAGACCTATAATAAATAACGATAATGTAGTATTAACCTCAGATTGAATCTCAGGATTTGCTAGTGCTGAGGGAAATTTTGACGTACGTATACCTTCAACCAATAGTAAATTAGGTTATAGAGTACAATTAAGATTTAGAATCTCTCAACACATCCGAGATATTGTACTAATGGAAAAAATAGTGGAATATTTAGGTGCAGGGAAAATATATAAATATGCAGGTAAATCGGCTGTTAGTCTAATAATAGTAGATTTTAAGGATATTACCAATATAGTGATTCCATTGTTTAATGAAAATCCTTTAATAGGTATAAAACTATATGATTACCTTGATTGATCTAAAATCCATAGTTTAATGCTTACTCGTTCTCATTTGACTATTGAAGGTATAAATTCTATTAGAAAAATAAAATTTAGTATGAATACAGGTAGAGATTTAGAAAATGTTTAACCATTGTTAATATAAAATTATAGCTTTAGTACTTTAGTACCGAAAGTTGTATTAAATCAATTGCAAGATAAATTTGATTTTTAGCATAACCAAAGATTTTTTAGTTATCTTAGCTTATTTACTTTTATGATGATTATATTAGTAACAGGAAATAATTATTTATTAATGTTTGTAGGATGAGAAGGTGTAGGTGTATGTTCTTATTTATTAGTTAGTTTTTGATTTACAAGAATAGCAGCTAATCAAAGTTCTTTATCTGCATTTTTAACAAATAGAGTAGGTGATTGTTTTTTAACTATAGGTATGTTTGCTATGTTATGAACATTAGGTAATTTAGACTATGGTACTGTATTTTCATTAGCTCCTTATATTAATGAAAATATTATAACAATAATAGGAATATGTTTATTAATAGGTGCTATGGCGAAAAGTTCTCAAGTAGGTCTTCATATTTGATTACCTATGGCTATGGAGGGTCCTACACCAGTATCTGCATTAATACATGCAGCTACAATGGTTACTGCAGGGGTTTATTTATTAATACGTTCATCTCCTTTAATAGAATATAGTACTACAGTTCTATTAATATGTTTATGATTAGGTGCTGTTACAACTGTATTTAGTTCTCTTATTGGTTTATTTCAACAAGATATAAAAAAAATTATAGCCTATTCTACTATGAGTCAATTAGGTATGATGGTTATAGCTATAGGTTTATCATCTTATAATATAGCAATTTTCCATTTAATTAATCATGCTTTCTATAAAGGATTGTTATTTTTAGGGGCGGGAGCTGTAATTCACGCTGTTGTAGATAACCAGGATTTAAGAAAATATGGAGGATTAAGATCTTATTTACCTTTAACTTATACTGTTATTTTAATAGCTAGTCTTAGTTTAGTAGCATTTCCTTTTATGACAGGATTCTACAGTAAAGATTTTATATTAGAATCTGCTTATGGTCAATATCATTTTAGTAGTATAGCTGTTTACATCATTGCTGTAATTGGTGCTATATTTACTACATTATATTCAGTAAAAGTTATTTATTTAACTTTTTTAACAAATCCGAATGGACCGGTGAATTATTATAAAAATGCCCATGAAGGGGATATATTTATAAGTTTACCTTTAGTAGTTTTAGCCTTATTTTCTATATATTTTGGATTTATTACTAAAGATATATATATAGGATTAGGTTCAGGATTTTTTATAGATAATAGTATATTTATCCATCCTATGCATGAAATATTAATAGACACTGAATTTGGGGTACCTACTATTTTTAAATTGATACCTTTTATTTTTACTATGTTTTTTACTAGTATAGCTTTAATATATTCAGAATATCTACCTATATCTATTTCAAAATTTAAATTATCAAATCTGGGTTATAATATATTTGGTTTTTTTAATCAACGTTTTTTAATTGAATTTTTTTACAATAAATTTTTAGTTAATAAAATACTATATTTAGGTGGTCAAACTACTAAAGTTTTAGATAAAGGTAGTATTGAATGAATAGGTCCTTATGGGTTAGGAAAGATATTAAATATAATCAGTAAAATATTTTCAAGTTTAAGTAAAGGAGTAGTTACCGATTATGCTTTATATATTTTAATTGGAGTTTGTTTTTATCTTTCTATATTTACTTTCTTTTACGTTTTTGCTGATTTAATTTATTCTGTGATGATTTGTTCTATAACTCTATTGATCCTTATAGGATCTTTATCTAATAAAAAATTATCTTCGGAGGATGGATTAATGGCTAGTTTCTTTTTTTTAGATAAATTATGATACTTGTTGGGTTTAAGTAAAGTAGGATTCTTATTAGTAGCTACGCTATTCAAAAAATTATGATTCGAATTGAAATTTGCTTATTTTACTCGTGATCCTGTTATTTTTACTTATTTATATTTTTTCTACATATTTTTTGCATGTATATATAATATTATATTTCAGACAAACCTAGTTAGTTTTCTAACATGGAATTCTATTATTAATCATTTATTAAATCTGGATTTAGAGATAGTAAATAGTACATCCGAGAATATACACGAGAATAATATAATTAATAGTGAATCTGAGGATAAAACTATAGTTAAGACAGAATCAAAAGATAAAGCTGCTAACATAGCTATAGATAATACAGCTTCTGAAAGATTTACAAAAGAAGAAAATGCTGCCCTTGAAGAAATGTCTCGAAAAATGGAAATTAAACGTTTAGAGCAACAACGTGATTTACTAGCTGCATTCTCTAAACATGATGCTAGTTTTTCTACTGAAGGGTTATCACCTGAAGATAAAGATGCATATCTAGAGAATTTAAGAGAAACTCGTAGACAAAATACTCTAGCCATGTTAGAAATAGAGAAAAATATAGAAGCTTTAACAGTAAAAGATGAAAACCCTGATGTAAATCAAGGTGAAAGTAGTAAAAATTCTAAAAGACCCGTAGACAGCGAGTCTAAGGATAATTCTTCTGCATCTAAAAGAAAAGGTTAAAGTATATATTTTATGCTTCACTAAAATAATCTTCGCCAGGTTTAGCTAGCTTCGCTTAAATAATCCCTGAAATACCTTTCAGATGATTTAAATGCTTTACATCAAGTAATGGTTAAAGCTAATAATCAATTACATGAGGATTATAGTATAAATATCAATGAAGGGGTTACAATATCTTCTTTAGCTATGAAATTATTTTTAAGTAAATATTATAAGGATAATATAGCTAAAATCACTAAACCTAGTATATATGACTTTATTAAGAAATATTATTATGGTGGTATAACGGAGGTATATAGACCTTATGGTGAAAACTTAAACTATTATGATGTTAATAGTTTATATCCTTATGTAGCATTTAATGATATGCCAGGTATAAATTGTAAAAAAATTACTATACTAAATTCTGAAGAACGTAAAAATAGTTTAGATAAGTTATTTGGATTTTTCTATTGTAAAGTTAAATCTCCTATGAATTTATATATAGGTTTATTGCCTATTAAAACGAATGTAGGACTTGAGTTTCCTTTAGGGGAATGATATGGGTGATATTTTAGTGAAGAATTAAAGTTTGCAAAGGAAAATGGATATGAAGTAGAGATAATAGAAGGTTATGAATATGATAGAGCAAGTAATGTATTTCACGATTATATTAATACTATTTACGATAAAAAGGCTAATGCTAAAAATAAAACACAGAAAAATTTAGCGAAAAGTTTACTAAATAATTTACTAGGTAGATTCGGTATAAATATCAATAAAAGTATCAGTGATATAGTATCTATGGAAAAATTTGATAAATTATCTTTAATGTATAAAATAGAATCTTATAAATTACTGGATGATAATAAAGTACTAGTTAGTTATATTCCTTTATTAGATACCGAGATAGTTTCTAGTCATAATTTAGATTTCCTTAAGGTTGTAAGTAAATATAAAGATAAAGAAAGTGTTTCTTTTAGTAATACTTCTGTAGGTATAAGTGCAGCTATTACAGCTTATGGTAGAATACATATTAATAAAATAAAGTTATATATTTTAAGTGAAGGAGCTAATATATATTATTCAGATACAGACAGTATAGTTACAGATATAAGTTTAGATAATAACATGATAGATTCTAAAGAAAGAATTAGGGAAATTTATCATAATTTATTGATAAAATAATTGTAAAATATGTTTAACCATGTTATCAGTTAATAGATTCTTATGTATTTCCTAGCTTCAAGTTCAAGTTTTTATCATATAATTTTTATTATTTTAATTTAAGTACTTTGTGCTTAATTAGTATTGTGTCCATCTAAAACTTCCTGTTTCTCTACAGCTGATAAGTTAGATGCTAAAAGTTCTTCTTCCAAAGTCCTTAGATATTCATGAGTTAATACAAAAAATGGATTCTGTATCAGCTAATACTTATCCAGAAACTTATAGATATATTACATGACAAGACAACGTAGAGAAATCCTAGCGTAAACTTCTTCTTTTTATATTGATTTGCATATATTGCAGCTTATATATTTTATATATAGAAAAAAAGATCTAAGTATAAAAGTATTTCAAAGTAAAGGATAAATATATCTTATCTATACTATTTACTATACTTACAAATTATTTAGATATAGCTTCAATATAAAGCTAGTATGAAGTCGTATATGAAAAATCTAGCTATTGTTTGATTTTATAAAAAAAATAATGAGAATACTTAAAAGTCACCCTCTATTAAAATTACTTAATTCTTATTTAATTGATCATTCACAACCTAGTAATATAAATTACCTATGAAACTTTGGTTCTTTATTAGGTGTGTGTTTAGGAATACAATTAATAACAGGAATAACATTAGCTATGCATTATAATCCTAGTGTAGTAGAAGCATTTAATTCTATAGAACATATTATGCGTGATGTAGAAAATGGATGATTAATTCGTTATTTACATAGTAATACTGCTTCAGCTTTTTTCTTTTTAGTTTATTTACATATAGGAAGAGGTTTATATTATGGATCTTATAGAGCTCCTAGAACATTAGCTTGAACATTAGGTACAATAATTCTTGTATTAATGATGGGTGGTTAATTTTGCCCAAATTGGGTATAGATATAGATGATTAGATTGAATTTGATCTATGTGTAATCTAAGCTAGATGCACGAATTGTTTTTAAGAAAACTTTCATTTTGAACTTTTTTCTTTAAGGTTTTATGTAATAAAAATCAGCTTATTTAGTTTTGTTTTTAATATTAATTTTTATTTAGATAATATTTATTTGTACCTTATTCTACTAAAAATAGAGCGAATACCTACCCCTGCTCCTACTATAGTAATAGTAAATAATTCGATTTCTATTTAGGGGGATTATATAATAAATAGCGAAATTTTATTCTCGCTATAAGGTAAAAAGAAAAAATACTCATTTATGTATAAAAAATTAATAAAAATATGAACATGACAAAATTTATAATATTTAGAATATTAAATAAATATGTACTGTGAATATTCTGGCCTTTAATAGAATATTTACCTACAAACTTAGCTATGAAAGCAATACATAGTTATATAATGAAATATAGTTTAGGGTTTTTGACCACTATCTATAAAACACATAGAAAAAGATTAATTTTCGATAACGATAAATTAATTTTTTGCTTATTTGATGTTATAACTTACTTTACTGTAGGTAAATGAACATCAGGTATAGAAATACTATTTAGGCACGTATATTTCCTTTTCAATCCTTATTTGTCAAACCTGTTATTCATTATAGGAGCTAATATATATATTCATTTAAATGAATATATATTTCTTACTTATTTAAATGATGAGAGTTGTTTAAATAATTTTTCTCTGTTGTATTATTACTTATGTTTAATTTTAAATTTATATATAGCATTTGTTATTATACTTAATGTAGGATATGCTTTAACTAACTGTAGTTGTCAATTTAAAGAAAAAAATAATAAATCTTATCTTATTCTACTTTGACTAAGTTTTGCTTGTTTATTACTTTTAGTCTTATTACTTTTCTATTTTTCTGATAAATTTATAAAAGTACTTTTAGATATTCTTTGTAAAAAATTAGGAGATTCGGTTATAAGAATGATGGGTAGAAGATCAAGGAATAATCTTTTTGGAGTAGATGGACAACCAAAGGGTCAAGGTGGTGAGCCTCCCGTAAATCCAGACCCTGGGGGATCTGTATACTATGGTCATCGTCCTAATCAAGATGATAACAATACTAATTCTAAAAACCAAAATAATGATAACCTACAGGAGGACTCTCTTTTCTACTCTGAAGAACCAAGTGATACTGAACAGCAGAATAATTCTAATGAATTGGAAGAGAATTCAGGAGGAGACGGTAGTTCTAATGTAAATAGTAGTGAAAACCAAAGTCTACTAGACATAGAAGCCAGATTGGCAAGTAATACCTGGGTAAAGTCTCACAAAAAAATATTCAGTCAGGCAGATAGAGAGTCATATAATGAGTATAGTAAGTTACGAAAACGGATAAGTAGGGCGGTCCGATCTGAAGACAATAAAGCTAGAACTTTAAATAAAGAAGCTGAAGCTCGTAGATTAAAAAGGGAACAAGAAAATGCCGAAGAAAAAAATGTAAGACTAAATAAAAGGAAGGAAACTGAATTTATGGGTAATATAAATAAAATATTATCGAAGACTACTGATGCTTGAATACAAGCAGAAGCTGATAGAAAAGAAAAAGCAAGAGCTGTCCAAACAAGATTTAGGGCAAATTTAACTGAAGAGCAAAAGGAAGCAATGAGGGCGAAAGCTCGAGATAAAGCCCACGAAAAAATGAGAAATGAAACTCCAGAAGAAAGACGTGTAAGACTAGAGAAAAGAAGACAATATAGACAAAAAAAATCATCTAACACATCAACTAAAAAATAAATTAGTTGGTTATTTATATTCAAAGTCCTACTTTAACAAAAGTGTATGCAATATATAATTAAAAGTACATTGTTATAACCTATTATTAGGGATTAATAACTAAAGTAGATAATACCTGACAGGGTATTGATGCAGCTGAATAGAGCTGATAGGCAATACTAGTGAAAACGGTCAAAAATTCGTTATCCGTTTATAGACCGTCGGTTAATTATATGATCGCAACAGACTGGGTCACTGGTGGGTGGCTGAAATGCTGCTTAATGTACAGTCGGAATTTCCTAACTATGTTACTGAGTTCGTTTTTATACATTAGCTTATACGTTAAACTGTGAGGCTTTATTGTATAAAAACCGATTAAATAGTTACACAAGGCTTTAAATGAGATATATTAGAAAGATATTTATCGGGGATTAATATGTTGATAAAGTACAGGGGTGCTATCCGGATAAAATAAGGAGATAGTTAACCGGAAATTGGACAGGTTTCCTGGGTTATGTTTTACCTTATGGTCAAATGTCTTTATGAGGTGCTACAGTTATAACTAATCTTATAAGTGCTATACCATGAATAGGACAAGATATTGTTGAATTCGTATGAGGAGGTTTCTCTGTTAATAATGCAACATTAAACAGATTTTTTGCTTTACATTACTTATTACCATTTATATTAGTGGCATTAGTAATTGCTCATTTAATAGCTGTACATGAAAGTGCAGGGGCGAGTAATCCTTTAGGAGTACCTGGATATTATGACAGAATACCTTTTGCTCCTTATTACTTATTTAAAGATTTAATTACTATATTTATCTTTATTTTTATTTTAAGTGTATTTGTATTCTTCATGCCTAATGTATTAGGAGATAGTGATAACTATATACCAGCTAATCCTATGCAAACACCCCCTGCTATTGTACCAGAATGATATCTTTTACCTTTCTATGCTATTTTAAGATCTATACCTAATAAATTATTAGGTGTTTTAGCTATGCTTAGTGCTATATTGATTATATTAGCATTACCTCTTACAGACTTAGGAAGAACAAAAGGTTTACAATTTAGACCATTAAGTAAGATAGTATTTTACCTTTTTGTTACAAATTTCTTAATTTTAATGCAATTAGGTGCTAAACATGTAGAAAGTCCTTTTATTGAATTTGGTCAAATTGCTACAATTTACTATTTTGCTCATTTTGTAGTTATATTCCCTTTAGTTAGTTTAATTGAAAATAGTTTAATGGATATGGCTTATAATGCTGCTTATCCTTCAAATAATAAACAAAAAATCTTTTAATGGAAGTGCGAAGTGCGAAGTGCGAAGTGCGAAGTGCGAAGCAGGCCACTAATTAAAAAAAAATAACTTATTTGTGCTAGCTAGCGCTACAAAGCAACGTAAGTTATGCTACATTAATACTAGTACTACGTACTACGTAGTACGTACTAGGTCACTACGTTGTATTATATAATATAAAGTAGAGATTATGCTGTAAATGGCTTTTACACTCTAATTGCAAATTAGAAGTTTGAGGTTCAATTCCTCCATAATCTTATATTTGGGTTAATTAAAATTAACTCCCCCCCCCCTTTTATACATATATAATGAATTACGATTTCAATAATAAATTTGCCTTGTTAGTGCTAGTATTGTTTTACTACGTACTACGTACTGCGCTACCTTAAATCTGAGTAAATAATTTGGTGATGTTTCGTGTTTCGCATATATTACATAAATTACCTATATTAGGTCTGCGTATCCTAATTTAGAAAGAAAAGACAATTAATGATTTATTATTAAGACAATATTCAAGATGAAACTTTTAAATATAATTTAGTAAATAAGTATAATTTATTACTATTACTAAAATACGATTCTTATGTAAAAAGCTATAATTTATAGATAGCTATACGCAAGTTATCTGTGAGTTATAGTATAAGAAGTGAAAATCTACATTCTAGCTGTAATGTTTTTATTAGATAAATTATGGATATAATGTATATAAGTAGCCAAGTATGTCGTTTCAGCAACGTAGATTATTGCTATTCATGAATTCATCCGTTAACTACCCACCCATATTATTAGTTTATATTCATTATTATGAAAACACCAATACAGAATTTAGAAAGTCAGATGACAATGAAAACAGAAAGATGATTTACTTCGACAAATGCTAAAGATATAGGAACATTATACCTAATATTTGCATTATTTTCAGGATTACTTGGAACATCCTTTTCAGTATTAATTCGTTTAGAATTAAGCGGTCCAGGTACACAATTTATAGCAAACAATCAATTATATAATAGTATAATAACAGCCCACGCGATATTAATGATTTTCTTTATGGTCGACAATAAGGAACTATTTAATAGAAATTTTCACTCAAACTCTTTAAATTTTAATGATATGGTTATTACTAATAATAATAATAATAACAAGAATAATAACGACGATCGTGACATACCTAAATACACAAAAATATATATAGAAGATCCATTTAATAATAGAAAAACTATTCTAAAAGTAACAAAAAAACAAAAAGGTGTATATATTTGAGAACATAATAATCACGTTTATGTAGGACATTCTATTAATTTATACAATAGAATTAGTTCTTATTTCATGCCTTCTATATTAAAAACTAAAGCACGTAGAGTATTACGTTATTTTAATAAATATGGATTTCAAAATGCAAGTCTTACTGTTTATATTATGGACCCAGACTCTAGTCTAGATCAAGTTGTAAAACTAGAACAATATTGTATTGATACAATGAGCCCTAATTTAAACGTAGACTTAGTAGCTAGTAGTTCAGGTTACCATGAACCTATGAGTCAAGAGATGAAAGATAAACTACGTAAACAACGGGGTACACCTATATATGTTTATAATGTAAACAATTTTACTTTATTATATATATTTGAATCAAAACAATTTATGTATGATACTATAAATATTCATCATAATACTTTAAGCAATTGTTTAGAAGAAGGGGAAACTTATTTAGATAATTTTTTTTTTTCTTTAGAAAAAATAGAAGAATCTGAAAATATTAATTTATTGACTTTAGATGAAATAACACAAAAAGTTACAGATAAACGAGAGGAATACAAAGTTAAACACCCCGCTGCTAAAATAATATTAGCAGAATTTAAAGGGGATAAAACTAAAAATTTAGAATTCCCTTCTTTGAATAGTTTAGCTATACATTTAAAAGGAGATCGTCAAGTTATTAGATCATATCTACAAAACCAAAAAGAGGGCTATTATAGAGGTAAATGAAAATTTTCGTATAAAAATAAATAGATAGGCATGGCCGGGTAAAATAGAAATATTTTAACCTTCTTTTCACTATATGCTGGAATCCCTTTAGAGCCTTTAGAACTAGTACCGCGGACTACTAACTAGCAGTGGAATACAGTGACATACTAAAGGATTAGGCAATCAGCAGGAAACCAAAAATAATAAAGATTATTATTATTAAGTAGGTTCCTCAGAGACTACACGTGAAATATCTTAGTAAATAAAGGATATTTATTTAAAGATAAAGATATAGTCCGTTTATATTTGAAAAAGTATAAGTAAACGTATGCCTGCGTTAATAGGAGGGTTTGGTAATTTTTTAATGCCTTTAATGGTAGGAGGACCTGATATGGCATTCCCTAGATTAAATAATATAAGTTTCTGATTATTACCTCCTAGTTTATTATTATTAATATTTTCTGCTTGTATTGAAGGAGGAGTAGGAACAGGTTGAACTTTATATCCTCCTTTATCAGGATTACAAAGTCATAGTGGACCTAGTGTAGATTTAGCTATATTTGCTTTACATTTATCTGGTGTAAGTAGTTTATTAGGTGCAATTAACTTTATAACTACAATAGTAAATATGAGAACACCTGGTATAAAATTACATAAATTAACTTTATTCGGGTGAGCTGTAGTTATAACAGCTATTTTATTATTATTATCTTTACCTGTATTAGCTGGAGGAATAACTATGATATTAACAGATAGAAATTTTAATACATCATTTTTTGAAGTAGCTGGAGGAGGTGATCCTATATTATTTCAACATTTATTTTGATTTTTTGGACATCCCGAAGTTTATATATTAATTGTACCGGCTTTTGGTATAATTAGTACAACAATTTCATCTAGTTCGAATAAACCTATATTTGGATACATAGGAATGGTATATGCTATGATGTCTATAGGTATACTAGGATTTATAGTATGAAGTCATCATATGTATACTGTAGGATTAGATGTAGATACAAGAGCTTATTTTACAGCTGCTACATTAATTATAGCTGTACCTACAGGTATAAAAATATTCTCTTGATTAGCTACATGTTATGGAGGATCTATAAATATGACACCATCTATGTTATTTTCATTAGGATTTGTATTTATGTTTACGATAGGAGGGTTAAATAACTACCACTTAGCTCTCCTTATAAAGATCACTATATGCTGGGAACTTCTAACAATTATACTACTAATATACATGTTAGTGACAATGTATAATTTTGAACAATCAGCAGGTAACCAAAAATTATTATTTAATAATAGTTGAGTAGGAACCTCAGAGACTACACGTGGTCCTCGTAATACGAATATGGTTACGAGAAGAGATAGTCCATGCAATAAAAATGCATTAATTCAACTTCGTACTCTTTTTTCAGGTACGCAAGCTTTAACCAAAGCTCCTCTTCGTTATTATTCTACTTCTAACGTCAATTTAAATGATTTAAAAGATTTAACTTACAAAACAAAATATGAGAATTTTAAAGATGCTAGAACTAAAATAACACAAGAACAAAGAGAAAAGTCGGGGGTATATTGTATTTACAATAATATAAATGGGCATTTTTATATAGGTAGTTCCAAAAATCTAGCTTCTAGAATGAGGAATTATCTTAATAATACTTTTTTAAAGAATAAAAAGAATAGTAACATGCCTATTGTTAAAGCTTTATTAAAGTATGGTCAAGAAAACTTTTCTCTATATATTATAGAACATGTTAAAGTAGAAGAATTGTTAATAAGAGAGACTTTTTTTATTACATCTCTACTTCCTTATTATAATGTATTAAACCAAGCTTATTCTTCTTTAGGTTATCTACATACTGAGGAGACTAAAAAGTTATTAAGTGAATTAGCTAGAAATAGAACACACAGTGAAAAGACTAAAGCTTTGATAGCTAGAGCTTTAACTGGTGAAAATAACCCTTTCTATGAAAAATCTCATTCTAAGGAAACTAAGCTAAAAATAAGTGAAACTAAGTCTAAGTATCCTGTTTATATCTATAATTCATATAAAAAATTATTAACTATTTTACCATCAGTGAAGAGTTTAAGTATCTTAATTAAATCAAATCATGCTACAATTGTTCAAGTAATAAAATTAGAAATGCTATTTAGAGGAGAATGGTACTTAACTAATATACCGTATAGTATAGAAGATAAGCCTAAAACTCCTGACTTAGATTCGCTAGATTTTAAACAAATTATTTTAGAAATGAATAATAATGTGCATATTAAAAGAGCAGTATTTTTATATGATAAAAATCTAAACTTTATACGTAAATATGCAGGAGTGACGGAAGCTCAAAAAGACTTAAATATAAGTCATGCGACAATAAAAAAGAATGCTGATATACAAAACATATATAAAGATTATATATTTAGTTTTGAAAGATTAGAAACAGACTTGAATTAATGTATTTTTATTCGTAAGTGGTGTAGTATTGGCTAATGCTTCATTAGATATAGCCTTCCACGATACTTATTACGTAGTTGCTCATTTCCATTACGTTTTAAGTATGGGAGCTGTATTTGCCATGTTTGCTGGATGATATTTCTGAAGCCCTAAAATATTAGGTTTAAATTATAATATCAAATTAGCCAAAATACAGTTTTGATTATTATTTATAGGAGTTAATGTAACATTTTTCCCTCAACATTTTTTAGGTTTACAAGGTATGCCTAGAAGAATAAGTGATTACCCTGATGCTTTTGCAGGATGAAATTTAATAAGTAGTATAGGATCTATTATTAGTGTAATTGCTGCTTGATTATTTTTATATATTGTTTATTTACAATTAGTAGAAGGTAAAATTGCTAATAGAAACCCTTGAAACTCTTTAGGTTTTTATACAGATATTTTACAAGGAAACTTAAATAGAGTTTCTTCTAGTTTAGAGTGAGTATTAACTAGCCCTCCTAAACCTCATGCTTTCTGTACTTTACCTTTACAAAGTGGGTTCACGGGTTTTTAATTCTTGAACACAGATGAATTAATTAAGAATTTAGAACAATAAGAAATAAGTTTTACTTCTTCACACACACAGAGACACATTTGAAAAATTTAGAGCTAAGGAGCTCCTTAGGAAAATCGACAACTCGATAATTAGACCAATTAGAAATAATAAATACAATACTTTAGTTACTTTATCAATAATTCGTAATTACTAAAGTACTAAAGTTAAGTCTCACTAGCTTAATTGGTAAAGCCTAATACTTCTAATATTAAAAATCTTAGTTCGAATCTGGGGTGAGACTCCTACTTTTTGAGGTTCCATTTTGTCTTTTAAATAGATTTAGTAAAATCTAGAAGAATTTATTTACTAATCTTTGTTGCCTTTTATTATATTTCTTAATGTAATATTAAATTAGCAGCAAATAAATTTAAAGATATTTATCGAAATGGGTTTTCGATCGAAGCAGAAATCATTATATTCGATGAATATTCAGGTTAATAGACCTCTGCCTATTAATAAAAATTATTGATGATGGAAATTCCTAAATAAAACTTTAAGTATATAAAGTATAATTATATAAGTCTAAATTTTATGTAAGTTTTCACTATGAAACAATATATATGTTAGTTTATTTCGTTACTGGACTATAGGATAATGTATATGTGTTTATACACAATTTGCTAGATTATAAAATGAGAAAAAATAAGAATATGTTTTCAGAGTTAGAGTTAAATAATATATTAACTAATGTTGACCAATTATTACCCCAATTTGGTAATTTCATACTACAATTTAATACTATTGTAATAGAAAACACTATTAATGTTATTAACGAAGCGGATGGTAGTCTGACTATAGAGGTACCTAAAGAGATGCCAGATTCTGTATCGCAAACTCTATCACAAAAAATTCGAATTCTAGATCGTCTAGTTATGACTAGAACTGGAGAGATTGATAGCTTATTGCAAAAAGGTTTAGTTATTGAGGATCAAATTAAAGAGCAAAACCCAGAGTTTATTTCGAAAATTATACCTAAAATAACTAAATTTCAAGAAGTAGCTGCTAAATATCCTTATTAAGACTATTTTCTATAATAATATTATATTAAATAGAAGGGTATATGCTGTTTCTTAGCCTTAACTTCATTATTAAATTAAAGTATGAATAAAAGAACTGCACGGTAAAAGAGTAGCAGTACGCAGTACGCAGTACGCAGTACGCAG
>Ga0207647_10001453_pt1 | contig 18192 bp, 16 predicted proteins | sample KBSCornC2_FD_184295 | JGI IMG/M metagenome (GOLD analysis project Ga0207647, IMG submission 184295) | Corn rhizosphere microbial communities from Kellogg Biological Station, Michigan, USA - C2 (SPAdes) (version 2) | ecosystem: Host-associated > Plants > Roots > Rhizosphere ... | reverse complement strand
AATGACAAAAATTATGCGCATTGGCGGGCCGGTCCGGTCATCAACAACCCTGCCATACTCGGTGGTGCCTTGGCCGAGGCGGTGCGGGATCCCGGTTCGCGCTATGCCGTCGCGCAACGACAATTATTCGCCGAAAGCTTCGATTTGACCGAGACGCCGTCCTCGGTACGGGCTGCGCGGGTTGTGGCGCGCGTAGCCGGACTCGACCTAGCTGCGCCCGTTGCGCCCGCGACACGCCGCCTCGTCAATGCCTGACACGGCCGCGCGCGGGCTGGTCGCGCGGATCTACGCCAATCTCGCGCGGCTACTCGGCGGCAAGGCGGCTTCCGCGGTGCTCGGGCTCGGCTATATGGTGCTTGCGACCCACACCCTGGGTCCGACGGATTATGGCGTGCTGGTACTCGTGCACGGCTTTGCCATGACGGTCGGCGGCATCGTCGAATTTCCCGGCTGGCACGCGATCGTGCGATATGGCGCGCAAGCGCTGGCTGAAGATGATCATCCGCGCATGCTGCGGCTGCTACGCTTCGCGGGGTTGGTCGAGGGCGTAGGCGGCATCGCCTCGATCCTGGCCGCCGCCATCCTTGCTCCCGTGCTCGGCCCCGCGCTCGGGTGGTCGCCGACCGCGATCGCATTTGCCATTCCGTACAGCTTTGCAGTGCTCGCCTCCATAAGGGCGACGCCTGCGGGCTATTTGCAATTGCTGGGCCGTTTCGACCTGCTCGGTCTGCACAATATGGTGGCACCGGGCGTGCGGCTGATCGGCGCGGCGCTGGCGGCCTGGCTGCATCTCGGCCTCAAGGCCTTTCTCGTGGCGTGGCTTATCGCCGCGCTCGCCGAATGGATCGTGATGTGGTTGCTCGGCATCGTCGCTGTTCGGCGCACGCTCCGCGATCCAGCGCTTCTTGGCAGCGTCCGCGGGGCGGTGGCCGATAATCCGGGACTCTGGCGGTTCATGCTCGCCGCCAACGCTGACGTCACGCTGACCGAGCTCGCCGCACGCATCGCTCCCTTATTCGTCGGTTGGATATTGGGTCCCGCCGCAGCGGGTCTGTACGCGGTGGCGCAGCGCGCAACCGTTGTGATCCAGCAACCTGCGCAGATCATGGGACAGGCAGCCTATGCCGAGCTCGCACGGCTGGTCGCAAATGGCGGCAGCGGCGGCGCCTTGCGCGCGGCATTGTTGCGCTGTGCCGGCCTAGCGTTGGCGGCTGCGATTCCGGTGCTGCTGATCCTCGCCATCTTCGGGCGCGAGATAGCGATTGCCCTCGGCGGCCATGCTTTTGCCGGCGCGGGAGGGCTGGTCCTGTTACTGGCAATCGCGCGAACCGCTTGGCTGATCGCGCCTCCGGCCAGCTCCGCGTTAACTGCGCTCGGCCGGCCGACGCTTTCGGTCGCCGCCAACCTAACGATCAACCTCGGGCTGCTACCGCTTCTGCCGCTGATGATGCTGGGGCTCGGCCTATCCGGTGCCGGGTGGCACGCGATTCTGCAGGGCGCTGGAGCTTCGGCAGTCCTGCTGCTGATGGTCCTGCGCCAGACACGGCTCGGCAGCCCGCGTGCGGTGCTCGCCTGATGCGCGTCGCTTATGTGATCAATTCGCTCGAAGGCGGGGGCGCCTCCAAGCCGGTGCCCGCAATTGCGGGACAGCTACGGTCGCAGGGTTGTGATGTCCGCATCCTGGCGTTGACCCCGCGCGATCGGCGGGGACTTGCTGCGATAGAGCAGGCTGGTTTTCCAGTCTCCATTCGCGAGGGCGGCGAGAAGGATCACTTTGCTGCGCTGCGCTGGCTCGACCGGCAAGTACTGGCTTGGCAGCCAGACCTGATCTGGACATCACTCAGCCGGGCCACATTGCTTGGGCAAATCGTGGGTCAGCTGCACAATATCGACGTGGTCAGTTGGCAGCATGCGGCGTATCTCAAGCCGGCCAACGCCTTCCTGCTACGGCTTCGCCAACAGCGCTCGCTTTTGTGGGTGGCGGATTCGAACGAGGTTGCAACATGGGCCTGCCGTAAGCTCGGCATCAGCGAGGATCGTATGGCCGTGTGGCCGCTTTTCTGCGCCGACGACCACGCACCCCAGGCGGCACCCTGGCAACCCGGCAAGGCGCTTCGCCTCGGCTCGCTTGGCCGCCTGCACAAGGTGAAGGGCTATGACGTTTTGATAGCCGCGTTGGCGCAATTGCGCGCCGGAGGATTTACCGAGCCTGCGCCGGTCGAGATTGAGATCGCCGGCGACGGCGAACTGCGCGAGGAGTTAATGGCTCGCGCTTCTGCCGCAGGCGTCGATCAGCTGCGCTTCATCGGCTTCACGGAGCCCCGCGCCTTTCTTGCCAGTCTCCACCTGTATATCCAGCCCTCGCGCTCGGAAGGGCTGTGTATTGCGGCGCATGAGGCGATGCAGGCCGGCCTGCCCGTGCTCGCCTCGGCGGTAGGCGAGCTTCCTTATTCGATCGTGGAAGCACAGACCGGGCGGCTCGTTCCCCCTGACGATCCCGATGCGCTGGCCAAGGCGCTCGCCGAATTGCTTGCCGATCCGGGACGCTTGGCCGGAATGGGCGCGGCGTCACGCCGCCGCGTTCTAGATCGGTTCGGCGGCGCGGCATTTGCACGCGCCGGCTCGGCCGTGCTGGAGCGGATTCACCGCGCGCGCCCGGAGCCTCATCGTCATCCGCGAAGCGTCCTGCGCTTTCACCGATAGGCGCAATCAGAATTTGGGCTGAAGCGTGCGTGCAATATCGATCAACCAGCCCCGGCCAGATCGATCGATCTTCTTTGCGTCGATCAAAGTGACCGGCCCGCAGCTCGAAAGCGTGTGGAATCCTCGATGGTAGGACGCTTGTATCGGTGGGCGGATCGGCGGACCGAGATCTGCTTCCACTCTATCGGACGTCAGGCTGGAAAAGCGCAGGATGCGTACCGCTCCGCCGTAGGTACGGCTGCAGTCCTGCACGGGAAGGCAGATGATGTCCCCATCTAGGAAGGGCGTCCCACCGGGTCGCCCACCTTGCATGTCGCATCGGATCGGGTTGTGCGGATGGGGGTACCAAGGTCCCTTGAGCCGCTCGGCCGAAGCGATGTGGAGCGCGCCCATTCGCGCTTTCCGGTCTGGCCCGCCGCTATAGAATAGCCACCACTGACCCCCATGCCGCAGTGGCGTGGCGTCGATTGGCGGAACGTCGAGGATGATCCGCGCTGCGGCTTCCCATCGATCCGGAAAATCGACCGCCCGGTAGAGAGTGAGTGCGCCGGAGCGATACGCCTCCGGCAACATCCATGTCTCGCCATCCGCTTCGAATACATAGGGATACGACAGGTGCCAGGGTTCCCGGAGGACTGTTGCGCGATCCTGCAGTGTAAGATCCGCATTGAACGTCAGCCGATCGATCACGCCATGTCGCGAGCGATAATCATAATATTCGGCGAACAGGTGCAGATGGCCACCGCGCCATAAGCCGAATGGATCGGCTAGGAAGCGGAAATTGGGCTCCTCCGCCAGCCAATGGACCTCGTGTGCGTCTAGCCCGGCGGTGGCGATCTCAGCGATGGTCGCGCGAACTATACCGACACGCCAGATATCGCAGCGCCGCGGCATCAGCCTGTCCTAGAAATGCGCATCGAGGCCGAACCGGATCGTGCGCGGGCGCGGTGGCACGATCTGGCGGCCGGCGGACACGCCGAACGGGTTCCCCAGGGCGAACGTGTTACGATCTTCGTCGAACAGATTGTCTGCCTGGAGCGTCAGGCCCCACCGTTCGGTACCGATCCGGGTGGACGCATTGCTCAGCAGATATTTGCCCTGGCGGATGTAGAGATCCGGCCGGATCCCCAGACGCGAATGTCCTGTATATCGGGCTGAAGCAGACATATCGAACCGCCAGCCCCCGCCGAGCTCCCGGCGGAAATCGGCCTTCCCGCTGATGCCCAAATGGGGGACATTTGGTAGTTCCTGACGCTGCTCGACGGCCACGCCGAGCTCAGCGTAGGTGAGACGGCTTTCGTTGGCGAATATTCCGGCGGTCAGCCCCAGCGCGTGGAAGGGCCGCCATTGCAGCGACGCTTCGGCGCCCCAGATGCGCCCCGAACCGATGTTTGCCGTGTACGGTAAGCCGTGCATATCGACCAGGTCGGCCTGGATATGTTGCCATTTGGCATATGAAAGGGTCAGCCCGGCGCGCAGTTGGTCGGTGGCGTCGGGCAGCAATTTCACGCCAGCCTCGACGGAGGAGAGACTGTCGCCATGAAAGCGCTGAACGATCGGCGCGCCTTGCCCTGGCGTGACCGAAAGCCCACCTGGCCGCAGCCCTTCCTGATAGCGCGTGAACAGCATCACCCGCGGCTGCACCTGCCAGGACAGCGAGAGCGAGGGTAGTAGGTCAACCTCGTCACGACGGGGTTCGCGTACGTTCGCGGGTCGGTCGAGCGGACTACCCACAAGATGCGCATATTCGACCCGCGCACCGACTGTCGCGATGACGTCCGGCAGCAATTCGTGACCCGCTTCCCCAAAGATCGAGCCTTCCGTAACACTATTGGAAAGGCCCAGGATACGTGTCGGGGCCGTCGGCCGCCCGATCGCTCGCGTAAGCCGTTCATGATCGTACAGCAGACTAGCGCCCACCACCCAGCCCCGCCCCTCACGATCCATCCGCGACAGACGGGTCTCGTTGCTGAGCAAATCGATATGATTTTCCTGATCGAAGATCCGTGGATTGGCAGCGCCTGGGGCGGTGAAATCGAAGCGCGATCCGGCAGCGTGCCGAACGAAGGCGCTCGCCGACAGAAAAGAGGTGGCGCCCCAGTCGCGGCTCACCGTCAGATGCGTCAGCAGATAGTCGTTGTCGAACGGCTGCGCCACACGACTGCTGCGCGTCAGGCGCGGAAAGCCGCTGTCGCCATATTGGCCGTCCGCAGTGGTAGTGTTCTGCATGACCAGGCCGGCCTCGATGCGCCACGCTCCAGGCCGGAATTCGAATGCCGCGCGCCCCCCAGTCTTCTTCGTCCGGTTCACATTCTTCAGATTGCGCCCCGCGTCGTCGATATAGCCACCCTCCACGGTCTTGAAGGCGAGCGTACGCAGTCCGGCGGTGGCCTGGGCGATCGGCAAGTTGACGAGTCCGACAAGATCATAACCGTCGCCGCCATGTGCGATCGTGGTTCCATCTAATGCCAGGCTCGCCGATACATTGGTGAGGTCGACCGGCTCGGGAATGATGCGCACGATCCCGCCCAAGGCACCTATGCCATAAAGCGTGCCCTGCGGACCTTCGATCACCTCGACCGCGCGTACATCATACAGGCTAATGTCGGGGTCTGGCGCATTATAGTTTAGCCGAACGTCGCCGAGATATTCGCCAACCACGGCCTGCGATGGCCCGTTGAAGCTCGAATCCGCCACGCCGCGGATGAATAATTTGTTGCGCCCCGGACCGAGGTGGGTCGAGCCGAAGGTCGGCAGCCGCTGGACCAGTGCGTCGCTACCTGCGCCCCGCTCGCCAAGACTCAGATCACTGCCGGACAATATAGTCGCCGTTCCGGCATAGCGGTCGAAGCGCGTGCCGGTCTTGCTACCGGTCACGATCACGTCACCGCTGCCTATAACCGAGGCCGCCGACTTTTCGGATGGAGTCTCAGGCGTCCTGGCGGACTTGTTCGCAACGATGCGCCAGGTCGTCGTATCGATCTGCTCGGCATGCGCGGGAAGCTTACGCGTCAATCGCGCAAGCGCCTCATCGACGGCGAACGTACCGCGCAGCGACGAGGTGGGAAGACGAACGAGCGTTGGATCGGTCAACCCGATCGTGACGTTGGCAGCTTGGGCGAGCCGGATCGCGGCATCACCGAGCGTACCGGCAGGAATGTCCACCGAAACGCGCGTTGCCGCAAGCGTCGGCCCTGCCGCCGCCGCCATCGCCAGAGCAATCATAATTCTTTCAGCGGGTCGCACGCGCCTTCAGATACAGTTCCTCGCCGCGCCGCGCGACAGTCACGTCAAGCACTGCCGCCAAACGCCGCGCCAGTGCCTCTCTTTGCACGCCAGCAACCACGATCGCACCCGTAAAGGGCAGGTTGGTGGCATTTCGATCGACCACAATCTTCGTTCCCGTCGCGCGCGACAAATCGTCCGCGACGCGCCACAGTGGGGCATCGCGATAGACTAGACGGCCCGTCCGCCAGGCGCCGATCGCTGCCGGATCCGTCTGGCTCACCTCGACAAGCTCGCTGCCGTCGACTCTGCGGAGCAACCGTCCGGGCCCGAGCCTCACCGCGGCCCCGTTCGGATCGTACAGCACTGCGCCTTCCGCCACCGACACTTCGCTGCCGCGCGCGGTGCGTACCACGTCGAACTTGGTGCCGAGATCCACCATGCGCGCACCGCCGGCATCAACCGTGAACGGCCGCGTCTCGTCATGGACGACGGTGAACATTGCTTCACCTCGTTCAAGGCGCGCGGTGCGCTCATTGGAACGATCCAAAACGACCCGGCTATTTCCGTTCAACGCGATTTCGCTTCCGTCCCTCAGGCGGATGAGCCGATGTTCGCCGGGCCTTGTCTCCGCCACCATGTCGGTAGTGGCTGCGCCATAGGGCGCGACCATGGCGAAGATCGCTGCAGCTGCCGCGGCTGTCCCGAGCAATCCGCCACCAAGGAGACCATGTTGCCGCCAGCGCGGAGATCGCGTGGGGAGAGAAACGGGCATTGCGGCCGAAGGACCTGAACCAGCTTCTCCAAGCACGCCCGCAAGGTCATGGCCCGCGAAGGCCGCTTCATAAGCCAGATTATGAGCGGGGTCCGCCTCCAACCATTCGGTTAGCCCGTCCCAATCGCTGAACCGGGGGTCCCGTGCGCGCGCCATCCACAGAGCTGCCTGATCGCGGATTTCGGAGCCGATCATGGCGTATGGCTCCGAGACGCGGGGGCATCATTCGCTTCATCGTCAGCCAAGGCCGCGACGACGCGGTAGGCGCGCTGGAGATGTTTCTCGACGGCGCTCAGGCTGATACCCTCTTCCTGTGCGATGCGGCTCTGGCTGATGCCGTCGAGCCTGAACCGACGGAAAATCGATTGTGTCCGTTCACCAAGCGTCGCCAGCGCGCGTTCGACCTGCAGCAACCGCTGTCGTGCAGCCAGTAGATGTTCGGCCGAGGGTGTATCGTCCCTGCCGTCGGTATCGTGTCGTGTTTCGCTCCAGGCCTGCTCTCGGTTTACGCGCCGCATGCTCGCGCGGACCCGGTCGTGCATCAGATTGTCGGCCATGCGGAAGAGATAGGCACGCGGATCGGCAATTGGCCCGGGGGCCTCAAGCCGTTCCACCTTGAGCCAGAGATCCTGCAGGACGTCTTCGGCATCCTCGCCGGCCCCGCGCGCGCGGAGAAATCGCAGCAGCGCTTCGCGATTGGCAAGGAGCACGGCATTGAGCCCGCTTGCGACCATCTCAAGATCCGGATGCACGTCGATCCTGCGGTCATAGCCCGCGGTCGTCAGCGCGACAATGTTGCGCTCCGGATTGCCTGATCCCGTCATGTCACAAGAGAGACGCCGCCGTTTCGCGAATCCGCAGCGCCGCCGGATGGATCTTGGCGATCCGTCTTTATGTGATGCAGGTTTACCACGGAAACGGCGTTCAAACCTATGGATCGTGACACGGTCCCGCGGGTTGATCCTTCGCCATGCCACTGAAGCGCAATCTGCAGGCAACGCGCTCCTTATTGGTTGCGGCGGGGCTACTGGTGTGGAGCTACCAAAGCTCTGTCTGGGCAAGCACGCATGGATGGAGTCAGGCCAGCAGCATCGGTCGCGATCTCGTCGTCGCGGCGGCGCTGGGCGTTCCCGCGGTGCAAGGTGACTGGACGGGCGATCTGCAGGCGGGCGGCAGCCTTCTGATCGCCGAAGGTGTTTCCTATGGTCTGAAACACGCCTTCCCGGAGGAGCGCCCCGACCGCAGCGATCGGCGAAGCTTCCCCTCCGGGCATAGCGCACAAGCCTTCGCTGCCGCCGCTACGCTTGAAAATCGCTATGGCTGGAACGCTGGCCTGCCCGCCTTTGCCGCAGCCACCTTCGTCGCGGTCGCGCGGGTCGAGGCGCGCAAGCACCATTGGTATGATTGCCTGGCCGGCGCCGCGATCGGCACCGGCAGCGGATTGCTGCTCACCAGCAAGCATGATGACCGGGTTCGCCTGCTGCCTTGGGCGGATGCGAGTGGTGGGGGTCTGGCTCTCGTCGAACGTTTTTGAGTCCAGAAACGACCTAGAAGGACGTAGCGAACCGGATGAGGGCCCGCCGATCTTGGCGAGGCGTCGCATCGAGCGAGAGGTCTTGGCTGGTACCTCCGCGCAACTCGAGGCCTATTCGGGATCCGGTGGATTCCGAGCCTCGCCCGGGCTGCCACTCCAGCGCGAGCCGCATACCCTGGCCGGCAGCCGGCACGCCCGCCGCGCGTTCGACGAGACGACCGAGCGGTTCGAGCTTGCTGGTGGAAACGTGATACCATCCGCCCGCGAGCGAGAGCTGGTGCGCATGCACTAACGAGCCGCCCAGATAGAAGCTGGTGACATGCATTGACTGGCCCCGACCGATCGTCACGGCCGCAGGCAGGCGCTGGGCGGCACCGGTTGCATCGAATGTCAGCAAATCGTCGCCATCGAGCTGTAGCCCGTAATGGACTTCGGAAGCGAGGAAGCCTGAGACATGCTTCTGCGACTGCAGCACGGGTGGACCGATCGTTTTTGCGCGGATCGCGGCGCCCGAAAGGCCCGCGCTGTCGCTTTCACCAAATTGACGAACGCGACCCCTCCAGATCTGCATCGGCAGAGCCGCGGCGAGCGGAGAGATGCTGCCGCCGATCTGCATTGCCTTCATCTGCGCGGATCGGCCGAAACGAGCTTTGATCCGATTGGCATAACGGTCGGCCGGCTGGATAATGCCGCGTCGCTGAATCGTCACCGGCGCCAGCTGCCATGTCGAACCGACTGGGTAGAGCAGTCTTATCCGACTTTGCGCGGGCGCGACTATCGCTGTCGTCAGCGCCACCGCCACGATTATCGGTCCACGCATGTCGCTACTCCCTGGCAATCAGACGACACGACACGGCGACCTCCGCATGGCGGTTTTATCGCGCGGGCCGATGTGGCTTTTGCCCGACTTCGACGTCTCGCCCATGACAATGGGAGTAAGACTATGCGTTTCCCCCACCGCGCCATTCTGGCGATTGGCACTCTCGCAATTGGTCTATCGGCAGCCGAGCCGACAAGCGCACAGGGAGTGAGCGAGCTTTCAGTCCTCACCTACAATGTCGAAGGATTGCCCTGGCCGGTCCGCACCGGCCGCGACGCCGATCTGGCGCGCATCACGCAGCGATTGCAGGAGCTGCGCCGGACCGGCGCCCAACCGCACGTCATATTGCTGGAAGAAGCTTTCTCGGACGCGGCCCGGGCGATCCCGACAAAGGCTGGCTATCGTTATATCGCCGATGGCCCGGCGGCGTCGGACGCGAGCGCCCCGGCAACTTTGCCGGCCGACCGAGCCTTCCTGGCGGAGGCCAGCTTCTTCTCGGGCGAAAAATGGGGAAAATGGCGCGGCAGCGGACTTCGGATCGCGTCTGACTACCCGATCCTGTCGGTCAAACGGGCGGCCTATCCTGCTTATGCGTGCGCCGGAATGGATTGCCTTGCCAATAAGGGCGTGCTGCTGGTCACGGTCGCGGTCCCAGGGGCGGCCCAGCCGGTGGCAATCGTCGCCACGCATATGAATTCGCGCCGCGCCGCAGGCGTATCCTTTGAGCGCTCCTTCTATGCCTATCGGCGCCAGGTAGATTTCCTGACCGATTTCGTTCGCACCAATGTCGCATCCGGTATGCCGCTGATCGTGGCGGGAGACTTCAACGCGGGCCAGGAGCCGCAGCGTCGCGCCTACCTACTGCGGGAGGCGGAAACGTGGCGCTCCGCTGCACCGGTTCAAGCGGCGCTCGATACGTGCTTCCAGGCCCGCCCCCGATGCACCACGGAAAATGGCGCCGACCTGCGGTTCAGCCAGCAGCGCGGCCGGGACTGGCAATTATTCGCTTCGGGCGGGACGGAGAGCCTTGCGCTGAAATCCATGTGCGCGCTGTTCGGACATGATACTCAAGGGCGGATGCTTTCCGACCATGTCGGCTATGCCGCCACCTATCAGGTCGAGGGTAGGGGCGTTCAGCTCGCAAGCGCAAGGCCTTCGGACGGCAATGCCGTGCGAATGCGCTAAAAGAGCCCCGGAGCGAAGCGTTTCACCCGCGCCGCATAGCCATCATAGGCGGGGCCAAACTGCGCCCTGAGCAGCTTTTCCTCCTCGGTGATCCGCAGCCCGGTCCCGATCCAGTAGAGCGGTACGCCAAGGATCAGGCCGCGGTAGTGGCCGAAGGCGACAGCCATTCCGAGCAACCAGAAGAACAACGCAGAATAGATGGGGTGCCGCACATAAGCGAAGGGCCCCCATGTCACCAACTCGTGATCCGATCGGGTCCGCGCAACCAGACTCCAGTTGCGTCCCAATGCCCGTTTCGATGCGAAGAACAGCCCGCAGGTAATCGCGCTGAACCCCAGCACGATCGCCGCCTCCGCCAGGGCAATGGGGGATGCAGGTTCGAGTGTAATGTCCAACCGCCCTGCGCCCACCGCGAAGAAAGCCAACATCTGGATGACGATGCCGATGATCGAACGCCGGGAGCGTCCGCTTTGGTCGCCTTCGGGTGCGCGCTTGCCGACGAACAGCAGCATCGCGCCAAATAAGAGCAAACCGCCGAACAGGATGGCCAGTGCGGGCCAGCCGATCGGGGTGGCATGAACGTTCATATCTTACCCCTTTCCGGATTGCGGCATCAAAGCCGCGATCCGGATCGGGGTCAATTGCGCCTCAGGTGGCGTTGCTACTGGGCTCCAGTCCGAGCCGAGGAGCCGCTGTCCGAGTTAGAGGTGGATGCAGGCATCATCTTGCCGGCAAGGTCACGTGCAGATTGCATGACCTTTTCCCGCCGTTCCTTGTTGCTGAGCAACGCCGCCGCCACACCGCCTAGCGCAAGCCAGCCAAAGGTTGTCAGCCCCTTCTTCTGATTGATCGCACTCGCCATGATACGCCTCCTATTTCCGAAGCTTATCAACCGGCGAGACGGGGCGGCCGTTCCGCAACTCGGCGCAGCAGGTCGGCTAAAGCCCCAGATATTCGAGGCCGCCCGGCAGCCGGCCCCGTCCATAATCTATCCGTAGGACACGTCGACGACGTGGCTCGGCCGACGCGGCGGAGGCATGAAGGATCAATGTCCGATATAGCCATAGATCGCCCCGGTCGGCCAGGCAGGCGACAACCGGAGACTTTTGACCACCTCGTCCACCTCGGGCTCCGGAACCATGCCGATGCGATGGGTGCCGCAGGCTATCAATAGCGGTGCGTTGGTGGGTGGAACTGGATCCAGATGGATGCGCAACGTGACCATCTGCGCGAGTATCTCAACCGGTGGCGAGACATGCATGAGGCCGTTCTTGACCGTCCACGGTCCGAATCCCGGCACCGGCCGCTGCTGCTTGACGACGATCGTACGATCCTGATGCCACCCAGAGCCCAATTCTTCTCGCCTGTCTTGTCGAACAGGATGGCTCGGACCGGAAAGCAGTTCGGCCCGAGCGCAGAGGCCGCGGTGGCTCCGGCCGCACTGCCTGCATCAAGCAGGCGCGCCAGTCCGGGCAATCCGTGAAGTCGAACACCGGCCCGGTCGGAGGGCAGATGATTCAGCGCGGCCTCGATCTCCTCCAGCGCATATTGGTCCAGCGCGCAGCGGAAGAGCTGCGCGCCATCCTCCTCAAGGCTCAGGCGATCGAGATCGATCAGGCCGCTTCCATCGTCCGCCTCGCCCGCTTGCGCTCGTGCGGATCGAGGTGGCGCTTGCGCAGGCGGATATTCTTGGGCGTGACCTCGACCAGCTCGTCCTCGTCGATATAGGCGATCGCCTGCTCGAGTGTGAGGCGCTTAGGCGGGGTCAGACGGATTGCGTCATCCTTGCCGCCCGATGCGCGGAAGTTGGTGAGCTGCTTGGCCTTGAGCGGATTGACTTCGAGGTCGTCCGACTTTGCATTCTCGCCGATGATCATGCCCTCATAGACCGCATCGCCGGGGTCGACCATCAGCTGGCCGCGCTCCTCGAGCGCGTTGAGCGCGTAAGCCACCGCCTCGCCCGTGCCATTGGAGATGAGCACGCCGTTCTTTCGGCCTTCGATCGGGCCCTTGTACGGACCATACTTCTCGAACAGCCGGTTCATGATGCCGGTTCCGCGCGTGTCGGACAGGAATTCGCCATGGTAGCCGATCAAGCCGCGCGACGGCGCGGAGAAGGTGATGCGCGTCTTGCCGCCGCCCGAGGGCCGCATGTCAGTCATCTCGGCCTTGCGGATCGCCATCTTGTCGATGACCGTGCCCGAATATTCCTCGTCGACGTCGATCACGACCGTCTCGTAAGGCTCGGTGCGGTTGCCCTTCTCGTCCTGATGGAACAGCACGCGCGGCCGGCTGATGCCAAGCTCGAAGCCCTCACGCCGCATCGTCTCGATCAGCACGCCGAGCTGAAGCTCGCCGCGGCCGGCAACTTCGAAGCTATCCTTGTCAGCGGCTTCGGTGATGCGGATCGCGACGTTGCTCTCGGCTTCACGGAACAGACGATCGCGGATCATGCGGCTGGTGACCTTGGTCCCCTCACGGCCGGCGAACGGACTATCGTTCACCGCAAAGCGCATCGAGAGAGTCGGCGGATCGATCGGCTGCGCTTGGATCGGCGTCGTCACCGACGTATCGGCAATCGTGTTCGCAACCGTGGCGACGGCCATACCGGCGAGACTGATGATATCGCCCGCGCGCGCTTCCTCCACCGGAACGCGTTCGAGCCCGTGGAACGTCATCAATTTGGACGCGCGACCGGTCTCTACGACGTTGCCGTCCGAATCGAGCGCATGGATCGGCTGGTTCAGCTTGACCACGCCCGAATTGACGCGGCCTGTGAGAATTCGACCGACGAAATTATCGCGATCGAGCAAAGTGACCAAGAAGCTGAACGGCGCATCCTCATCCACCGTCGGCGGCGGCACATGATTGACGATCGTTTCGAACATCGGCTTGAGCGTGCCTTCGCGCGCTTCAGGATCGGTCGAGGCATAGCCATTGCGGCCCGACGCATAGAGCACCGGGAAATCCAGCTGCTCGTCGCTCGCATCGAGGCTGACGAACAGGTCGAACACCTCGTCCAACACTTCCTGCACGCGCGCGTCTGAGCGGTCGATCTTGTTGACGACCACGATCGGACGCAGGCCAAGCGCGAGCGCCTTGCCCGTCACGAACTTGGTCTGCGGCATCGCACCTTCGGATGAATCGACCAGCAGGATCACGCCGTCGACCATCGAGAGAATGCGCTCCACCTCGCCGCCGAAATCGGCGTGGCCGGGCGTGTCGACGATGTTGATGCGCGTCCCTTCCCAGTCCACGCTCGTGCACTTGGCGAGAATGGTGATGCCCCGCTCTTTCTCCAGATCATTGGAGTCCATCGCGCGTTCGTCGACGCGCTGATTGTCGCGGAAGGTGCCGGATTGGCGGAAGAGCTGGTCGACCAGGGTGGTCTTGCCATGATCGACGTGCGCGATGATGGCCACGTTGCGCAAGGGCATGGTGGTCTTTCGTGTTCGTGTTTTCGAAGTCGCGCGCCCTTAGCTCAACTCCGGCGGAGCAACAAGGGTGACCGGTGGAACAATCCGTCTCCGGCGGAGGCAGCCGCTGCGGGAGATGGAGCCTTTCGAGACCTTTGGCGTCACTTACAATACCGTATCACTTGAATAAGACAGTGATTGCCTCCTATCTTATGCGCGACAAGGGGTGGAGACGGACTTTGGCTACGACAGCGATTGAGACCAAGACCGACGATCTGGTTCTGACACCGCCCGCACCGGTGCAGGCAATTGCCCCCGCCAAGGCGGCCGGGTTGGTACCGCTCGACGACAAGACCAAAACCGAGCTGGAAAAGCGCGTCGGCGCCTTCGTCGACGAGCTGGCTGGCCTGGACGCCAACTCGCCCGAGTTCGGCAAGCGCGTCGACACGATCTCTAATCTCGGACAGAAGGAGATTCGCGAGGCGGCCGGCCAATCCAACCGCTTCCTCGACCGGCCGGTGCGCGCGATGGACAGCGACAGCGGCGTCGGCACCGATCTGGCGGAACTGCGCCGTACGATCGAGGATCTCGATCCCGGCAAGAAGGGCAACTTGCTCGCGCCTAAGAAGCTGTTCGGGATCATTCCGTTCGGGAACAAGCTGCGCAACTATTTCGACAGCTACAAGAGCTCGCAGAACCACATCTCCCAGATCCTGGTCAGCCTCAAAAGCGGCAAGGACGAGCTGCTCAAGGACAATGCCGCCATCGATACCGAGCGGCAGAATCTGTGGGTGGCGATGGGCCGGCTGGAGCAGATGATCCACACCGCGCAGACCGCGGACACGATGCTCGAGGACAAGGCGAACGAGCTGGATGCGACCGATCCGGCCAAGGCCAAGGCGATCCGCGAGACCGCGCTCTTCTACGTCCGCCAGCGCCATCAGGACCTGCTGACCCAGATGGCGGTGACGGTGCAGGGCTATCTCGCGCTCGATCTGGTCAAGAAGAACAATGTCGAACTCATGAAGGGCGTCGATCGCGCCTCCACCACCACGGTCGCGGCGCTGCGCACGGCGGTGACCGTGGCCCAGGCGCTGGTCGGACAGAAACTGGTGCTGGAGCAGATTACTCAGCTCAACACCACCACCGCCAACATCATCGATTCGACGGGCGAGATGCTGCGCAACCAGACCGCACAGATCCATGAGCAAGCGGCGAGCGCGACCATTCCGATCGAAACCTTGAAGCGCGCATTCCAGAATATCTACGATACGATGGATGCGGTCGATCGTTTCAAGCTGCAGGCGCTTGATTCGATGAAGACGACGGTCAACAGCCTGTCCAGTGAGGTCGAGAAGTCGCGCGGCTACATTGCGCGTGCCGAAGGCGCCGCACAGGCGAGGCTCACGTCCGGCGGCGGAACCGCCACCGACGATCCCTTCAAGGCGATCTGATGCCCGACCCCCATCGCGTAATGGCCGATGCCGAGGCGCTGTTGCAGCGCGTCTCTCCGGAGGGTCGCCGGCTTGCCCAGCGCCAGCGTCAGCGCCGCAACCGTCAGTTGATGAAAGCCTTCGGGCGCGCGCTCGGCGCGACCGTGGCGATCATCCTGGCCGCGATCGCAGTCGGCTGGGTCATTCCGATCGGCCAGATCGGCTTCCTGGCGGCGTTGATCGCGGTGCTCGCCTCCTGGGTCGTCATATTCGCAATGAGCCACGAGCCCGAGGAGACGGTGCAGACGCTGGCATCCAGCGACATCACCATGCTGCCGCAGAAGACCGAAGCCTGGCTCCAGCGTCAGCGTCCCGCGTTGCCCGCGCCCGCGCAACGGCTGGCGGATGGGATCGGCGTCAAGCTGGAGCAGCTTGCGCCGCAGGTTGCGGGGCTCGATCCACGCGAACCCGCGGCGGCAGAGGTGCGTAAGCTGCTCAGCGTCGAACTGCCCGAGCTGATCGAGGGCTATACACGCGTACCTGTCAGCCTTCGCCAGGATGCGGGCAATGGCATCGCGCCCGACAAGCAGTTGGTCGAAGCGTTGAGCGTGGTCGACAGTGAGTTGGCGCGCATGACCGCCGATCTCGCCAGCGGGGACCTCAACAAGCTGGCGACGCAGGGCCGCTACCTCGAGTTGAAATATAAGGATGAAGGGGGCGTCTGAGCGGGCGCTTTTTTCACCCTTTCCTTATCTTTGATGCGTATTTCATCGCGCTTGACGGGCGCGATCCGCCCGGCAACAGGCCAACATTGTCGCGCGACGCGTGGCATGTGGGGTGGGACCGACTTGACCGCGAATGTTCGTTGCTGGCTCCGGATGCTGTCCGCTGCCCTGTTCGCGGCCATGCTTGCCACGTCTGCCGCCGCCACCCCGCTCCGGCTCAACAAACCGCTCTGCTTCGCGATCGCCGCCGACACCGCCGGCCCACCCGACCAAGGTTTCCACTGCGCGGGTGATCCGGTGGGCTATCAGAACCGGACGCTCTGGCTTCAGGCAGATCTGTCCAAGATCGGCGGACGAAGCCCGGTCCTGCTGATCCATCAGGGCCGTTTCGATCGCCTGGTCGTGCTGTTTCGCTACGCAGATGGTTCTGTCGACCGGCAAGAGGTGCTGCGCGGGGATTTCGGCTCGCACTGGCGGATCGGCGGGCAGATTGCGTTCGAGGTCATTCCGCGCGGCGTGCCTGTGACGCAGGTGACATTGGGATTCACGCATCTCGCCAGTCACAAGCTGCTGCGCATCCGCATGCTTTCGCGAACCGCGGCCAACCGCGATCTGGCGACCGCCGCCACGCTCGCGGGCGGATCCATCACGCTCCTGCTGATCGGCGGGATCTACAATTTGTCGCTGGCGATCGCCGTACGGCGCCAATCGCTCGCCTGGCACGGCCTGTGGGCCGTGTGCATGGTGCTCTGGGGACTAGTCTGGTCGCAGATCTTGCTGATCGCTTTGCCCCAGGTTGCGGGCACGTCCGCCGCCCAGACCTGCACCTTGTTGGCCTGCCTTGCGGTCGCGACCGCCACCATCAGCGTGGTCACCGCGCTGGGCCAAACCTGGCCGCGATGGATATCGCGTGGCGCGATTGCGCTTGGCGTAGCGGTTGCGCTTATGGGCATACCCGCGTCGGTCGTGACGAGCGCTGTGCTCGACATGTTGGGATCGGTGCTTGGCGTGCTCACGCTCGCGGATCTGGCATTGGTGACGCTCGGCATTGCGCTGAGCTGGCGCGGCGGCAGCCAGGAGGCGCGGGATATCGCCCGATCCTGGGCTCCCCCGATGGCGGTACTCGCTTTGACCCAGCTGTTCGATTTCAACGACGCATTGTTCGGGGGCGGACCGCAGATTGCCGTTCTGTTCGCGTCCGCCCTACAGACCGTCTGGCTGTCGATCACCACGACGTTGCGCGTGTCGACGATGCGCGTCGAATTGGATCAGGCGCGCGCCGCCAAGAACGCGCTCGCCGAGCTGGCTAATCGCGATCCGCTGACCGGCCTGCTCAACCGCCGGGGGTTCGTCGGGTGCATCGAGCAGACGTTCGCAGGCGGCAACGAAGCGTCTTTCGCGCTGTTGCTGATGGATGTCGATCTCTTCAAATCGATCAACGATCAATTCGGCCATGAAACGGGCGACGCTGTCCTCTGCCGTATCGCCGGCTATTTCCGCCGGCTGGAGCGCGAATTGTGTGTCGGTGCGCGCATGGGCGGCGAAGAATTCGTGATTGCCGTTAGCGGCCTCACCAGCTTCGCACTCGCGCAGTTCGCGGAGCGCGTTCGCGCGGAGGTGGCGGCGCTGGACCATGGCGAAGTAAGCAAGCATCGCACTGTGACGGTGAGCATCGGCGTCGCCGAAGGATCCACCCGTACACCATTCCAAAAGCTCTACGGCGCTGCCGACCGTGCACTCTATGATGCCAAACGATCGGGCCGGAACAAGGTGGTGTTCCAGTCGGGCGCTGACCTGCAGACGCGCGAACTCGAACGCGGTCAACTCACCTTCCGCTGGCCGCACGCGGGCTAGAGCGGTTTTGTTTGACTGCAATCGGCTGGAAAGCCCTCTCCTCAGGGAGAGGGTTGGGTGAGGGTGTTCGCGCCTCAAGGTGAAGCTCGGGCTTCGCCCTCGCCCCCTCACTCCGCCCTCTCCCCGAGGGGCGAGGGGAGTATCCCGGCTCGCCTCGGGTCGAAACCGCGTTAGCGTCGACGCGCGGCGAAGCGGCTGATCGCCAGCACCTCTTCTTCGACCAACGCCGCACCGACATAGCCCGGCGCCTTTACCTGCCGCTCCGCCTCGGCCAGCCGGGATAGCGCGGTGGCAAGCGCCTCGGGTGTCCACTGGCGCAGGGCCGCGCGGATCACGTCGCGTTCCTTCCAGAAGATCGCCTTGCCCGCGGTCTCCATCACGCGATCGATGCTTTCGCCTTCCGCCATTTGCGCGCGTAGCTGGGCAAGCTGAAGCGCGCGACGCGACAAGGCCCGCAACACCGGAATATCCTCGATCCCCTCATTGGCGAGGCGCGCGAGCTCCGCATCCGCCTCGGCCGGC
>Ga0207647_10001452_pt1 | contig 18194 bp, 15 predicted proteins | sample KBSCornC2_FD_184295 | JGI IMG/M metagenome (GOLD analysis project Ga0207647, IMG submission 184295) | Corn rhizosphere microbial communities from Kellogg Biological Station, Michigan, USA - C2 (SPAdes) (version 2) | ecosystem: Host-associated > Plants > Roots > Rhizosphere ... | reverse complement strand
CCCGCCGATGATCGAGGACGGCATGCCGCCGACGGAAGCGATCGGGCTCGCCGTGAAGTTGTAGGCGCTGCCGTTCGGGTCGACTGACGAAGTGCTCGAGGTCGAGTTCGAGATCGCGCCGCACCCGAGATTCGAGTTCGAGCTGCCGCCGATGGTGATGCCCGGATCGGTCGTGTTGTTGAGCGCCACCATGCAGAACTGACCGCTGTCGATGAGGGTCGCTGTCGCGGCCGCGGCGATCGTCGGCGCCGTCGACACGAACATCCCCGAAAACGGCAGGCTCTGCTGAACCGACAGGTTTACCTTCACCGCGAAATGATCGGAAGTGTAGCTTCCGCTGGTCGGCGGGTTCTGCAGGGTGCAGGTCGTGGTCGCCCAGACCTTGTTGTTCTTCCTGACGTCCCAGCCCACCGGCTGCGCATAGGTCGAGCTCGTGTAATTGTTGCAGGTGCTGACGGCGTTGCCCTCAGCCTCGGCGTAAGCACCGGCGAGCGCAGCACTATCGGCCGCGCGCTGAAGCTGCCGCTTCCACAGCGCCCACTGGACCGTGTCCGTGGCAAGCCCCGCAGACCCGATGATCAGCGGCAGCGAGGCGCCGGCGATGACGAGCGCGTTGCCGCGCCGGTCCCGCCACAGCTTCTTGAGGAACTTGTACATGCTAGCCCCGGCTTCGACGATGAGTGCGCATCAAAGGAGCGCTCTAGCGCCCTCACGGTAAGCGAAGGGTTCAGTCCTATGGTTAACGATCCGTATCTCATACGAGCGTCAATTGCTTGAACTTGCGTGTCTTACATCTATAATACAGCAGAAATCGCCCCGGCGTTGACCCCTGTGGCCGACCGCCGCACAAGGGCAGCGAAAGGACAGGCACGATGGCCACCGACCCCGCAACGGACACTGCGACGCCGACCGCAACGGCGACCAAGCTCAAGCTCGATCCACCCGACGTGCTTCAGCCGGTCGCTCCTGCCGAGGCCGCGGGCCTAGTTCCGCTGAAGACTGAGGAGACCTCCGAGCTCGACAAGCGCGTTGCGCAGTTCGTCGACGAGCTCGCGAAGCTGGACACGAACAGCCCGGAATTCGGCAAGAAAGTGGACCAGCTTACCGCCATGGGACGCAAGGAGATCGCCGAGGCTGCGGGCGCATCGAACCGCTTCCTCGACCGGCCGGTCAAGGCCATCGACAAGGACACCGGTATCGGTGCCGACCTGACCGAACTTCGCCGCACCGTCGAAGCGCTCGATCCCAAGGAAGCGAGCAAGACTCGCAAGATCCTGGGAATCATTCCCTTCGGCAACCGGATCGATCGCTATTTCGATAAATACCGGAGCTCGCAAACACACATCAAAAGCATCCTCGGCAGCCTCGCCAACGGCAAGGACGAGCTGTTGATGGACAATGCCGCCATCGACACCGAGCGCGCGAATCTGTGGAAGACGATGCACAAGCTCGAGCAGATGGTGCACATCTCCAAGGCGCTCGACCAACAGCTCGAGGACAAGGCGAACGAGCTCGATGCGACCGATCCCGCCAAGGCGAAGGCGATCCGCGAGACGGCGCTATTCTATACGCGCCAGCGCACGACCGACCTGCTCACCCAGATGGCGGTGACGGTCCAGGGCTATCTCGCGCTCGATCTCGTCAAGAAGAACAATGTCGAGCTGGTGAAGGGCGTCGACCGCGCATCTACCACGACGGTCGCCGCGCTGAGGACGGCGGTTACCGTCGCGCAGGCGATGACCAATCAGAAGCTGGTCCTCGAGCAGATCACGGCGCTGAACACGACCACGGCCGGAATGATCGACTCTACGGGCGAAATGCTGCGCACGCAGACCGGCGCCATCCACGAGCAGGCGGCAAGCTCGACGATCCCGATCGAGACGCTGCAGCGCGCCTTCCAGAATATCTACGACACGATGGACCAGATCGATCAGTTCAAGCTTCAGGCGCTCGGCAACATGAAGCAGACGGTCGACACCCTGGGCAAGGAAGTCGAGAAGTCGAAAGGTTATATTGCCCGCGCAGAAGGGGTGAACCAGGCCAAGCTCGAAGGCGCGACATCGCCCCTCACCCCGATTGAGGCGAAGTGACCGACGTCACTGACAAGGTTGAACGCGCGATCGCTCGGTTCGATCGCGTCACCCGCCAGCTCGACGACCGGGGCGGGCCTGCACAGCAAGCGGCGCGGCGAGAGCGGCAGCGCCTGAACGCCGGTCTTGGCCGAACTGCAGCGAAAATTGCGGGCGTCGTGGCAATGATCTGGATCGTCGCACTGATCATCGGTCTGTTGAAGCCGATCGGAATGTTCGGCTTCCTCGCGGCTCTGGTTGTCACCGTCGTCGCGGTCGGCCTGATGATCGAGCGGTCAGCCAAGCAGGCCATTTCGGTCCCCGCCCCATCCACGGACCTGCCCAACGGCGCGATGGTCGAGCGCTTCGACTCCTATATCTATCGCACGCGGCGCGCGCTTCCCGCCCCGGCGCAGGCCGAGCTGGATGCGATCAGCCGGATACTCCCGTCGCTCCAGCAAACGCTCGAGCGGGTCGACACGCTCGATCCGGCGGCCCAGGACGCGCGTCGGCTGATGTCGATTCACCTCCCGGGTCTCATCGACAAATATGAGCGGGTGCCAACCGCTTACCGCGGCGAAACGGACGGGGAAGGCAAGACGGTCGACCAGCGGCTCGTCGAGGGATTGGCCGCCGGGCGGTCAGCCCTTGGAGAAATTTCCGAGCAGCTTGCTCGCGCTGACGTGGCGGCGCTGGAGACGCAGGGCCGCTTCATCAGGTCGAGATACGGGCAGGACGGCCCCGATTCCTCGCCTCCGTCGGATGGGCCCGACCGGACCAGCCAAAGCGCGGAAAACACTTAGACATTGCGCGGGGCAGCGGGGCCGCCCATGATAATGGCGAGTTAATTGGCGGCTGGAGCTGACGGGGATGCAGCTAGCCTTGGCCAGTGCTGGTCCGGAGCCGAAGGGAGGGTGGAAGCTGCCATCCGCCCTGCCGCCGTTCAACACCCTCACCCATCGGCTCTTCACTTTGGTGTGGCTGGTCGCCTTCGCGCTTGCCGTCGCCGGTACTGCCGCCGGATTCTACCTGCGCTACACCGAGCCCGAGAATAACTCGCAGTTGCTGCTGGGAAGCCGTGCAGGGTTCGCGGTCTCGCCGAGCGATGCCACGGTCGTCCGCTTCACCGTCGGACCGCGCGCCGAAAAGGCTGGTATCGTTGCCGGCGACAAGATCACCGCGATCTACGGGCTTCCCCTGCCCGGCAAGATGCCGGTGGACGAGGCGACTCTCGCGCAGCACGCGAACGACCCCGCCTACATCACGCTCGGCAACCTGCTTTACGGCAGCGATCAGTCGGAGGTGCCGCTGACCGTTCGCGACCCTGACGGGCACTTGCGCGATGTTACGGTCATGACCGGGGAAGAGCATATCGATGCCGGCGCTCGGCGGCTTGGAATCACGCCGAAGATGCTGAGCTTCATCGACCTGCTGCACGTGCTCGCGTTCCCGTTCCTGCTGTGGGCTGCCTGGCTGCTGCACCACCGCAACGCGCGCGACGCGGTAAGCTCGATCCTGTCGCTTGCCGTCTTGTTGACGATCGCCGCGGAGCAGCCGTCGGCGACCTTCCTTGCGCATTTCGGCGTGCCGCTTCGGCTCAATGTCGCAATCTACGACCTCGGCAATGTCCTGCTGCTCGCCGGCATCATGTTGTTCCCGCACGGCACACTGTCGTGGCGAAGGATGCTCGCGATATTCCTGTTGCCGGTCCTGATGTTCCTCAAAGGCACATGGTACCAGACCTATTTCATCTGCTGCATGATCGTTGCCGTGCTGTCGCTGCTGCGGTCGCTTCGGCAGACCGATTCGGGCGATCAGCGGCAGCAGATCCGCTGGGCATTGCTCGGAATCAGCGGCTATGCGCTGCTCCGCTGCCTGTCGATCATCGCCGATTATCTCAAGTGGTCGACGGCGAGCTTCGGTCAGCAGCTGCTGGTGGAGATGGGCGCCGGAATCACCTTCGCGCTCGCGGTGCTGGTGCTGCAGCTGGGGCTTCTCATCGCACTGGTCCGATACCGGCTCTACGATGCCGAATTCGTCATCAGCAAATCGGCAAACGTCGCGCTCATAACGCTCGGCGTCGCGGCCGTGTTCGCCGGCACTGCGGACGGCGTGAAGCAGATCATCTACAATTATTACGGGAACACCAACAGCGAGGGCCCGATCATCTTTGCCGCGGCGCTCTCGACGGTGCTCGTCAATCCGATCCAGGAGCGGGTCCAGCGCTGGTCCGAGCGGCGGTTCCAGAAGAACCTGTTCCTGTTGCGCGACGACTTGCCCGAGGTTGCGCGCGACATGCGCGAGACTGCGTCCCTGGGTGAAATGCTCGACGAGATCCTGGCGCGCGTCGATCGCGGCGTACGCGCGGTGCGCAGCTCAGCGATCGTCAACGGCTGCGTTCTTAGGGCCCGAGGCCAATCGGTCGAGGAAGTCGAGCAATGGCGAACGACCACCTTCGCCCAGGACTATAGGAGCGATATCTGCGAGCCGCACGACAAGGTGTTTCCCATCCGAGTTCCGCTGGTGCCGAGCTCGGACCGGCAGGACGAGCCGATCGGCTATCTCCTCGTCGGCCCACGCCCGGATGGTTCGATCCCCAGCCGCGATGAGCAAAAGGCGCTTTCGGAAGTCTCGGAATCGATCGCCCGCGCGATACGGACCGTCATCAAGCGCGAGGCTCGCGAGCTGCAAGTCGCAGAGCTGATCGCGGACAACGCGCGACGCATTGAAGCGCTGGAAGCGCTGCTCGGCGCGAGCCCGGCCGTAACCGGCCGCCAGCGCCCACGCACGGCATGAGGGCCGCAGTTTAACAGCGATTAATTGACCTTGGTCGAATGGAGGCATAATTTGCCGCCAAAGCGACACTCTAGGTCCGACTCGGCGCTGGCCTCCGGCACGGCGCGAATTCGATTTTTGACGTGATCAAAACGAGGAGTGGATTAATGCGGAAGCTCATGCTGTGGGGCACAGCAGTCGCGATCGCCTTGGGATCGACGGCAGCAATTGCCAATGTTGTCGTTGTGAAATCGCTAGGTCCTTCGGCGAAGGCATATCCGCCCGGAAAGACACTTCCCGAAAGCGCCAAGATCACGCTCCAGGGCGGCGACGTCCTGACGGTCATCGGCCCGTCGAGCGCGCAGACGCTTCGCGGCCCCGGCAATTTCGATGCGAAGCAGGTCGCCCTCGCCGCGGCCGCGGGGCAGCGCGGCCGCTTCGGCGCGCTTCGCGCTTCGGATGTGGCGCATAACCCGAGCATCTGGGACATCGACGCGAGCCAGAGCGGCAAGGTGTGCATCAGCGATGCTTCCAAGCTTCAGCTTTGGCGGCCGGACAAGGAAGCCGCGATTACGGTGAAGATCCATGACGCCGACGGCAAGTCGCAAGACCTGAGCTGGGCCGCGGGAGCTGCCCTCGCCGCGTGGCCGGCCGGATTGCCGGTCAAGAACGGCGCCGAATATCAGGTCGAGTGGCCTGACGGCGGCGATTCGAGCAAGCTGGACTTGATCACGATCGTCCCCCCGCCGCCCGAAGATCTGGTCGGCGCGGCGCAGGTGCTGATCGAGCATGGCTGCCAGAAGCAGCTCGACCTGCTCGTTCAAAGCGCGAGCAAGACGGCTTCGGCGCAGTAATCAGCTGATTGTGTTCGCGGCTCTCAGGCGCTCGACTTCCGGTGAGTCGAGCCCGAGCGCTGCAAGCACTTCTACGGTATGTTCACCCAATGCCGGCGGCGGCAGTTCGGCGTCGGCGCGCTCGCCGTCGAGCCGAACCGGTGAGCCGACGACCGGCACCCCTGCGATGCTCCGCACCATCCGCCTGTGCTGCGCCTGAACGCCGGCGAGCGCGTCGCTGATGCGGTTGATGGGACCTGCGGGAATTCCGGCGCCCTCAAGCCGTTCGAACCAGTAGGAGGCGGGCTGCATCCGGATCGCGTCGCCGACCAGCCGCACCATCGCGGCGCGGTTCGCAACACGCGCGGCATTGTTCGAAAAGCGCGGATCGCTCGCCCAGTCGGGATGTCCCACCAGCTCAGCGAGCTTGGCAAACTGGCGATCGTTTCCGACCGCGATCACCAAAGGCCGGTCGGATGCGTCGAAAGGTTGATACGGGACGATGTTCGGATGGGTGTTCCCCTGGCGCGGCGGGTCTTCTCTCGACACGAGGAAATTGGAGGCCTGGTTCGCGAGGATCGCCAGCTGCGTGTCGAGAAGGGCCATGTCGATGTGGGCGCCCTCGCCCGTCTTCTCGCGCCTGTATAACGCCGCCAGGATCGCGACCGCCGTGTACATGCCAGTGAACAGGTCGGCGACAGCGACTCCGACACGCATCGGCCCACCGCCCGGTTCTCCGTCCGGCAGTCCGGTGATGCTCATCAGCCCGCCCATCGCCTGGATCATGAAGTCGTAGCCGGAGCGGTCGGCGTAAGGGCCGTCCTGTCCGAACCCGGTGATCGAGGCATAGACAAGCCGCGGGTTCGCCGCGCGGAGCGAGGCGGCATCGAGGCCGAACTTCTCAAGGCCGCCAACCTTGAAATTCTCGACGACTACATCGGCACGTTCGGCGAGCTTGCGCACCAGCGCCGCGCCGTCCGCTTGGGAAAAGTCGATCGCGGCCGATTTCTTGCCGCGGTTGCAGCTCAGGAAATAGGCGGCGACGCGGCGCTCCCCCTCACCAAACCAGGGCGGGCCCCAATGCCGGGTGTCGTCGCCGGAACCTGGCCGTTCGATCTTCACGACCTCGGCGCCGAGATCGGCGAGGAGTTGCGTGCACCAGGGCCCGGCAAGCACCCGGCTCAAGTCGAGGACCCTGATGCCTTCGAGCGGCTTCAATGCCGGCGCATCCCGAAGCGGCGGTCCCGAAGGATCGCGTGCGCGGCGTTGTGCCCGGCCGCACCGGTGACTCCGCCACCCGGGTGCGCTCCCGACCCGCACAGATAGAGTCCCTTGAGCGGCATCCGATAAGCGGCCGCGCCGATCATCGGCCGGGCGCTGAACAACTGGTCGAGGCTCATCTTGCCGTGAAAAATGTCGCCGCCGACAAGGCCGAACCGGCGCTCCAGGTCCAGCGGCGAATGGATCTGCCGGCCCAGCACCGACTTGGCGAAGCCCGGCGCATGCGCATCTACGGTGGCGATGATCTGGTCGGCGGCCTTCTCCCGCTCATCATCCCAGCTTCGTCCCGGCCCGAGGTCGTAGCGAAAATGCTGGCAGAAGAGCGACGCGACGTGCTTGCCTTTGGGAGCAAGGCTCGCATCGAGAGTCGACGGGATCAGCATTTCGATGATCGGCTTCTTCGCCCAACCGTCCACCGCCGCCTCCAGATAAGCGCGGTGCATGTAATCGAGGGTCGGCGCCATGATGATGCCCGCAGTCAGGTGATCGCCCTTTTTCGGCAGGACGGTGAATTTCGGCAGTTCCGACAGAGCCACGTTCATTCGGAAGGTCGCGCTTTCGCACTTCCAGCCGTGCATCCGCGAAGCGACGTCGGCTTCGACCGCGCCGCGCGGTACCAGCCGGTCGAACAGCAGCTTGGGATTCACGCCGGCTACAACAATTGCCGAGGGCCAAGCCTTGCCGCCCGCAACAACGCCAGCCGAGCGGCCGCCGTTGATGATCAGCTCCTCGACCGGGGTGTTGAGCAGGATGTCGACACTCGCTTCGCGGCACGCGCGGGCCATCGCCTGCGTGATCGAACCCATGCCGCCGATCGCATGCCCCCAGGCGCCGGGCACGCCCGCCGCTTCGCCGAACAGATGATGCAGCAGCACGTAGGCCGTCCCCGGCGATTGCGGCGAGGCGAAGTTGCCGACGACCCCGTCGAAGCCAAACAGAGCCTTCGTGAGATCGCCCTTGAAGTGTCGGTCAAGAATGTCCGCTGCGCTCCGCACGGCGAAGTCATGCACTGTGCGCGTTTCGGCGAGCGAAAGCCCGGCCATGTCGCGTCCGAGGCTGAGAAGCTTCGGAATTGCGCTCACCTTCGCTCCCACGTTGGGGGGCGCTCGAAGCAGCCATTTCTTGAGCAGCCGAACCACGGTCTCCAGCTCGGCAACGTACCGATCGTAAGCTTCGGCGTCGGGCTTGTGGTGGCGCCCGATCTCCTTGCGGGTCAGGCCCTTGCGGCCTGCAAGCAGGTAGTCGCCGTCGCCGGGGAGGAAATTATCAGTCCTGCGGAGCACGACTTTCAGCCCGTGGCGCTCGAGCTCCATGTCGCGGATCACCTTGGGCTGGAGCAGACTGACGGTGTAGCTTGCGGCGGAATTCCTGAAGCCGGGCAGGAATTCGTCGGTGACGGCGGCTCCCCCGACGACATCCGCGGCCTCAAGAACGGCGACCTTGAGGCCCTTCCTTGCCAGATAATAGGCGCAAGTGAGGCCGTTGTGCCCCGCCCCGATCACAATCGCGTCATGCATATGCGCCTCCGCCATAGCGGCGAAGGATTCAGCGCATCAACACCAGTTCTTCGGCCATGGTCGGATGAAGCGCGACGGTCGCGTCGAAATCGGTCTTCTTGAGCTTTCCGCGGACAGCGATCGCCGCCGCCTGGAGGATTTCAGGCGCATCCGGGCCGATCATGTGGATTCCGACGATCCGGTCGGTCGAGCCGTCGACGACCAGCTTGTAGAGCGAGCGTTCGTTGCGGCCGGCAAGGACGTTCTTCATCGCCCGGAAATCCGACGTGTAGGTCTTCACCTGGCCGAGCTTTTCCCGCGCCTGCCCCTCCGTCATTCCGACGCCTGCTAGCGGCGGATGGCTGAACACGGCCGACGGCACGCAATTGTAATCGACCTGCGTCGGCGTCTTGCCGAAGAAGGTGTCCGCGAAGGCTTGGCCTTCCCGGATTGCCATCGGCGTCAGCTGGATCCGGTCGGTCACGTCGCCTACGGCGAAAATCGACGGCACGGACGTGCGATTATCGGCATCGACCTTGATCTGGCCCTTCGGCCCTAATTCAACGCCAGTCGCCTGGAGGCCGAGGCCTTCCGTGTTCGGCTTTCGCCCGGTCGCGAACAGCACCTGGTCGGTCTCGATATCGTCGCAGCCGGTCATGGTGACGTGGAGCGTTCCCTCGCGCTGTTCGATCTTCTCGATCGTCGCATGGAACTTGAAGTCGATGCCCTTGCGCACCGAAATCTGCATCAGCCGGTCAACGATCTGCTGGTCGTAGTGGCGGAGCATCACGTCCGTGCGGTTCACCAGCGTCACGTGGCTTCCGAACTGGTGGAAGATTCCGGCAAACTCGTTGGCGATATAGCCACCGCCCGCGATCACGATCCGCTTGGGAAGCCGGTCGAGATGAAAGACCTCGTTCGAGCTGATCGCATTTTCGATGCCCTCCATGCCGGGCATGACGGGTGTCGCACCCGTCGCGATCAGGATCTTGTCGGCGGTCACTTCCTTGCCGCTCGCTAGGCGCAGCGAATTCGGCCCGGTGAGCTCCGCGCGCTCATGGAAGATCGTCACCTCATGGTTCGTCAGCGTGTCGGTGTAGGCGCCTTCCAGACGGCTGACCTCAGCCAGCACATTGTCGCGTAGCACCTGCCAGTCGAAGCGCTTGGTCGGTACATCCCAGCCGAACATCGCGGCATCGTCGAGGTCCTCGGCGAAATGCGCGCCATAAACGAGCAGCTTCTTGGGCACACAGCCGCGGATCACGCACGTGCCGCCGACCTTGTGCTCCTCGGCGATGGCGACGCGCGCCCCATACGCCGCCGACACCCGCGCGGCGCGCACACCGCCCGAGCCTGCGCCGATCACGAACAGGTCGAAGTCAGCCATTACCGATCTCCATCAGCGGGTTCTGTTCCATTTCGCCGCCGCTCCAATCATTTGTCACTTCCGTTGCGACGCTCGGGATCAGCCGCCAGCACGCTCGATCAACGCATGCGTCGATGCATCCAGGCTCTCCTGGTCGGCGCCATCGGCAAGCTGCCGCGCGATCTCCTTTCCGAGCTCGACCCCGAACTGGTCGAAGGGATTGATCCCGAGCAGCACAGCATTGGCAAACGTTCGGTGCTCATAGAAGGCGATCAGCGCCCCCAATGAGCGAGCGTCCAGCCGGTCGAGAAGCACCGTCGCGCTGGGCCGGTTGCCGGGATAGGAGCGCTGCGGATCTTCACTTTCGCGCCCCTGCATCAGGGCGGCGCCCTGCGCAAAAGCATTGAGCAACAGCAGGCGGTGATGTTCGGGATCCTGGGCGTCATCGCTCTCACGAACCGCGACGAACTCGACGGGGACGAGCACCGTACCCTGGTGGAGCAGCTGGAAGACGGCGTGCTGCGCGTCGGTGCCGGTCCCACCCCAGGTGACCGGAGCGGTCGGATGGGTGACCGGCTGGCCGTCCTTGGTCACCGACTTGCCATTCGACTCCATTTCGAGCTGCTGGAGATAGAAAGGGAGCAACCGCAGCCGTTCGTCATAAGCGAATAGACCGCGAGTCTGGCAGCCGACCTGCTCAGCATACAGCCGGTCGGCGAAGGCGGCGATGAGCGGCACATTTCCATTCGGCTTGGCGAAGCGGAAATGGCGGTCCAGCTCGGCCGCGCCTTCGAGCAGTGCCTCGAACGCGTCCCAGCCGAGCGCAAGTGCGGCGGTCACGCCGACCGAGCTCCATAGCGAATAGCGCCCGCCCACCCCTTCGCCGAACTGGAGAATGCGGGTCTCGTCGATCCCCTGCGCAACTGCCGCCTCGGGATTTGCGGTAACCGCGATAACGCGTCCGTCGGGGTCGGCGACCCCTGCCTCCTGAAGCCAGGCTCGTGCGGCTTCGAAATTGGTGAGCGTTTCCAGCGTCGTGAAAGTCTTGGATGCGACGACCACCAAAGTGGTCGCGGGATCGAGTGTGCTCACCGAATCGTCGAATGCGGCCCCGTCTATGTTCGACAGGAACCGAACATTGAACTGCGGTGAGCGGCGACCGAGCGCATCCACGAGCAGGTGCGGCCCCAGAACCGAGCCGCCGATGCCGATGTGGAGGATTCCGGTGACGTCGCCGAATGCACCAGCTTCGATTGCGTCCACCAACGCGCGCATGCGTTCCCGCCGTGCCGTAGCAAGACGGACGTCTTCGGGTGCGCCGCTGCCGCGCTCCGCGACGTGGGTTGCCGGTCTCCCTTCGCTCGGATTGACGACTTCGCCGGAGAACAGGGCCTCGCGCGCCGCCGCAAAGCCCTTCTCCTCCGCTCGGTAGAGAAAGTCCCGGACCAGGCCTTCGTCTAGGTGCGTCTTCGACCAGTCGAAGTAGATTCCGGCAACTTCGAAGCTGAGCTTGCTGAGGCGGTCCGGCTCGGCGGCGAACAGCTCGTCGAGGCGCTTGATCGGTTTTTGCTCCATTGCCGCCGCACATAATGCGGGGCCCGCCATTTGCCAGCCCGCTTGACCTTGGCGTTTCGAGCCTGAAACAAGCAAAAGGATGGCCCCGTTTCTCGCCCGCCGCAATCGTCCCGCCGCGGGTTCGGCAAAGCGCGACAAGAAAGAGACGACCGGCGCGCTAATCAGGTTCGTGCTGCTCGTGGCGCTGCTGGCGTGGGCCTTCCGGAGCCTGGTCGGTGCTCCGTTCAACATTCCGTCCGGATCGATGCTGCCGACTCTCTACGTCGGGGACTATGTCGCAGTCGCCAAATGGCCCTACGGCTATTCGCGCTACAGCTTCCCGTTCGGATTTCCGGCGTTCGATGGGCGATTCCTGACCCAATTGCCCCGCCGCGGCGATGTGGTCGTTTTCCGTCATCCGACCGAGGACGCCGATCTAATCAAGCGCGTGGTCGGCCTACCTGGAGACCGCGTGCAGGTTCGTAGCGGACAGTTGATCCTCAACGGCAAAATGATCCGCCGACAGCCGTTGGCGCCGGTCGCTATCGAGGTCAGCGCGAATAGCCCGTGCCGAACGGTCCCGCCGGCTACCCCCGTCGCTGCGTCGGTCGACGGGCACACGTACTGCCTTTACCGCGCTTATTTAGAGACCCTCCCCGGCGGTCCCAGCTATACTGTGCTTGATCAGCTCGATAGCGGACCGGCAGACGACTTTCCTGAAACCGTCGTTCCCGCAGGGCATGTCTTCCTGATGGGCGACAATCGCGATGACAGTCTCGACAGCCGCTTTCCCACGTACGAAGGCGGGGTTGGCCTGGTGCCGATGGAGAATCTGATTGGGCGTGCAGCTTTCACCTTCTGGTCGACTGACGGGAGCGCGTCGTGGTTCAGGCCGTGGACGTGGTTCACGGCATTGCGCACTGATCGGGTCGGCAACGGCTACACGGGGAAACAATCGTGAATGCTGATGTCGCGACGTTCGTCCGCCGCCAGCTCGGCCACAAGCCCAAGGACGTTAGCCTGTTCGACCTGGCGCTGACCCATTCGAGCGTTGCCGGAGATCGCAGCTACGAGCGTCTCGAGTTCCTCGGTGACCGCGTCCTCGGCATGGTGATCGCCCGGGCGCTGTACGAACGATACCCGAACGAGCCCGAGGGAAATCTTTCAAAACGCTACAACGCGTTGGTCGACCGCGACACCTGTGCGGAGAACGGCCGCGAAATCGGCGTCCCGGCATTCATCCGCCTGGGGAAGCAGGCGCGCGAGGACGGCGCAAGCCGAAGCGACAATGTCGTCGGCGACGTCGTCGAGGCGCTGATCGGCGCGCTTTACATCGACGGCGGGTTCGAGGCGGCGGAGCAGTTCATTCTGAGACTGTGGGAACCGGACCTCACAGTGCAGCGGCGCGCCCCTCAGCACCCCAAGTCCGCGCTCCAGGAGCTCGCTGCGTCGCGGCAAGTCAAGGCTCCGGTCTATGAAGTCATTGCGCGGACCGGCGCTCACCACGCGCCAAGGTTCACGGTCCGGGTCGAGGTCCCAACGCTCGGCGAAGCGACTGCCGAAGGAGCGAGCAAGCAGGAAGCGGAGAAGGCGGCTGCCTCGGCACTGCTCCAGCGCCTGAAGTGAGCACAAGCGCCGGGTTCGTTGCTGTGATCGGCGCGCCGAACGCGGGCAAATCGACATTGGTCAATGCGCTCGTGGGTCAGAAAGTCGCGATCGTCAGTCCGAAGGCGCAGACCACGCGTGCCCGCCTGATGGGCATTGCCATCGAAGGACAAGCGCAGATTCTCCTGGTTGACACGCCCGGCATCTTCGAGCCGCGCCGGCGCCTCGACCGCGCGATGGTTGCCGCCGCATGGACGGGGGCCCAGGACGCCGAGCTTACGCTGCTGGTCATCGACTCTGCGGCGGGCGTGAATGCCGACATTGGCCGGATTATCGACGCGCTGAGTGATCGGAAGCAGTCGCTCTTCCTCGCATTGAACAAGATCGACCTGGTGAAGAAGGCCCAGCTGCTCGCTTTGTCGGCCACCCTCACGGAGCGCCTGAATCCGGACCAGGTCTTCATGATCAGCGCCAGCGACGGCGATGGCGTCGCCGATCTCAAGCTCGCGCTCGCCGATGCGATGCCGGAAGGTCCTTGGCTATTTCCGGAAGAGGAGGTTTCCGACGCGACCGATCGCATGATTGCGGCCGAGCTGACGCGTGAGCAGATCGTCAACCAACTGCACCAGGAGCTGCCCTACGCCACGGCTGTGGAGACGGAAACTTGGGAGGATCGGCCCGACGGTTCGACCGCAATCCGCCAGCAGATCCTCGTTGCCCGCGATAGCCAAAAGGCGATCGTCATTGGCAAGGGCGGAAGACGCTTGAAGGAGATTGGAGCCACCGCCCGCGGAGCGATTGCGGAGCATCTCGGGCGCCCCGTCCACCTGTTCCTGCACGTGAAGGTCAATCCACGGTGGGACGAGGACCGCGGCCTTTATCGTGAAATCGGGCTCGAATGGGCGGACTAGCGAACCAGCGCTCACATTGAGCTTGTCGAAATGCGAGCGCTCGCCCTTCGACAGGCTCAGGGTGAGCGCAATTCGTCGAGCACCTCGTCGACCCATTGCGGCACTAGCTCCCCGGCCCTGCCGATCCGGCTTTCCTCGAACAAGGTGCTGCCAAGGCTCGGCTCTAGGTTGATCTCCAGCGTCCTCGCGCCGCAGTAGCGCGCGGTCTGCACGAAACCTGCCGCCGGATAGACCGCGCCCGACGTGCCGACGGAGACGAACAGGTCGCAGGCGCGTAGCGCGTCATCGATGCGCTCCATCTCGTAAGGCATCTCCCCGAACCATACGATATCGGGACGTACTTGGCCTCGGAGGCCACAGCTCGGGCATTCGGCGCCCTCGCCCATGGGTCCTTGCCAGTCGAAACGATCATTGCAGCGCAGGCACCAACCTTTCGTGAGCTGCCCATGCATATGAAGGAGGCGCTTCGATCCGGCGCGTTCGTGCAGGTCGTCGACGTTCTGCGTGACCAGCAGCAGTTGCCCCGTCCATTCGGCATCGAGGCGCGCGAGAGCCGTATGTGCCGCATTGGGCTCGACCGTCCCGAGCTTCGCTCGGCGCGCGTCGTAGAAGGTGTGGACGAGCGCTGGATCGCGGTTGAACGCTTCTGGCGTGCAAACGTCTTCGACGCGGTGTCCTTCCCAGAGGCCGTCGGGTCCGCGAAACGTGGCAAGGCCGCTCTCCGCCGAAACGCCGGCGCCGGTGAGGATCACGATGTTGCGGATGTCCATACATTCAGCATAGACGCGCGGGGCAATGAGCGAAGGCCAAATCCGCATCGGCATCGGCGGCTGGAGCTATCCGCCGTGGCGCGGCGTTTTCTATCCCGACAAGCTCCCGCAGGCCAAAGAGCTTGAATATGCCTCGAGTGCGCTGACGGCGATCGAGATCAACGCGACCTTCTACGGCCGGCAGAAACCCAAGAGCTGGGAGAATTGGGAGAAGGTCGCCCCCGACGGCTTCCAGTTCGCGATCAAGGGCTCGCGTTTTTGCGTGACGCGGTCGCGGCTGTGCGAAGGCGCCGAAGGGATCGGCAATTTCTTCGCTCAGGGCTTCGCTGCATTGGGGCCAAAGCTCGGGCCAATCCTGTGGCAGTTCGCGCCTCGCCGGAAGTTCGATCTGGACGACATCGCCGGCTTCATCGACCTGCTTCCCGACGAAATGGACGGAATCACGCTTCGACACGCGATTGAGCCTCGCCACGAGAGCTTCCGCGACGAGAAGTTCTTCGACCTTTGCCGCGCCCGCAACATCGCGGTGGTTCTCGAGGATTCAGACGAATATCCCACCATCGAGGCGGACACGGCCGATTTCGCGTACGCCCGGCTGCAGCGCATGCGGGAGGAAGTGCCGACGGGCTATGATGACGAAGCTCTCGACAAATTCGCTACGCGCACTCGTGCGTGGGTACAGAATGGGCACGACGCCTACATCTTCATGATCAACGGCGCGAAAATCCGCGCTCCCGCTGCCGCGCTGGCGCTGCAGGAACGGCTTCGCTAACCATCGCACATGCACGTCGCCGGTCAGCCCATCCGCATCGCCCTCGTCGCGCCCAACGGACGCATGGGCAAGGCGATCGCCAGGGCAGTTTCGGAGAACCCGGCTTTCGCGATCGATCAGGACAACGCCGATGTCCTCGTCGACTTCTCAACGCCCGATGCTCTCCAGACCAGCCTCGACCGCGCGGTCTCGGCAGGAATCCCGCTTCTGATTGGAACGACCGGCCTGCAACCCGAGCATCATTCAGCTATCGCGGAAGCCGCCAAGTCGATCGCGATCATCCAGGCGCCGAACACGTCGCTTGGAATCAACCTGCTTCGCGACCTCGTCGAACAGGCGACTGCGCGCCTCGGGCCGAGCTGGGACATCGAAATCCTGGAGATGCACCACCGGAACAAGGTGGATGCGCCATCGGGGACAGCACTGATGCTCGCTCAATCGGCCGCGAAGGGTCGAGGTGCGACGATCCAGGAGCTCAGCCGCTTCGACCGCATCGGCTTCGATCCGCACGCAAGAGAACCCGGCAGCATCGGCTATGCGTCGCTGCGCGGTGGATCGGTGGCCGGGGAACATACGGTTATCCTCGCGACGGACGGAGAGCGCATCGAGCTCGGCCACCGCGCCGAGAACCGGATGATCTTCGCTCGCGGGGCGCTTGCCGCTGCCCGGTTCCTCGTCGGCAAGCCCGCCGGTCTCTATTCGATGCGCGACGTCATCGCCGCCTTGTGAGCGCGCTGGACACCCGCTCTCATGCCTTAGCCCGCCGCCTCGGCCTGTTTGACGTCACCATGCTGGTCATGGGCGGCATCATCGGGGCCGGGATCTTCGTCAACCCGGCCGAGGTTGCGCGGCACGTCGGAACGCCTTTCCTGATCGTCGGCGTCTGGGTTCTGGGCGGCCTCGTCGCGCTCGCGGCATCGTTCGTCTATGCCGAGCTCGCGGCCCGCAGGCCGGAAGTCGGCGGCCAATATGCCTATCTGCGCGACGCGTGGGGTCCCATGCCGGCATTCCTCTATGGCTGGGCGCTTCTGCTCGTCATCCAGTCGGGTGGCATGGCCGCCGTCGCGATCACCTTCGCGCGCTATTTCGTCGAGCTCACCCACTGGCCCTTCTCCGAAAGCCTGCTCGCCGTTCTCGCGCTCGCGCTGCTGACGGTCATCAACTGCTTCGGGGTCCGTTCCGGGAGCAACGTGCAGAGCGGCCTCATGGTGCTGAAGATTGCGGCGATCGCGATGCTGGTGATCGTTGGCTGGTGGCTCGCTCCATCGAGCATCGCTTCTCCGCCGCCACCCGCGACGGCAAGCTCTATGGGAGCGATCGGCGCGGCACTAACTCCCGTCATGTTCGCGTACGGCGGCTGGCAGACTTCGAGCTTCGTCGCCGGAGAGATGCGCGACCCGCGGCGCGACCTTGCCCGCGGGCTGCTGCTCGGTGTTGCCGGGGTGATCCTGCTCTACTGCTTTGTGGCGTTCGTCTGCGTCCATGCGCTTGGGCCGACCGGATTGGCCGCGTCCAAAACGCCCGCGTCTGACGTGATGCGTCTCGCATTGGGAGAGCGCGGAGCGACGCTCATCGCGCTGGCCATTGCCATTTCGACGCTCGGATTCCTGAGCCAGGGAATGCTAACGGCGCCGCGCGTCTATTTCGCAATGGCAGAGGATGGCCTGTTCTTCAGGCGCGTCGCAGAAGTGAATCCGGTCACGCGGGTGCCGGTGGTGGCGATCGTCCTGCAGGGCGCGGCGGCCGCCGTGATCGCCCTCTCCGGGACCTACGGACAAATCCTGGGCTATGTCGTCTCGGTCGATTTCATCTTCTTCGGCCTCACCGGAGCTGCATTGTTTGTGTTCCGCCGCCGCGATCCCAAGAAGCCGTTGTTCACTGCCCCGGGACACCCCATCACGACCGGGTTTTTCGTCATCGCCTGCTGGACCGTCGTGGCCGCTACGGTCGTCAATAATCTGGCGAACAGCCTGATCGGTTACGCGATCCTCGCCGCGGGCGTTCCCGCCTGCGTCTATTGGCAGCGCCAGAAGCGCAGGGCTGCGCAATGAGGACGATGCAGTCCGACTATATGCACTGGGCGAAGTTCAAGTCGCCGGTGCGCTACCCGCTGACTGGAAGCGAAGTGCCGCATTTCCGGATGGACTCGCTGCCGATCAGCATCGCCGACTTGGACCTCGATGGTGCGAGCCATCCCCGTTACCGGCCGCTGCGGGAGCGGATCGCGAGCTGCTACGACGTTACGCCCGAACAAGTGGTCGCCGCCGACGGCACGTCGATGGCCAATTTCCTGGCGATGGCGGCGCTGATCTCGCCCGGCGACGAGGTGCTGATCGAACATCCTACTTACGAATTGCTGATCGGCGCGGCGAGCTTCCTTGGAGCCGAGATCAAGCGCTTTGAGCGCAAGGGCGCGGATGGCTTTCGCCTCGATCCGGATCAGGTCGTATCGATGCTGAGCGAGCGCACACGGCTGATCATCCTCACCAATCTTCACAATCCGACCAGCGTCCTCGCCGAGGAGGCGGAGCTTCGCGCGATCGGCGAGCTCGCCCGGCGCATGGGCGCGCGCGTGCTGATCGACGAGGTCTATCTCGATTCCGCCGTGCCGCCGCGGCCGAGCGCTGCGCATCTCGGGCCTGAGTTCGTCTGCACCAACAGCCTCACCAAGGTGTACGGCCTCAGCGGCCTCCGCTGCGGCTGGATCCTCGCCGAGCCGAAGCTCGCCGAGCGCATGTGGCGGCTCAACGACCTGTTCGGCG
>Ga0207647_10001451_pt1 | contig 18199 bp, 21 predicted proteins | sample KBSCornC2_FD_184295 | JGI IMG/M metagenome (GOLD analysis project Ga0207647, IMG submission 184295) | Corn rhizosphere microbial communities from Kellogg Biological Station, Michigan, USA - C2 (SPAdes) (version 2) | ecosystem: Host-associated > Plants > Roots > Rhizosphere ... | reverse complement strand
TCATCGCGGCAATTGCGCTGTTGATCGCAGTGGTTGCGGTTCTGCACTTCTTTGGCATGTTGCCATTCTAAGAATTGACCTGAGGATCGCCACCGATACTTGCTCTCTTAGGCGGTATCGGTGGCTGGGGGCGTTTTAGGGTTGGGCGCTCCAAGCTTGCCCGCCGACGAACAAGTTACTCACCGCCGCCATCGCGAACTGAACTTGTGGCTGCCTGCACGCGCCTCAGCATATCGCTAAAAGCGGCAACTTCCTTTGGGTCAAAGCTTGCGAAAATGCGACGCTCCAGCTCGAGCGCTTTGGGCGCAACCTGCGCATAGAGGTCACGCCCCGCAGCGCTCAGGTGCAAGGATTGAGATCGCCGATCACTCGCATGCGGCCTCCGCTCGATCAGCCCGCGTCCGGCGAGAGCAATCGTGGCACGGCTGACGGTCACTTTATCCATGCGGGTGCGCCGGCCGACCTGTTGCTGCGTTGCCCCCTCGTCCTCAGCGATGACCGCGATCAAGCGCCATTCCGGAATCGAGAGCCCGAACAGCGCCTGGTAAGCGCTCGCGATGGTCTCGCTCACCAAGTTCGAAGTCACCGAAAGGCGGTACGGAATGAATGCGTCCAGGCGCAGCGAAATGTCGGCCATAGGCGTTCGTAACATTTGACACCATCCCGGCAAAGACGCATTGGATGGTATCAATTGATACTAGTTTGAGGGTGCCGTCCCATGCTGCACGATCCCATCAATCCGCTAGGCCTCAACGGTTTCGAGTTTGTCGAATTCACCTCGCCAGACCCGGAAGCGATGGGGCGTCAGTTCGAACAAATGGGATTCGTGCCGTCGCATCGTCATCCGACCAAGAATATCACGCGCTACAAGCAGGGACGCATCAACCTGATGCTCAATCGCGATGCTGCGGGGCGGGTCGCGGAATTCCGTAACATGCACGGCGCCTCGGCCAGTGCCATGGCTTTTCGGGTCGCGGAGCCAGAGCAGGCGCTTCGTTGGGCGCTCGATCATGGCGCTCAAGCGACCGAAGAGGACGATACCGTCATTCAGGGTATTGGCGGCTCTTATCTCTATTTCATCAAAGACGGCACCGATCTCTATGAAAATTGGGCTGAATTTCCGGGGTGGCGAGAGGCGGAAGCACGCAACAATGTCGGGCTCGATCTGCTCGATCACCTCACCCACAATGTGCGGCGTGGGCAGATGCGGGTATGGTCCGAATTCTACAAACAGCTCTTCAATTTCGAGGAGCAGAAATATTTCGACATCAAGGGGAAGGCGACCGGTTTGTTCAGTCAGGCGATGATTGCGCCCGACCGCGCTATCCGAATCCCTCTGAACGAAAGCCAGGACGACAAGAGCCAGATCGAGGAATTCATCAAGGACTATAATGGCGAGGGGATCCAGCATCTCGCGCTCACCACCGAGAATATCTACGAAACCGTAGAGAAACTGCGCGCGCGTGGGGTGCGCCTCCAAGACACGATCGAGACCTATTACGAGCTGGTCGATAAGCGCGTGCCTGGTCATGGTGAGGATCTGGAACGGCTCAAGCGCAACCGCATCCTGATCGACGGTAGCCAGGAAGAGGGCATCCTGCTCCAGATCTTTACCGAGAATATGTTCGGCCCGATCTTTTTCGAGATCATTCAACGCAAGGGGAATGAAGGGTTCGGCAACGGCAATTTCCAGGCGCTGTACGAATCAATCGAGCTCGACCAGATTCGTCGCGGCGTGATCAAGGTGGAGGAATAGCCTCTCCAGCAGTCTACGGCTGGACCGAGCTCCGTTCGGGGGAGGAGATTGAATGAGCAACTATCTCACGGGCTTCGGCAATCACTTCGCCACCGAAGCAGTGCCAGGCGCGCTTCCGAAGGCACAGAACTCACCCCAAAACGTCCCCTTCGGCCTCTATGCCGAACAGCTATCCGGCACTGCGTTCACCGCGCCCCGCAGCGAGAATCGCCGCTCGTGGCTTTATCGGCTGCGCCCGACGGCCAGTCATCGGCCTTACCGCTCCTATGAAGGCGCGCCGCTATTGCGCGCGGCGCCCTTCGACGAGCTCCCGCCTACACCGAACCGCCTGCGCTGGGATCCACTGCCGCTCCCCGAGGTGCCGACCGACTTCATCGACGGGCTGGTGACCTATGCCGGGAATGGCGACGTCGCCACTGGCGCAGGAATAGCTATCCATCTCTACGCTGCGAATTGTTCGATGGCTGGCCGCGCCTTTCAGAATGCGGACGGCGAATTGCTGGTGGTGCCATATCAGGGTGCTCTCTCCATCGTGACTGAGCTCGGCCGCCTTGAGGTTGCACCACTTCAGATCGCACTTATTCCCCGCGGCATCCGCTTCCGCGTCGAAATGGGTGAAGCCTCACAGGGGTATATCTGCGAAAATTATGGGGCGCCATTTCGCCTGCCGGACCTTGGTCCAATCGGCTCCAACGGCCTTGCGAACCCGCGTGATTTTCAGGCTCCCGTCGCCTGGTACGAGGACCGCGATGAGCCACATGAGATCATACAGAAGTTCCAGGGCCGCCTTTGGCGGACGACGCTTGATCATTCGCCGTTCGACGTGGCTGCCTGGCACGGCAACCTCACGCCCTATCTTTATGATCTGCGGCACTTCAATACGATCAACACGGTGAGTTTCGATCACCCCGATCCTTCAATCTTCACCGTGCTGACCTCTCCCAGCGAAATCCACGGCACGGCAAATTGCGACTTTGTGATCTTTCCGTCGCGGTGGATGGTGGCGGAGCAGACTTTCCGCCCGCCCTGGTTTCATCGCAACGTCATGAGCGAGTTCATGGGCCTGCTGGAGGGCAGCTATGATGCCAAGGAGGGCGGTTTCGCCCCCGGCGGCGCCAGCCTGCACAATCAGATGGCCGGGCACGGCCCGGATCGCGCCAGCTACGAAAAAGCGATCGCCGCTGAGCTTCAGCCTCAGAAAATCGAGAATATGATGGCGTTCATGTTCGAAAGCCGCTGGGTGATCCGGCCAACGCGTTGGGCGGTCGAAAGCCCACTGTGCCAGTCGGATTACGATGAATGCTGGAGGGGCTTCGAAAAGGCTAAGCTGCCATGAGCACCGTCGATCAAACGCACGATCCGGCGCTCAAAAGTTGGGTCGCAGGTGCCGACGGCCATCCCGATTTTCCCATTCAGAACCTCCCATTGGGCATCTTCTCGCCAGATCGGGGCCATGCGCGTCCCGGCGTTGCGATCGGCGACTTGATCCTGGATTTGAGCGGGGTCGCGGCGCTGTTGCCAGAAACCGTGGCGCACACGCTCACCGGCAATACGCTCAATGCGCTGATGGCACTGCCATCTGCCGACCGAGTGGCCCTGCGCAGACGCCTCTCCGAATTGCTCTCCCAGGAACCCTGTCGCGACTTCGTCGAGCCAATGCTTCACCCGGTCGAGAATTGCGTCCTGCATCTGCCAGCAGCGATCGGTGATTACACGGATTTCTATGTGGGCATCCATCACGCCGCTAACGTCGGGGCGCTGTTCCGGCCCGACAACCCGTTGCTGCCCAATTACAAATATGTCCCGATCGGCTATCATGGGCGGGCCTCTTCGGTGCGCCCTTCAGGCGTGCCAGTGGTCCGCCCTAGCGGGCAACGCAAGGCGCCCGATCAGGATGCGCCCAGCTTCGGCCCGTCGTCCCGGCTCGATTATGAGTTGGAGTTGGGCATTTGGATCGGTCCGGGAAATGAGTTGGGGCGGCCGATCCCAATCAGTCAGGCAGGCGAACATATAGCCGGCTATTGCCTGCTCAATGATTGGTCCGCACGCGATATTCAGGCGTGGGAGTATCAGCCCTTAGGCCCTTTTCTTGCCAAGAATTTCCACACCACCATCTCGCCCTGGGTGGTGACCGCGGAGGCGCTCGCTCCCTTTCGGACCGCCCAGCCGCCCCGCGTCGAAAGCGACCCGACACCTTTGCCTTATCTGCTGGACGCGACCGATCAAATGAGTGGCGCCTACCGGTTGGAACTCGAGGTGCGGCTTTCGAGCGCGGCGATGCGCGAGCGGGGAATGGCACCCCACCTGCTCAGCCGGGGCTCGGCCACTGCGATGTATTGGACAATGGTGCAGATCGTGACGCACCACGCCTCGAACGGCTGCAACCTGCAGCCGGGCGACTTGATCGGCACTGGCACGATCTCCGGAGCCGATGAAGGGAGCTTTGGCAGCCTGCTCGAGATTAGCAGAGGCGGAAAAGAGCCGGCAGTGCTTCCGACCGGCGAGACGCGTCTTTTCCTGGAAGATGGCGATGAGGTCACGCTGAGCGCTGTAGCGCGAGCCGAGAATTATGTGCCGATCGGTTTCGGCCCGTGCAGCGCAGTGATATTGCCCGCGCCATGAGCGAAATCACGCTGCACGGTTATTGGCGATCGAGCGCGGTCTATCGGGTCCGTATCGCGCTGAACCTTAAGGGGCTCGACTATGATCAGGTTGGGCACGATCTCCGCATCGGCGAACAGCAGGATCCCGCCTACAAGGCGATCGCACCGGCCGGCCTCGTCCCGGCAATCGAGCATGATGGGCAGGCGCTGGTGCAAAGCCTCGCGATCATCGAATGGCTGGACGAACGCTGGCCCGATCCGCCTTTGCTCCCTGGGCCTTTCGAGGAACGAGCAATAATACGCGCCATGGCTGCCACCGTTGCGGCCGATATCCATCCGCTTAACAATCTACGTGTTCTCAAATACCTGAAGATTGAGTTTGAGAGATCGCAAGAAGCAATCGATCGCTGGATCGCGCATTGGATCAGCGAAGGCTTCGCCGCGCTGGAGGTGATGGTCGGCCGACACGGCCGAGGCTTCGCTTTTGGCGATCGGCCGACCCTTGCCGACTGCTTTCTCGTACCGCAGGTCTTTAACGCCGAACGATTCAACGTCGATCTGGCACCTTTCCCGAGGCTTATCGCCGCGGCCGAGAAGGCGCGCGCGCTACCGGCCTTTGCCGCGGCGCATCCCGATCGGCAACCTGGCGCCGAGACCGCGTGAATCCAGGCGAGCGATTGACCGAGACTCCGGCTGGCGTGCGCCTCGCCGCGATCGAGGACATTCCAGACGGCACCGCGCGCAACTTCGTGCTGGAGATGAAGGCGGGGCGCTTCCATGGGTTCGTCATACGCCGGGGCAATCGCGTCTTCGGTTATCGGGACCGCTGCCCGCATATGGGTATGCCATTGGCGCAAGAGCTCGATCGCTATCTCAGCTCGGGCGGGGAACTTATTCTTTGCTCATGGCACGGCGCTCTGTTCGATATCGAGACCGGTCGCTGCGTTGGTGGCCCCTGCGTCGGCGCCCACCTTTCTGTTTGGCCGGTCGCCGTGGTCGATGGCGAGATTAGAACTATTTAAGTCCTTTCACTTCTCCCTGATGTCTTGTCCTTGCGGGACTCGCGCGATAGGCCGGAGGCCATTACTCAGACAAAACAGGGCGAGGGGCGAGATGCGTAGGACGAGCCGGTGGATTGCATGTTTGGCGCTTGCTGCACCTATGTCGTGCGCGTCGGCGGAAACAACCAACGCGGTGCGTACCGAATCAGGGCTTCAGGTAACGACCCCCAATGGCACGCTAACGATCGACCCTGTTTCGAATACGACCGTTCATGTGCGTTTCGCAAAATCATCGGCATGGACAAACCCTTACAACAGCTGGGTTATCGCCAAGCCGACCAAGGTGGCTTGGACACTTGAGACGAGCGCGGATGGCTGGCTCCTTAAAACGGGAAAGGTCCAGGTCCGTGTCCGGAAGTCTGATGGCGCGCTGACTTTCCTCGATCAAAGCGGTAATGTCTTGATGAGCGAAGGGGGCGGTGCGCGCCAGATCCCCGAGCGTGGTGAGGGCGCCATCAGGCAGTCCTTCGAGACCGTGACCCGCATCTACGGTCTTGGGCAGCATCAGAATGGCATGCTCAGTTATACCGGTTCCACCATCCATCTTCAGCAGGCTAACCGGGATGTCGGCGTCCCCATGATGGTTTCGCCGCGCGGTTTCGGGTTATTGTGGAACAATGCGTCCGTCACGGACGTGGATGTCGGTCAGCCCGCGGCGCCGGCACTTCAGATCCGCTCCGAACGAGGGGAGGGGATCGATTATGATTTCATCTACGGGCCCGAACTCGATGAAGTAATCGCCGGTTATCGAGCACTTACTGGCGATGCACCGCTCCTGCCGCGTTGGTCTTGGGGTTTGTGGCAGTCGCGGGAGCGCTACGAAACCCAGGCGCAAATGCTCGACGTGGCAGCGCGGTACCGGGCGCTCGGCGCTCCACTCGACGCCATTGTCCAGGATTGGCAATATTGGCGTCCTGGCCAATGGGGCAGCCATCAATTCGACCCGACCCGTTATCCCGATCCCAAGGCCATGGTTGCCAAGCTCCATGCCGAGCATATCCATGTCCCAATTTCAGTCTGGGCACGCTTCGACCTCGGCACGGCCAACCTGACCGAGCTCGATCGTGCCGGAGCGGTATTTCCAAAGGTCTACAGGAATGTTTACCCCGCGGGCGAAGGGCGCTGGTATGACGCCTATTCGCCAATAGGGCGAGCCCTCTACTGGGAACAAATCCAGCGGAATCTTGGCGCGCTCGGCTTCGATGCGTGGTGGCTGGATGCGAGCGAAGCTGAGCTCGGCGGCAATTGGGGCGAAATGCGCGATGTGACCACCGCCGCAGGGCCAGGCGGCGCGGTCTATAATGCGTATCCGCTGATGCACACGACGGCGGTTTATCAGGGCGCTCGCCGCGATATGGGAGGACGACGCCCTGTAATCCTGACGCGTTCGGCCTTCGCCGGCCAACAGCGCAACGCCGCCATCACCTGGTCTGGCGACATTGACGGAAATTGGGAGACCTTTCGTCGGCAGATACCGGCCGCGCTCAATTTCACCCTCAGCGGCATTCCCTACTGGTCGGCCGACATAGGTGGCTTCTTCGGTGGCGATCCCAAGGATCCAGCCTATGCCGAGCTTTTCACCCGCTGGTTTCAGTTTGGCGTCTTCAATCCGATGTTCCGCGTGCATGGAACCGGTCCAGGCAAGGAGTTATGGGCCTTCCCACCCGACACGCAGAAGGTGCTACTGAGTTACGACCAACTTCGCTACCGCCTTTTGCCCTACATCTATTCCGCTGGATGGGACGTGACCCATAATCGGGGCACGATGATGCGGGCGCTTGCGATGGATTTTCGTCAGGACACCCGCGCTCTCGACATCTCAGATCAATATATGTTCGGCCGCGCGTTGCTCGTAAGTCCGATTGTGCAAGAAGGCGCTCATTTCCGCACCGTTTACTTGCCGGCAGATACCGACTGGTATGACTTCTGGTCGGGCGCGCGTCTGGCGGGCGGCCAAGTGGTCGTGGCCCAGGCCGATATCACACGTATTCCGCTCCATGTGCGCGCAGGCACAATCCTTCCGTTAGGCCCTGTCAAACCCTACGCTGACGCGCCGTCCGATGATCCATGGGAGATACGTGTCTATCCCGGGCGTAACGGCCAGTTCGACCTGTACGACGATGAAGGTGACGGTTTCGGTTACGAGCAGGGACGATACGCGACAATCCAGTTCGTCTGGCATGACGATAGCCGGACGCTGGACATCGGCGCGCGACAGGGACGTTTCCCGAATATGCGCGACAAGCAGCAACTTCGAATTGTCTGCGGTGCGCAGGGTACGGAATCTGCCGCGGTAAGCGTTCTCTATTCCGGAGCGGCAAAAAGTATCAGCTTGCCGAATTGCGGTTCGCCGAAACTGGGCTGACCAGCAGCTTTGCTGTTTATCGGCCCGGAAACCAACTCAGATGGTCGACGGTCCTATTCCGCCTGCACCTCTTTCGTCAGCCCACGGACCGCTTCCATGAAGCGCAGCACCGTCACCGGCTTGGAAACATACGCTTCCGCGCCGGCTTCACGTATCCTTTCCTCGTCGCCCTTGGCGGCATAGGCTGTGACGGCCATGATCGGCACCGTCTTGAGCATTTCATCGCTCTTGATCGTCTCGATCAGTTCGAGGCCCGTCACGTGCGGCAACTGTATGTCCATCACGATGAGGTCCGGGCGCATTTCGCGCGCGCGCTCGACCGCATCCCAGCCGTCCCGTACCGGCTCGGCCTCATACCCATGAGCCCGCAGCAGATCACAGAACAGCTTGAGATTCAGCTCATTGTCCTCGACAACAAGCACCTTCTTGGTCACCGGGAACGCTCCGGATCCAACATCATTCACTCCACGCCCCCGGGTCATCATCGTGCAAGAGCCTAAACAATTTGTTGCGGACCCGGTTGCATTGGCTCTGCGCGCGCTTGCATGGACGCTGGCTGAACAGGCGCGCGCCGATCGCATGCTGGCGCTGACCGGCCTCACCGCAGATGATCTGCGGGTACGTGCGGCGGAACCAGCGGTGCTGGCGGCTTTGCTTGGTTTTCTCGAGGCCTATGAGCCTGACCTAATCGCTTGCGCCGAGGCGCTGGAGGTGACGCCTGCCCAGCTCGTGCGGGCGCGCGAGGTGCTGGAATTATGAGCCGTCCGCTACTCATTACGGATTGCGACGAGGTCCTGCTGCACATGGTGCGGCATTTTGGGGAATGGCTCGACGAGGCCCACGATATTGATTTTCGCCCTCAAGGCGGGGCGTTTGAAACCGCGCTCACGCGCCGGGATTCCGGGACGATCGTGCCGTCAAACGAGGTTTGGCCTTTGCTCGACGGCTTTTTTCGGACTGAAATGGACCGGCAGACCTTGGTGCCCGGCGCAGGCGAGGCGTTGGAGCAGATCGGCCAGGTGGCGGAAATCGTCATCCTCACCAATCTGCAGGATTGGTGCCATGCCGGCCGCGTTGCGCAGTTGGACGCGCTCGGCATTCGCCACCGGGTCGTCTGCAATCAGGGCGGGAAGGGCGCGCCGGTCGCCCGTCTTGCCGCGGAGCATGGGGCCAGCGCGACCGTCTTCGTCGATGATCTGGAAGGTCATCACGAATCGGTTGCCGCGCACGCGCCCGGCGTCTTTCGTCTCCACATGATTGCGGAGCCGTCGATCGCCCCGACGATTCCGCCCGCGCCGCATGCTCATGCGCGGATCGATGATTGGAGCAGTGCGGTCGAGTGGATTCTCGCCCGTTTCCGGGGCGAGCCGCTCGATTAGCCCGGGATCACCGCACTCGTATAAGGCGAATGAACGCTCCAGCCGATGGATTGGTAGAGCCAACGCCCCATCTCTGTCGCCGAAAGCAGCCCTTTGGGCGCCCGCCGGTCGATTGCGGCGTTGGAGAGCGCCTGCATCAGCGTCCGCCCGAGACCCTTTCGACGATGCGGCTCGTCGGTACTGATCTGATCGAACAAAGCAGTATCGCCGAGCAAGGCGATACGACCGCGGGCTACGGCCTCATCTCCGTAATGGACAGAGGCCCCCAGGATTTCCCCGTCATCCTCTATGCGCAGCGAATAGCCTTCGGGGAGGGGGGCGTTAGCCGGGGCAAGCACCTTAGTCATGATCCAGCTCGGCGGCTGTCGGATAGCCCAGTGAGGCGGCAACACGGCACGGACCACGTCCGGTTGCTCACATATCTTCAAATAAATCCAGGGTTTGCATATACTCCGACTGAGCGTGCCTATAGCTGCGGCGTCCAGCGCCGCGAAGATATAGCGCGCTTCCTGATCGGGCTCACCGACGAAGGTATAGTGGCCGCCATGGCGCGGTTCGGGAGGCTGTAGCCCGCGCGTCATCGCCCAACCCCGCGCAAATAACCTGACCAATTGGGGATCCGCCGCCATGACGCGGCGCTATCTGGCGACCGACCGCACTTCAACTGGCTTGACGATGGAGCCGCACCGTCCGAAGGCGCGGCCATGAGCATCGAAACCCGCCTCGCCGAACTCGGCGTCACCCTTCCCGAACCCGCTGCCCCCGTCGCCGCTTATGTGCCGGCGGTCGAGGTGAACGGCCTGCTTCATGTCTCCGGCCAGCTCCCTTTCAAGGATGGCCAGTTGATGACGGGTCGCTGCGGGGAGGATCAGGAAGAAGATTATGCCCGGGAGGCGGCGGAGCGGTGCGGTGTGATGCTGCTCGCGCAGATCAAGGCGGCGTTGGGCTCCCTCGATCGCGTGGAGCGCGTCGTCAAACTGGGCGTATTCGTTTCCTCGACCCCCCATTTCACCGCGCAGCCCAAGGTGGCCAACGGCGCGTCCGAGCTGATGCAGAAGGTCTTCGGAGATGCCGGCAAACATGCGCGTAGCGCCGTCGGCGTGCCCGTGCTGCCGCTGAATGCGATCGTCGAGGTGGACGCGGTCGTCGCCGTTCGGGGTTGATCCCGTGGCGGACGTCGTCGCCCGTATGGCCGACGGCATCGGCGCATTCAGCGCAGCGGAGTGGGATGCCTGCGCCGGTGACGACAATCCCTTTGTAAGCCACGCTTTCCTGAGTGCGCTGGAAGATTCAGGTAGCGCCGTGGCACAGGCGGGATGGCAACCCGTGCCGATAGCAATCGATGGGCCGGATGGCGCGGCTGCCGCGATCTTGCCAGCCTATGCCAAGAACCACAGCCAGGGCGAATATGTGTTCGACCATGGCTGGGCGGACGCTTGGGAACGGGCAGGGCGATCTTACTATCCCAAGCTGCAAATCGCTGTGCCCTTCTCACCAGTGCCTGGGCCGCGATTGTTGCTGCGCGATCCCGCCCTTGCGCCGGCATTGATCGCCGCCGCTGAGGCGGTCGTTCAGCAAAACGACCTCTCGTCCGCGCACGCAACCTTCATCGAAGGCTCGCAGCTACATTTGTTCCAGGAAGCCGGTTGGCTGATCCGCGCCGACCGCCAATTCCATTGGTTCAATCATGATTATGCCGATTTCGACGGATTTCTCTCCGTGCTGTCCTCGCGCAAGCGCAAGACGATCCGTAAGGAGCGTGCGGCGGCGCGGGAAGGCTTGGAATTCGTCCATCTGATCGGGGATGCGATCGAGGAGCGGCACTGGGACGCGTTTTGGCATTTTTACCAGGATACGGGCTCGCGAAAGTGGGGCCGCCCATATCTTCGGCGGAATTTCTTCAGCCTGTTGGGTCAGCGCATGGGCGATAAGGTCTTGCTCATGCTGGCGCTCCGAAACGGCACGCCGATCGCGGGCGCGCTCAACCTGCTCGGCAAGGACACGCTCTACGGGCGCTATTGGGGCTGTACCGAAGAGGTGCCCTTTCTTCACTTCGAGCTTTGTTATTATCAGGCTATCGACGTCGCGATCGCACGACGTCTCGCAAAGGTCGAGGCAGGAGCGCAAGGCGAGCACAAGCTCGCGCGCGGTTATTTGCCCACGCCGACCTTCTCCGCGCATTACATCCCGGATCCGGGCTTCCGACGCGCGGTTGCTGATTATCTGGAGCAGGAACGGCGCATGATTGCGGCCAACATCGCCATATTGGAGGAGGACTCGCCCTATAGAAAGAGCTAGGCAGCCTCGCAGAACAGGCCGGCCAGCGTTGCTCGGGCGAGCTTCTGCGCCGCGGCCACTTCACGCGCGCTCATCTCAGCCGCGATTTCATGTCGCCACTTGAGCGCAGGCTGATAGCCACATGCCGCCGCCACATTGAACCAGCGATGTGCCTGGATCAGATCAACCGCCACCCCGCTTCCGGAAGCGTAGCACATCGCCAATTCGAATGCGGCAACCTCGTCGCCGTCCAACGCGCTGGCCGTCAAATCCTCAATCTGCGCCATCCGTGCCATGGTCAGATACCCCCAAGAAACTTGCTCTCTTCCCCGTTAACGACGATTTTGGCCGGGACTTGAGCGCCGTTGCGCCATAACAAACGCATCAACAGGGGTTCCAAAGAGAGATTGAATGGTCGCGCATCGCATCATCTTCGCCAATGAGAAGGGCGGCTCGGGCAAATCGACCAGCGCCGTGCACACTGCTGTCGCGCTCGCGGCAAAGGGGCATAGAGTCGCGGCGCTCGATCTCGACACTCGGCAACGCACACTGGGTCGCTATCTCGACAACCGCACCGCAATCGCTCAGCGCGATGGCCTCACATTGCCCATTCCCGAATACGATACCTTCGATCCCGCGAAGGGAATCGCGATCGAGGATCGGTTAGGCTCTATGGCCGAGGATGCCGAATATCTGATTGTCGACACGCCGGGCCGCGATGACGATTATGTTCGCCGCGCGATTTCGACTGCGGACACTTTGGTGACGCCGATCAATGACAGTTTTGTGGACCTGGACCTGATCGGCCAGGTCGATTCCGACAATTATAAGGTAAGGCGTCCCAGCTTTTATGCCGAGTTGGTGTGGGATGCGCGCAAGGTCCGCGCCAAGACCGATGGTGCAACCGTCGACTGGGTCGTGCTTCGGAATCGTCTCCAGCATCTGGAAGCGCGCAACATGCGCCGCGTCGCGGCTGCTTTGGCCGAGCTTTCCAAGCGGGTCGGTTTCCGCGTTATCCCGGGCCTGTCGGAGCGCGTCATCTATCGTGAGTTGTTCCCCAAGGGCCTTACCCTCCTCGACCTAGCCGCGATTGGTGAGGATGCGGGCCTTGCGCATGTGGCGGCGCGCGGCGAGTTGCGCGAGTTGATCGCCGGACTGGAACTGCCTGACGCATCAGCCACTCCGAAACGCGAGACCGAGGCCGCGTGATCATCGAGCTCGTCCTGATCGCTGTGGCGGGCATACTTTATTGGGCGTGGAAGACACGTGATCCCCAAGCGATGCGGATCAGCGACGTCATGGCGGTGCTCGCTGCTTTGATCGGACTGAAGATGCTCAATAGCCATTCCCCGCTTGGGCTGTTTGGCCTCGGCGCCGCCGCTTGGTGGCTATGGTTTCGCAAGGGCGGCCGTATCGGCCGCGAGCGCATGACCCACGACGAAGCGCGCCGCCTACTCGACGTGCCGATCGATGCCACGCCGGATGAAATCCGCGCCGCTCACCGCCGCCTGGTAGCGCGCGTCCACCCCGATGTCGGGGGTTCTGCCGACCTTACGCGTCAGGTCAACGCAGCACGCGATACATTGCTGCGCGATCGGGGTTGAACCCGTAACATTCTCGTGCGTCTATCGCGCGAAGCCGTTCGGCACCATTTCAGGAGATCTTATGAGCCACCGTTTCGATCCGACCTCGTTGCGCGAATATGACATCCGCGGAATCGTCGGAAAGACCCTGGGGCCCGATGATGCATATGCGATTGGCCGAGGCTTTGCGACGCACGTCCGCCGCGTCGGCGGTACGCGCGTCGCCGTCGGCCGCGACGGCCGCGTCTCGTCCCCTGCACTCGAGAAGGCGTTGGTACGCGGCCTTACCGAGAGCGGTGTCGACGTGGTGCGGATCGGTATCGGTCCTACCCCGATGCTCTATTTTGCCGAAGCCACGCTTGAAGTTGACGGCGCGGTTCAGATCACCGGCAGCCACAATCCGGCCGATTATAATGGATTCAAGATGGTGCTGCAGCACGGTCCTTTCTTCGGCGAGCAAATTCAGTTAATCGGTAAGATGGCCGCGGAGGGCGATTGGGACGAGGGGACTGGCGAGGTCACGGACTATGACATCGAGGATCTCTATGTCGATCGCCTATTCGCCGGCTATTCGGGCGGCGCGTTCCGGATCGGGTGGGATAATGGGAACGGTGCGGGCGGTCGCGTGCTCGAGAAGTTGGTCGCCAAGCTTCCGGGCGAGCATCACCTCCTCTACACCGAGATCGACGGCAGCTTTCCCAATCATCATCCCGATCCCACCGAGGAGAAGAATCTCGCCGACCTGAAAAAACTGGTGGCCGAGAAGCAGCTCGACTTCGGCATCGCGTTCGACGGCGATGCTGACCGTATCGGCGCGATCGACGGCAAGGGCCGCGTGGTGTGGGGCGATCAGATCCTGTCGATCCTCGCTGAGCCCGTCTTGCGAGCCGAGCCGGGCGGAACGATTATCGCCGATGTGAAAGCCAGCCAGGCGCTTTACGATCGTATCGCGGAATTGGGCGGTAAGCCCTTGATGTGGAAGACCGGCCACTCGCTCATCAAGGTCAAGATGAAGGAGACGGACAGCCCGCTCGCGGGGGAAATGTCGGGCCACATCTTCTTCCGCCATGAATGGTACGGTTTCGACGATGCGCTCTATGCGGCAGTCCGCCTCGTCAGCGCGGTGCGTCTTCTGGGTGGCTCGCTGACCGCGCTCAAGGATAATATGCCCGAGTTGGTCAATACGCCCGAAATGCGTTTCCAGGTCGATGAAAGCCGGAAATTTGCCGTGATCGACGAAATACTTGATCGGCTCGAAGCGGACGGCGCACAGGTCAATCGGACGGATGGCGCACGCGTCAATACGCCCGACGGGTGGTGGCTGCTGCGGGCGTCGAACACTCAGGACGTTCTGGTCGCCCGCGCGGAGGCCAAGGACCAGGCTGGACTTGATCGCCTGCTCGCGCAGATCGATCATCAACTGGCGCTTTCGGGGCTGCAGCGTGGTCCGCAGGCAAGCCACTGAACCAAAACGGGCAAGAACTATATTTAACTTCTCCGAACCGGGTGCGGAAGTTTTCCGCCCGGTTCGGAGGCTTAAATGGTTATTACTCCATTAACCATGTGCTTTTGACTTAATTCCGGATGCACATTCACTAGCTAAACAGCCGGTTAAGGCGTAAAAAAGCATGTCCGCCAGTTCCGGCGGGGCGTGTGAGTAAAGTTGGCGTAGAATGTCGCGTGATAAAATCGAAGAGTGTCTGGCGCTGCTGCGGCAGGCTGACGACATATTGATGGCGGAAAAGGAGCTAGCGCTCGCCGCCCACCTTTCCTTAGTGATTGAACGATTGGCAATGCGGTTGCCGGGCTATTCGCCTTCGGAGACAGACCAGTCGTGACGTCTTGGAGCTGCGGCTCCAATAAGGAAGGAAATATGGACTCCAGCTCTTGCTGGGGTAGCGGGGGATCTTAGTTATCGGCATCATGCCCCCATCGGCCGCCACACCCCATCGATAGCTTCGGCAAGCGTCGTTACTCCGCCCCGAATACCCGTTCGAAAATCGTGTCCACTTGGGCGAGGTGATAACCGAGGTCGAACTTCTCTTCGATCTCCGCCACCGGCAAAGCGGCAGTTACCTCAGCATCGCTCTTGAGCAACTCGACCAGCGAGAGCTTCCCATCGGATTCCCAGACCTTCATCGCATTACGTTGGACGAGCCGATAGGCATCCTCGCGGCTCACACCAGCCTGCGTCAAGGCAAGCAGCACCCGCTGCGAGTGGACGAGCCCGCCCATCTTATCGAGGTTGCGCAGCATCCGTTCGGGATAGACCAGCAATTTGTCCATCACGCCGGTTAGGCGCGCGAGCGCAAAGTCGAGCGTAATGGTTGCGTCCGGCCCGATATAGCGCTCCACCGAGCTGTGGCTGATATCGCGTTCGTGCCAGAGCGCCACATTCTCGAGCGCGGGCGTGACATAGCCGCGGATCATGCGCGCCAGGCCGGTGAGATTCTCCGTCAGGACCGGATTGCGCTTGTGCGGCATCGCCGACGAGCCTTTCTGGCCAGGCGAGAAATATTCTTCTGCCTCCAACACTTCCGTGCGCTGGAGGTGGCGGATCTCAACGGCCAAACGCTCGATCGACGACGCGATCACGCCCAAAGTCGCAAAGAACATGGCATGGCGATCGCGCGGGATCACCTGCGTGGAGACGGGTTCAACCGCGAGCCCCATCTTTTCCGCGACATATTCCTCCACGCGCGGATCGATATTGGCGAAAGTGCCGACCGCCCCGGAAATCGCGCAGGTCGCGACGTCGGCGCGCGCCGCTTCCAGCCGCTGTCGGTTGCGGCTGAACTCGGCATAGGCTTCCGCCATCTTGAGACCGAAGGTGACGGGCTCCGCGTGGATGCCATGACTGCGGCCGATCGTCGGCGTGAGCTTATGCTCGAAGGCGCGGCGCTTCAGCACTTCCAGCAATTTGTCGATGTCAGCGAGCAAAATGTCGCTCGCACGCGCAAGCTGCACCGCTAGGCAGGTGTCGAGCACATCGGAGGAGGTCATCCCCTGATGCATGAAACGTGCTTCATCGCCGACATTTTCCGCGACCCAGGTCAGGAAAGCGATAACGTCATGCTTCGTTACTGCTTCGATCGCATCGATCGCGTCGACGTCGATCTCTGGATTCGTTGCCCACCAGTCCCAAAGAGCTTTGGCGGCGCTCTTCGGCACAACGCCTAGCTGACCCAACGCTTCCGTGGCGTGCGCCTCGATTTCGAACCAAATGCGGAAGCGGGATTGCGGCTCCCAGATGGCTACCATCTCGGGGCGCGAATAGCGGGGGACCATATCGGAGTTTCCTGGAAAGATTCGGCGGCGGGGTAGCAACCGTAGCCGCTCGGTTCAACAAAGCGTCAAATCAGCCCTAGTGCTCGCAGGCTGGCATGACCTCCAGCGCCAATGACGACATGATCGTGCACCTGGATCCCGAATGGCTTGAGCGCTCCGATGATGTCCTTGGTCAACGCGATGTCCTGGCGCGAAGGTGAGGGGTCGCCGCTCGGATGATTGTGCACCAGAATGATAGCTGCCGACCCTAGTTCGAGCGCGCGGCGTGCAACCTCGCGCACATAGATGGCGGCCTGATCGATCGAACCCTCGGAAATCAGTTCATCGCGGATCAGCATGTTACGTGAGTTGAGATGAAGAACGCGCGCGCATTCATTCATCCGATGCGCCATCGCGACATGGAGGTAATCGATCAGAGCCTGCCAGCTTCCCAGCACCGGCCGCACTGCCACCTGGCCCTTGAGCAGCCGTACGGCCGACGCTTGAGCAATCTTGATCGCACCAATCGCGCCCTCAGTCAGCCCGGCCCTCGCGAGCGATTCGGCATCGGCGGTAAAGACCCCGCCCAAGCTGCCGAACTCGGCAATGAGGCTTTTGGCGAGCGGCTTGGTGTCACGACGAGGAAGGGCCAGACCGAGCAGATATTCGATTAACTCATGATCATGCAGCGCATCCGGACCACTTTCGACCAGCCGTTTGCGCAGACGGGCGCGATGGCCGGAAGCATCAGTGGCGGGATCGGCATCGCTCATCCACCGCTGATTAGCGCGCGGCGACGGTGCCGCCAATCATTTGCCAGCAAAGGTCACCACCTCAATCTTGTTGCCGTCGGGATCACGCACGAAGGCCGCATAATAATTGGGGTCATAGTCTCTTAGCGCCGGCGCGCCTTCATCGGTGCCACCATGCATCAGAGCGGTGCGATGAAATTCATCCACCATCGACCGGTCGCCGGCCAAGAAGGCCACATGGCTACCATTGCCCACGGTGGCGGCGCGTCGATCGATCGGGAGCTCGAGGCTGAAAGTCACCTCATTCACCCCATAAGCCACGATCCGGTCGGTCCTCTTGATCTGATCGTAGCCGATCGTGGCCAACACGGGCCCATAGAATGCCGCCGATTGCTCCAGATCATTGGTGCCTAGCGAGACGTGGTGAAACATGGCCGATGCAACGCCGATTTCGGCGCAATGTTGCTCGAGAAATCGCGTCGTCGGGTGCATCTCGAAACCCGGCGCATCTCTTTCAGGCTGGGATCGGTGCCACAAATTGGCGCGCGGACCCATGATATCCCCATATCTTTTTTGGCCCTCGTGAAGGGGATCTGATCGAGGTCAAGCGAATATTCACCCTGAAGCGTCGCGGCACCACTTTGGTTGACTCGAACGCACCCCCTGCTAAAGGGACGGCGCCTGACGGGAACGCCCGCCGGCGCGGCCGTCGGCCGGCCCGATATAGGGCCAGCAGGAGGATGGCGTGGCGGCGATAGAGCCCGGACAGGATCCGATCGGTGACACGAATCCCAAGCGGGACGTCCGGCTTTCTGAGCTGGATGCGCGGCTTAAGGCTGCGGCAGAAGCCGAACAGGCACGGACAGGGGTGGCGCCGCGCAAGCCCGAGAAGGGCTACAAGCAGGGCAGCCGGGTACTGACCGAGCTGATCGCGGGTCCTGGTGGCGGAGCGCTGCTAGGCTGGTTTCTCGACCAGCTATTCGGCACTTCGCCCTGGCTCCTGTTGGTTATGATGGCCCTTGGGACCATCGTTGCCTTCCGGAATATTTATCGGATTTCACAGCAGCGTCCGGAGTGATCCGGGCGCTTGGCGCATAAGCAGGGGTTGAAGAGTGGCGGCTGAAGGGTCCGGTATCGATCCGATGCACCAGTTCCT
>Ga0207647_10001450_pt1 | contig 18202 bp, 20 predicted proteins | sample KBSCornC2_FD_184295 | JGI IMG/M metagenome (GOLD analysis project Ga0207647, IMG submission 184295) | Corn rhizosphere microbial communities from Kellogg Biological Station, Michigan, USA - C2 (SPAdes) (version 2) | ecosystem: Host-associated > Plants > Roots > Rhizosphere ... | reverse complement strand
ACGCGGCGGGTCAGGCCGAGCTTGGCCAGCAGCGCGGAGACGTAGTTCTTCACCGTCTTCTCCGCGAGGAACATCCGCTCGGCGATCTGCCGGTTGGTCAGGCCCTCGCCGATCAGGTCCAGAACCTTGTGCTCCTGGGCGGTCAGCTGGGCCAGCGGGTCCTTCTTCTCATCGGCGGCCCGCAGTTTGGCCATCACCTTGGCCGCCAGGCGGGGGTCGAGCAGCGACTCCCCGCCGGCCACGGTGCGGACGGCTTCGACCAGGTCCGCGCCGAGGGTCTGCTTGAGCAGGTAGCCCGAGGCGCCGGCCATGATGGCGTCGAACAGCGCCTCCTCGTCGGGGAAGGAGGTCAGCATCAGGCAGGTCAGCTCCGGCAGCTTCGAGCGCAACTCGCGGCACACCGTCACGCCGTCGCCGTCGGGAAGCCGCACGTCCAGCACCGCCACGCGCGGCCGCAGGGCCGGAACCCGGGCCAGCGCCTCGGCAGCCGTGGAGCCCTCGCCGACGACCTCGAAGTCCGGCTCGTCCTCCAGCATGTCCTTCAACCCCCGTCGGACGACCTGATGATCGTCCAGCAGGAACACGCCGATCTTGCCGCTGTCCATCGTGCTGCCTCCTGTGCGCCCCGGTCGGGTGTCCTGCACACGACAATAGGACGTCACGGGGCGGCAGGGGCGGGCCGAAAGGCCCTTGTTCACAATTCCTGGAAGACGTAGTCGGCCCTCTTCCGCAGCCGCTCGGCCCATTCGGCGAGGCCGATCCCCTCGGCCTTCCAAGCGCTCCGCGCTCCAGAGCGCCACCAGCACGGTTTCCGCTGCTTCCAGTCCTGCCTCGCGGCCTGCCAGCACAGGTCTTCGGCCACGAGTTCGGCCGTGGCCGGCGCCTCGGTCAGGAAACGGGCGGGGACGTTGGTGCCGGTGGATTCCAGACGGAGGTTCCACGGCTTCCCGTCCTGCCTCAGGCGGTGGTCGCGGTGGCTCTCGACCGGATGCCAGGGGCCGGGCTTCGGCGACGGCGGCGGTTCGACGAAGTGTCCGGGCATCGTTCTTTCCCTCGACGGAAGATCACTTTGCTGTGCCAGGCTACGGGGGCCGGCGCGCGAGGTTCAGAGGCGAAGGTATCGGTCCGGCCAGGCCGATCGGCCCGGTTCGGCCGGTCGGGCATCCCGCCCGGCAGTCGCCGGCCGATGGGATCCATCAGCGCGGGACGACGACGACCGGGCAGTACGCATGGTGCACCAGCGCACCGAAAACGCCGACGGGCTCGACGGTCAGCCCTGGGTAGCGTTCTCGCAGAGCGCCGGCTCCAAGGGCCGCGATCTTCGCGGCGGTGTCCTCGGCGATCGTCTTGAAGCCCGGCGGTGTGGCGGTCATCGGAATCAGCACCGCGGATATGTGGGCCGCGTGGACCACTTTGACCACGGCGCCGCGCCACATCGCCTCACGGCCCGCCTCGATCAGCGCCAGCTCGCTGGAGGGCGTGTGGTCGTAGCCGACGACAACGGTGGGGTTCACGACCCTTCCCGCGCCGCCGTACTCGTTCATGACCCGCCGCCGCTCATGACGGCCTCCTGCGGCGTGCTCACGCCGGCATCTCGGTCCGCTCCCACCACTCGTACACGGGCAGCGTGCCCTCCGCGGTGTCGGCATACCGGGATGTGGCTCTGAAGTGCTCGTATCCGTTCTGGAACGGGATCTTCAGGTCGGCTCCCGCGGCCTGGACCGCAACGATCCGGCCCTTCAGCTCGTCGGGCCCGCCTTCCAGGGCGGCCCTCTCGTCAACGTCCATGATCCAGATCCTTCCGCGGCGCCGGCGCGGACACCAGGGGCGAAAGGCCCGTTCCCCGGCGATGACGGGACCATCGGCCCTGTTCACGCGGTGATCTCGGACGTGTTCTGGAACCATGAGCGGCACCGGACTTCGCGTGGTCGTCGGCGTCGACGACACGGACGACAGCTTGACCGCCCTCGACGCCGCCGCCGCGGAGGCGGCGTTGCGCCGTCAGCCGCTGCACGTCATCCACGCCGACCCGTTCGCCACGGCGGCGGACACGGCGACCGGGCCCCTGCCCGAAGAGCCGGGGCGGTGGGCGACCCGGGCGATGGCCCGGGCCTCGGCGGCGCATCCGGGTCTGACCGTGACCGGCGAGGTGGCCCGGGGGTTCCCGCAGCCGGTGCTGGTGGCGGCCTCCCGGGACGCCGGACTCGTCGTCATCGGCGATCGCGGGCTCGGCGCGCTGTCCCGGGCGATGACGGAGACGGTCGCCGGGGGCCTGACGCTGCGTGCGGCCTGCCCGGTCCTGGTGACGTGCGGCCCCGGTACCCCGAACGGCGCGATCGCCGTCGGCGTCGACGGCTCGCCGTACTCCGAGGCGGCCCTCGGCTTCGCCTTCGCTGAGGCGCAGCTGCGCGGGCGCCGTGTCACCCTCGTCCACGCGTGGTCCAGGCCGGGGCCGCACAAGCCCGGCGCGGTGCTCCCGATCGACTTCGACGCGATGTCGGTGCGAGCCGGGGCCGAACGCATGGTGTCGGAGATCTCGGCCGGCTGGCGCGAGAAGTACCCCGACGTGAAAGCGCGCAGCCTGGTGGTGCACGGCCACCCGCGGGAGGCTCTGACCGAAGTCGGACAGGCCGTGTCCCTGTTCGTCGTCGGAACCCGCGGCCGGACGGTGCCGCAGGTCCCGCAGCTCGGCTCGGTGAGCAGGCATCTGCTGTACCATGCGCCGTGCCCCGTGGTGATCGTGCCGCGCGAGTGGGCCGAGCGGTGAGCGTGGTGGCGTCCGGACGCCGGACGTCGCCGTAACGGGTCCCCAGGTGTTCAATGGTGGGCAGACGCGCGGGCGAAGGAGGAGCGGGTGAGCCTGGCCTCCCTCGCAGTGGTGCTGGCCGTCGGGCTGGCCGGCCCGGCGCTGGCGGCCTCGCGCCGCCGGGCTGTCCCGGTCGCCGTCGGCGAGATCCTGGGCGGCGTCGTCGTCGGCCGGACCGGGCTGGGGTGGGTGGATCCGACCGACCCGGTCCTGGTGTTCCTGGCACAGGCCGGGTTCGCCCTGATCATGCTGGTCGCGGGCAGCCATGTCCCGGTCAGGGCGTCGCATCTGCGTCCGGCTCTGCGCCGCGGTTTCGGACTCGCGGCGTACACCGGGGTGCTGGCGGTGCCGGCCGGGCTCGGCGTGGCCGCCGCGTTCGGGACGGCCCACGGATGGCTGTACGCGGTGCTGCTGGCGTCCAGTTCGGCCGCGCTGGTGCTGCCGGTGGTCCAGGACGCCGGGCTGTCCTCGCCTCCGGTGCTGGTGATGATCGCGCACGTCGCGGTGGCGGACACCGCCGCGATCGTGTTGCTGCCGCTGGCCGAGCAGCCCTCGCGGGCCGGACGTGCGCTGCTGGGGGTGCTGGCGGTGGCCGGTGCCGCCGTGGCGGTGTTCCTGATCGTCCGCGAGCTGCGGGTGCGGGGCTGGCAGCGCCGCCTGCACCGGCTCAGCCGCCGCCGGAACCTCGGCCTGGAGCTGCGCGAGCAGCTGATCATCGTGTTCGGTCTGGCCGGTCTGGCCGAGGCGGTCGGGGTGTCGGTGATGCTCGCCGGCTTCGCGGCCGGACTGATCCTGGCGGCCCAGGGCGAGCCGCGCCGTCTGGCCCGTCAGCTGTTCGGCGTGGCCGACGGGTTCCTCGGACCGGTGTTCTTCGTCTGGCTGGGGGCGTCGCTGCAGCTCAAGGACCTGGTCGACCATCCCCGTCTGTTCGGCCTGGCCGGAGCCCTGGCGCTGGCGACGGTCGCGGTGCACGCCGCGGCGCGGCTGCTGGGCCAGCCGCTGCCGCTCGCGGTGCTGGCCGGGGCCCAGCTGGGGGTACCGGTCGCGGCGGTCACCATCGGAGAGCGGACCGGTGCGCTGCGGCCGGGCGAAGGCGCCGCGATCTTGACCGCCGCGGTGCTCGGGCTGGCCGTGACCGCCGTGGCCGCGGCGATCGCCGAACGCGGTGCGCGAGGGCCGGACTCCGGTCTGCGTCAGGCCCGAAGCGGCACGAGCGCCGAACCGGCTTGAGTCCGCGCGGCGAGCTGCCGCGACGGGCCGCCATGCCCGTGCCGACCCGGCCCGGTCACGCCAGACTCGTTGTGGAGGAGGTGCCCGATGAACCCCGTTGCCCCGCGAACGATGCAAGCCTGGGCCGTCCGCGTTCCCGGCCCGATCGAGGACGAGCCGCTGGAGCTGGTCGGCAAGCCGGTACCGGTGCCCGGCCCGGGGGAGCTGCTGGTTCGGGTCGTCGCGTGCGGGGTGTGCCGTACCGACCTGCACGTCGGCGAGGGTGATCTGCCGGTGCACACGGCGCACGTGACGCCGGGGCACGAGGTGGTGGCGACCGTGGCCGGCCTCGGGCCGGGCGCCGCGGACACGGGGTTCGGGATCGGCGACCGGGTGGGTGTGGCCTGGTTGCGCAGCACCTGCGGACAGTGCCGGTTCTGCCTGCGCGGCGCCGAGAACCTGTGCCCTTACTCGCGCTATACCGGGTGGGACGCCGACGGCGGTTACGCCGAGTACACAACGGTGCCCGCTGCCTTCGCCTACCGCCTTCCGCCCGGCTATACCGACGCCGAGCTGGCGCCCCTGCTGTGCGCGGGCATCATCGGGTATCGCGCGCTGGAGCGGGCAGCGGTACCGGACGGCGGCCGGCTCGGCATCTACGGTTTCGGGGGAAGCGCGCACCTGGCCGCGCAGGTCGCTCTGGCGCGGGGCGCCACCGTCCATGTCATGACGCGCGGGGAGAAGGCCCGGCGACTGGCATCGGACTTGGGCGCGAGCTCCGTGTCCGACGCGTATGGCGAGCCTGCGGAGAAGCTGGACTCGGCGATCCTGTTCGCGCCGGTGGGCGATCTGGTTCCGGTCGCCCTGCGGGCGCTCGACCGAGGCGGCGTCCTGGCGATCGCCGGGATCCACCTGTCCGATGTCCCGAGCCTGGTCTACGAGCGCGAGCTGTTCTACGAGCGGGAGGTCCGCAGCGTCACCGCGAACACGCGGGCCGACGGAGAGGCCTTCCTGAGCTTCGCCGCCGAGCACCGTCTCGATGTGACGACGCACGAGTATCCGCTGCGCCAGGCACAACAGGCCCTGCAGGACCTCAAGGCGGGGCGGTTCGACGGTGCGGCCGTGCTCGTCGCAGAGCGCGGCGACGCCTGAGACCGGGGGCCTGGCGACCCCTACGCGGCAGGTCTAAAGGCACTGTCCGCGCAGGCCGCACGCCACGACGCTGGCACCGGCACACCGCCGACCAGCGTTCGAGGAGGAGACCGCCGTGAGTCAGCCCGTCATCGTCGGATACGACGACACCGAGCACAGCACCTACGCCGTGACCTGCGCCATCCGGGAGGCTGTCGCCCGCAGGGCGACGCTGCGCCTGGTGCACGCCTATCAGTGGATCCCGCCGGGAACCTTCGGCCTGCCGCCGGGGATCGCCGCCGAGGCGGCCGTCGCCGCAGCCTCCCAGGCCGTGCTGGACAAGGCCGCCGAGCGACTGCGCGCCGAGAACCCCGGACTGACCGTGGAGGCCGTGTCAGCCGGCGGCGACCCGGCCGGCGCGCTCGCCGATCAGGGGCGCGAGGCCTCGCTCGTGGTCGTCGGCGGGCGCGGCCGCGGCGGGTTCGTCGGCCAGCTGCTGGGTTCGGTGGCGCTGCGCGTGCTGGACCGCGCGACCTGTCCGGTGATGATCGCACGCGGCGCCGAGTCCCCGCCGACGGGCCGGATCATGATCGGCGTCGACGTCGACCGTCCCGGCGGCGACGCCGGGATCCTGGAGTTCGCGTTCACCGAGGCGGCGCTCCGGAACGCCGATGTCTACGCCCTGCATGTCTGGGACGACCCGTCCCCGCTCTACATCGCCGACAGCCGGTTCGGGGACGAGATCACCGAGGCCGTCCGGGCCAACCGCAACAAGCTGCTGGCCGCGGCCCTCGAGCCCTGGGAGGAGAAGTACCCGAACGTCCGCGTCTCGCGCCAAGCCTTCCCCGGCACGCCCAGCCGCATGCTCGTCGACTCCACCCGGCTGGTCGACACGCTCGTCATCGGCGCTCTGGCGCGCACCGGGGGGAACCCGGGCATGCGGGTCGGTGCGCTGGCGCACACCGTGCTGCACTATGCGCACTGCCCGGTGATCATCGTCCCCGAGAGCTGAACCCCGCGAACGGCAAGCGGCCCGAGCGCTTGAACGCTCGGGCCGCCCGCTTCCGCCGTCACTCGGCCGTCACGGCGATCTTCCGGGTCGGAGCCTTCGCCGGCTGCGTGATCGGCACGGTCACCGTCAGGATGCCGTCGTTGTAGGAGGCGTGGACCTTGTCCTCCTTGGCGCCTTGCGGCAGCCGGATCGCCCGGCTGAACGCGCCGTAGCGGAACTCGGTGTGCCGCTTGTCGTGCTTGTCCGCGGAGCGCTCGGCCAGGATGGTCAGCGTGCCGTCGGACACGATGATCTCGACGTCGTGCTGCGGGTCGATGCCCGGCAGCTCGGCGCGCAGCAGGTAGCTGTCGCCTTCGAAGACGTCCTCGATGCGGATCGGGTGGAAGTCGAGCTTGGGGCGCAAGTCCATCAGCCCGAAGGGATCGATCCACTCCCGGAGGTCCGGGAACTGCGGGCCCGGGAGCCTGCGGCTGGTTTCGGTCATGAATGCCCACCTCTCGTAGGAGCTGTATGGGTCGTGTCGGGACATCTCCCAATCCACTCCTGTCGGGAGCGCGCGGTCAGAGTCGAAGGTCCCGCTCCGCCGCTCCGTTGGACTCTGTCAGGGCCCTGTGGGGCGGACGACGCTGGAAGGGAGGCCTCGAGTGCCGATCGAGCCGTGAGCAGCGAGGAGCTGGGTGATGGACGGATACGTGTACAGATTCGCTGAAGGCGGCCGCGACATGGCCGAGGTGCTCGGCGGCAAGGGTGCCGGGCTGGCCGAGATGACGCGGATGGGGCTGGACGTCCCACCCGGGTTCACCGTCACCACTGAGGCTTGCCGTGTCTTCCTGGAGACCGGGGCCGAACCGGCTGCTCTGCACGACCAGGTGACCCATGCCTGGAATCAGCTCGAGGACGAGGTCCGCGAGCGCTTCAACGCCGACCGCCCGATGCTGGTGGCGGTCCGTTCCGGAGCCAAGCGCTCTATGCCGGGGATGATGGACACCGTCTTGAACGTCGGGCTGAACGACCAGACCGTCGAACACCTCGCCGTCTGGTCCGGCGACGATCACTTCGCGTGGGAGAGCTACGCCCGGTTCGTCCGCTCCTTCGCCGTGACCGTCCTGGGGATGGACGAGGCGCCGTTCGAGGCGGTCTTCGACGAGTACCGCGACACGGCCGAGGACTGGCGCGAGACCTTGACGACCGAGCACCTCCGGTCCCTGAGCCGGGTCTACCGGAACATCGTGGAGGAGGAGACCGGCCATCCGTTCCCGCAGGATCCGCGACAGCAGCTGGACCTCGCGATCCGCGCGGTCTTCGGTTCCTGGCAGGGCGAGCGCGCACGGGTCTACCGCAAGCGCGAGCACATCTCCGAGGACCTCGGCACGGCGGTCAACGTCTGCCTGATGGTCTTCGGCAACCTCGGCCCGGACTCCGGAACCGGCGTGGCGTTCACGCGTGACCCCGCGACCGGCGCGCCGGGGGTGTACGGCGACTACCTCCGGCACGCGGTCGGCGAGGACATCGTGGCCGGCATCCGCAATGCCGTTCCGCTTCAGGAGCTGGAGCGGCTGGACCCGAAGTCCTTCACCGAGCTCTGCGAGAACCTCCGCGGCCTGGAGAACCACTACCGCGACATGTGCGACATCGAGTTCACCGTCGAGCGCGGGAAGTTGTGGATGCTGCAGACCCGCGTGGGCCAGCGCAGCGCCGCGGCGGCGTTCCGGATCGCCGCCGACCTCGTCGACGAAGGGCTCATCACGGGCGACGAGGCGGTGCTGCGGGTCACCGCCGAACGTCTGTCGCAGCTGCTGTTCCCGCGGTTCGACGAAGGCGCCCTGCCGGAACGGCTCGCCACCGGTGTGGCCGCGTCCCCCGGCGCCGCCGTCGGGCGCGTGGTCTTCGACGCCCACGAGGCCGCACGGCGCAACGCCGGCGGCGAGACGGTGATCCTGGTCCGTCCGCAGACGCGGCCCGAGGACCTGCCGGGGATGCTGGCCGCGGCCGGCATCCTGACCAGCCAGGGCGGCAAGACCTCGCACGCGGCCGTGGTCGCGCGCGGCCTGGGCCGTCCGTGCGTGTGCGGCGCCGAGACGCTCACCGTCGACGTCGTCCGCAAGCGGTTCACCACCGCCGAGGGCACGGTGGTCCAGGACGGCGAGTACATCTCGATCGACGGCACGAGCGGGCACGTCTACGCCGGCGAGGTTCCGCTGATCGCCTCGCCGCTGGTCCGGCGCTTTCAGCGCAAGCCGGATGACGATTCCGTCGCCGTGGACGCCTCGGTGGCCGCCGTGGAGCGGATCCTGGGCTGGGCCGACGACTGCCGCCGGCTGGGCGTCCTGGCCAACGCCGACACCGTCGCCGACGCCGAGCAGGCGCGCCGCTTCGGCGCGGCCGGCATCGGCCTGTGCCGCACCGAGCACATGTTCCTCGGGGAACGCCGGCCGCTGGTCGAGGCCCTGATCCTGGCCGACACCCCCGTCAAGCGGCTGGAGGCGCTGGAGGCGCTGCTTCCGCTGCAGCGCGAGGACTTCACCGGGATCCTGCGGGCGATGGACGGCCTGCCGGTGACCGTCCGGCTGATCGACCCGCCGCTGCACGAGTTCCTCCCGGACCTCACCGAGCTGTCGGTGAAGGTCGCGATCGCCGACGGCCGCGACCCGTCCCGGCCGCACGACGCGCACGTGCTCGAGGCGGTCCGCCGGATGCATGAGCAGAACCCGATGCTCGGCCTGCGCGGCGTGCGCCTCGGCCTGACCGTCCCGGGCCTGTTCGCGATGCAGGTGCGGGCGCTGGCGGAGGCGGCGGCGGCACTGCGGGCCGACGGCTTCGACCCGCGGCCGGAGATCATGGTGCCGCTGGTCGGCGATGTCCGCGAGCTGCGCATCGTCCGGCTGGAGGTCGAGCAGGTGCTGGCCGAGGTGGCCGCGACCACCGGGGTCACGGTGCCCTGCCCGATCGGCACGATGATCGAGCTGCCCCGGGCGGCGCTGACCGCCGGCGAGATCGCCGAGGCCGCGGACTTCTTCTCCTTCGGCACCAACGACCTCACCCAGACGACCTGGGGCTTCTCCCGCGACGACGTCGAGGCCTCGTTCTTCCCGGCGTACCTGGACCGCGCGGTCTTCGAGACCTCGCCGTTCCAGACCATCGACCCCGTGGTCGGACAGCTGGTCCGCACGGCGGTCCAGGCGGGACGCGCGGCGAAGCCCGACTTGGGGCTCGGAGTCTGCGGCGAACACGGCGGCGACGCGGAGTCGATCCGGTACTTCGACACGGCAGGGCTGGACTACGTCTCCTGCTCGCCCTACCGGGTCCCGGCCGCCCGGCTGGAGGCCGGGCGCGCGACGCTGCTCGCCAAGACGTCCTGAAGGTCCGGGCGCCCCTGCCCGGCCGCATCCGAAGACCGATCCGTCCGCCTCGACATCCCAGCTGTCGAGGCGGACGGATCTGACGTGTCCGGGCGTTCGCCTGCTCGCGCCGCTCCTACCTGTGGTCTTGCTCGTACCGGTAGTGGTCCCGCCATATGAGCCGGTAGATCGGAACATATCTCGGGATCGACCGGACGCCGGGGATGAACGGAATGAGGATGAACGCCAGGGTGAGCACCGCCATCAGGCCCCAGATGAGGGCGTCGGCGTTGTCGGAGTGGTTGAACGGGCTGATCTGGTACCAGAACGTGTACAGCCACAGCCAGGCCTGCCCGGGGTAGTTCCCGGTCTCGTTCATCATGCCCCACTGGTCGCCGGACAGGTGCTTGGCGTCGGCCAGGCCGGCCAGGTAGGTGCCGTCGCTCAGGAACAGCAGGGGCTTGGTGTAGTTGTTCTGGTAGAAGCCGCCCTGCGCCAGCAGTTGGCCGTCGAGGGAGCCGGCCTCGGCCTGGGTCAGCAGCTGGTTCAGCATGACCTGGACCGGTCCGGCGCTGCCGGCCGGGATCTGGGCCGGGTCGCCCTTGGCGGCGTCCATCGCGTCGGAGAACGTCTTGCGGTAGGCGGCCTGCTGGTCGGGGGTGGCGTTCTTGTACTGCGTCAGTGCGGCCGCCACATCAGGGTTCTGCGGTGCGGTCGCCAGCGGTGTGAGGACGAAGTCGCCGGCCGTGTCGATCCGCTGGTGGACCCCGACGGCCTTGGCCAGGCCGAGCGGGCCGATCTTCTGGCCCTCGGCCGCGGTGTTGTAGGGCGGCCCGTAGCCGGCGGTGGTGCTGCTGCCGTCCAGTTCGGCGAAGGCGGTGGCCAGGAAGTCCGACGGGTCGGCCTTGGCCCAGGACTGCAGGGTCACCGGTTTTTCGTCCGGCGCGCCGAAGACGGCGGCCAGGGCGAAGGTGGCGAGCAGGACCACGACCAGCGCGATGACGAATTCCTTGACGATGTCGTAGTGCCGCGTCCGGGCGGGTTCGGGCTCGGGCTGCGGGATGCGTGCCCACTTGGGGGTCATGACGCTGCCTCCTCCGGTCCCGGCGCGGTTTCGGATTCCGCTTCGGCGTGCGCCAGCGGGATCGGCGGTACGACGCCGCGGCGGCGGACCAGCAGCACGTGCCAGACCACCAGCAGGCCCAGGACGGCCGGCAGCAGCACGATGTGCCACATCAGCATCTGGCCGAAGTCCAGGACGTTGAAGTAGGCGCCGATGCCGACGGAGTTCAGGCCGTCCTTGGCCTGGGTGGCGATCCACTGGGAGTCGAAGTTCTGCTGGACCAGGTAGCCGGTGAAGGCGGTGCCGATGGAGGCGGCGAACGCGATCGCGCCGGTGATCCAGGTCATGGCACGCCGGCCGCGCCAGGCGGCCATGAAGAACTTGCCCCACAGGTGGATGACCATGAAGGCCATGAACAGCTCCACGCTCCACAGATGCAGGGCGTTGACGTAGCGCCCGATCGACGACAGGTGCCACCAGTCCGGGCCCTTCAGCGCCAGGACGCCGCCGGAGCCGAGGACCACCAGCAGGGCGGTGATGCTCAGTACTCCGAAGACGTAGATCCAGGAGGCGACCCAGGACGGTTGCCGGTCCGGCAGCAGCTTGTCCGGCGGGAAGGTGCGCACGGCGCGGCCGCGCACTGCCCCGGTCCAGCTCGGTTCCGCCGGTTCCGGCGTCGTGCTCGCCTGCCCGCTCATCGCCTGCCCCGTCCCTTGGGGAAGGGCAGCACCACGGCGAGCGCGAAGATCACGATCATGATGCCGATGACCACCAGGTTCGCGACCGAGAGCTGGATGACGCCCCAGTGCAGGTAGTGGCCGGTGTGGTTCAGGTCGACCGCGCTGGTGCGGACGGCCGATGTGTCGTACACGGTCATCTCCGATGTCCTCCGTAGTGCCTCAAGCCCCGTGCGATGACAGGAATCAGTGGCACTGATAGACGATCCGTCCGCGCGGCTCGCGCGAGTAGGGCCGATGGTCCCCATCGTCACGCGCCGGTGGCGTCGAGGGCTTGGCGGAGATGCCCCGTTCGGTGGTGGGTGGGGGAGATGGAGATGGAGCCGTTCAGGTAACCGAGCGTGCCGCCTGGGGTGGTTCTCGGTCGTGGAGGGAGGCGGCCGAGCACCACCGGCCGCCATCGCGTCAGTCTTGACCGGCCCCAGATGCCGGGGTCAGGGCTGCGGCGATCTGCACGGCCCACGCATCGACCTCCGGCCAGTCGCGGAAGTCGCCGTACCGGCCGCCGATCGCCCTGAAGATCAGGCGGCCGGTCCTGGGCAGATGACCTGGTGCGATCACGCCGGAGAACAGGTGGTGCGCGACGGGCTTGAGCACTCCGTCGAACTGCGCCAGCAGCTTCGGCTCCTCTGCCATCGCGAACAGGCTCAGCGGCCAGCGCAGCGCGCCCGGCATGCCCACACTGAACAGCCATACCGGTCTGTCTGCCAGTGCCGCCGCGTGACCATGGACGAGGTCGCGTGCCGCGGGAAGCCATTTCTGGTCGTGGACGGCGCTGCCCAGGACGAACGCGTCATACGCGTCGTAGTCCTCGGGGTCGTCCACCGAGCCGATGGATCGGACGTCGGCCTGGAGGCCGTGCTCGGCGAGCACGCTGCCGAGGCGTTCGGCGATCCCCTGTGTCGATCCGTGCTCGCTGGCGTAGCCCACTAGTGTGCGCATCGCTCACCGCCTTCAGGACACTGTGTCGACCAGCGTAGCGGCGCGCAGGCGGGCTCGCATGAGCCGATCTCGGCCGGAATACGGGCCGTTCGGCACTGTCCGCGCCCGGTTCGCCGCGAAAGGCTGTAAGAGCAGTGATCGGAGCCTGTCCGAAGCGAGGCGATCAGCCATGAGATTGAACGCCAAAGACTTCTGTGCCACCGCCCTGGTAGCCGCGATCATCGCGCTCTACGTCGCGTACCTGCAGGACAGCAGCGGCTGGATCGTCTCCAGCACCCGTGCCACCGCGGCGGTCGTGGCCGTGCTCGGCATCGGGGCCTGCGCTCTGGGCCGGGCGGAGGGCCTGTACAAGCCGGACCGGTCCTTGCCCACGGCGGTGTACGCGACGTGGGCCGCCATGCTCGGCAGCCTTGCCGTCGTCGCGATCGGCGTCGTGCTGGTGAGCGCGGATCCAGCGGCTTTGAGGACGCTGGTCGTCCTCACCGTCGGGCTGTGGGTGACGGCCACGGTGCGCCACCTGCTGACCGCCCCGGCCGCCACGGCGCCCGTTCGGCGCCGACCAGGTGCCCTCGACCAAGCTCCACGGCGCGCGGTGCGGCACTGACAGTGCCGCAGCCCTTGGCCCGGCAAGTCGGGGTCGCGCTGCACGAGGCCGGTCCGCTGGAGGCGCACCTGCACGACGAGCTCGGCCATCATGAATCCGGCGCCGCGCGTCCCGCGCCGCGCGTCCTGATCGGCGGCGCGCCGGCGATGGCGGTCAACGCCGCGGTCGGGCAGATCGCCCACGTCTCCGGGGTCTGAAGCACCGGCCGTGACCGGGCCGAACGCCTCTGCCGGTGGGGGGCGGACCGATCAAGACTCGGCTGGAGAACCTCATCACGGAGGCCCAGGAGGAGCGAGCGATGCCGCAGACCGCGACTGTTCCGGCAGCCGGTGCCGCCGCCGGTGGGCTGAGTGCGCCCGAGGCGGCGGCCCGGCTGGAGCGGAACGGCCCGAACAGCATTCCGCCGCCCCCGCTGCTCCCGCTCTGGCGGCGCCTGGCGCGGCAGCTCGGCGATCCGCTGATCGTGGTGCTGCTCATCGCCGCGGCGCTGACGGTGGCGACCGGCGACTGGGCCGACATGGGCGTGATCCTGCTGGTGATCGTCGTGAACACCGCCGTCGGCGTCAGCCAGGAGATCCGTGCCGACCAGGCGATCGCCGCCCTGTCCGCGCTGGCCGCGCCCGGCGCGCGGGTGATCCGCGACGGCCTCCAGCAGCAGGTCCCGGCCGCCGAGGTCGTGGTCGGCGACACGGTGGTGCTGGCCGAGGGCGACATCGTTCCGGCGGATGCCACGCTGTCGGAGGCCGCCGCGCTGCTGGTCGACGAATCCGCGCTGACCGGGGAGTCCGTGCCCGTGGACAAGACCCCCGCCCACGACGCGGTGCTGTCGGCCGGGACCGTGGTGGTCAAAGGCCGCGGCCGGGCGACGGTGACGGCGACCGGCCCGGCGAGTTCGATCGGCCGGATCGCCGCGATGCTCGGCGGGGTCAGCGCCCTGACGCCGCTGCAGCGCCGGCTCGCCGACGTGGGCAAGCTGCTGGCCGCCGCCACGGTGGCGCTGTGCGCGATCGTCCTGGCGATCGGGCTGGCCCGCGGACAAAGTGCCGAGCTGATGGTGGTCGCCGCGATCAGCCTGGTCGTCGCCGCGGTGCCCGAATCCCTGCCGGCCGTGGTCACCCTGGCCCTGGCCCAAGGCGCGCGCCGGATGGCCGCGCGCAACGCCCTGGTGCGCAGGCTGCCCGCGGTGGAGACGCTCGGCTCGGTGACCGTGCTGGCGACCGACAAGACCGGCACCCTGACCGAGGGCCGCATGGCGGTGCGCCGGCTGTGGACGCCCGCGGTGCGGGCTCGGGTCAGCGGCACCGGATACGGTCCGGCCGGCGAGATCGTCGTCGAGGGAGCCGACACCGCGCTCGCCTCCCGTGCGGAGCTGACCGAACTGGTGACCGCGGCGGTGCTGTGCAATGACGCCCGGCTGATCGCCCCGGACGGGACCGGCACCGATTGGACTGCTCTGGGCGATCCGACGGAAGCGGCTCTGCTGGCTGTCGCCGCCAAGGCGGGACTGGACCGCGAGACCGTGGACAGCGGCTGGCCCCGGGTCGGCGAGCACCCCTTCGACAGCGACCGCAAGCGCATGACGACCATCCACCGCAACGACGAGGGCATCATCCGGGTGGTGTGCAAAGGCGCCCCCGAGACGCTGCTGGCCGGCGGGCTTCTGGACGCGGACGCGGAGCTGTCGGCGCGCGTGGCCCGGATCGCCGAAGACTGGGCCCGCGAGGGACTGCGCGTGCTGGCCGTGGCTCGCGCGGACCGTTCCGATGGATCCCTGCCCGCCGGCTCCGATGCCGCCGAGGTGGAGGACGGTCTGCGGCTGCTCGGCTTGATCGGCATCGCCGACCCGCCTCGGCCGGCGGCGGTGGGAACCATCGCGGCCTGCCGCCGCGCGGGCATCCGGCCCGTGCTGATCACCGGCGACCACCCGGAGACCGCCCGCGCGATCGCCGCCGAGCTGGGCGTCATCACGGCCGGCGACCCGGTCGTGGACTGCCGCTCCGGACTGACCGGCCAGACCGCGCTCACCGCCTCGGTGTTCGCCCGCGCCACCCCCGCCGACAAGCTCGCCATCATCAAGGCCCTGCGCGAGCACGGCGAGACCGTCGCCATGACCGGCGACGGCGTCAATGACGGCCCGGCCCTGCGCGCCGCCGACATCGGCGTGGCGATGGGCGGACGCGGCACCGAGGTCGCCCGCCAGGCCGCCGACCTGGTCCTGGCCGATGACGACCTGGACACCGTGGTCGCCGCCGTCGAGGAGGGGCGCCGGGTCTTCGCCAACATCCGCCGCTTCTTGATCTACGGCCTGTCCGGCGGTGCGGCGGAGATCACCGTGATGCTGCTCGGCCCGGCGTTCGGATTCCCGCTGTTCCTGCTGCCCGCGCAGATCCTGTGGATCAACCTGCTGACCCACGGGCTTCCGGGGGTCGCCCTGGGCGGCGAGCCGTGCGAACCCGGTGTCATGCAGCGCCCGCCGCGTCCGCCGAGCCAAAGCATCCTGGCCGGCGGTCTGTGGCAGCGGGTCGTGCGGATCAGCCTCGTCCTGTCCGCGGTCACCCTCGGGGTCGCCGTCTGGGCGGACCACGCCGGACGGCCCTGGCAGAGCATGGCGTTCTTCGCCCTGGGCGCCGCGCAGCTCGGGGCGGCGATCGGCTCCCGCTCCCGCCCGCGCACCTGGGCGAATCCGCTGCTGCCGATCGCCGTCGCGGCGGCCCTGGCCCTGCAAATGGCGGGACTGTACCTGCCGGCGCTGCAGGACCTGCTCAAGACCGTCCCGCTCAGCGCCGCCGAGCTGCTGATCGTCATGGTCTTGTCCCTCTTGGGCTTCGCCGCGGTGGTCGCCGACCGCCGCCTGCACCCCGACCCGGCAGCGGAGCCGACCGCGCCGGCGGGGCTGCCGCGTTCCGGCGATGCCGAACGCGTCCGGCCATGAACACCCCGACGGCGCACTACGCGATCGCGGTGCTGGTGGTGTTCTTCGTGAACATCCTGCCCGCCTTCGCACCACCCACCTGGGCCGTGCTCGTGCTGGTCAAGCTGAACTGGCACCTGAACCCCGCCGCCCTGGTCGTCCTCGGCGCCCTCGCGGCCGCCGGCGGGCGCTTCTGCCTGGCCTCGGCGACCGGAAGGCTGCGCGGCAGGCTCAGCCCCGAGCGCCGGGAGAGCCTGGAGGCGCTCAAGGACTACCTGACCGGGCACCGCGGACGGTCGGCGCTCGGCCTGGCGCTGTTCACCTTGTCCCCGCTGCCCTCGGCGCAGCTGTTCGAGGCCGCCGGACTCATCGCCGCGCCACTGGTCCCCGTCACAGCCGTGTTCTTCGTGGGACGCCTGGTCAGCTACTCGCTGTACATCGGTGCCGCCACCGTCGCCGAGCGGAGCCTTGGATCCACCCTGGTGTCCACGCTCACCTCACCAGTCGGGATCGCCGTGCAGGTGCTCCTGGTGCTGTCGGTGGTGCTGCTCGCCCGCATCGACTGGGCCAAGATCATCAAGCGTCGCGGAGCGGCTGCGCCGCACAGTCGATAGCTGATGAAAGTGGCTTCCTTGAGCCGTTCTTAGCGACGCCTTAGCATTCGCCTCGGTGTAGTGGCGGCCATGAGTAGTCCTGGCCACCGAGAAACACTACGCGATACGCAGCTCAAGCGGCTATCCACCCTGACCTGGCGTTCCGCGCAGGTCGCGATGGCCGCGACGTTCGTCTTCACGACGGTGATATCGCGGTCCGCACACTCGGACGACACCTCTGCCACCACGACCGGATCATCCGGCACAGCCCAGCAGAACCCGCCGGCCTCGCCCGGCGCACCGGCGCCCTCGAACGGGGCCGCTGCCCCTTCCGGCCCGGCGCCGAGCGCCGCCCTTGTCACGAAGCCCACTACCTCCGGCACCGCAAGCTCTCCCAAGTCCACCTCCGGCAGCACCGCCGCGCCGGCTCCGCATCCCACCAGCAGTGCCGCACCGGTCGCCGGCACCACGCACGCCCCGCAGCCACAGCCCAGCACCACACCCGCGGTGAAGCCGCCGGTGACCCAGCCCACGACGACCAGCGCGCCCCCGGTTGCCACGACCTCCTCCTCCAAGCACGGATGAGTGCCTCGACCCTGTGGATCGCCGACGACCCGATCGCCAAGGCGGTGTTCCCCGTCTGGGGCGGCACCGCTGAACTTCTGCTCACCGAGCCGAGCGCCATCGAGGAGGCCGAGCGGTCGCTGGCTGCCGACCTCGCGGCGGTCGGAGCGGCGTGCTCACGGTTTCGGTCCGACTCGGAGTTGTCGGCGGTCAACGCCGCCGCCGGGAAGCCGGTCGCGGTGAGTCCGCTGTTCCTGGACTTTCTGACCGTCGCGCTCGGGGCGGCCGCCGCGACGGCCGGCGCGGTCGATCCGACATGCGGGTCGGCGTTGGTGGCCCTCGGTTACGACCGCGACTACGGGCTGCTGCGCGAGCGCGATGCTCGCCGCGACTCGGGATCCGGACGCCACCGCGCGCCCGACCCGTCGGCTCCCGCGGCGGTGGTGGGGGCCCTCGCCCCCGATCCGGGCGCCTCCGCTCTCCGCCCGGTCGCGGGCTGGCGCGTCGTCGAAGTCGACGAGGCGCACAGTACGGTCCGCGTCCCGGACGGGGTCCTGCTCGACTTCGGTGCGACGGCCAAGGCGCGGGCCGCCGACCGGGCCGCACACCGCCTCGCCGCGGAGTTCGGCTGCGGGGTGCTGGTGAACCTGTCCGGTGACATCTCCATCGCCGGGCGCGCGCCGAGCGAGGGCTGGCCGGTGCGCGCGGCCGACGGTGCACTGACGGGGCCGGACGACCCGGGCCAGACCGTGGCCGTGTACGACGGCGGCGTCGCCACCTCCGGGACGACGACTCGGACGTGGCGGCAGGGCGATCGCACGGTGCACCACATCGTCGTTCCCGAGACGGGCGATACGGCGCCGGTGCACTGGCAGACCGCATCGGCCATCGCGGCATCCTGTGTCGATGCCAACACCCTGACGACCGCGGCGATCGTGCGCGGCGCACGGGCCTTGCCGTTCTTGTTCGGGACCGGCTGCCCGATGCGCCTGGTCGGGGCCGATGGCGGCATCACCCTTCTGAGCGGCTGGCCGACGGATGAGGAGACCCTCCGGTGAACCTGTCTTTGAACGGCCCCGGCCTGTGGTACGTCACCCGCGCCACCGGCATCGTCACGCTGCTGATGCTGACCTTCTCGGTCTTCCTCGGCGTGGTCACCCGGTCGCGGCGCTCCACGCGGCGGCTGCCGCGGTTCGTGATGCGGCGGCGATCGTCGACCCTGGCGATTCCGACGACGCGATCATGGCCCTCTACGAGATCTACGAGGACGACGACCGACCGGTGACGGCGGT
>Ga0207647_10001448_pt1 | contig 18208 bp, 25 predicted proteins | sample KBSCornC2_FD_184295 | JGI IMG/M metagenome (GOLD analysis project Ga0207647, IMG submission 184295) | Corn rhizosphere microbial communities from Kellogg Biological Station, Michigan, USA - C2 (SPAdes) (version 2) | ecosystem: Host-associated > Plants > Roots > Rhizosphere ... | reverse complement strand
GGGGCGCTGCTGCACAGGGTGTCGCTGCAATGGCTTTCCACATCTTTCGCCGCCAGGCCGTCTACTATTGGCGGCGCCGTACCCCTCGCGCGCTTGCCAAGGTGCTCGGCCGCCAGCATCTTTCCATGAGCCTGCAAACGACGAACCGCGCGGCGGCTCGCCGCCTGGTTACCCAGGTCAACCTGTTCTTGTGATGATGTTGCCATCCTTGCTGATGGTACGGACCAGCTGTCACGGTCTCAAATCGAGACAATGCTCCATGCTGTCGTCGAGAAGCAGGCCGCCAAGCTGGACGCCGCGGGAACCGCAGTGCATCTGTCGTCGAGCATGCGGTCAGCGCGCGTTACGCTCGGCGCGGTAAGAGCAAGGAGGCCAGTGCCGCCACATCGAGATCGGCCAATGACGCAGGTCGATTCGATCTTGAACGGATGCATAGTGAGACAGCCAACGCGGACAGTAGAGAAACGGCAGCTGACGGGGCATCCCGACCCAAGGCGTCCCTGGCCGCAGCATCGAAGGCCGCATTGAACTGCCCCAGCCGTGCTCGCACTTCAGGATTCGCTGCCGCCTCGGCAAGAGCCGCTCCAAACGCGATACCGACCACTTGCCCGGGACGACCGCCTCTGTAGCCCGCCGTCGCCGCTTGAAGGAATGCTGCTACCGGCAAGATTAACGGAGCACCTTCGTCCAGGCAGGAGAACCGCGCACAGAGCTCCCCGTATTCGGTATCAAGGGCACGAAGAAACATGGCACGTTTGTCGCCGAAGGCGCTGTAAAGGCTCGGTCGCGCCAGTCCCGTCGCGCTTGCAAGATCGTCGAGCGACGTTCCGGAATAGCCTCGTTGCGCGAAGCAACGGCGAATTCTTACGAAAGTTGCGGTTGAATCGAAGCTGCGGGGCCGCCCTCGAGGCCGCGATGACTCCCGGCTCAAGGACGGCGATCTGGATTCATGATCGGCTCTCGCCGTAACCATCATGCCAGCGTGGCGGTCGCGGCAGCCTCGATCAGCAGCTCGGCCGACCGCGCCGGCTCCGTCACCATCATCTGATGACCCGTCGCAATCTCGCGATAGGTCCATTCGCCACCGCGTTTGGCGACCTCGCCGTGCGCCGGGTAACCCATCACGGTGGTCAGCGGTTTGGTTGCTAGTACATAGGTCTTGCCTATTCCACCGTGCCCGCCGTTAGTGAATCGCACCGGCTCGAGCCAGGTACCGAGCGGATGCGGTGTCGAGCGACGACGGAACCAGTCTGCGTCATCCGGTACCGTCACCCCGACGACCTCTGGCCCCATCACCGGCACCCAAATGCCATCGGGTGAAAGCTGCCGGAAGGCGGCGCGCCTACGCTCGGCGCTTTCGCTGTCGATGCCGGGAATGTGAGAGGCAAAGTCGGCACCATCGCCCGGGACGGCGGCATCAAGATAGACAAGCCGCTTGATGCGTTGCTTGGCCCGATCGGCGACGGCCGTGACCACCATGCCGCCCCAGGAATGGCCGACCAGCGTCACGTTGTTGAGCTCCTCGGACTCAAGCAGGCCCAGCACATCGAGGATATGGGTTTCGAGCTTCGGCACCGGCTCGCGCAGATGCGCGCGCTCGCCGAGACCTGTCAGCGTCGGCGTGAATACGCGATGTCCCTTCTGCTCGAGCAGCGGGCGAACGCGATTCCAGCACCAGCCGCCGTGCCATGCACCATGCACGAGGACAAACGGAGTTTTGGAGGTCATGGATGATCCTTCTCGTGGATTAATAGCTACGATGATGGGCTCGGGGCAATCGGGGGAGCGGCATAGGCCTCCTCCTCACGGGCAAGCGCACGCGCCATGGCGGGAAGCTCGACGACGCGCGCGCGGTGCGCGGCAAGGCGATTCGGAAGGGGCGCTTTGATGAGACCTGCCCAACGAGTAAAGACGAACAGATAGAAGTCGATTGCGGAGCGCTGCCGAAGGACCCAATCACCGGTTAGTTCCGCATCGAGCTCGTCGAGCAACTTTTGCACGTGGCTGCGGGTCTCGGTCCGCAAGGCCTGCTGGGCTTCAGCGGCGAAACCGACAAAGCGTTGCGGACGGAACAGCAACCGGAAGGCCGGGTGCACGGTGCCGCCCAAATATCCGATCCATTCTGACGCACGTATCTGCTCGTCCGAATCAATGGGAAGAAGCCCCGCTTGCGGGCGGAGGTCGTTCAGATATCGAAATATGGCGCCGTTCTCGCGAAAAATTCGCTCGCCAACGGTCAACACCGGCACTTGTCTTCGTGGATTCAATCGGCGGAACGCATCGTCGCCGGCTCCGTCCGGGGACATCCCGACAGGCGTCGCATCGAAGCGAAGTTCGGCCTCTTCCAATGCAGCCATCGAAGCGATGGCGCAGGAGTCCTTGCTGAAATAGAGAGTGACTTTGGTGTTCTGCATGGCGATCTATGCCTACTGAGAACACCGCTATCTGACCAGCTCATCGTTCCCATGGATACGATGAACAAAGGTCATCATTTTGCGGCGGCAAGCTTGCGGGCCGAAAGATCGCCGCCTAGTCGCCGCGCCAACGCCTCCAACGGCAACGCACGTGGATTGCCGCGGCGCCAAACTGCCCAGAACTCGCGCTGCTGCTTGGGTATCAGGGGCACGACGGCGACGTCCGCGTGAGGCGGTACGGCTTGCGGCCATTGCGTGAGGATTCCGATGCCATGCCCTGCCCGGGCAAGTTCGAACATCGCCTCCGTTAACTGCACGCGCCAGAGCCGAGGCGGTTGTTCTCCCGTCAATGCGGCCGTCAACCGCTCCACATCGGAATCGCCAAGCTCGTGGATCAAAATCGTTTCGTTCTTGAGATCGCCCCATCGGATTCCCGGACGGGCCGCAGTGCGCACCGCATTCAGAGCGTGCGAAGCCCCGATCACGCCGACAACATCGAGCGTAAACAACGATCGACGCTCGAGTCTCTCGTCGAATTGGACGCGTGACGTCACGGCCAGATCGACCTCGTCATCAAGCACAGCCTGCAACTCGCGCTGTGTGCTACCCAGCGCAATCTGCACATCGATATCGGGCTGGTCGGCACCAAAGCGCGCGAGCGCACCGGAAAGCCATTGATAGTAAGTGAAACATCCGGCGGCTACCCGCAACGGAGACCGCTCCTCGCTCGGTTGCTTTACCGCGCGCTCGGTCTCGGCCAGGCGGCCCAACACGTCGGCAGCCGTTTCAAGCAACACCGCCCCGGCATGGGTCGGGACCATGCGCTTACCAACACGATCGAACAGTTTCGCGCCCAGGTCACGTTCAAGGTTAAGAAGCTGATGGCTCAGCGCGCTCTGCGAAAGATTGAGCGATGGAGCGGCGCGGGTCACGCTGCCCTCCCGTGCAATCGCCTGAATGAGCTTGAGGTGGCGAACCTCAAGCACCAGTCGAGATCCGGGATTTCCAGAACGTCCATTCGTGCCGCGGGTCTGGCTCATGCCCCTCTCATAGCCGAAGCCAGCAAGATCGACAATTTCGGCGGCCATCCCAATTACTCCGCGGCCATGTGCCCCGCGCCGGGATGTGCCCCAGCCGCCCCGACCGCCTCATCCCCTATCCGAACCAATCCCGGCGAAATCACTTCGGCATAGATGCTGAAGCAACTACGGAGTTCCCGAATTATCGTCCGGATAATGGTCGGATCGCGATCGAGGTCCGGCAGAGCATGGGAGGTCATGACGCATCGCGGTGCTCGCGAAGTGATCCTGATACTGGCCGCGCCGATACGGAGCTCGTCTCCGATCCAGCCGTCTTCGACCAAGCCCTCGACCTGGTCGTTCGAGAGCAGAAAATTGGGGCGGAAGCGTCGGACGTCGAGATGAGCTTGCGGGGCGCGCTGCCGAAGCCAGCGCATGGAGCTTTCCGTCAGCACATTGATCGGAAATGCATCGAAGTAGGTGCCACGCGGCGCCACATATTGGGAAAGCTCTTTCAGGAGCTGGGGCCCGAAACCATCGAGATCAGGAAGAGGTTCGTCCGGCTCCAGCATGAAAAGGCGTCGCCACTCCGCGACAACATCTTTCGAAGCCTCGTCCTTGATCCGGTAATGGTCAGTCTCCTCGGCACCGAGCAGAGGCCATAGCGTCACTTCCCGGCCTATCGCTTGCGAAATCGCCGCGTGCACCTTTGGATCGTCCGACCGTACGCATTCCCCACTTGGCAGTGCAATCTCGACATGAGGAACCGCGCCGGCGCTGGTACCTTCGAGGTAGCGAGCAGCGCAAAGCAGAAGTTTGGGCAGGTGCTTGGCTCCCCTGATCGTTTGAGTCTTTTCATCGCGAACAGCCCAACCGCGATCGTAGGGGATGCCCTGTGCAGTGATGGCGGACGCCTCCAGCCGCTCGCCCTGCATCGATTTGACGGGATAGCGCCAGATCTCCTTGACCACGAACGTCATGCTGACCGCCCCTTCTCGAAGACAGGGCTGTGCTGCACGGCGAGCGCCGCCCAGTCGATCGATCTTGCCCATTGCTCGACCGTACGCAGTTTGGAATGCAGCAGCCGGACCCTGGCCAAATCTGCGTTCCAACCTCCGGTAGCCGATGCGCGATTCCAGGTCAGCTGGGGCACGAGCGACGGGCCGATCTTGGTCTTTGCCGTGAGTCCGGCATCGGTCGTCCTGGCTACGAAAGCCGAAAAAGCCTCTATTGGAACTTCCTGGAAGGTCAGGTTCATGCCTGAAGCTGTCGCGATGGCTGCAGCAAGCTCATCTAGACGTCGCCGGTCGCTGGCGATCTCGAGCTCCAGTCCGGCGAACGCTGCAGGCCTTTGGAACGCAGCCGCCACGAGAGCTGCTTCGTCGTCGACAGCCAGGAGCTGGAAGGGGCGATCGCCGGGAAACGGAAAACTAACGGCGCCCGTCCTGAACATCCTCTGCAGTGGTCCCTCCATGGTGAAATTTTCCAGGAAGGTCACAGGTCGATAGATCGTCCACTGGAGTCCCGATCGCTTGAGCTCAGCTTCGATCACTGCCTTGGTGTCGAAATGCGTGATGCCGAGATCCTGCGTGCGACCGACGCCCCCGACCGACGCATAGACAAAGTGCTCAATGGTCTCAGCGCGCGCGGCCTCGATCAGATTGAGGCCCTGCCGTATCTCCCGCTCGTAGCCATGCTCCCAAAAATCCTGGACGCTGAACACACCGTAAGCTCCGCGGCAAGCTTCCCGCAGCGATGCCAGGTCTTGAAGGTCGGCTTGGATCGCCGCAGCACCCTGGGCTGACAAGGACCGTGCGCGCTCGGAATTCGGATGACGTGTCAGAATTCGGACCGACCGGCCTTCGGCCAGCAGCCTGCGGGCGACCGCGCCGCCTTGCAGTCCCGTAGCACCGCTCACAACAATAGGACGATCCATGTTCAAGCCTCTTCGAACTGGAACGCAATGTCGCCGTCAGTGGGTCTATTCGGCCAGCTCATCTTGCGCACAGAAACGATGAACAAGATTACTGGTTCTGACACCTTCCGCGCTTCATGCTCCCAGCAAGGAGTCGGAATGGGCTATCGAGCACGGGGTGCCGGAAGCCGCTTACATCACCGGCGCGAACCTCACGGTGGACGGCGGCACCAACGCCTGATAAGTGAAGGCCACAGTCTCGCCTAGTCGAGTCCGATTTGCATTAAGGCAACGCGCGTCTTTGCCAAGCCGTTCGTCACTGCCGGATCCCAATGGTCGAGGGTCCCCTGAAAGTGCTGAAGACGATCGGCACGCCGCCCGTCTTGCCGAAGCGGCGATAGGCAAAGCGGACGCCCGCGGCTACCAGACTTCGGCGCTTCTGCTGGAGCGCGGCGTCGAGGTGGGCGAGGTGCAGAACTTCCCATGGGGCGCCTTCGTCTTCTTGAGCGACCCCGACGGCAACACTTGGTTGGTGCAGCAGATCCCGCCTCGCGGGTAAGTTCTGGGACGGGTTTCCGGCCTAGTGCTGGGGAGGCGGCATGGACAGAGGGATCGCCGAAGAGATCGCGAGAGCCGGCGGGACGAGCGTGTCCAAGCTCGGGCTGCGTTTCGACCGAGTCGTCGTGCGAATTCTGGACGACCTTTCGCGTTTCACCGAACGGGCGGCGCCGGCCAACCGCTGCGTCCTCGTCACCATCTCGGCCCCCATCCGGCTCCCCGCGAGAACTGAGCGCGTCCTTGAACAAGAGATCGACGCTCTGCTTGCCGGGCGCCTGGCGAGCACGGACCAAGCCGCGGACGTCCACGGCAACAAGGTACGGCTGCGACTCGTCGACAGTCCGTCGAAGCGGCCGCAGAGGCTCATCGGCTTTGTCCACAATCCCGACATTGACGCCACGAGGTTGCTGGATCTCGCCGAGCAGTGGCTGAGCCCAGATCTCTAAGCCCTCAGCCGGCGGGCCCGAGCTTGCCGAAGAAGTCCGCGGGTCTGCGCGTACGACGCAATTGTCGCAATGCCCGGGTCTGGAATCGTCCAAGGCTGCGATCTGATCTCTCGAAGTCTTCGAAATTGGGGCGCGGGCTCCAGCTAGTCGCGGCTGCCCTCGCGATCGATGGGAGGTGAGCCGAGGCCAAAATATCCGAACAATAGAACTGCAAGGACACGAACGGCGACGTTGCCCCAGATCTTCGCACTCAGCCCACCCAAGAACGCGTGAATCTCAAGCACCGCCGATGCGCCGTGCATCACGATTAGGGAAATTACGATGACGCGGAGTGCCTTGGCCTCCGTAACGTATCGCGCGCCCCACGATAGTACGGAGGTGGCGAATTCCGCGGCGGCTAGCAGATAGCACAGAAGGTATGAGGCTGGTTCGACAGATATGCCTACCGTGCTCGGAATGGCACTGGGCGCGGCGACGAGCACGGCTCCTGCCGCGAACGTCACGATCGCGTGTACGGCGAATAGTACGCGTAAGGTCATGCGATAGAGTCTTCCTGATTAAGCGGCGGCGCGGCGTCCGACTAATGGGTCGGCATCGTGTGTCTTCGTCTCCCGCCGTTGTGCAGGAGAATGTATCAGTCGTAGAACTCAGACGCGTTGAGAGCTGCCTTGGAAGGCTCGCATAGAGCAAAGACATCCCTTTCGATGACTTGCGCGCCGGGTCGGCAACTTCCGTTCAGTTCTACCTACGTTGGCAACGCGATCGAAGTCGTGTTCATCCTGCCTTCCCAAACTTGGCCGCAAATCCTCAAGATCATGAGTTCGATCTTGGCATTGGAGCGGCCCGATCGTTGAAGCTCTGCGAACAGCGAGAGGCTCGTGAGGGCGAAGAGTTCGTCGATGGTCTCGCTACGGGCCGCTTCGTTTAGGCCCGCCGTTCCATGCTGGATTGCAGTAGAAAGTTTCGAAGTGCGCGCCGGCGCTCGTTGCGGCCGCGTATTCCCGTCCCAAATTCCCCGTCGAGTTCCGCCGGCGGCAAAAGCCTGGACATCCAATAACCGGTGGCGAGATCGACAAGCCAGCTCAACGGATGCGGCCGATGGCCCTGGTCGAGAACACCGCCGATGTGATCGTTGTCGATGTGGGTCGCAACCAACAGGTCGACATGAAGTGCCCGCCTTTGGCGGTTCGAAGCTTACGCTCGGCCGACGCCCGCAGGACACGGGCATTCTCGGGACCACCATCGATCGATGTCGCGAGGCCCGTGCACGCGACAACTGATTTGCGAAGCCCGTTATACCGCCGTCGTCATCAACCCGCGTGGTCGCTCTTCTTCACATTAACCGATGAACTTTGGCTGCTGCTAGGTCAAGCAATTCGTTCAACTTCGCCAATTCGGGCGCTCCGAGCGCCCTTTCGACATCTTTGCGCGCCTTACGCCAAAGAGGAAATGCCTTTTGGAGGACCATCTGTCCTTTCTTTGTGATGCTCACGACGCGGACGCGGCTGTCCGCGGCAGCAGGTGCGTCCGTAATCAATCTTTTCGTTTCCAGCGGCTTGAGATTTCGATTTAGCGTCGTCGGATCGACGCCCGCTTGCTCCGCGAGACTACCGATTGACAGGCCGCCCCCCTCCGAGCTTGCGGCTCGAAAAAGATAGGCAAGTAACCCGAATTGATTTGCAGTAAGGCCGGCCTCGGCAAGGACGTGATCATAGAGTTGCGTGATGTGCCGGGACGCGCGCCTTATCCGAAGGCAGGGACAGCCCATGACCTCGCGAAGGTCCTTCAGAGCGTCCATTCTGTTCCTATTCTAACCATGATTGGCCCGCTGCTCGCAATTTAAAGCTGTATATGCATGCAACGCCATTTGATGTCAAGGAGACGGCTGCCAGTTAGCTGCAGCAAGGACTAACGCAATATTTGTTCTTGGGATCAAGCCTCGGCTCCTCGATCGCGTTGGCGACCTGGTGAAGGGCTTGATGAGCAAGTTCTAATGCCGCCGACATCCTCCAACTCTGACGTCGGATGGTCCTTGCGCAATTTCGGGTCCAGAGAAGCCTTGCAATCCACAAGCCCTCGCGGACGGTAAGGCACGGGACCCAGGCGACGCCCGGAGCGGGGCCAGCCTTCCTTGCGCCGCCTGATCGACTAGGCTCAGTGTTCGGTCACCAGCCCGGTACTCCGCTATCTAGATCGCCTCGGCGACCTTGCGCGGACCACGCAGCAAGAGCCGGAACATTGCCAGATGAGTAACCAGAAGGGGGGGAACGATCAGGGTGGGAATGTAAAAGGTCGCCCCTAATGAGCCGGGAGGCAAATTGATGCCGACCACGCCCTGATAATATGCGAACAACAAATCAATTGTGCCTTCCAAGTTTAGCAGCCAAACCACCCCCAATGCCCATCGCGCCCTCGCGGTCAGCGCGAAAGAAGCAATCACCGCCAGCACGGCCGCAGCCAGGTCTCCGTAGGCTGCCGGGTTCGCGAACGCCGGCGCCATGGTAGGTCCGACGACCCCGGGTGCGAGAAAGCTCAACCCGACGAAGCGAAACATATGGGGAGCGACGAGTATGCTGAGAGCCGTATCGCGCGGCAAATCCAGCAGGCGCGGCCAAATGTAGAGCTGGAAAACCCTGCCGAACGCCACGAAGCAAAGGACAACAGAAAGGCCGATGGTCAGCTTGCTATCCACGACAGCACCTCAAGCGTTATCTGCATATGCAGGTTTTATATCTAGAAGAGGATCCGGTGGTCAAGTGCTACTGTTGCGGCCAGGTGCGGCGGCGGGCAATCGAAAGGCCGGTTTAGAAGAAAGCTCGTTGCCGGCGTGCGTGCCCGGGGGACCGGATAGAGAGGGGCCGCGGTGCAGCTCCCATTTTGGCGTTCCGTAATTGAGGTGACGGTATTCGCGTGATGGTGATCGCGCCGGCTTTCGCTTGCGCGACGATGTCGTTCTGGATTGAAAGTCGGGGCCGAGCCGTTGCCGCAGCGCGCCAATTATTTCTTGGTGAGCTTACAGGGCGTTGCTCCGCCATACCGGGCACCCCCGGTCCGGCAGCCCGAATTTCCGTCGAATTTTGCTCCGACACGACCGGATCGATCGCGCGCCGCGGCGTTCATCGGCTCGGCATTCCGCCTTGTGGGCTCGCCTCTGCAACCCGACGCGGATCGCTCAAAATGCGGTACATGGCGAGATGGGTAACCAGGAGGGGCGGAACGATCAAGGTCGGAATGTAAAAGGTCGCACCCAGCGCGCCAGGAGGCAAACTAACGCCGACCACGCCCTGATAGTAAGCAAGCAAACAATCGAATGTACCCTCTATATTGAGCAGCCAAACGAACCCAAGCGCCCATGAGGCCCTCGCTGTCAGTGCGAAAGAAGCAATCACCGCCATCACGGCGGCGGCCAGATCCCCATAAGCTGCCGGGTTTGCGAACGCCGGCACCATGTCGGGCGATACGACCCCGGGTGCGAGAAAGCTCAGCCCAACGAAACGAAACATGTGGGGGGCGACGAGTATTCTGAGTGCATCGTCTGGGGACAAATCCTGTAGCCGTGGCCAGATGTAGAGCTGGAACACCCTGCCGAAGGCCACGAAACAAAAGAGAACAGATATCCCGACGATCAATTTGTCATCCACGATCAAGTGCTCATATCTGCATACACAGATTTATGCCCGAGCAGGTCAAGCTCAATGCTTGCGATTGGGTAGCGCCGCTCCTTCGCTCCTCCAATCTTCTCATGAAATCCATCGATGGCTCATCCAAATACGGGCCAACCCTTCAATTTCCGTCGTCGGAGCCTTGGCGGCATGCGTGAAGTTGCCTGCGGCCGCCGAAGCCTCGAGAGACATGAGATCACGGATCCAAGCCCAACCGATCTCGCGCAGAACCATCAGGCTTCCCGGATGGTCGGCAGCTGGAATGCCGCGAAAAGCCTCTGGGCAAGCGGCTGCATGAACGCCGTGAACGTCGCGATCCCGTCTCTGTCCAGCGACAGAAGCTGTAGCGAATGTGCGTTCCAGCGCCCTTCGGCGCCGAGGGTGTAGAGGGCGAAGGCCGGTTGGAGGTTAGCGCCGACCGGAACAAGCCGAAAGCCGCGATAGGCGGGCCAGACAGCCCCGAAGAAATCCCCGATCGAACCGCGGCCCCGATACCATTCTCGCCACGGAGGCATCGCATAGACGGCGTCTTCCTTCAGAAGCGCGACGAACCGTTCTAGGTCCGCGCTTTCCCAGGCCTGCACGTACCGCTCGAGCAGGCTCCGCTGGTGTTCGTCTGTCATCGGGGCCTGTCGAACATCGCGATCGATCGCGGCCAGCTTGGCCCGCGCCCGCTGCAGGGCGCTGTTCACCGACGCAACGGAAGCATCGAGCACGGAGGCGACCTCGATCGAGGACCAGCCCATGACGTCGGCCAGCAACAGCACGGCCCGCTGACGCGGCGGCAGTTGCTGGATCGCTGCGACGAACGCGAGCCGGACGGACTCACGTAGCTCGTAGCGGGCATCTGGCCCCGCAGCGGGATCGGGGAGGCTCGCCAGCTCGGCGTCGGGATAGGGCTCGATCCACAGGGTCCCGGTGTCCGGGCGCCCCTGCGGCCTCTGGGTCGCCGGGCCCTCCACCTGATCGGGCATCATCCGGCCGCGCCTCGAACGGCTCGCGATCATGTTCAGGGACACGTTGGTCGCGATCCGGTAGAGCCAGTTCTTGATCGAGGAGCGCGCCTCGAACTCGTCGAAACCCCGCCAGGCCCTCAGCATGGTTTCCTGGACCGCGTCCTCGGCCTCGTGCAGAGACCCAAGCATGCGATAGCAGTGCAGCTTGAGCGCGCGGTGATGCATCTCGGCCGCCCTGGCGAAGTCGGCGCGACTGGGCGGAGTGTCGCTCACAGAGCTCACGAGCTCCTTATCTTTCATGACGACCCCCTCGACTTTCCGGCTGCGCAGCTCGTCCATCTTGCCATCTTCAGCTTGCCGCCGCGAAGCCATCGGCTGAAATGGTGAAGATCGATCCCGGCTCTGCCGGTGGCTTCATCGCAATGTCGAGGACCGCCTTGGCAACATCCGTGGGCGACTGCCGCGGGCCCATGTTCTCGAGGAACTTTTCCGCCGGAACGCCGAGGTATTTGGCGTAGCCATTCACCGCGGCCTGCCCGAGGTCGGTCTCCGGCATGACGCGCGAGGGCACCAGCGCCGCGAAGCGGATGCCAAGCTCGCGGCGATCGGATTCGGCCTGACAGTACTTGGCGATGAACATCTGCATCCGCTTGGCGCCGGCGTAACCGCCGGAAATTGGCGACCCGCCAAGACCAGCGCCGCTGGAGATAATCACGACGACCGAGCCCGGCGCCAGCGGCAACCGCAACGCCTCGCGGCAGAACAGGAATGCCATTTTGGCGTCGACTTCCCAGTTGATGCCGAATTCGGCCCAGCTCAGCTCGGACATCGGACGGGTCGGCGGGGTGGCGCCGCCGCATATCACCAAGAGGTCGGGCCTCGCCCTTCGGAAGACCTTCAGCGGCGCGGCTTCCGAGGCCGCGTCCAGCGCCAGCGTGTCGACGCCCCGCATCTCTTTTTCAAGATCGGCCAAGCCGTGCGCTTGCCTGGCGACCGCCAAGACCTGCGCACCCTCGGCCGACGCATGCAGCACAATCTCGCGGCCGACGCCGCGGCTGGCGCCCAGCACGACCACGCGCTTGCCCCGCAACACCCCGTTCTCCGACGACATGATCCAGAACTCCTCTGATCGACAGCTGTTGATGTTGTGGAGACCGCGGGCCGCCGGAAACTCATCGGCCGGGCGAAGACGCAGATCGAGGTCCCGCCAGCCATCCGCACGCACACCTTAGTTCGCACCTTTGGCGTAGCCGAGCGCCTTGACGATCAAGGTGTCGCGTACCCGCACGAAGCTCACGCCGCGGATTGGAATCGTTCTGTCCGGCGCCCCAGATGTTGGTCAAAGCGCGCTCCACGATTTGAGACAATGCTCCGCCATGGAGGCAGGCTGCCTTGCCGACGTACCGATCGCCGTTCGGTGCGGCGACGGTGTGTTCTCGATCACGCAATCGTCCGCTACCAGATCATCAAGCTCCTCAGGCGCGTACTCCAGAAACGCCGCGTTGAAGCGTTCCATGAGGTGCGCGGTCAGAGCCGAGTGGGGGTCGCTCGCTGGCGTCATCGTGGTTCCTCATGTACGGGCCGCCTTGCTGAACAGGTCGGCAGGCCGCACGTCAGTGCAGATAGACGTCAATGTGGATCTTGTTGGTGGCCAGGTTCGCGTACCCCGAACCCCAGGCCGGTTTCGCGTTGACCCACGAATAGGCGGCCACGGCCGTCAGGAGATCGATTTTCACGGCCAGCTCGACGATCGGCTCGCCGTCTCGCGGGGACCCGACGCCCTCGGCGGAGAACGCGATCCGGCTCCCGTCATCGGTTTCGATGGTGCCCCTGAGTTCGAGTTCGCGGCGGCCGTCCGGACGTACACGCAGGTAATCGACGCCGCGCAGGGTGCCCGTTACGCGCCCTTTGACGGGTCCCGCGAGCGAGAGGTCGAATTGAGCGCCCTGCAGCGGCACACTCTCTCGCCCTGTAAGTATCGCCTCCATATCGGCGCCGTAATCAGTCACGCCGGTGATATCGAGGTCGTATTCGAAGATCTTTTCGTAGCTCATGGCGTCTTCCTCTCGAGTCTAGGCACGGCAACTGGTGCCGTTGACCGGATGCGGCCAAGCAAGCCACGTTGCTGATGGTTTGGTCGCAACGTTAGTTGGGGCGGTACTTGAGGACCACGACGCCATTTCGGAACGCGTGCGTGCGGATGAGCTCCAGATTGAGCTGGTCCGCGTCGACGTCGGCGAAGGCCCGTTTGCCCTGACCGGCGCGGGTCGGCATGATCCAGACGTCGTATTCGTCGACGAGCCCGTTATCCAACAGCGTCCTGTCCAACTGCGAGATGCCGTATTTCAGGATGTGACCGCCGACCTGACTCTTCAGCGTGGCGAGCTCTTTGGCCAAGTCGCCCTTGATGAGCGACGCGTTCCACCTGACCTCGTTGAGCGTCGTCGACGCCACGAGCTTCTTCAGCTCGTTGATCCGGTCGATGTAGGCATTCCCTGTTACGGTAGTCCAGGCCGGGACAAACGCCTCGTAGGCCTTGCGGCCAAGCAGGAAGTACTCGACGTCGTCGAGCTTCCGAAGAGCATACTCTCTGCACTCATCGTCGAAGAACCGCCCTCCCCAGGCCATCGGAGCCTCGATGACGCCGTCGAGAGAGACGAAACTAGATACCATCAGCTTACCCATGACGGAAGATTCCTTTCCGGGACTGTTCTGATCGACCATCGCTCATGTTGTGGAGACCACGGACGGCGAGGAATTCATCGGTCAATCGCGATTTCTCGTCGTGCGGAGCAACTGACGTTCGAAAGGCGTTTGCCCCGAACCGGATGGGTTCGAACGTCAGGCGGCGCTCCAGGACGGCCCTCGCGCCGTCTGCCCGTTAGTCGACGATCAGCCCGCCGGTCAGGTTGGCCACGGTTCCGGTCATGCCGCTGCCGCGGTCGGAAGCCAGGAAGGCAGCCATCTCCGCCACTTCGGAGACCTTGGTCGAGCGCTTCCGGTGCGTCAGACTCTCGATGAAGCCTTGGAACTGCTCGCGGGGGATGCCCATCGCGTTGGCATGCAGCCCGAAGACGACGTCGATTGTCTCCGTCTCCGGCATGCCGCTCGAGCGCACGCAGATCGCGCGGACACCCTTGGGACCGAATTCGGCGGACAGGTTGCGGTTAAAGGCTTCCATCGCGGCCCAGGCGGGACCCATCCCTCCGACCAGGGCCGCTCCGAGCCGCGCCGGTTCAGGGGTATGCATCAGCAGCACGCCGGAGCCTTGCTCGGCCATCCGCCGTGCCGCCGCCCGCGCCGTCAGGAAGTGTGATCGCATGTAGGTCGTGATCGGCGCGGTGAAGCTGTCGACCGACAGCTGAGCGATAGGAATACCCTGCGTGCCAGGCTGCGGAACTGCGGTGATGGCGTTGAAGGACACGTCCAGCCGCCCGGTCTGCTCGACGACAACGGCCACGTGGCTTTCCACGGCCCGTTCTTCCATGGCGTCGACCTGAAAGGCTTGGGCGGTACCGCCGGCCGCTACGATCTCCCTCGCCACGCGTTCGACCTTGCTGAGCGTTCGGCCAGAGAGGAAGACCTTGGCGCCCTCGCGGGCGAAGGTCCGCGCCACGGCGCCGCCAATGGCCCCGCCGGCGCCATAGATGATCGCTGTCTTGTTCTCCAGGAGCATAGCCTGTCCTTCCATCTGGCGTTTGATGCGAGGTGGCGGCTGGGCTTGCCGCCACCTGTGTGTTCGTAGTGTGAGGACCGCGCTTACCCGCGAAATTCATCGGCGCGGCCGCAAGAAAATGCTGAGGCTGGCGGCCGAGTTGCTCGCGTCAGTAGGATGCGTATTCGGGCTCGGCGACATGGCGCGATGCCGAGCGCCGGCGAGAAGAAGCCGCCATGGCCAAGGAGCGCGAGCGGCGGGAGAAGACGGTCGCAAAGGCTCAGGCCGCCCTTGATGACGCGAAGGCCGAGCACGACGCGACAACGCGCGCTATCGAAGCCGAGCGCGCGGCTTTGGACAAGCGGGCCGAGGACGAGGAGGTCCGCTGGGAGAAGCGCAAGGAAAAGCTCGAGGCCGCCCTGCGCCGAGCGCGGGATTAGGGTCTCGCCTACGCTCGCTGCGTGGGCCGCTCTCCCAACTCGCTCATGAAGGAAATGAACGGAACGGCCCATGCCCTAGCGTGAGCATCATGCGGACCTCCGCTGCGCGGCGGCCCAGGGCCGCCGCAGCCGCATGGGGACGCCGCCGGGTCGGGGCGGATCGTCGTCGCCGTCCAGGCGCCGCAGAGCCGCGAGGATGTCCGCGAGCCGGATTGTGTGGCCCATGCCGGGAATTTCGCGTAGCGCGGGACAGGATTCGACCGCGAACATGTCGGAGGCCCATGACGACAGGATGATCCGCTTCTCCGGCGTGGAGAGCGCATTGTCGTTCAAGACGTCCTCCGGAGACGTATAGTGCGCGGCCGGGTGGAAGAGGGGATGAAGATTGCCTGCGTTCGTGTTGGCATTGGTCATCGGTTGGCTCCCTTTACGCTCCTTTCCTCGGGACGTTTTTCGGTCAGTTCGGGCGGCGGAGACCGCCGCCCGTGATAGTCTTTACTGCGTGTTGATCGCGATGCGTTTGACCCCCGCGCGCGGGTTCTCGGACTTCGGCAGCGAGATCGTCAGGACGCCGTTCTTGAACGACGCCGCGGCCTTGTCCTCGTCGACATCCTCGAGCGCGATCTGCCGCTGGAACGAGCCGTAGTAGCGCTCGGTGAAGTATCTGCCTTCGTCGTTGCGCTCGCTCTTCTTCTCGCCGCGGATGGTCAGCACCCCGTTGGCGGTTTCGATCTGGACATCGTTCTCCGTCATACCGGGAAGCTCGGCCGAGATCGTCAGCGCCTTGTCGGTCTCGCTGAGCTCGATCTTGGGCCAGCCGAATTGCCCCTCCATGAGCGGCGACAGGCCCGTCCCGCCGAAGCCGCGGAAGACATCGTCGAACAGACGGTTCATTTCGCGATGCAGCGTCATGAACGGATCGGTGCCGCGCGCCGGCGCGAGCTCCTGGTTTCTCGACCAGGGAATGAGATCACGAACTGCCATATTTTTCTCCTTTGTTGCATGAGCCAGGGAGCGCAGCCGCGCTTGCGCGCGCCGCGTTCCGCTGTCGAACCTCGATCAGGCGTCAGGCCGCCTTCTTCTGCTCGATCTGCGAAGCGGGAGAGGCGCCGCCTCCGATCTGGATCCGGCGCGGCTTCATGGCTTCCGGCACCTCGCGGACGAGATCGATGATCAGCAGTCCGTCGCGGAAGGAGGCCTCCTTCACTTGAACATAGTCGGCGAGGTTGAACACGCGCCGGAAAGGACGCGCGGCGATGCCCCGGTACAGGTATTCGCCGGCCGCTTCCTCGGGCTTCCTGCCCTCGATCGTGAGGGCGTTCTGCTCGGCCGTCACGGCGATGTCGTCGGCTCCGAAGCCGGCGACGGCGAGCGAGATCCGGTAGTGGTCCTCGCTGGTGCGTTCGATGTTGTACGGGGGATAGTGATCTTCGCTCGCCTGGCGGAGCGTGCTGTCGACGAGGTCGGCCAGATGGTCGAAGCCGATGGTGGAGCGCCACAGGGGCGCGAAGTCAAAGGTGGTCCTCATAACCAAGTCCTCCAAAGAGCAAGATGGATACAAGGAGCGCAAGGCTGGAGTCAGCGGGTCTGATACCCGGCCCGGCGCCCGCGCCGGACCCGTGAAGGCGCCCGGCACACCGCTCTCGCGGCGAAAAACTAATTAGAAAAACGAGAAGTCGTTTCAAGGGGCGGATTGAAAAAAATCCATATGCGGCGCTCGGTCGCGGTGCAGAGGTGTCAGCCATTGCGGCAGCGCAAATGCCGTTGGGTGATCCGGCCAAGGATTTTGGCGTTCGACCGCCGCCGGAATCTTGACTCCCGGTATCGCCCGAATATTTTTGCGTCGGGAAATTCGCTTCCCGCTTTTCAACATCAAGAAGGACCGTGACGACCGTCAGGAGAGGCGACGATGCTCGACGAAGGCTTTGCCCGCATTCGTGCTCACCGCAACAACATCCACCGCTATCGACGCCTGCTTCGGACCAGGCTATCGGAGCTGGAACGTCAGTTCATCGAACGCCGCCTCGCCGAGGAGCAGACCGCGCTCGATGCTCTGGCCGCCGAAACCTTCCCCGTCGCTTTCACGCTTCCGGAAGGTCAGGATCCACAAGGATGGGGGGCGGGCGATGAGCGACGTCCATGAGTTCCTCATCCGCGGCAGTGGTGAGCCTACTTTCGCGCGGCTTGCCGGCCGCGGCGAAGGCATCCATCACAGGTCCTCCCGCAAATCTTCGCGAAAGGCATCGGCGAGCAGCTTGCGCCACCAGGTCACCGGCGTGTTGTTGTTGGGGGCGAACGGCCCGGCCACAGACGTTTCCTCTTTGAACCGGAACACGATGCCGTTTCGGCTCATCGCGGCTTCGCGCGGAGCCGCACACCTTCGCCCGTCCGGTCGCTCGCGCGGCGGCTCGAATTGCTAGACCGTCGTGCTCTTGCGGAGTTCGACGCCTGACTTCCGGTATGGCCCTTAGCCGAAGGTCGATTAAGCGCGTGTCATGTCGGCTGTCGGGGCAAACCGGACGCTGATCCCACCTGGCGTCCACCGCTGCTTTGGACCCAAAGCGGACGGTTTGGCCATCCGAATTCCGTTCTCCCGTGCTGTAATCGCCGAATTCGATGGGCTTTCTGTCGGCTGCGAGCGCACTTCTTCGGTGGCCTGATCAGTTGCAAGTATGGTCATTCGATGCCTTATTAAGCTACCGGAACCAAGAGGGGCGTTGTGCGTTGGCGCGCTGCTCTTGAAAGTGACGCTTGAACCTAGGCCGCATTTGCTGGGCGAGTTAGGACGGAACGCCGGGCGAGGTAGCGCAGATGCTTCGTATCCGACTCGTGATAGCAGATCGCCGTCCGATCGTTCTGCAGGGTTTTGCGTCGCTATTTGCGGCGGAGCGTGACTTCAAGATCGTTGCGTCGTGCATTAATGGAGCCGGTTGCCTCGAAGCAGTTCGGAGGTTGACGCCAGATGTCGTGCTTGTAGAGGACGGATTTTCTGACGTGACGGCTTCTGAAATACTCGCCGCCGTCAATGCCGAAAACCTTCCCACACGGCTGGTCTTCTACACCGCGTCCATTGCGCGTGGCGATCTCGCTGCTGCAATCGCAGCGGGTGCCTGCACTGCGATCCGGATGCGCGAGGAGCCCGA
>Ga0207647_10001446_pt1 | contig 18222 bp, 15 predicted proteins | sample KBSCornC2_FD_184295 | JGI IMG/M metagenome (GOLD analysis project Ga0207647, IMG submission 184295) | Corn rhizosphere microbial communities from Kellogg Biological Station, Michigan, USA - C2 (SPAdes) (version 2) | ecosystem: Host-associated > Plants > Roots > Rhizosphere ... | reverse complement strand
CGGTCAAATCGGATTATGCCGCAGCCAACCTTGGACGGGCGCGGCGGCGGCGTGACGCAAGCCCTGTCATTCCAAAGCCCATGATCATCATTGCCCAACTGGCGGGCTCCGGCACATCGGACAGATTCACGATCTGCATCTTGACCGTCGCCATGTCGAAGCCGCGGTTTAGCACCCATCCGACGGGCTGTTTTACGAAGGACTGCGGCGAAAGCGATAAAGCGAACGTGCCGATAATCCCCCCGTTATTGCGCGGATCCCCGAATGCCACCTGCACACCGTCGCAGCGATCGACGTTGGTGCATGTGCCGAACGCATTGAGATAGGTAATCGATCGATAGGTCACAGTCGCCGTTTCGCCGGGGGCAAGCGGATCAAGCAAGACGCTAAGATCGGTCAAATCCCAGTCCAACCCGGTCTGCGCGGGATCGTGATAGCTGGTAAGGTTGTTGAAAATTGAGCCGTCGGACGTATTGATCGATGCGCCGTTCGACGAAATCTGGCCGAGCGCCTGATATAGCCCGTGATCAATGCCGTTCATGGTCTGAGTGATATCAAACTGAAATATCCCGGCGGAATTCGTCCGGGCATTCTGTACCAGTCCAAGATGTCCCGCGGTGATATCGGAATCAAGGCGGAGATTGACCGTGCTCGGTCCGGTGTTTGTTATAGTGTCTGTGATAAACGTCGTCACACCTACCGAGCAATAGCCCTGACACTGAATATTGTGCAGAAAAAAGAAGCTGGCATCAGGCGCGGCTATCGTCCCGTAAGCCATTTTGATATCGGTAGCTTGGTTTGGATTGGCACCGACAATATGAAACGTGCCGTCGCTATCACTCCCACTGTTCAGACCCGGAAGCCCGGGCACAAGATCATAAGTATAGCTGGTCGAACTGCTGAGCGTCTCGAGCACCGCTGCACCGGCGTTGGTTGCCATCAGCCCCGCTGCTGCCATTGCGCAGCCGGTTGCGCAAAACGCAAGGCCACGGCGAGCAGCTTGCATCCCTTCCAAAAAAATAGGCATACTTCACCCCCAAAATGAAGAATATTTCCTAACTATATTACATTTCAAGCTGCAACGAAAGCTTGGCCATCCCAACAATGTCAGTTCGGCAATAGTATTAATATATTTGAATCGCTTCAATCATCCCGCTCTACTCCGGCGCCGTTACGACCTTGGATTCGCCGACATTTTTCCAGAAGGGGCGCGAGACATCCAAGTGCAAGGCAGAAGCCTACGCACCGCCGCGCCCGTTCCTCATCGCCACACAGGCTTTTCGGGCGGCACCAAGCGTAGGGTCATGGGGGTCGAGCTTTGCCTGCAAGGCCGCGCCCGCGACGCAATCACGCCACGACTCGCGAGCCCGCCCTGCTTTGGCCAATATCCTCGCGCGCGCCATCAGAAGCTCTACCTGATCGGGATCGTCGGGCCCATAGCTGGCATCGTAGATTGCCTTCGTCTGGGCCAAGAGCCGGAGCGCTGAATCCGTATCGCCAGTACCAGCGGCGGCTTGCGCGGCGTAGAAGTCGACATCGCCGACGGCAGCGTTCCTCGCGCCATAAAGGTTCTGATAAATATGACGGGCCTTGTCGAACGCCGCCTTCGCCCCGGCCCAATCGCCACGCGCCGTCTGTATTCGGCCCAGGAGCACAAAAGCGGCCGCCAGCTTGGGATGATCCCCCTCCAGCACCTTATCGAAGACGGCGACCGCCTTATTTATCCGTTGTTCAGCCTGCGGGTAGCGCCCGCGCTCGAAATCGTTCAACGCCTGATTTTGTATAGCCGTGGCAGTCAGGACATGATTCAAGCCGAACTTTGACCTGTATAGAGAGACCGATCTGTCCAGTAGCGCGTCCACCTGATCAAAGCGCTTGATCTGAACCAAAGCCTGCGCCTCATTCATCAGAGCTCGAGCAATCTCTTCCCGGTTGTCGCCCGCGATTGCCTCGTATCGTGTCGCGGCTTGGCCAAAAAGATCGGCGGAGGCGATGTAGCGCCCGGACAGATAGTCGATCATCGCCCGCAGTTCGGCGACACGGGCGTCGAGGATCGGGGCGTAAGCAGCGCGGTGATCGTAAGAGCGCTCCGCTGCATCGACGAGCGCCGTACTGGCCTTCGGATCCCCGCGCTGGAACGCCAGCGTTGCCAGCCGCAGCAATGTGCGCCCCCTGCCCTCGCTCCTGGCGGGCTGCCGGGCCAAGGCAGCGCGCAGATCGCGCTCCGATTCCTTCGGCAAGCCGAGATTGAAATATATCTCCCCCGTCGTTTCGAGCAGGCGGGCGCTGACCGCCGGCTCATCCTTCAGTTCGCTGCCGGCGCGCTTGCTGACGCGGCCGAGGATGGTCAGCGCGGTGATGGTGCGCGGGTTTTCGGTTGCCGGGTTGGCGATGGCGAAGGTGTTGACGAGGAATTCGAGGCTTTTGTCGGCCAGCCGCCGCTGGGCTTCGGCCACGCGCCGTTGCGCCTCCGCATAGATGGCAAGCCCGATCGTCACCACCGCAATGGCCAGCGAGCCCGCCGTCACGAAGGCAAGCCGGCGCTGGCGGCGTGCCGCATCGCGCCGCGCCAGGGAATCCAGCTTAAGGCCGGTCAAGCCGGCGATCAGCTTCAAAAGTGCAAGCCGGCGGCCATCCTTCCCCGGCCGAATGTCGGCCGCGATCGGCTCGGCGGGCTGATCGGACAGGGTGCCATCGGGCGCCAGGCGGAAGCGCAGGGCGGGAGGGAAGCATTCCTGATCCCCGCCCGCATAAGGCTCGCCATCCAAGATCAGCGCCAATGTGCGCGCTTCGCCATGAAGGCGCTTGAAGCTTAGTATCTCCTCATTGACCCATTTCGATCTTGCCCCGCGCGGGCTGCACAGCACGATCTGAAAGCGCGATTGGCCAAGTCCAGCGCGCAGTTCCTGGCCCAGATCACCACTTGCCGGCAGTTCGTCGCGATCGCGAAATACGGGAGGCAGGCGGCGCGGTACCGGCCCGAACGGCGATTCAGAACCAACCAGCACCTTGGGAAGGCGATACGTCTCGAGCGCACGATGGAGCCAGCGCGCGCAGGCGTGATCGGCGTGGCTGTAGCTTATGAATGCCGAGTAACGTGTTGTTTCCTCGGCCACGGCTCAACGGCCCCTCGCGGCTTGGAGGATATGCTCAGCCGAAACTGGCTAGCATGCCGCGACGGCGGCGCATCGTTGCGCCGACGAGCCCGAAGGCACCCGCCATCATCAGCCAGGACGCCGGTTCGGGTACGGCGGCGGGGTCAAGCCTGACGCCCAATCCCGACGGCGTGCCTCCCGCGCCATTGCCCGTGATCGAAAAGCTATAGGTCCCCGGGCCGACCCATAATGCGATCTTGCTGTATGAGGAATCGGTCCACGCATAGCCGTAGCTACCAGACGCCTGAACGTCGGTGGCTGATCCTTCATAGAAACTCGTCGCCCCGAGCAAATCACCGCTCAGCGTATAGACATCGTCGGGGATGTAACCGTCGACGACACTCAAAATTGCGGGAGCAGCAAGAGTGAATGTCCAGGCCGAATTGGCGGTGGGCGTACCCGGCGCGTTGATTATATCATCCTGCCAGCCCGAGCCGACGGTCAGCGTTGTCGCAGCAGCAGGTGCCGTGGTCATCAGCGTTGCAGTAACAGCTACCACAGCAAGAACTTGGCGATGCATGATACTTCCCCCAAAGCCAAGATACGTCGCGCGGCAACCCCTCGCCTTTGCGCGAATCGATTTGAAAAATATATTCTGAATCCTCCTGAAACGATACTCGTTTCTTGTTCAACGCAAATTAACATCGGGAATAGATGCAATTCATCTGTCGCCAGCCCGTCCGGCCTGGAAATGATTGCAATTCATACGATGGGGAATGTCTAGTTCTTCTGGGCATTTGACACGCAACGGCCCTGGACAATGGCCGCCGTTCCATACAACCTCGGCTCGCTCGCATCGCAAGGGGGAGGGATTTGCGTGGGCTTGGATCTTCTTGTCGAAGGGTGTGCAAGGCCGGGGCACGAAGCGGAATGGCGCGAGATCTTGGAGCGCGTCTTCGACGGCGAACAAGTGGCCCCTGACGCGGCGGAGCGCTTCGCGGTGATCAGCATTCCGTCGTACGAGCAGGTTGGCGCCCCTCGGGTGGGACATGACGCCGCGGCGGATAAGTGGATCGTCGAGGTAAGAAACGCCACGACCCCGGACGAGGTCGAGAATGTCCTCAAGGAATTCCACGGCTATTACGTTCTGCGCCTGGCCGAATGCGACGGCGTCCCGCAGTATAGCCATGGCGGGTTGTATGAGGGTGTGGACGAAACCAGTTTTCGGGGCAAATTCCTGGAGGAATGCCGCGCTGTGCTTTCAGCCGAACGTATCGAGGAAGCCTGGGCCCACAAGTTCCCCGAGGATGCTATTCGTTATGGCCGCGCACTCCTTGCGGCAGCGGAGGCGGCCGAAGCTGCCGGGCCGGCTCCGGAGATAGTATCGTCGCCCAATCGCGGCGGCCTGCTCTCTCTCTTCCGGCGGGAAAAGCCGGCACCCAGCGCGCTGCCATTCGAGGAGCAACTTCGGATCGTCCGGGCCGCAGGCAAATGGTACTTGTTCTGGGGTGAACGCGGGCACGCAATCCGCGCCTGGTACTAGGCTGTTCGCCCGTTCGCGAGCTTCCGCTGTCGGAAGCCCAATCCTGGCGGGAGCTCATCCGAAAACGTTAAGCGATACGATAGCGCCGGGCAGTGATGGCCACAGATAGGCCGTCAACCCGATTCCGATGAGGGTGACGACAATCACAACCGCAAGAACATGCATCCAGCGCCTGCTCCCAGCGCGATCGTCGTCCATCACCTCATCACTCGAAAGTACTGGCTGCGTTGGCAAATTCGCGTCGCCCACCGCATTGCCAGGCGCCATAATCGCCATGGGCTGAGCATCGCTTCGCCAATCGCCGCCCGTCAGGCCATGCTTTTCAACAGCGATCGCTGCCTTCTGGAGTCCGATAAAGTCGGAGAGAGCCGCGTCGTCCGCCAGCTGCGCGGGAGCGCGCGTTAGCGTCGCCGCGAGACCCTCCATTTCCGCATCTATGTCGAGCAAATTGTCGACCGCCTGCATTGCGGTGCGACGGTTTGACTTGTGCAGCGCGAGCTGCAGCCGAAGCATGGTCAACTGGCTCGCCCGCGCCAGCTCCAATCCGGTTCGAAGCGCCTGCGTCCGATCGACCGTCTTCGGGTCGATCGATCCGAAGGTTGATGAAGCGGACGGGCTTGGATTGGTCACGGCATTTTCCTTGGGTCACATCGCCGGACGGATAGACTCCGCGCCATTTTGAATGTGAACCGCAATCTGATCATCCGTTGGAAGATCGCGCCACGTCGATTTCGAGCCTGCCTGGTCGCGCGCGAGGAGGGCCGAGGACATGTCACGTGGAACGCCATAACCCGCATGGCGGCAGGAGCTGTAGGCTTAGGCCGACGCTAACAGCCATTCTGCCAGGCCGCTGCAATCATTAGCGGGCGCCCCAAACCTTTGCGCTCGGCTCTCGCTGCTCCGCCTGGCTCCGGACAGATGGGCTGAGGCTCTCGAAAATATTGCCGCGTCCCACGCCGCCCTTAATAATCGGGCACGCTACTACTGGGGCGATAATTGGGCATTCAACGAGACGAATGAGGATGGCGCGCATCGATCACACGTGGTTCCGTCGCTTGTGATGACTCTCCCGCCTACCAGATGCGCACGCGATCCTTCGGATCAAGATAGAGCCGATCGCCCGGTTTTATGTCGAACGCTGTATACCAGGCGTCCATATTACGGACGACGCCGTTCACCCGGAATGTCGCCGGGCTGTGCGGATCGGACGCGAGGTTAGCACGTAGCGCCTCATCGCGGATATTCTCGCGATAGGTTTGCGCCCATGACAGGAATAAGCGCTGGTTGCCGGTGAAGCCGTTTAGAACGGGCGCAGCGACTCCGTGCAGCGACAAATGATACGCTTCGAGTGTGATGTTCAGCCCGCTGAGATCGCCGACGTTCTCACTGAGCGTCATTTGCCCGTTCACCTTATAGCCTGGCAGCGGCTCGTACCGCGAATATTGCTCCGCCAGCCGCGCGGTCAGCGCCTTGAAGTGCGCGATATCCGCTTCGGTCCACCAGTTGCGCTGAGCACCGCGCGCATCGGTCTTGGCGCCCTGATCGTCGAAGGCGTGGGCCATTTCATGGCCGATAACCCCACCGATGCCGCCGTAATTCACTGCCGGATCCGCATTGGGATCGAAATAAGGCGGCTGCAGGATCGCGGCAGGGAAAACGATCTCGTTGAAAAAGCTGTTCGAGTAAGCGTTGACGTTTTGCGGAGTCATGCCCCACTCATCGCGGTCAGTCGGCTGGCCGAGGCGCGCGATCCGCCGCCTCCAGTCCCACAGGATGGCACGCTTTCGGTTGCCGACGGGGTCGCGCGCACGAACCTCAAGCGTAGAATAATCCCGCCAGCGATCAGGATAGCCGACTTTCACCCGCATGGCCGCAAGCTTGGCCAGCGCCGCTTGCTTGGTATCGGCCGACATCCACTTGAGCTGCTCGATCCGGGCCCTGTAGGCGGCGCGCAGATTCTCGACCAATGCGGTGATCTGCGCCTTTGCCGCGGGCGTGAAGTGGCGCTCGACATAGAGCTGGCCGACCGCCTCACCGAGCGCCGAATTGAGTGCGGTCGTGGCGCGCTTCCACCGTTCGCGCTTCTGGATCTGGCCGCCGAGAACGCGGCCGTTAAAGTCGAACGACAGGTCGTCGAACGCCGCCGGCAAAATATCGGCCATGCCGTTAAGATAATGGAACGTCATATAAGCGCGCCACGTTTCGACCGGCGTGGCGCGAAACAGCCGTGCGAGGTCGCGGATCGCGCTGTCCTCCTTCACTACGAAGAAGTCCTGACGGGGAATACCGAGCGCGCGGAACATTGTGTCCCACGGATAGTCGGGCGCGAACGCCTTCAGTTCGGCGCGCGATTTGGGGTGGTAGGTTAGGTCGCGGTCACCGCGCCGCTCCCGTGTCCACTGCAGTCGCGCCATCGCCGTTTCCAGCGCTAGGACTGCGTTGGCGGCAGCCTCCGCGTTCGCATAACGGCTCCGCGCCAGCATCGCTGCGATGTAGGTTCGGAACTTGGCGCGCACCGCGATCGATCGCGTATCATCCTTCAGATAATAGTCTCGATCGGGAAGGCTGAGCCCGGACTGGACAATGTTGATCGCATAGCGATCGGGGTTCGCCGCATCCGGCCAGGGGCTTGGTGATACCGGGCCAGCGACGCCCAGTTCGGGGCGCCCCATCAGTCGCGCGACATCAGCATGCGATCGTGCGGACCTGATCGCGGCGAGATCCACGCTGACCGGCGTCAGTCCCGCCGCTTCGATAGCTTCGGCATCGAGATAGGCGTTGTAGGTATCGGCGATCTTGCGCTTGATCGAGCCGGCGCGCTGGGGCCGGCCGGCGATATCGTCGACGATCGCCTTGACGTCCGCCTCCGCATTGGCACGGAGCATCGCGAATGGCCCCCAAGCGCTGCGGTCGGGCGGAATCGCCGTCGTTCGCATCCATTCGCCCCCGCTGAAACGGACGAAATCATCGCCAGGGCGGATCGATCGGTCCATGCCGGCGAGATCGAAGCCCCATGGCGCCACGCTCGGCGCCGCGCCAATCAGCGCCGTTGCGAGTGCCACTGCGACGACCGCCCGTAGCGGAAGGCGTTCGGCTATCATGCCGACAAGAATACTCGATGCTCACGGCCGGTGACGGCGCGGAAAACACGGCCGATGAGGCGATGACCATTGCTATGGCTGGCAAACATTCCCGGCACACCCGAAATCGCTTGCAGATCGGGCAGCGAGCCTATGAAATCGGTCTCGGGTGCCGTGATCGCCGGCCCGGCTGCACGCGCTGGCCAGCGAGCACGGGCTGTCGCCCAAATCGGGGCCATATCGCCGGCGGAGAGCAAGTCGCGACGTCGCATCACTCTATTTCGTAGGCACCTACATTTATGTCAATCGCCCTCATCCACTTGGCCTGTCGCTATCCCGAACGAGGCGGCCGACTGGTTTCGAGAGCCAAGGACTATTGCCGGACAACGCTATGCCAAGGCCGCATTCCACCTCCACCGGCCGCCAAGGCGGCGATTTTTGCATTGGCGCTCCCGGCAGGAAAGTGATGGGCACTCCGATCATTGGGAAATTTCAGTCCTCTTCGAGCTTTGACGGCAGCTTTGCGCCCAATAGCCGCCGTTCAGACCACCAGCCCCGCGCCTGAAACCGGCCATTCGTTCAGTTGCCAGGGCAAGGGACTGATCGCGCTCATCGAACAGCATACGACACGTCCCGGTCGTTGCCCCGGCTTCTCCACTTTTCGAGAGCATGGGGCGCGGGCTGTCGATGCACACCGCATGTAAAGCGCAGTCAATATCCGTGAACGACGGCCAAGGTCTTTTCAGATCGCCAGCGTTTCCCCATCCGCGGGGATGAGTAGGTGCTGTTCGTATCCATCCCGTTTCGAGAAGGCACGCAGGTCGGTTCGGCTGAGGATGCAGTGATTGACGGCCTCCATGTGGCTGGCGATCAGCACGGCGTTCGGCGCGGCCCGATGCACGGCGAGGACGTCGGCAGGACCCATGATGATCGGATCGAGTCCGATCACCGTCGCCATGCCGGCGTTCAGTACGATCACGTCCGGGGAGTGGCGGACAATGGCGCGCTCGACCTCAGCGTTCCAGATCGTATCGCCGGCGACATACAGGGTCTTGTGAGCGGGATGGCTCATGACGAAGCCGCTGACCGGGCCGAGGATCTGCGGCAGTGCCTTCAGCGCCGCGTCGGTGCCATGCTGTCCACCCGTACGATTCAGACGCACCCCCCGAAACACGGTGTTCTCGGTCAGCAACCGCACGTCCGAGAAGCCGGCCGATCGGAGCTGGGCGGCGTCCTCGGCATTCTGAGCGAAGATCGGCAGCGACTTGTTCAGCTTGGCCTTCGCCGCTTCGTCCCAGTGGTCGGGATGCAGGTGCGTCACGATCACCGCATCCACGTCGACGATCGAGGCGAGCGGCATGGGCAGCGGCACCAGCGGGTTGCGCCGCTGGCTGTTCGCCGTTCCCTCGAAGCCGGGATAGGCGTCCTTGTCCGCCAGCAACGGGTCGACGAGGAAGCGGACCCCGCCATAATCAATGCGCAAGGTCGCATTACGCACCTGGGTCAAGCTTGCGCTTCGCGGAGCACGTTCAGCAACGGCCCCAGCCGACCCGCTCTCGGCGAGCAGTGCCGAGACAAGCAGCGCACCACCGCCCACGGTAATCGCCCGGCGGCGTGTCAATGAGTTCGGCGTGTGTGAAGCATCGACCATCTGACATCGTCCCTCAAACCATCCCGCGCGGTCGGCGCGCGCCGACCGCGCCGTCCCGGTTAGCTGGCGTCGGCGGCCGCAGCCTCGATGAACGCCACGACGTCCTTGGGGTGAGACAGCATCACGGCGTGGCTGCTGTTGATCACGGTCAGCTTGGCCTTGGCACGGGTCGCCATGAAGCGCTGGGTGGTCGGCGAGACCATGTGGTCCTGCGTCGTCAGCATCCAGTGGACCGGTTTGTCCTTCCACGCCGCGGTGGTGAGCTTGGTCTGCACCGCGCCGAGGCCCCAGGGAACCTGCGCCACCGCCATGAAGCCGGTGATCGAGATATCGACATCCTGGGCAAAGGCGGTCGGGAACTTGGCGGGATCGACGATGATGAACCCGTCAGACGGCGGCAGCAACGGCGGACCGGACTCGCCCGGCACCGGCCGAGTGGCGAGCTCGAACACCGATTCCCCGGCATCGGGCGCAAGTGCCGCGATATAAGCGAGGCTCTTCACCTTAGGGTCGGCGCCGGCTTCGGTGATGACCGCGCCGCCGTAGCTGTGGCCGACCAGCACGACCGGCTTGGTCGCCTTGGCGATCACCTGGCGCGTCGCCGCGACATCGCCATCGAGCGTGACGGTCGGGTTCTGGACGACCAGCACCTCATATCCGTCCTTGGTCAGGATGTCGTAAACCGCCTTCCAGCCCGAGGCATCGACAAAGGCGCCGTGTACCAGGACGATCGAGACGGGCTTGTCGGGCGCGCGGGTCTGGGCGGGGGAGGCAGTGGTGGCCATGGCGAGAAGCACTCCTGCGATAAGATGTTTCATTGACGTCACTCCTTGCTTGGTTGGCGCGTGCCCGGGCCTGACGCGGTGGGAGACGCAATGGCGCGTCAGGCGTGGCCCAGCTTGCGATCCAGGGCGGTGATAAGGGCTTTGGCGATCGGATGGTCTGAACGCGGGTTCTGGCCGGTGATCAGCTCGCGATCTTCGATGACATAGGGCTCGAAGTCCGGCCCGGTATCGATGATTGCGCCCGCCAGACCGAGCGCGAACGGCATGTCGAAATAGATCTTCGCATGGAGGATGGTGTCCTCGATCACCTGCTCCTCGGCCTTCTCGAAGACGGTCATTTTATAGCCGGCATATTGCCAGCCCTTGGCCCAATCCTCGGCCTTGTCGGGATCGCCAGCGATCAGCGCGGCGCGGAACTCGCGCGCATAGGGCATGGCGGCGATCGAAGAGATCGGTCCGTGGCACAGCATCGCCGTCGGCTTCTGATGCTCGTGGAAGTGGCGCAGGATTTCGCCGACCTCCTGGTCCTGCATCAGGTCGACGATCGGTGCCTGGCCGCCAGGGATGAAGACCCCATCATAACTGTCCAGCCCCTCGTCAAGGATCGAGCGCAGGCTACGAGCCTTCATCGAGGGGTCGGCGGCGTAGAAGGCCTTGGCCTCCTCATAAGCGTGCACGTCGCCTCCGAAATGTGCCGGCGCGTCCGACGCTTTGTCGATCGTCGGCGGGGCGCCGTTCGGAGTGGCGAGCACGACCTCGTAGCCGGCGTCGATGAGCGCCATCACCGGTACAACCGTTTCGTTGAGATACTGGCCGGTAGCACCCCAATATCCGCCCTTGGTCTCAATGCGGGTGGCGTTCGAACCAATGACGACGACCCTTCCCTTGTTCATGATATCCTCCGTGCGCTGATCTGCGGGGGCGGCAGCCGCACATCCGATACGCCGACGTCCTGGGCCTCGGTCGTGAATTGCGGTTAGTTTGGGTTAAGCGCGGACGTCCGACTGCCCGCCCGAACACGATCGGCCGGCGAAGCGGACCTTTCCCGAAATTGACCCAGCTTAACTCTTCGGGCCCGGCGGGCGGCGATACGGTTGATCACGAATCCACGGCAAGATGCCGCTCATCCGCCTGGGAGGCCGTCCGTGTCCGGCGCACCACCACCCGACGAGAATGCGAAAGCGCGCCTGTCTGCGTGCGAGCTCCTGCTTGCGGAATATATCCATCGCACCGCGAATGATTTTGCCATTGCCAGCGCGGAGATACATGTCGCTTCAAGAATGCGGGCACCTTCGGCGGTGCGAGATCAGTTAGCTCAGGCGGCGACGAGGCTGCACGCTTTGGCATCGATCCAGCGGATCCTGCTGCCGCCCCGCGAAGCTTCTATCGATCTCGGCAATTGCTTGTGCGAGCTTTGCTACTACGTGGCCGAGGCACGCTTCGCCGAACGGGAATCGTTTATCCGGCTCCAGACCTGTGAGGTCGTGCTCGACGCCGAGCGCGGCTGGGCTTTGCTCGCGATCGTCTCCGAGCTGCTCACCAACGCTGCGCGCCACGCCTTCCACAGCCCAGGCGGCCTCGTGCTGGTCGAAGTGACCAGGCGGGGTGACACCATTCTTTGCCGGATCAGCGATACCGGCGTCGGGCTTGCCGCCGCAGGCCGCGAGCCCCGAATGGGAACGGCCATCGTCGAAGCACTCGCGCGTGGCGCGGGCATAGACTTGCTGATTCTCCCGCGCGACACCGGGACCGCCATCGAGCTCAGGCTCGTCGTGCCGGCGACACCGTGACAGCCGGTTGAGGCTGACCAGTTTTTACCTGGTTTAACCCCATTGACGCGGAGTGCTGGGCTAGGGTCGCGATCCGCCGAAAAGGTGCCTCGCAGCGGGAACCGGCTGCGGTGGGAGGACCACGATGACCAGCAACGTAAAGACCGTGGGCATCTTGACGGCCCATCCTGGCAAGGAGGTCCAACTGCGCAGCCTGCTCGAAGGGCTGATCGGCCCCAGCCGCTCTGAACCGGGCAATCTGCGCTATGACCTCTGGACCGTTCCGTCCGAGCCGGTCGTCTTCGTGCTCGACGAACTCTATGTCGATGCGGATGCGGCGGCGGCGCATCAGGCTTCGCCGCATTACCAGCACTATCGCGCGAAGGTCGGCGCGCTGGCCGACCGCAGGGCCTTGGGTCTCCAGGCGCTCGACGTCGCCTGAGGCGAGAGACGGCGAGTCGAGACAATGGGCACGAAGATAATCGAAGGAAACTGAGCAATGCCCACGATCACAACCAAAGACGGCGTGAACATCTACTACAAGGATTGGGGATCAGGACAGCCGATCGTTTTCAGCCATGGCTGGCCGCTGAGCGCGGACGACTGGGACGCCCAGATGATGTTCTTCCTCCAGCACGGCTACCGGGTGATCGCCCACGACCGGCGCGGCCACGGCCGGTCCGATCAGCCCGGCACCGGCAACGATATGGACCACTGGGTTGCCGACCTCGCGGCCCTGACGGAACATCTCGACCTGCATGACGCGATCCATATCGGGCACTCGACAGGTGGCGGTGAGGTGGCTCGCTATGTCGCTCGCCACCAGGAGCGCGTCGCGAAGGCGGTGCTGGTCGCTTCACTGACGCCGAACATGTACCGGAGCGAGGAGAACCCCTCCGGTCAACCGCCGGAGTGGTTCGAAGCGATCCGGGCAGGTGTGTTAGGCAACCGGGCGGAGTTCTTCCGTTTCGTCCCTGAGAATCCCTTCTACGGCTACAATCTGGATGGGGCGAAGCCTTCGGAGGCAGTCATCGCGAACTGGTGGCGCCAAGGCATGGCCGGCGGTGTCCTCGCTCACTACGCGACTGTCGACTCCTGGCTCGAAGATTATAGCGAAGACCTCAAGAAGATCACCGTGCCGGTCCTGGTGATGCATGGCGAGGCCGATCAAGTCGTCCCATTCGCGAGTTCGGTTCCGCGTGCGGTCGACCTGCTCAAGAACGGTTCGCTTAAGACGTATCCGGGCTACCCCCATGGCATGCTGACCACGCATGCGGATGTCCTCAACCCCGACCTGCTCTCGTTCATCAGGTCTTGACGACTTCTCTCATCCATCATCGCCGATGATAAACTGTCGGCTTGTAAAATGCGGTGAGACTCGGACCTCCCCCTGCTCCAGGGTGACACCGCGCCTGCTTTGGATGACATATGGGGCATGTCGTCCGCTGGGAAATTGCTTCTGCTGGGGATGCTCGCCCTGCTCCTCTCGAGCCTGTGCGACGCGTGCGCGGCGGATGCGCCGCGCAGCCTGCAACAACTGCGGCATACCGCCTGGACGTCGCGAGACGGAGCGCCGCCGGAGGTCTGGGCGCTCGCCCAGTCGGACGATGGTTACCTCTGGCTGGGCACGGGAGGTGGACTCTACCGGTTCGACGGGGCGAGTTTCGAGAGGTTCCGACCCGCCAAAGGCGAGAGCCTTCCCTCGCTCAACGTCAATTCCCTGCTTGCCACCCGTGCCGGGGATCTTTGGATCGGCTTTGCATCAGGTGCGCTGGCGAGACTTCGCGCGGGCCATCTGACGACGTTCGACCTGGGTCTCCCGCCCGTCCCCGTGCTGGAGTTGTCCGAGGACCGCGCAGGCGGGATCTGGGCGGCGCTCGGCGGGGACGACAGAGGCGGAGTCGCGCGCTTCCGTCAGGGCGGATGGGAGATTTTCGGTCTTTCGCGCGGGGTGACCGCTGGTGCGGTCACCAGCGTCATGGGCGCGGCCGACGGATCGGTGTGGATCGCGGCCGGCGGCGAACTCGAGGTGCTGCGTCCAGGCGCCACTCGCTTTTCGCGCGTCGCCGCCTCGGCGTCGGACAGACCAAAGCTGAAGCAGTCGCCTGATGGGGCGATCTGGCTCACGACGGGCGCGCGCGCCGGCCTCCAGCGCATTGCGGTATCGTCCGGCCAAGCCACGCCGACATGGGTCGTGCCGCCAAGGACGGGCAATTCCCGAGCCGAGAGTATCCTGTTCGATCGGCATGGCAGTCTCTGGGGAACCTACGGCAGTGGCGGCGTCTTTCGTCTCGACGGCGTCGGTTTGGGAGGCAGCGCGCGCGTCCCCCATGGCGCGCGAGAGAGGTTCGGCGCGGAACGCGGCCTCACCTCCAACCTCGCCAACCCCATTCTGGAGGATCGCGAAGGAAATGTCTGGGTAGGGACGAATCTGGGTCTCGACCAGTTTCGCGAGACGAGCGTGGTGGTGGCGACCGGGCTGCCGACGGATTCGCGCAATGGGTTCCGGATCGCGCGGGATCCTTCCGGCTCGATGTATGTGACCTCAAAGGACGCTCTTTTCAGAGCCGGGCCGGAGCATGTGGCTCAGAAGCTGGCCCGCCTGCCACGGCGGCCATTGATACTTCACACCGATGCACTGTCGCGGACCTGGATCGGCACGGATCGAACGCTGGGCATTCTGTCCGGCGCCACGGTTAGGGACGTGCCGCTGCCGTGGGCGAGGAGCACGCCTTTTGCTCTCCTCGAGGAAGCTGCGGGTCGAATCTGTGTCTCGTCCGTCGAGGGAGCCTTTTGCCGGAAGGGGCGTGGATGGACGCCCGAACCACGCCTGGCGACCCCGGGCATTCTGCCAAAGCAGATGCTCCGCGACGCGGTCGGGCGTGTCTGGATCGCGGAAGGCGACCGCATCGAGATGGTCGATGGACCCGCACGTCGGGCCTTCTCAGCGCGCAACGATCTTGGGCTGGGAGCCGTTGTGGTGATCGCCGTGCGGGGACGGCATGTTTATGCGGGCGGCGACTTCGGTTTGGCGCGGTTCGACGGTCGGCGCTTCGTCACCTTAAGGTCGGATGTGCACCCATTGTTGAGCCGGACCGCGGGCATCGCCGAAACGTCCGATGGCGACCTGTGGCTCAACACGGTCGCCGGCGTGGTCAAAATCGCGAGCACCGACCTGGACCATGCGTTCGCTCATGCCTCTCGCCCGGTGAAGGCACGGCTGTTCGATCGCGACGACGGGATGCCCGGCGTGGCGCAGCAGGACTCGTCGTCGCAAACGGCCATGGAGGCCTCCGACGGGCGTCTCTGGTTTGTGACGAGGTTTGGCATCGCCTGGATCGACCCCAAGCGGCTTTCCTTCAATTCGCTCCCACCGCCGGTGATTATCAAGTCCCTGGTCTCCGGCGACCGCATCTATGCGCCCGCCACGCCCATTCGGCTGCCGAAGGGAGCTTCCAATCTCCAGATCGACTATACCGCGCCGAGCCTTTCCGTGCCGTCACGCGTGCGGTTCCGCTACCAGTTGAAAGGCGTGGACGATGATTGGGTCGACCCGGGCATCCGCCGTCAGGCCTTCTACACGGGGCTCAAGCCGGGCCGCTACCGGTTCCGCCTCATGGCGGCGAACGATGACGGCGTATGGAACCGACGGGGCGCGACAGTGGAGTTCGAGATCCCGCCGACTTTCTTCCAGAGCTGGCCCTTCTACCTGCTCTGCGCGTCCCTGGCGCTGGCGCTGCTGTGGCTCGGCTATTCGCTGCGGCTGCGCGCGGTCGCCAATCGCATCCGGGCGCGGATGAACGAGCGGCTGGATGAGCGAGAGCGCATTGCGCGCGAACTGCACGACACGCTGCTGCAGAGCGTGCAGGGGCTGATCATGCGATTCAGCAACATTGCCCAGGACGTCGCCACGATACCGCCCGTGCACCGCGACATGCTCGACGCGCTGGACAGCGCGGACGCCGTCGCGGTGGAAGGGCGCGATCGCGTCCACGCGTTGCGCCGATGGAGCGGAGCACGGAGCCTGTCCGACGTCATCACCCACACCGCCGAGCGGCTCCTGCCCGACGAAATCGAGATGCGGGTCGGGGTCGAAGGGCCGCAACGGGAGATCCACCCCGCAATTGCCGATGAATTGCTGCGCATCACGGACGAGGCATTGTTCAACGTCTCCCGTCACGCGCAGGCGCGCAGCGTCACGATCGCGATCATATTCGGGACCAAGGCATTGATTCTCCGGATCATCGACGATGGCATCGGCATCGCTCCGGTGATCGTCGCGCAGGGCGGCGTCTCTGGCCACTTCGGCCTGGTCGGCATGCGCGAGCGCGCGGAGAAGATCGGCGGACAATTGGCGATCGCCCCCGGGCCCGCGCGTGGCACGCAAGTCGAAGTAAGGGTTGGGGCCGACATTGCCTATGCCGACAGAACATGCCCGATCTGGCTGGCCTGGCGGCGTCGGTTCGCGGTGGAACGCAGCGATGGATGATTCAGTGACCGCCAATCCCATCCGCGTCATGGTCGTGGACGATCACCCGATGCTGCGCGACGGGGTTGTCGGGTCGATCAAGCGGCAGCCCGACATGGTCGTGGCCGCGGAGGCTGGCGATGGCGCCGGCGCGATCGCCGCGATCGAGGCGGCCAACCCCGACGTGGTGCTGATGGATCTGCAAATGCCCGGCGTTGACGGCGTCGAGGCGATCCAGACGATCAGCAGAACATATCCGCGGGTCCGCATATTGGTGCTCACGACCTATGTCGGCGATGCGAAAGCCTTGCGTGCGCTCAAGGCGGGCGCCCACGGTTACCTGCTCAAGAGCGCGATGCGAACCGATCTGATCGACGCGATCCGCGCGGTGCATGGCGGTGGACGCCATATCCCTCCGGAGGTCGCGACACAGATAGCGGTGCATGCCATCGGCGAAGCGCTGACCGAGCGCGAAATCGAGATTCTGTCGCTGGTGGCCGCCGGCAATCAGAATAAGCAGATCGCTTGGCGGCTGGGCATCTCGGAGGACACGGTGAAGGCGCATCTCAAGCGCGTCTTCGCGAAGCTTGGGGTCGCAGACCGGACGCACGCGGTCACGGTTGCCGCCAAGCGAGGGATCATCGAACTCTAAGGTCCGGACTCTAGCTATTTCTTCAAAGGTCGATCGACCGAAAGCGATTTCGCCGGGTCGTCGAGGTTGTGCGCTAGAGATGTGTCATCACTCAAACGGGTAGTCTGGCATGCCCGGTTTGGGGCCATGGACCCATGTTCGGGCAGAGGCTTATTCTTCCGCTGTCGGATAGGCCGAAACCGTCGAACGCACTTCACGATGGGTCGCCGGATGCCGACTGGTCAGGCCATGAGCCAGGCCTGAAGGAGTGTCGAAATGCCGACCGCCGCCGCTTCTGAAGCTCCTCACGGGACAACTCGTGCACCGGAACACGCATCCAACTTTGACCGAGCCTTGCCAGCCCAACGCTCCTTTGCCTTCGGCCCGTTCCTCCTGAGGCCGGAGCAACAGTTGCTGCTAAAGCGGGAAGCGCCGGTCAAAATCGGGGGACGCGCGCTCGACATCCTCACGGCGCTGGTCGAGAAACCCGGCGAACTGGTGGACAAGCGCACGCTGATCTCGCGGGTGTGGCCGAACACCTACGTCGAAGAGACCAATCTCAAGGTGAACGTGGCCGGCCTGCGGCGGGCTTTGGAGGACGATCCTTCCTTGCCGCGGTTTATCGCGACCGTCGTCGGTAGAGGCTATCGGTTCATCGCGCCGGTCCGTGCGACTGGATCGCCCGCACCAGTTTCAGACCGGCCCGCAGGGGATATGCCTAGCATCGCCGAGTTGATCGCGACTATCGATGCCCTTCGGCAGCACCTGTCGCAAATCTCCTCATCCGGAGGATGAAAGAGTGGGCGTTCGAATTAAGAGGGCAGGTTGCAAATGACTGGCTCGACTGAATGGCCGCCGGAAGGAAGCGTTCGAAGGCTGTCGACACGCGCTAGCGGCTTCGCCCAGTTCAAGGTGCGTTCCGTCGCTTCGCCCTTATGGGCCGGGCACTATCGATGGCCACTTTCCACGCCCGAGCGCCTGAAAGCCGCCAGTCGGCTATCGGCCCAATTCAAGTCGTCGGTGCCCAGCATATGGGGATCGGGTGATTCAAAGAAATGGCTGAATCCCGTCATTTTCCGAAAATGGCGCACCCGACAGGATTCGAACCTGTGACCTCTGCCTTCGGAGGGCAGCGCTCTATCCAGCTGAGCTACGGGTGCCGGTGCGTGTGAGGGGCGCTTAGCAAAGCGATCGCGCGCC
>Ga0207647_10001445_pt1 | contig 18223 bp, 9 predicted proteins | sample KBSCornC2_FD_184295 | JGI IMG/M metagenome (GOLD analysis project Ga0207647, IMG submission 184295) | Corn rhizosphere microbial communities from Kellogg Biological Station, Michigan, USA - C2 (SPAdes) (version 2) | ecosystem: Host-associated > Plants > Roots > Rhizosphere ... | reverse complement strand
AACCTTGCCTTCGTTATCGAGATGTGCGACGACAATGCCAACGGGCGTCTCGATGCGATGTGTTCCGGGACCGATGCGATTCAGAAACGCGAGGGTGGCGACGACGCCGATCGTCCCGTGCCCGCACATCCCCAGATAACTCACGCTGTTGAAAAAGATGACGCCGGTTACGCACGTCTCGTCAACCGGCGAACACAACAACGCGCCCACGACCGCGTCCGAACCGCGCGGCTCATTCACGATCGCGCGACGGAAGTCGTCATGTTCGTCTCGGAAAAGCTGAAGTCGAGTTGATAGCGGGCCGTTGCCGAGGTCGGGCGCGCCGCTAATAACCACACGCGTAGGCTCACCACCGGTGTGTGAATCGATCACCTTTATGCGTCGCACCGGCCTATTGAGCCACAAAAAAGCACAAAAGTCACAAATGAAGGGGTGGTCTTTCTTGTGCGTAGTGGGGTATTAGTGTGTTGGTGGTTTCTTTTCAACCAGCGGGGGCAAGCCCCTCTTCCTGACTTGTTTTATTTTCTGACTCAAGTTCCAGTCGATGTTTGCGCAACTGAGAATAGAACAAGTCAGGAAGAGGGCTTGCCCTCGCTCTAAAACGATCGCTGCGTGAATCCGCTGCAACACAATACTCCACTACCTTCTTGTGACTCTTTGTGCCTTATCCCCGCTGAATCAGGTATGATGTCCGCCGCTGCGTCTTCACGATGGCCCAGAATTCGGAGTACCTGAAAGGCAAATAAATGCGAAAGTTGTTTCCCCTCCTTCTGCTTCTTTTGTGTACCAGTGTGGCCTCCGCACAGGCACAATTGACTACCTCACAGGCACGTGAAGCAGAGTGGAAGAGTTATGCCCTCCCGCAAACGAACTTCGTCCGGCAGATAAATGAAGACAAGCAATTCGTCTTTCGCATTCCCGCTGACTGGAAACAGGCGGGGACGGGGCTGGCGTTCACTGGACCTCACTCCGCACGGATCACAGTTCTCGCGCAGCAGATACCTGACGGATATCCACTCAAAGAGTTTTTCACCTCTGTGGTTCGGGTCGTGAAAGATCAATACGACACGGGGGAAATGATAGTCACGCGCAAGACACGATTGCAGGATCTCGACGCTCGCGAACTCTTACTTGAATCACCTAACACTGACGGGGAAGTGTTTCGCCGCGTCACATGGATATCGGTTAATGGACCACTGGCAGTGACATTTAACCTGCAAGTTCCAGTCGCACACGCTGCCGAGATAGAACCGTTCTTCAAAGCGGTCGTGCAGTCAGTGGTATTTCTGCCCGGTGAGCACAGAAACTTTGAGGCCTTGCGAGAGACGACGCTGAAGTCAACCGTGCCTGCTCCAGTTTACGAGCTCGAGAACATCGTCGCGTCTCTTAATGAGATTGGAGCGGATCGCGAGGCAGCGGTCACTCGTCTGACGTCGCTCTTTTCCACGGCGCCTGACATCGCAGTCGATCTCATCGTGGACCGGCGGCCCCTCGTTCGCGTAGCCGCGGTTCAGGCTCTCGTGCGCAGCAACAACAGCGCGCTGCAACCGTTCATCTGGGAAATGATCGACGATAGCGAGCCTTTCGCTGCCGAAGCTGCGGCTCGCGGTGTGGCCGGCTCTCCGGACGTGATTGCGAAGATTGTCAGATACTCGTCTTCCGGCCAAAACATCAAGACGATCGCCCGCATCTGGCCGTTCATGACAAAAGATAAGCGGGTTGAACTGTTGCAAAAAGTCTTCAGCCAGCCCGCTGTACGACGTGCCAGTCCTGCGCCAGCGGCGAAGGCGGTGACGAAGACTGATGTAAAGGTTACGGTCGCGGAATTAACTCCGGTAAAACCCGGAACTACGGTTCCGGACGTGACCGCGAGCGTGAGCGTGGGCTTTTCAAACGATCCGAACGTTCAGATCGGTGTCTTGCCACTGCTGACAGGGATGTCCATCGAAGAGTTCAAGCTGCCGCTCGCGCAGATCATGGCTTCGAATTTCGACAAGCTGATCGCCGTCGGTTTACAGGTTGCTATTCAACGTCGTGAGTCGTTGCCTGTCGATTCTTTAATCAAGCTCGCCGGATCTTCAGACCAGCAGGTCAGCAAACTTGCGGCGCAGAGTTTAGGAATGTCTGCGAGCGTTGCTGACATTCCGCGTATCGAAGCACTCGTCTCGAAAGACTCTGCCTCTGCCAAAAAAGAACTCGACGACGAATTAAAACTGTCGATCAAGAGAATTCAGTTTCGAAACGAGCTCAGCGCGGCAAAGAGCCCGAATGAATCACGCGAGATCATCAACAAAGCATTGTCAGACCCGGCGCTGGCGGGCTTTGCATGGCTCTACGACTGTGAGTCTACGACTTCGGGCTGTGGTCCAACAGCAACTCTCAAGAGTGACTTCGCCGTGAAGTCATTCGGTGAGAACCTGTTTCCGAAAAAAGTTCGACACTTTACTGCAATTCCAAACCTGGGCCAGGCAACGCAGAAGTTTTATGAAACACTGAATGGCCTGCAGATGGACTCTCCGCGCGCCCAGGCGAATCTGGTGCTGATTCTCAATAGCGTCAGGCAGATGATCGCAGACCAGTGGAGCGCGCCCGCGGAAGCAGAAACTGTGACGGAGTACACTGGTATCGATCTCAAGTCACCCATCGCGTTGGCTTCGTGGACAGCCGGCAAGGCTCTCGATAGCACGCCGACGGCGCAACGCCGCGCGATCGTGTTGCGGGTCAAAGATCGAGCAAGGTTCGAACGTATCGTCGATCAATTCCAGGGATCGAGCGGCAGTTTCACCGAGCTGACGGGTTACATCGGCATCGGCACACGCGCGATTGCCGCAATGCCTGCATTCCTGCCTCTCGTTGCGCAGGCAGTCACCGAACGGGAGCCGTCCAAAGCGAAACGCGAGCCGCTTCAGAGTTACGCCGTTGTTAGCGACAAAGAATGGAGCGGGCTCAAAATCAAAACGATCGAGCATCGATGGATCAGCTTTGATTGGAAGATCAGTACGGCCGTCAGCCACATTGTTTACCTCGGCGATTACGCCATCATCACGTCTGATCTGGCAACGCTTCGCGACCTCGTAGCGAATGCGAACAACCCAACTGAACGCCAGACGCTCGCAGCGAATGACGAGTTTCGCAAAACAATCGAGCGTCGCGGCGAGGTCGTGTATTTCAGCGATCTGAAGGCAATCGCAGACGAGTTGGGCATGCCGAATAAAGACTTCAATTTCGGGATCAGCGAAAGCGGTGCTCTCAACATAGGCAACTCCACGTGGGAGAACACACACCAGCTTGTCTTCGACGAAAGTGATTGGTCCAAGCACCTGCTGCCTTTTCATCCAAAAGATCTGACGGCGCCACGCACGCTGCTACCCGCCTCAACGATCGCTTATTACTTCATGAACCTCGATCTTGCTCTTTCGTTCTCCGGTAAGATCGGGACGTTCTTTCCTGAGTACCTGCAGAGCAACTCGAAACTGTGGGGTATCGACTTCCAAAAGGAAGTGCTTCCCGAGTTGGGACCGGAGTGCGGCGCGGTACTACTCGAGCTTCCGAACATCGAAGACTTCTCCAACTTCAATCCTACGTGGGCCACATTCTGCAAACTGAAAAGTAATAAACTCGCAGAAGCGCTGAGCGCAGGCAAACTCTTCAATGGTGTTGGACCAGCGAAGGACTTTGCTGAAGTCAAGAACGGCGCCTATTCTTACTTCTTCGCAGTACGCAGCGGATTTCTGGTTTTTTCCAATCGTGAAAAAGGATTGGCGGCGTTCGACGGCAAAAGCAATTTGGCGTCAACACGCGATTATGCGAAAGCCGTCGAGAAAGTTCCCGGAGGCATCGTGGCGTTTGGTGGCTACAACCTCGAAGCAGCGGTTGCGGCTGCGAGTAAAACTCCGGTCGAGGGAATCGAGGGCCAAATCGCAAGTGCGATCTTTTCGATTGCTCGCGCCTTCCACAGTCAAAACTTCTATGCCAGCGCGGCGCGTGGAGGTGTCGAAGGTAAATCGTCGGTATCGATGGATCGTGAGGGACGTTACTCCTTCGCAGATTTTGCTTCGCTGACCAAAGGCTCGAACATCACGCTTGCCGCACTCGAGCCGACCGGCGCGCCGATTACGGACCAGAACCGGTTGAGCAGCCTCGTGCTGCGAGTGCGCGCGAAAAGTGCTGGTCCAATCGAGAACGTCAAGGACGATGTTAAGACTGCTGATCAAACTGTCGAGCAAAAATCGGCGCAGGAGTTGATCCTGACAGTCTCCGCACGACGTTCAGGAACGGAAAAATCAGTTGTCTTGCCGGTGAAAGATGCTCAGTTCGCCTCAGATCTCAAAGCCACTTCGGAATTCCCGGCTGACGACGAGAACGTCAAGAAACAAGCAGCTGAGATTGCCGGCGAAGATCGCGATGCATGGAGCGTGGCGCGCAAGCTGGCTGACTGGACGCACCAGAATCTTGAATGGAAAAAGGTGGACAGCGCTGACGCAGCTCAGACTCTGGCCACGCGCGAAGCTGACTGCTCTGAGTTTAGCGCGCTCTTTATTGCCATGGCGCGCTCGCTTGGTCTACCGGCACGCATGGTTTCCGGTCTCGCGTATAGCGGCGATTCGTTTGGCGGACATGCCTGGGTCGAAGTCTGGGTGGGCAGATGGATCGAACTCGATCCAACGTGGGGAACTCACTTCGTCGATGCGACTCACATTCGCGATGCATCGAGTGCGCTCGTCACATCAGCGGCTTTGAACCTCATCGACCTCGAAGTCCTCGAGACGCGTCGAACTGTCGAAGATTTTCAAAAGAGTTCGAAGGCGCTGGCGGAACATCTTGTCAAAGCTATTCCTGCCGGTAACCGAACTGAGCTTGAAGCGGTGGTCGATGTAGCAATCCTCGCGGACGAGTTCATGGGCGCCGGTACATGGGCGGGGATGAATGAAGCCGAACGAAACCAGATGTCGACGGCCTACCGCAGGGCGCTGCGCGAGATTATCGGGTACAGCAGTCTCAGCAATCAAAAAGCCACGATGCGTCTCATCCATGTGGAAGAAAAAGGGAACGTCGCGGAGGCGATATGCTGGCTTGGACCTTCCGACCTGCTTATGAAGTTGCGTCTGGTTCGCAACAACGATCTCTGGTATCTCGTCGAAGTACATCAAAGTGACTCGGCTCTCAACTCTGTTGGAGAAACCATTCGTCCGACCATCACAACTATCGAGAGTGCTCGTGCCGGCAAACGCGTCGTAGCCGGTCCGACGGATCTTACTCGTGTGTTGATACTCATTCAGAGTGATGGAGCAAAAGCCGTTGCGGCCGCGGAACAGGGACTCAAGACAAGGCCCACCGATCGCGGTCTGCGACTGCTCAAGGCAGCGGCATTGATGGAAATCGAAAAAATAGACGAGGCCTCAAAACTTCTGCGTGAGCTCAGCAAAGAGGATTTCGCTCCGGCAGTTTACCGGCTCGCAACTCATCTCAATTCGTCCGACGACGAGAACGAGACGAAAGAAGCCGTCACATTCTTAGAGCAATACGTTCGTCTTGAACCGTACGATCCGCGCGGCTTACACGATCTCGCTGACGCTTACGACAACGCAAGTGATTACGTGAAGGCTGAAGCGGCGTATCGCAAACTTGTCGATCTCGAACCCACCGAAGCTACGGGCTACATAGATCTTGCAACCTTTCTTGTCTACAGAGATCGTATGGCCGAAGCGGAGCCAGTGCTGGTTGCCGCCGATAAGAACACCGCTAAAGATGCGGACGTATTCGGCGAAGTAATCAGTAATTTGACTTCGCTGGATGAATCGGATTATGCGGTCAAGTTCGCGGCCAGCGAACCTGAACGAATGAAAACGAGTATAACGGCTAACTATGAGCTCGGCCGCATGCACTCAGACAATGGACAATACGCCTTGGCGCATAAGTTCCTGCAAGCTGCCATCCAACTGGATAAGGAGTGGGACGAACCATACATCAGCCTGGCGTTACTCTATCGACGGCAGTCGCGCTTCGCTCTCGCGCTGAAAGCCGCCGATCAGGCAATCCAGCTCGACGAAAAAGACGGCGAAGCTCAATATGAGCGCGCCTGTGCTCTTACGCGTCTCGGGCGAATCAAGGAAGCCATGGCGTCGTTGGAAAAAGCCGTTGAGCTTTATCCGATCTCGGCTGAGTGGATGGCCGAGGAAAAGGATTTAAAAGCCCTCTCCCGGCTCCCCGCATTCAAGAAGCTGCTTCCGCCACCGGAGAAACAGTAACCACAGATTTCACCGATTGTCTTAAATTTGCTGCGCCGCCAGAATGCGCCGCGCCATAATCCGTTACCAAAACGAGTAGGAACAATGCTTGCACTGTTCTCCGTCTAAAGGAGAACACTATGAGACACAGGACTCTGCCGGTAGTACTCGTTTTAATCTTGCTTTCGAGCCATGCGCCGCTCGCCGTTTCTCAACAGGCGTCTTCAAACGATTGGACTGTGGTCCAGCAGATCAAGACTAATGAGAAAGTTCTTGTCAAACAAAAGAATGGAAAAGAAGTCAAAGGGTTGATGATCGAAGCGACCGACACCACGCTGACAATCGATCGCGACGGCAAGCCTTTCGGCATTCCCCGAGCGGATGTGAGGCAGGTTTATGTCATTGAAGGAAAAGCGCAAAAAGGAAAGTGGGCCTTGATCGGCACAGGCGTCGGAGCAGGTGTGGGTGCGGCCATTGGCAGGTCGAGATACTCCGCTGATCGTGATGATAGTGAGATCTGGACAACGGTGGGATTGCTGTTCGGCGCCGGAGCAGGCGCGGCAGGCGGATTGCTCTTTGGTACGACCACACGCAAACGAGTGATGGTCTTTGACGCGCGTTGAACTATTGCGAACCGAGCAAAGCCTGTTTTGCGGCGTCGAGTTCTTTGAGTTCTTCTTTACTCAGTGACGGATACTCGAGCTCAAGCGCGTTCATGGTTTCGACGATGGCCGAGGCGACTACCACCCGCGTGAACCACTTGTGATCGGCGGGCACGACGTACCATGGAGCGTGCTTCGTTGCAGTATTTTTGATCGTCTCTTCGTATGCGTGCATGTACTCGTCCCAATGCTCGCGTTCGTGTACGTCGTTGATTGAGAACTTCCAGTTCTTCGCGGGGTCCTCGATGCGGGCGAGGAAACGTTGCTGCTGTTCTTTCTTAGAGACGTGCAGGAAGAACTTCAGAATCACGATGCCGTTGTTCGTGAGGTATTGTTCAAAGTTGCGGATGGCTTCAAAGCGCTGTTGCCAGAGATCTTTTGTTTTTACTTCGGCTGGGAGTTTCTGAGCGGCCAGGAAGTTTTCGTGGACGCGAACGACAAGCGTTTCTTCGTAGTAACTGCGATTGAAGATGCCGATTCGTCCGCGCTCGGGCAGGCGCTTCGCGCAACGCCAGAGGAAATCGTGGTCCAACTCCTCTGCTGAAGGTGCTTTGAACGACGAGACCTCACAGCCCTGCGGATTCACGCCTGACATGACGTGTTTGATCGCGCTGTCTTTCCCGGCGGCGTCCATGGCCTGAAAGATAATCAACACGGCCCAGCGATCCTGTGCGTAGAGTTTGTCCTGCAGTTTCGACAACAACTCGACGCCCGCGGCGAGCACCTCCTCCGCCTCGGCCTTTCCATCAGCAGCGAAGTCGAGCGTATCGTCCGGATCGACATCCTTGAGCCGAAACTTCGCGCCGTTCGTGATGCGAAAAGGTTCGGAATATTTCCCGGTTTGCTTGAGAAAGATTTTCTCGTTCATGGATCCCTCATTCTGCCAACTCACTGCCTCAGACTAACTGGAAGATGTCTGCTCGCCGTTGATGGACGATAGCTATAACAGACACGACGTCAATGTTTAAAGAGAAGTAGATATAAAATGGAAACCGCATAAGAACCGCTTGTCGAATTGAATTTGTTCTAAGCGGAAAACTGTACGGGAATTGCTCGATACGATGAAGAATGTGTAGTGCTTCGCGACTGAATTCAGAAGCGACGTCTGGGTCTATACGCTGATACCACTGGAGCGCTGAACGAAAATCAGCCTTAGCATCCGGTGAGAGGATGACTCGATGTTTCATAGCTGTAAGTGAGGATCTAGCCTTTCATCAATAACTCAAATAGCTCTTTCTCAAACTCCTCTAATGGTGTCCCTTCCATACCATCTTTTTCGTATCGAGCTAGTCGTTCTTCAACGAGCTCCATGTGCCAGTCAGGAACGGGCGCATCCTCAGGTTGTGACGGGATGCAGTTCCAGAGTTGCCCGATATATTCGATTTGCTCGTCGTTCGATAATTCGTCAAACCCTGGCGGAGGAAGTGGTACTTTTGAGGACATCTTTTAACTCCTTGTGGAGAGTGTATAGCATGGTTGATTCCTTGGTTCAATCCAAATCTATTGATTTTCGCTTGTTTTTGGCGCGTTCTTCCGCGATCTCCTCGCGCTCGTCTCGTAATCCGAGTCGCATGGCGTCGAATGCGGGAAGACTATTGATTTTCGGCATCGGCGTGTTGCCTCGGACTGAAAACCAGATGATGCGATTCAGGACTTCGGGATCGGCCATGTCGGCGTGGGCCAGGTCCTGTTCTGCGGTGCGCTGCATCCAGTAGGCCGTCGCCGCATCTCGTGCCGGTGGTGTGATCAGATTGTCCATAGCGACGTTGGGGAGCAGCGCTTTGTAAGGCCTGAGATCCGGTTCACTGCGAAAGATGTTGATGGGCGTTGCAGTCGCATCGAGCTGGTTCATCGGCTCCATGCCTAACAGCAATTCGATCGTTCTAATCAAACTGACGGTGTTGTGAAACTCATGTATCAACGCGCCTGGTCGATTGTAAGCACTAATCAGCAACGCAACGGAACGGTGCGCATCGACGTGATCCGGTCCATCCTGCGCGTCATCCTCTACAACGACGATCGCGGTGTCTTTCCAGTAAGGACTGTTGGAAACTGCTTCGACGAGTAGCCCGAGCGCGTAGTCGTTGTCGGCGACAAAAAACTGCGGCGTCGGGTTGCGGGCGGCGATGCCATTGGTGTGGTCGTTCGGCAAACGCATTACCGAAAGATTCGGCAAAGACTTCTCAGTAACCATCTTCTGAAACTCGTCCAGCCAGGCTCCCAATCGCGAATTGCCGCGAAAGCGCGAGTCGGCATGAGCATCGCTAATCAACGCACTGGCAGTGCCTTCACGCGCAGAACGATAAGAATCGACAGTCATCGAGTCGGGCGTGTCCATGTCGAAGTTTCGATACTGACGACTGAACCGACCTTCCAGAGATTTCTTCGTGGCAAAAGTTGAAACGGTTGGCGTGAGATCGGGATAGGTCTTGGCCCGATTGCTCCTGATCGCGTTTACATCTGCTTCTGAAAGCGTAGCGAGAAACTCACCGTAGTTGCGATAGGTTAACCCGGCGCGCGCTGCCGCATCCCACAGATAGAGCGTCTCCGGCTCCGCAACATCGCGAGCGCCGTTGAGATACGGCACGTAACGTTGTATGAAATTGACAACGTCTTCACTCGTTGCTTTTGGTCCAAACATCGACGGCACATTACGCACGGGCTCGTAATTTGGCAGACGGTTGAACCCCTCGAAATCGTACGTGCGCCCGCGTCGACTGTAATTCCAGCGAAACGCTTTATCGACGTAGTCAGTCGAGAATGCGGCAGTGGACCAGTTGTGACCGTCAGGACTCGCCTCGGAATTTACAAAGAAGCGGTCAAACAGTCCGAAGCGAACGGCGAGGGCGCGATGGTTTGGCGTGATGTCCTGACGTTGGCCGTTCGGTCTAACTACCGCAGCGCCGGATCCAAAGATCGCAAGTGAAGCGTCACCATCAGCCTTCGTTCCGTCGCCTGATTTCTCCACGTCGCCAAAGATCTGATCGTAAGTACGGTTTTCCTTGATGATGTAAATCACATGTTTGATCGGCGAACGACCCGGAAACAGACTTGCTTGACGTTGGCCCAGCAGTCCGATGTTTCGCATCACCTGCTGCGTGTAACGAGCGAGCGCAGGATCGTCAGGTAAACTGACCGCACTGATATTTCCAAGCACAAGCGCCACACTGTACTGTCCGCCTTGTCCACCAGCTCGACCACTGCCCGCGGGAAACCTCTCATTCGGCGCATTGGGAACCCGCCCCGAATTGTCGACCACCATCGACGAGTTCTGAACGCCAGTTCCCTTTCCGTTGCCGATGAAGATTGTTTGTCCAACCACCGCCACGGCCGATGGATACTGCCCTGTCGGAATAAACCCGCGAACCTTGCTTCGCTCGTCGTCCCAACCTTCACCACGTGCTTTCGCAGACAGCTCTACCACTGCAACCGAATTACTGTGCGCATTGGCGACGTAAAGATCGTCGCCACGCAACGCCAAACCTTCCGGACTGTTCCCCGTTGGAACACCTTCAGACAAACGCACGCTGATCCGTTCGATCTCTTTGTCGGTCGTCGTATCAATGACAGATACGGTGTCGTCGTTTGAATTCGCAACGTACAGACGCGTGCGCGCGGGATTCAGAAGAGCAACGGTCGGATGCCGGCCAACGGTGATTCGTAATACAGGCTGGCCCGGTCGAACGACTGCGACCGCGTTCTCGTTCCAACAAGTCACGTAGGCTTTGACACCGGTCTGGTCCCGCACCACCGCGACACCGTACGGGTAAACAAACTGTTCACGATCAGCACTTGAACGCAGATCTACGCGGATCAATCTTCGAGTGCCTCGCACGTCCTCGATGATTCCCAGACTGTCGCCGAGATTATTGGCGACGAAGAGCGTATTGCCGTCGGGAGTGATCGCGATTCCGATCGGATAAACTGGCGAGCGATCGCTGTTGTATCGCGGCGAGTTCGCTGCAAATGCAAAACCGGTTACGTCGATAAACGGCGCTTCGATATTTGTGTTTGGGCCAGGCGATGCGGGCGTGATCGGAGTTTGACTGTCAGCTTGAAAGCGGAAGATCCAGATCTTATTTTCAAAACCGCCGGAGACGTACAACGCATAAGAGCCATCTTCCTGAGGCACAGGTGAGAATACAACACCAACGTTGACACTCTGCGGCGAAGGGAAATAAACATTCTGAATCACGACGGCGGGCTTCGCATTCAGATCGATTACTGCAAGCGACTGCTGACCACGATTTGCCGCCGCGTTGAACTGAACGCCATAACCGCTGTTCACCGCGATTAAGAAGCGACCATCTCCGCCGGGTCCTGACTTATCAGGACTGCGAACGAAATCCACCGGCAACGCACCGACCGCTGGTTGTCGTGTCGTCAAATCCTGCACAAGCGAACCGGCAGGAGTAATCGGTCGACCCTGACTCGCTGCCTCATCCGGTCCGGCTGAAAACGACGCGCCTCCAAACGATCCGAAGAGTAGACAAGTTGTAAACAGAAAAATGAGCAATGTGTAATTACGGTGTCTGGGGTTCATTGGCGTCGCAGTTTAGCCACAAAAAAGCTCAAAAGCCACAAAATGATGAAAGGGGAAAGCCCCGGCGGACCAGGCATTCTCCGGGGCCTATTGTGCATTTTGGCGGGAATGCTCCGAACGAGCATCTGCGCGATACCGTACTCTGCATGTGCTAAGCGAAAGTTACCGCCGCATGAATTAATGGTTAAGCGCGTTCTAGATCCGAAAAATTAAATCCGTCGTGAAAATATTAACGAAACAACCGCTAACTATTTGATAGCTACTAAGCACCAACGTCATTGCAGGCCGCTCGCCTTTCGGAGGCTCACGCGCGGGGCGACGTGTATAATGGCGTGCACTAAAAAATGAACCAACTAGTACGGTTTCTGTTCGGACATGAGCAGGCCGTTTTTACTAACGGCCGCTTCGGTTTTGACGTGCGTCCGAGAGCCGTAATACTGGTTCTGCTTGTTCTTCTCGCCGCTGCCTTCATTTATTTCATTTATCTAAGACCACGTGTCCGTTTACCGAAGAAGACGACTGCGGCGCTCATTGCCCTGCGTGCTACCTTGCTCCTGCTGATGGTGACGTTGTTGTTGCGACCGGTGGTGGTCGTCTCGTCAGTGATTCCGCGCAGCAGTTATGTCGCGATGGTTGTTGACGATTCAGTCAGTATGAAACTGCACGACGCACCGCGCGGCGGAACCCGTCTCGACAGCGTCAAGCAAGCGCTTCTTAACACAACTTCCGGACAAGATTCTTTCCTGAACCGGCTCGAGAAGAAGTTCAAAACAAATCTCTACGGTTTCTCCGGATCACTCTCACGACTGAAAGACGGAAACGATCTTTACGCTGAGGGACGAACGAGCGACGTCGCCGGCGCACTCGATGAAACGATGAAGCGTTCTTCGGGAATGCCGCTTTCCGCTGTCGTGCTTGCTACGGACGGCGCGTCGAATGTGCCGAGCGATCTGGCAGCAGTGTTGAGAGAGCTGCGCGCTCGCGATATTCCCGTTTTTACAGTCGGCGTCGGCAATACTGGCAAACCGATGGACGCCGAACTCACTCGCGTGAACATGCCGCGCAGAGTTCTGGTTGGCTCTAGATTAAATATCGAGACGATTGTTGGTCTGAGTGGTTACAGCGCGACGAAGGTTTTGTTAAGCGTGCGTGAAGATGGTCGCGCAGTTAAGACAGAAGAATTCAACCTGCGCGGCAACGACACGCAGGCGATCAATCTCGAAATCACGCCTACCACACCGGGCGTTCATCGCTACACAGTTGAAGTCACACCACTCGACGGCGAAATAACAGTCGACAACAACAAGCAGGACTCGCTCGTGGAAGTGATCGAAGGACCACTGCGGATTCTACACGTCGAAGGCGAACCGCGTTGGGAGCTCGGCAAGATTCGCGAGTCGATCCAGCCCAATGAAAAGAATGTCACGCTCGTTTCGCTGCAACGCACCGGTGAGAACAAGTTTTATCGCCAGGGCATCGGCAACCAGACTGAGCTGGTTACGGGCTTTCCCAAAACCGAGGAAGAGCTGTTCGCGTATGACGGCTTGATCATCGGCAGCGTCGAAGCAGGTTTCTTCACTGCAGATGAGTTACGCAGCATCGAGGCTTTTGTCGCGCGACGCGGGGGTGGCTTGCTCGCGCTCGGAGGCCGGCTCGCGTTTGATGGTGGCAAGTACAAAGGCACGGTCCTCGAGGATCTTCTGCCGGTTTCACTCACTGGTGGCGCAGTTGATGACGCAAATTCGTTCACCCCGGTCTACAAGCCTGTGCTCACCGGCGCCGGACAGGCACATCCGATCACGCGTCTGAACGAAGATCGCGGCGCGAATCAAAAAACGTGGAACGAATTGCCACCCATTTCCGTGTCGGAAGTGTTGACGAATGTGAAGCCGGGCGCTTCGGTGTTGCTCGAGGGACGGCGAACCGAAGGCTCTGCGCAGGTCGTGCCTCTGCTGGTCCAACAACGTTACGGTCGCGGACAAACTCTCGCGCTGACGGCGGCCGACACGTGGCGTTGGCGCATGAGAATGGATTCGAAGAACAACGCGCACGAAACGTTCTGGCGACAGATGTTGCGCTACCTTGTTAGTGGTACGCCGCAGCAGGTCGAAATCGGCACTGAAAAGGAAGTCTACGCACTCGACGACAACGTACAGATCGTTGCCGACATTCGTGATAAGAAATTCAATCCAGTGCCCGATGCACATGCGGTCGCGCGCGTGACAAAACCTTCGGGGCTGGTCGTCGATGTGCCGCTGAAGTTTACGACGCTCAATTCGGTGAATACGTACGCGGGGGAGTTCAAGGCGGACGAGCTGGGCCAGCATCGAGTCGAGCTGATTGGTAACAGCCAGATGCTCGGAGCGTTGAGCGCGAAGGCAAACATGCTGGTCAGCGACCTGAATCGCGAATACTACAGCGCCGCGCAGAACAGCGATCTGTTGAAGCGTATATCGGCCGAAACTGGCGGAAAGTACTACACGCCGGCCGAAGCGCAGTCGTTGTTGGACGATCTGATATACCGTCAAACACCGTATTCCGAGCGTGTCACGAAGGATCTTTGGGACATGCCGGTGAATTTCCTGCTGATCATTGGGTTGTTGAGTGCGGAGTGGTTTCTCCGGAAGCGTGAAGGGTTGGCATAAGGACCACGGATTTGCGCGGATCAAAGCAACGGATTTTGGTTTTAGCGAGCCTGATGGTGTTGGTGGTTGGTGTGACGTGTGGCCAAACTACAACGCCGCCGAAGAAGCAGGTTGATCCTAATAAGTATGCGGTCATTATTAATGGACCGGGTGGAGAGGCTGTTTACGCGAAACAGTTCGAGGAGTGGACGGCGCAGTTGAGTTCGGTGTTGGCGGAGCGCTATGGGTTCGATGCGAAGCATATCATCGTGCCGCGCGCGACTGCGGAAGAAGTGAAGAGCACGTTTGCGACACTGAAGACTCAGTTAGACGCGAATAACGTCTTCTTTCTGTTCCTGATTGGACACGGGTCGTTCGACGGAAAGGAATCGAAGTTCAATTTGATTGGGCCAGATCTGGCAGCCTCTGAATACAACACGCTGCTATCGTCGCTGCCGACGAAGCGTGTGGTCGTTTTCAATATGTCGAGTGCGAGCGGCGAGTTCATCAAGAGTCTCGCGGCGAAGGGACGGATCGTTGTTACGGCGACGCGAAACGGGCAGGAGACGAATGCGACTAGATTCACCGGCTTTTTTATCTCTGCACTGAATGCAACTGACGCAGACACAGATCAGGATGGACACACGTCGGTGCTGGAAGCATTTGTCTACGCAAATCGTCTCACCGCTGATTTTTATAAACGCGGCGGAAGGCTCGCGACCGAACACGCGCTTCTCGATGACAACGGCGACGGCGTGGGACACGAAAAAGTCGAGGCAGGAGAGGGACTGCTGGCACGCGCAACTTATCTCGATTCGTTGAGCGTCGATGAGGCCGCAGCTACGGCCGCGACCGGAAGACTTCTCAAAGAGCGCTCGCGGCTCGAAGGCGAAATCGAGCAACTGATCGCCCGCAAGAGCAACACGCCCGAAGCGGAATACGAAGCAACACTCGAACGATTGTTTATTGAACTGGCAAAGGTGAACCGATCGATCAAGCAAGCGGGATCATGATGAAACTGAGTCACGCATTTTTGTTCATTCTCGTCGCGCTGTTCCCGTTTGCGCAGTCACCCGAAACGCGTGGGCTTGCAGAGCTCAAGAAGGGTGATTACGACAACGCGTTCAAGCTCCTCAGCGCGCGGCTCGTTTCAAATCCAAACGATGTGGTGGCCCAACGAGCCTTGCTGCGCGTCTTCATCGAAACCGGTCGCTACCCCGAAGCCGAAGCAACCGCCAAACGCTTTCTCCTGAAAACACCTGATACCGGTTCAGTACGTCACCAGCTCGCCGAAACGCTCGCGATCACCGGACGCTACACCGAAGCAATCGCGGAGTTTGAACGCGCCGCCGCCGATTCCGCAAAGTCAGACGCGGTCGCGGATAAACTCGAAAGCGATCTGCGTCGCGCTGAAATACTCGATCTAATAGGACAGGAAGACCAGGCCCGGGCAATCTACGCAACCTTCGTCAAACACTACACCGACAACGATCCAAAGACTGCTCGCGAGCTAACTCTCGTCGCGCGCGCGCTCGTACATCTCGAGCGCTACCAGGACGCCAACGACATGTATCGCTCGGCCATCGAGGCCGATTCGGATTACCTCGAAGCGCAACTCGGCGCCGGTGAGTTGTTCACTGAAAAGTATGCCTACGGCGACGCGGCAATCTTTCTCGACGATGCACTCCAGATAAATCCCAACAGCGCCCGCGCCTTTCTCGACCTTGCGCGCAACAAACGACTCGACGGCGATGCCGAAACCTCAGCAGCCATTGGCAAGGCGCTCTCAATAAATCCAAATCTCGTCGAAGCAATCGCACTCAAAGCCGCGATGGCTCTCGAAGCTAGTCAGATGGAACAGGCCTCGGCGGAGATCGACAAGGCGCTCAAGATCAATCCGCGCTCACTCGAAGCACACTCGCTTCGTGCTGCAATGCTGTACCTGCAGGATAAAGACTACGAACCGGAAGTCGCTGCCACACTCGCGATTGGTCCAAAGTATGGCGGCGTCTACAACACGCTCTCTCACTACGCGACGATCACGCGTCGAACGGACCAGTCTGTTCAGTTCGCACGCCGTGCAACCGAGATCGCGCCACGCTTGTGGGACGCACATCTCAACCTGGGCATGTCGCTGCTGCGTCTCGGCCAGATGGAAACAGGTCGTGAAGCAGTTGAGAAAGCTTTCAAGGGAGATCCGTTCAACATCTGGGCCAAGAACACGCTCGATTTGCTCGACACGATGCGTGATTACAAAGAAACGAAGAGTGGCCCTTTTATTATCAAAGCCGCCGCGCAGGAAAGCGACGTGCTTGCGCCATACGCCGCCAGTCTTCTCGAGGAAGCCGCCGCCAAGCTGACGGCGAAGTACAAATTTACGCCGAAAGGTCCGGTCATCATCGAGATCTTTCAGAACCACGAAGACTTCGCCGTGCGCACGCTCGGCATGCCGGGGCTCGGCGCGCTCGGAGTCTGTTTCGGATTTGTCGTCGCGCAGGATTCACCATCGGCGCGTGAGGCAGGAGAATTCAACTGGGGCAGCACGCTCTGGCACGAATACACACACGTCATCACGTTGCAGATGACTGACTATCGCATCCCGCGCTGGTTCTCGGAAGGTCTTTCGGTTTACGAAGAGCGACGCGCTCGACCCGGTTGGGGCGACGATTGGAATCCACTGTTCGTGCGTGCGTTCATGGAAAGGCGTTGGTTCAAAATGGCGGATCTCGACGCCGGCTTTATGCGTCCGAAGAGCCCGCAGGATGTTCCGATTGCTTATTTTCAGGCGTCGCAGGTTTGCGAGTTCATCGCTGAGAAGTATGGCTTCGACGCGATACTCCACATGCTTGCGCTCTATCGCGACAAGGTGCGTACGCCTGAAGTGCTGCAACAAGTTTTGAAACTCAGCGAGAGTGATTTCGATCGAGAGTTTGCGGCGTACATCGAAGCCAAAGTCAAACCACTGCAACAGGCTTTGAGCACTCAGAACAATATCGCCGCTTCGCTTTCAAAAGAAGAAGTGCTCAAGATGCTCGCCACGCAGGACACCTTCGCACTGCGCCTTCGTGCGGCAGAGCTACTCGCAGCTGATGGCGAGACCGAGGCTGCTGTTGCTCATTACATTCGCGCACTCGAACTCTTTCCTTACGTCACGGGCGCGGGCAATCCGTACGAGTCGCTGGCTAAACTGCTCGAACAAAAGGGCGACAAAGCCCAGGCCGCGAAAGTTCTGGAGGGTTTAGTAAAAACTGACGAGAACAATCTCGAAGCGTTGAAGACAATCGCGCGTATTCGTCTCGCTCTCGGCGAACAGCGACCGGCGCTCGATGCTTTGCAGGCCAGCTTCTATATCAACCCGTTTGATTACAAGCTGCACAATCAGGCCGGTGAGTTGAGCGTCGGGTTGAAGGATTATGCGAAGGCGTTGACGGAGTTTCAGGTCGCACTCGCACTGGCGCCGCCGAACGTAGCCGAAGCAAACTACAATGTGGCCACGGCCTATTACGCCCTGGGCCGCCAGCCGGAAGCGAAGCGCGCCGTGCTGCGCGCACTTGAAGCTGCGCCGCGTTACGAGAAAGCACAGGAGTTGTTGTTGAGAATAGTAGGACAATAAGTATCCACAGATTACGTAGATTACTTTTTAATGTATCTGTGTAATCTGTGGATGGATCGGGGAGAAAATGGCGGTTGACCAATTAACCATTTCCGACGAGCAACTGCTCGACAAACTCGGCACTGCGCGCGAACGCCTGTTGCGCGAAATCAGAAAGGCCATCATCGGACAGGACGAAGTCGTCGAACAGGTCCTGCTCGCGCTCTTCGTCGGTGGTCATTCGATCATCACGGGCGTTCCCGGTCTGGCTAAGACGCTGCTCGTGCGGACAATTGCCAACGTGCTCGACCTCTCGTTCAAACGGATCCAGTTCACTCCCGACCTGATGCCCGCCGACATCACCGGCACCGAGATCATCGAGGAAGATCGCGCCACTGGTCATCGCAGGATGCAGTTTATTCATGGTCCCATCTTCGCGAATATCGTCCTCGCTGACGAAATCAATCGCACGCCGCCAAAAACTCAGGCCGCGCTGCTTGAAGCAATGCAGGAAGGTCGTGTCACGGTGCAGGGTGTTAGTTACGATCTGCCGCGACCGTTTCACGTGCTGGCGA
>Ga0207647_10001444_pt1 | contig 18223 bp, 13 predicted proteins | sample KBSCornC2_FD_184295 | JGI IMG/M metagenome (GOLD analysis project Ga0207647, IMG submission 184295) | Corn rhizosphere microbial communities from Kellogg Biological Station, Michigan, USA - C2 (SPAdes) (version 2) | ecosystem: Host-associated > Plants > Roots > Rhizosphere ... | reverse complement strand
CGATTGGCTGGTCGGATGCGAATGTAAACGAGAACTTTCCCGCGCCGATCTCTCCCTTCCTGTACTCGATTGCGAGTGCTGGTTACGCCCACTATTTTCGAAACCTCGCGCGTGCGTTCGGACTCTCAAAGACTCGAATCGCCGCGATGGACGACGCGCTCCGTCACATCATCGGCGTCCACGGCGCGAGGATGTATTACAACCTGACGAACATTCACACCGTGCTGCGATTGGCGCCGTTCGGCGACGCACTCGTCGCGGCGTTCAACAACTTCGTTGGAGCTGGCGGATCGTTTGGTGCTGACGCCGGGATTAAAGCCGGTCGCGCGCGTGAAGTTATCGAGCTCGCCGTGGTAGCGGTAAAGGTCTCGTGGCTATATCTCTTCCTCGGGCGACGCGTGGCATCGTTTGAACGACTCGTTGACGACTTTGCCGAACGCACGGAACCACAGCAACTTCCAACTCTGTCGCTCCGCGATCTTCGGTTACTGCTCAACGAGCTGATGGACATCCGTTGTCATCGCTGGACCAATGCCAGTCTCGCCGACGCAGCGTCCATGGTTTGTTACGCAATGCTGCGCCGGCTGGTCGAACAAACAACCGGTTCAGCGGCGCTGCACAACACTCTTCTCAAGGCGATTCCTGAGCTCGTCAGCGGAAAGCCGGTGCAACAGCTCTGGGAACTTTCGCGAACGGTTCGTGCTGACGCGACTCTTCGCAGTCTATTCGAAAGCGATTCAGAATCCGTCGTCAATCAGATCGCGCACAATCCAGAATTGATGGGCTTCCGGGCGCAGTTCGAGGAGTATTTGCAACAGTGGGGCTTCCGCTGTTCCGCCGAGCTCATGCTCACAGTCCCGAGCTTTCAGGAAGAACCAGCGCTGCTCGTCGATATCATTCGCGCCTATGCACAGCGCGATTGCGAATCGCCTGATGCGGCGCTCAACAGACAGCTTACGGAACGCGAGCAGGAAACCCGCTCCCTCTTGCGAGGAGTGGGATGGCGCCGCGCCGCCGTCTTGCGCATTGTCCTCCGGTGGACGCAAGCCGCAATTGCTTATCGAGAGCGGGCTCGTCTCAAACAAGCGCTGCTGTACAGCCGCTGTCGCCTTCTGGCGCTCGCCCTCGGCGATAAATTGGTGACGCGAGGACATCTGGCGGAGCGAGAAGACGTCTTCTGGCTGACCGTTTCCGAAGTTGATGAGCTTGCAGCAGGGCGCGCGATGTTCCCGCATCAAGTGCAGGAACTAACCTCAATGCGCAAGCGTGCGCACGAGGAACTCGCCGCAACGCATCCACTGAATGACTTCACTCTTCCCGAAGGCGGATACCTGCCTCTGGATGGAGACTTTCATACCGGCGACATCACGCCGCTGCGAAATGATCACGGTTCGCAGACGCTACAGGGAGTAGGTGCGTGCGGCGGCCGCGTGACTGGCCGCGCTGTCGTGCTACGTGACGCGAGTGAGGCGGGCAAACTTGCCGACGGAGACATTCTGGTTACTCGTCAAACGGATCCGGGCTGGGCTTCAGTTTTTTTCCTCATCAAGGGTTTGGTAATCGAACGAGGGGGAATGCTTTCACACGGCGCGATTGTCGCGCGCGAATTCGGAATCCCGTGTGTTGTCGGTGTACAGCATGCTACCCGTGAACTGTTCCGCGCCGGACAGATCGAAGTCGATGGCGATCAGGGGAAAGTGCATGTTTTGGCTTTGCGTCAAGGTTCAAAATCGTCCTTGGGCCGGGTTCAGTACAGAGAGCGGTAGCGACCTGGTCGGTGATCAGCATGCGATATTTCTTAATGATTCGTGACTACTATGGCTTGACCAGGTCGCTACCGCTCCCTGTACTGACCCGATCCAAGCGTGCGGTCCGACTTTCAGGGGAAAGTGCATGTCCTCGATAAAACTGATCTACGCTTATTGGCGTGAGCGTTATCCCGTAATCGTATTCTTACCTTTCTCAATCTTGATCGCCGCCGCGGGGGCCGCAGCGGGAGGGCGGCTCCCGACCGTTCGCGAGGCGTTGATAGGTTGTGTTCTCGCCTACACCATGGTCCTGGTTTTCCGCATTGGTGATGATCTCGCCGATCTCAATAGCGATCGTTTGCGCCATCCAGGGAGAGTGTTGGTCCAGGCATCGAATGTAACTCCGATCATTGTGCTCGCGTCGATGATCGCCGCGGGCGACATTCTGTTGATGCTACGCCAACCGCAGCCCGTCGCGCGCGTCGTTGTCTTTTTCGCGATCTCGCTTTTCCTTGCCCTTTGGTATCACTGGCGAGCACGTCTCCGCGCTGGGCCACTCGCCTCCGCGCACGTGGTACTCATCAAGTATCCCGTTATTTCTCTTTTGACGTGTGTGCGCTGGGACGAACTGTCACAACACACCGCGCTTCCCGCATTCGGCACGATCTATCTTGGCTTATGCATTTACGAACAGGTTCATGACCGCGTAGTGCGCGAATCGTATGGAGCCAAAAAGATTTTCGTGGCTGAGGTGGTACTGCTTGCCGGTCTTCCGCTGCTGATGCTTTCGATTGGAGGTTTTCTTAGATGACAGCCAACGCCGCCATGCTGCGGGTGAGCACGAGCGCGCCTCAATCCGGACCGCCTCCTGCTCACTTTGAGAAAGTCTCTTGTTACTACTGTAAGGGCACAGACTGGGCCGACTTTCTTACGGCCCACGATGATCTCACCGGTCGTCCGGGAACGTTCACCTTCATCACCTGCAAGCGCTGCGGACTTCGCTATCAGAACCCGCGGCTTCGCATCGAGCACGTCAAAGACTTTTACGACAACGAGTACATCGCGCACCGGAAAAAAACCGACTGGGGTCCACTCACAAAGTTTTTCAACTGGGTGATGGACAGGCACGACCGGCAAAAGGAAAAACTCGTGCAACGCTACGTGAAGCTTGGTCCGACGAGTGACGTTCTCGACGTCGGGTGTGCAGTAGGAACCTTTTTGCAGAAAGTGCGTGCGCGACACGGCGCTCATGTTGTCGGCGTCGACTTTAAAGACTTGCGCGGCAGCCAGTCGCTCGAAGGCGTCGAGTTCCACTGCGGTCTGTTCTACGAACAACCGCTCGAACGCGAACGCTTCGACGCTATCACCATGTGGCATTTCCTCGAACACGATTACGATCCACTCCGCACACTTCAAACAGCTCGCCAGTTGCTGAAGTCTTCAGGTTATCTCGTGATCGAGGTTCCGCGCCTCGACTCGCTCACGTTCCGGCTCTACGGCGATCGCTGGCCGGGTGTGCAGGCGCCGCAGCATACAGTTCTCTACGATCGCAAAATGCTTTTGCGCATGGTCCGAAAGGCCGGGCTGGAAGTCGTCGATTATCTGCCCTACGGCGCGTTTCCGGCGTTCTTCTACTTCTTTGCCGGAGCAGCTTTCAAGCTCTTAAAGGGTAAGGGTCTTAATCTTTCGCGGGCCATCTATCCCTATTTTGTCGGGCAGATGTTGTTTGCTCCGATCCTTGCTTTCGAAAAGCACCTCAACTTTGCGATGCAGACCGTCATCTGCAGGCGGGAGGATTAGGTATGACCAAGCGCGGCCGTATCGGACTTACGGGTTTGTTTATGCTGGGCGGCTCTTTGTTTTTACTGGCGGTCGCGATCCCGACGCTTTTCCTGGCGCGCCGTTTCTATTCCGAAGTCATCGTGCGTTGGATGGGCCGGGTGGTACTCAGGTTCTGGAATATTGAATACACCACTCACTATTCCGAGCCACTCCCGGACCGCCAGACGATCTACATTGCGAACCACACGTCGACCCTCGATGTCATGCTATTGATGGCGCTCGCGTTGCCGCGCGCGCGGTTTTTTCTTTCCGGTGACCTGCGCAGGCTCCTCGTCCCTGCGATCATCGGATACATCATTCGTATCTTTTGGACCGTTCCTCAAAGATTCCCGGAACGGCGACGCAAGATCTTTCAGCGCGCTGACCGCATCTTGCGCCGCACAGGTGATTCAGTGTTTCTGAGCCCGGAGGGCAAGTGCATCTCGACAGGTGAGATTGGACCATTCAATAAAGGCTCGTTCCATCTTGCTACCAGCCTGAAAGCGCCTATCGTTCCCATCTACATTCACATCCCGCTACAAATGCAGGGATGGAGAGGCTATCACGCGAATCCGGGACACGTTAACGTCTATTTACTTCCTGCCATCGATACTTCGTCGTGGCGGCTCCAGGACCTCGAAGCCAACCGGGATCGAGTGCACGACTTCTACGTCCGCGTGCATGACTCGATACGCGCACATGGGAGACTTCCGGCAGATCTCAGCATCGATCCGCCGCAACCCAAACTCATGAGGGCCGCTGTATGACCCACGACTTCCATTCGCTCGTTGACATGTTGCGTTACCGCTCGCTGCATCAGGGAAACTCTCGCGCCTACACCTTTCTTGCAGACGGCGAAAACGAAAACGCCGCGCTCACTTATGCAGAGCTTGATCGACGCGCCCGCGCGATCGCTGCTGCCCTCCTGGATCGAGGGACCAGACCGGGCGATCGTGCGGTGCTGCTCTACCCTCCCGGCCTCGATTTCATCACGGCGTTCTTCGGCGCGATCTATGCAGGTGTGATCGCCGTGCCTTGTTATCCGCCTCACCGTTTGCAACTCGCTCGTTCGCTCCCGCGCCTGACATCCATAATCGCTAACGCCGAGCCCAGCATTGTTCTTTGCACAGCGGAAGTTTCTGAAGCCATTCCCGCCTGGGTTGCGCATGCTCCAGAGCTCAACGCGCTTCCATGGATCACAACCGACACACTCGAGGACCACGCAGCCGTCGCCTGGAAAGAACCCGACGTTAGTCCATCAACTCTGGCTTTTCTCCAGTACACCTCGGGCTCAACCGCTGCACCTCGCGGAGTGATGGTTACGCACGGTAATCTCCTGCACAACCTCGCCAACATTAATTACGTGCAGGAGAATGATTCGAAAAGCGTCTCTGTTTCGTGGCTTCCCGTCATTCACGATATGGGGTTGATCGAAGGAGTTCTCGAGCCGGCCTACGCAGGGTACCCAGCGTATCTGATGTCACCTGCGACTTTTCTCCAGCGTCCGATCCGCTGGCTGCGCGCAATCACGAAGTATCGTGCGACGAACAGCGGTGGTCCAAACTTCGCATATGACCTCTGTACCCGAAAGGTCAACGCCGAACAGCGCGCCATGCTCGATCTCTCCAGTTGGCGGGTCGCATACAACGGCGCTGAACCTATTCGCAGCGAAACGTTGACTGCGTTCTTTAGAACCTTCAGTGATTGCGGGTTTAGTTGGGAGGCGTTTTATCCCGTGTACGGCCTTGCTGAATCGACGCTCCTGGTCACGAGTGGGCGCAGGAATTACGAACCCAACCTTCTCGACACCGACGCCTCTGCTCTTTCCAACGGGCGTATTGAAAAGACGTCAGATGAATCGTGCCGGCGAGTATCACTTGTGTCGAGTGGTCCACCTGCGCCTGATTCACGCGTCGTCATCGTAAATCCCGACACCTTCCGGCGTTGCGCGCCGTACGAAATCGGTGAGATCTGGATCTCATCAGCGAGCGTTACAAAGGGTTACTGGCGACGCGACGAGGACACTGCGCACACTTTTGGCGCGAGGCTCGCCGGCGATGGAAGTGGACCATACCTGCGCACGGGTGATCTCGGTGTGCTCATCGACGGCGAGTTGTTTGTTGCAGGACGCCTGAAAGATCTTCTGATCGTACGCGGCTACAAACACTACCCGCAGGATCTCGAATTGACAGTTGAGCGCCAGCACCCGGCCATCCGTCCCGGTTGTGTCGCCGTATTTGCACTTGAGGCGCATGACGAACGTATCGCCGTTGCGGCTGAGCTCGACCCGCGACAACTTGATATCACGCGAACGAATCCTCTGGAATCTCTGATAAGCATGATTTGCGGAGCTGTCGCGGAGATTCACGGCATTCAACTTCACACGATCGCTCTCCTGAAACCTGGTGCGCTTCCGAAAACAACCAGCGGCAAGATTCCGCATCAAGCATGTGCTCAGGCGTTGTTGGGTGGGCAATTGGCAGAGCTTGTGCGGTGGATCAAACCGGAGGTTGGTCCATTGGATTCGGCAACTACACTGCAGTGGGCGGGGATATGACGAGGCTTTGCCTCAAAGTCCGAAATCACTCTTGGATCGGGTCAGTACAGGGAGCGGTAGCGACCTGGTCGAACCATGAGTGTCAAGAATTATTAGAAAATGTCGCATGCTGATCACTGACCAGGTCGCTACCGCTCCCTGTACTGACCCGATCCAAGCGTAGGGTCCGATCCAAACGTGGGGTCCGATTTTGAGGCAAGACTATATGACGACAACGCTACAACCCACGGCAGGCGACGCGTTGTATCCAAGATTGGCACAGCTTGCAGCCGGTGTGCTGCGCATCCCCGTAGCCGATATCAATCCTTCTGTGCCGCTCTCGACCATGGGCCTCGATTCACTTGCAGCAGCCGAACTAACGGCGCTGATTGAAGATGAAGTTTGCCAGGAGTTGCCACCGGCGGTGCTTTTCGAATGTCCCAGTCTTGACTCGCTCTCGCGCTTCATCGAATCGCGCTTTGCCGGCGAGCCGATTGAGCAGACTGACAAAGAGACACAAATTGCCGGAATGCTTTCCGATGCGATCTTGCCAGACGACATCGTGCCAGACTCCTCTCAAAGTCGTCTCGATCATGACAACGTTCTTTTGACGGGCAGCACCGGTTTTGTTGGGGCTTATCTACTACGCGCACTCCAGCGCGACACACCGGCCGTGGTCCACTGCCTCGTTCGTCCCAACGGCACAGAGCCGAGCATTCGTGTGCGCCGAAATCTGGAACAATACGGACTCTGGGAGGAGCATTTTGCGGCGCGCATCCGGTACGTCGACTGTGACATCGCCCAACCGTTGTTGGGAATGGCAAGCCGGAACTTCAACGAGCTCGCCAACTCTATCAATGCGATCTATCACGGCGCTGCCGCAGTCGACTGGGTGCGCTCTTACGAAGACCTTCGCGATGTGAACGTCTTTGGCACGCGCGAGTTGCTTCGTCTCGCTTGTTCCGGTCCGCCAAAGTCTTTCCACTTTCTTTCGAGTCTCGCCGTTTGCTATTCAACCGGCGCAATCGACGATGCGGTCGAGAGCGATGATCCTCTCACGAACCTGAGCGGCCTGAACCTGGGGTACGCGCAGAGCAAATGTGTTGCAGAGTCTCTGGTGCGACAGGCGATCGAGCGTGGTTGCCGCGCCACCATCGCGCGGCCGACTCTTGTTTCCGGTGATTCGACGTCCGGAATTTCGAATGCCGATGACTTGCTTTCTCGTTTACTTCGAGGCTGCATCCAGATGCGCGCGGCGCCGGATCTCGACTGGGCGATGGATTGTGTACCAGTCGATCACGTCGCCGATGCGATGGTCCAGCTTGGCCGAAAGGGCGTTGCCGGTAGTACCTATCATTTGATTAACCCGAGATTGCGGTATTGGCGCGAGTGCGTGCTGTGGATGTGTCTTCGTGGCTATCCACTGGAGCTGATGCCCTATCGCGACTGGACGAGGCGCCTGTGCGAAACAGCAACTCCGTCGCATCCGCTCTATCCCTTGCAGTCGTTCTTCCTGCGAACTGTTTCCGAAGAAGGCGGTCTTACGATTCCCGAGCTGTATGAAGAAACGCGTCGCCGCCGAACGCGATGCGAGTTTTCCCGCGCGATGCTTACAGAAGCGGGAATCACGTGCCCGTCTTTAGATACGCATCTCCTCGATCGGTACTTCGACTCGTATACTGAACGCGGCCTGATTCCACCGGCGCCGCGCGCGATCTCCGTACATCGTGAGAGGAGTCTTCGCAACGCCCTCGTCACTCAGATCGAGCATTCGCTGCAACGTCGTAACTGCGATCCTTCATTGCGCATCACGAATGTTGAGCTCTTTCCGATGTGCAGCGATGACAGCATCGTTGCTGAACTCACGTCGTGGAAGCGTGGATCTCGACCGGGACTTCGTCGTGCTCGGCTGACAACTGAATCGCGTGATGGATGCACATTGGCGATCGACGTGATGTTGAAGTCGAAGCCTTCTGACAACGATGCCATTGAGGTGGGCCAAGAGATCGCGCGCCTCTGCGGGAGTCAACTGGGCGACGCGTACGCGGCTTCGCGCGATCACATCGGATTAACCAGGGGCCACCTGAGAGAGTTGGCAATCTACGAGACGGATGATCCGCGCTTTCTTCAACACGTTCCGGCTCCACTCGCTGTGTTGCGCGATGACGATCGAGACGAATGGCTGGTGGCGCTCGAGTACGTGAGTGATGCGCGCGTGGCTAATGCGTCGGACCGCACATGGTCCAACAGCGAGATCGACGCCGCTCTGCGTGGTCTTGCAGCTCTTCATGCATTGTGGCGCGAACGGTGGGATACTTTGGTTTCGCAAAGCTGGCTTCCGCCGCGGCGCAGCTCAAAGCAAATGGCAGAGATGCTTCCGCTCTGGTCGGCTTTGGCTGCAAACGCGCGCCCGGCTTTTCTGAATTGGGCCGGACCCGCGCTGGTTAAGGCGCACGAATCGCTGTTATGCCGAATCGATCGCCGGTGGCAGCCACTCGACAACAATCTCCAGACCTTGATTCATAACGATTTCAATCCACGGAATATCATGCTCCGTGGCGGCACTGATGGGCCGCTCCGCCTTTGTGCCTACGACTGGGAGCTTGCAACTATCGGCCCGCCCCAGCGCGACTTGGCGGAGTTTCTCTGTTTCGTACTCGCGCCGGATATCCCTGATAACGATGCGCGCTACTGGGTTCAGCATTATCGCAATCTGCTCGAAGAACAAATTGGTACAGCAATCGATCCATTCGAATGGGGCGCGGGATTCCGAGCTGCGCTGTGTGACTTGCTGATCGATCGGCTGGCGATGTACGCAATGATAAATCGTTTCCGTCCACAGACGTTTCTGCCGCGTGTCGTGCGCACCTGGCTGGCACTCCACAATCGTTTTCCATGGCCAATCTCATGAAACCCGCTGGACCAGCCGGCACCATACACGTGAGCAACCTGCTGACGTACACGGCGCTCGTCGCAGGTTGTGGTGCTGTGTATCTCGCCATGATCGCTCATCAACGTGCAGCGGCCGGCGCGTTCATGGCTGTAGCGGTTATTGCTGATATCTTCGATGGCCGCTTCGCTCGCCTGTTTGATCGCACAGGCTTCGAGTCTGAGTTTGGCGTGCAGCTTGACAGTCTCACCGATGCCATAACGAGCGGCTTCGTTCCCGTGATCGTGCTTGCTTCAGACAGCACGCCAACGACATGGGGCGCTGCTCTCGCCTGGTGGAGTTGCGCATTTCTTTATGCATTCGCTGCGATCACTAGGCTCGGCTACTACAACCTCACACACGCCGACGGCCCCTGGTTCATCGGCCTGCCGGCGCCCGTCTGCACCCTGGTAGTTTCGACATCGCTCCTGTGGTCGCCACATGTGCTTGCGTCAGCATTGATTTTGGTCTGCTGCGCCGTGGCAATGGTTGCACCGGTACGCGTGCCGCGTCCCCGTTCGGCAGGTCTCATCGTCATCGTCGGCTGGGCCCTGCTTCTTGTGGTGCTTCACGGCTTATCCACAGATTACACAGATTGATTTATAGAATCTGCGTAATCTGTGGATACTTACTGAAACTTCAAAACAGGAAAGCCGCTGGGGACTGATTTGGGAATCTGTTTTTTCAAGACTTCAGGCGTCGCTCGCCTATCGAGCAGGCCGTTGCGCACGAAGTCCACCAGGTGTTGAAACTCCTCGTCCGTAAGTTGGATCGGAGTAACGAGGATCGGATCGACGCGCGTGAGAACCGGTTCAATCGGACCCATCGGCGCCATCAAATCCGGGTCAATACCCGCTGCAGCAGGGTTGTAGTGGCGAGCAGAAGCAAAGACGTCGAGGTGGTGGCGAATCGCGTCTTCCAGGTGAGTAAAAGCACCGTTATGGAAAAAGGCTGGTTGCAACGCCACGTTGCGCAGCGGCGACGTACGAAACTTATAACGATCGAGCGGGTTGCCGGTGATCTGCTCGAGCCCGAAATCTTCATTTTGAGCGGGTCCATCGAAAGGTACGTTTCCGACCGCAGGTGCGATCTGCGGAACACCGACCACGTGTTGTGAAAAATCACTGAACATCTCATTAGAACTTCCCGAAACCTTGTGACACTCTACACAACGTGCTTTCCCAAAAAAGAGTAACGCGCCTCGCTTTTGCTCGTCCGTCAGCGCGTTCTTTTGTCCTCTTGCAAACTGATCGACTGGCGCGTCAGCAAAGACCAATGAGAACTCGAACTCACTGATTGCCAATCCAAACATATCGAAAGTAATTGGCCCACCATCTCGAACGCGGGGAAAGATCTTCCCAAACTGTTTGCGATACTCTGTCACGTTATTTATTCGTTTGAGAACCTCGTTGCGAATGTCGAAGTTGTCACCCGGAAAAGCAAAACCAGCGACTTCCACGCGTTCTGTCGGTGGAATAAAAGCCTGCGCGACAAGCAGGTGCGGCTGATACGAAAGCATCAGTCCTTCCGGCAACGGAAACTCAAAGCCGGCACGATTATCGAACGGGTCGAGAGAGAGAGATGCAAAGCGCGAGTTCCACATCAGGTTCGGAAAGAACGCCGTGTTGATGACCATCGGCGTGCGCCGTTGATTACGTGGCCCGGCGCGATCGGGACCGACGATGCCATTGTTATCGATCCCGATCGCGATTGACTGAGAATCTCCAAAGCCGTTCTTAGGCGAGTGACAGCCGGAACAGTTGTTATCGTTGTTCAAACCCCCGACAGTGTCGAAGAACAGCAACCTGCCCAGATCCACGAGTTGATTATCAAGCTTACGACCGAGCCGCGGTTCGAGAGTCGACTCGATCCGGCCTGTGAATCCATGCTGAGCGAGCACAGCCGCGAGCTGATCGTCGAGTGTCACACTGCTAACGGCAAACGTGCTCAACAACAGAATTGATATGACAACGATGCAGATTCTCACTGGTCCACCTCCATTATTCGAATTCACTCAGCGCGAGGATTGTGCTGCTCAAACATTCCATTCGGATTGTGCAGCCAGATCCACGCGGTCAATTCCCAAAGCCCGACGCCTTCGCTGTCTTCTCGCCACGTATCTGCAGCGCCAGGGAATCCGTCCGGCGCTACACCCGGAGAAAGAGACAACGGAATTACGTACTCAACACCCACCAGTCGCCATCCATCTCCATCCCGAATGTATAGGAGGATCTCGGGCCGGTTCGGGTCGAACTCGCCGTCAAGCAACGTTGGATTGAGCCAATGACAGCCTTCGCCTTCTTCGCAGAAGTTTAGATTGATGTAGCCTTCTGCTTCTGCCTGCTCCACACGATGAAATCGCGCCGTCGCTTTTCGCGCACTTGCAAGTCCCGCCAGAACTTCAGGTGAGAGTTGATCGCTCGCATTAGTTGGAGGTGTTGCGAAAGTGGCGGCTATCAGTATCAGAACGAGTATTGAACTAACTAGTAATTTCATTTCGGTCTCCTTTTCTTGTCTTGGACCGGGTCAGTACAGGGAGCGGTAGCGACCTGGTTAGTGATTAGCATCTGATATTCCCAATGATCCTTGACTCCCATGTTGACGCTCCCTGTACTGACCCGGTCCAAGTGCGATTCCCATACTTGTCACCAGTGCCAGACTTGATCGTAGTCGTCCATCAACAGCGCGATGTCGTTGCGATGGATCAATTTCACCCCGGACATGCAGCTCGTAACACTCAGGCCGCGTTCTTCGAGATCCTCGCGGACTGCAAAAACAGGCACACCCTTTTGCTGTAACCGAATGAGGTCTTCGTTAGGCCGCGCGGGATGATTGATTCCAATAGGTCCTATCTTGATAGGCGGACATTCCTGAGGCACGAGATAATTGACAGCGCTTGACCTCAACATCACGCCAAGCTCGGCGCCGGCGTTCTTCAGTGCGCCGCTGAGCCAGAGGATTGTGTCGTCCTGCTCTTCCAAGGTGGCCCGGTAAGCTGTTTCGACAATGTTCAAAATCTTCATACTTGCCTCCCTGCTCATTTGGTCGGAATAACCAAAGTGTTGGTGGATTCGCCGACCATCTTGAAGAAGTCAGCAGGACTACCACGCCGGACACCATCGACAGCGTTCGCCGCACCCCGTTCGTCGACGCAAAGGCCGCAGTTAACCCACGTCAGTCGCGGCTTGTCGCCGCCCATTGCGATCAGCGAACTCACGAATGCTCTGGTAGTGGGATGTTCTTCCTCGTCAATGCTTGTGCCTTTTACAGGGTTGGCGTGTGGCGCCTGATCTTTCAGTGACAAGCTAACGGCGCCCTCGTAAGCAAACACGTTGACATTGATTCCCTGCTCCAAGGCTGCGTGAATGATTCGGAACGCGGTAGTCGAATTAGCCGATTCGTATGGCGGATCCATTAGTGCCAGCGTAAGCGTTCGCTCTTTCATAGTTCCTCCTGGTCCAATGAGCTAATGCCAGATTGCTTTCGTATTTGGCTGCGTAATCGTGTCGACCAAACTGTTGATGCCCGATTCGTTGACGCCGTGGGCCAGGTCAGCTGCTTCAATGCCGCGCTCGCGCAGTGAGAAGTCGTCTGCCAGCAAGATGACGCCGGCATCTATCAAACGCTGTAATCGCGCCGTCGTCCTGCGGGCCGCAAACACTCCGTTCTGCAATAGAAACACTGTGACCCGGTGTCCACGTTCCTTGATGGTGAGCGCTGTTTGTTCGACAAATTCCGTGTCGCGCGATTCGAATGGGTCTCTCGATTCGATAAGAACGTATTCGGTCATCGGCTCCTCCTCATACGAACATTCACCCTGTAAGCGGAAATTGCGGCTGAAGCGTCTCAGACCCCCGGGAAATTTTTTTGAGTCTTGCTCCGCCTGAGATAGAATTCGCCCTCCTGAGGCCGGAGAGGAGCTTGTTGCGATGGTCGAAGCTCAGACACATGACGTGACGCAGTTGCTCATTGATTGGAGTAACGGCGACAAGTCGGCACTCGACAAGCTCGTGCCCGTAGTGGAACAGGAGCTGCGGCGTCTCGCACATCACTACATGCGAGGAGAGCGCCAGGGGCACACTCTGCAAACCACGGCGCTCGTCAACGAAGCCTTTGTGCGACTGGCCAATCGCAAAAGAGTCCAGTGGCAAAACCGGGCTCACTTCTTCGGCATTTCCGCTCAACTAATGCGTACGATTCTCGTCGACCACGCGCGCAGCCACGCCACCGCAAAAAGAGGCGGCGGCGCGGAAAAGCTCGAGCTCAATGACGCGCTGGTGGTCTCACAGCAGAAAGCGGCGGACGTGATCGCTTTGGACGAAGCACTGAAGGAGCTGGAGTTAATCGATCCGAGACAGAGTCGCATCGTCGAACTCCGATTCTTTGGTGGTCTGACAGTTGAGGAAGCAGCAGAAGTCCTGCACGTCTCGCCCATCACAATCAAACGAGAATGGAGCAGTGCAAAATCCTGGCTTTATCGGCGTTTGGCAAAACAGTAACGATGGCGTTGTCTCAGAATTACGAATCGCACTTGGACCGGGTCAGTACAGGGAGCGGTAGCGACCTGGTGAACGATGACGTCAAGAATCGTCAGGAATATCGCATGTTGATCATTGACCAGGTCGCTACCGCTCCCTGTACTGACCCGGTCCAAGATCCAATCCTATGACCCCGGAACGATGGCAGCAGATTAAAGCTGTGCTTGAGGAAGCACTCGAGCGCGATCCACTGGAACGAGAGTCGTACCTCGACGAAGCGTGCGCCGGTGATTCCGCATTGCGTGCGGAAGTCGACGCACTGATCGACTCACATGCGCGCTCCGGCGACTTCATCGAATCGCCCGCATTTGAGTTATTGGCCGATTCGCTCACGCAAACCGAACTTGGACCAGGCAACAGCATTGGCCCTTACGAAATTATTAGTCGTCTCGGCTCGGGCGGAATGGGCGATATCTATCTCGCCGAAGATACACGCCTCGGACGCAAAGCCGCGCTCAAAACGCTGCCGGCGCATTTCACGAAAGATCCCGAGCGCGTTCGTCGGTTTCAACTCGAAGCCAAGGCAGCTTCGGCGCTCAGCCATCCAAACATCATCACGATCTATGAAATCGGACAGTTAGACCACCTGCACTACATCGTATTTGAATTCATCGACGGCCAAACGCTTCGCCAGCACATTGCAACCGCACCACTCACGATCGCCGAAAGCTTGCATATCGCCAGTAGTGTAGCGGCCGCGCTACTCGCCGCACATGAAGCCGGCATCGTGCATCGCGACATCAAGCCGGAAAACGTAATGCTGCGCGCAGACGGCTTCGTGAAGGTGCTCGACTTTGGATTGGCGAAGTTAACCGAGCGCAAGGTCGCAGTTTCTGAAGCGACCACTCTCTTTCAAACAGAGCCGGGGATCGTGATGGGTACTACTCCGTATTTATCACCGGAGCAAGCACGTGGACTTGGTATCGATCCGCGTACCGATATTTGGAGTCTTGGAGTGGTCCTTTACGAGATGGTGGCAGGACGTCCCCCGTTTGAAGGACCAACCAACTCCGACGTGCTGGTTGCAATCCTTGGTCGCGAACCTGTTCCTCTGCCGAGATATCGGCCGGAAGTGCCGACGGAGTTGGAATGGATCATCAAGAAAGCACTCCGTAAGGATCGAGACGAGCGTTATCAAACGACCAGAGAGTTTCTGGCTGACCTGAAAAATCTCGCGCAACGACTTAACTTCGAACAAGAGCTGGAGCGCTCACGGGACACGAGTGACTCTCGTAATCCTGATTACCTCGTCTCTCAATCTCAGTCGAAATCGTCGAGCTCCGTGATCGACTCACTCGCCATAGTTCCGTTTCAGCACAACGATCCCGAGGCGGGCATGGAGTACTTTAGCGACGGTATTGCCGAGACCATGATCACTACCCTCTCGCGCTTGCCGGAACTGCGCGTGATGGCATGGAGCACCGTATCCCAATACAAAGGCCGGCAGGTAGATCCGCGGCGTGTGGGACGCGAGCTGGGAGTTCGTGCTGTAGTGACCGGCCGAATCGTACAGTCAACTGATTGCTTCGTGATGAAGGTCGAACTGGTCGACGCCAGTGATGGCTCGCAACTCTGGGGCGACCATTGCGTGTGCAACCCAGCGAATGTGCTGGAGGTCGGAACACAGATTTCGTGTGAGCTTTCTGAGCGACTGTTACTACGTCTTACGAACGAAGAAAGGAATCAACTTGCCCGGCACTCGACCGATAACGTCGAGGCTTATCACTCGTATCTCAAAGGCCGTTACTGCTGGAACAAACGTACCGACGAGGACGTGAGGAGCGCTATTGAGTACTTTAAGAAAGCCATCGATTCGGATCCCACTTATGCGTTGGCCTACATTGGACTCTCAGACTGCTATCTGATTCTCGGAAGTTTTGGTGTAGCCACGCTTGCACCAAAGGATGCCTTCCCAAGAGCGCGTGAGGCTCTGGAGCGCGCCCTCGAAATCGACGACACGTTAGCTGAAGCTCACAATTCGCTTGGGTATTGTCTGGCGAACTACGACTGGAACTGGACTGCGGCCCAACGTGAATTCAAACGGGCTCTGGAACTAAAACCGGGTTACCCAGTGGCACATCACTGGTATGGTTTCCTCTTTCTTGTTGCGTTTGGCCGCCTGGATGAAGCGATCGCGGAGCTGCAGCATGCGCTCGAGCTCGATCCGCTTTCATTACCCATCGGTTCGAACATTGGCTTCCTGCTCTACCTCGCACGCCGCTATGAAGACGCGCTGGCTCACTTTCGGCGCCATCTGGAGATGGACCGAACTTTTGTCTACACGCACTGGCAAATGAGTCTCGCGTACGAAGCATGCGGGAAGTATGACGAAGCGATCGCCGGTTTCCAGAAAGCGATTTCTCTTTCGGGAACAAGCACGTTGCCACGCACTTTACTGGCGCGCACTTACGCGCTCGCCGGAAGAAAAGCCGAAGCTCTAAAACTGATCGATGAGCTAAACGAAATCTCAGTTCAGCACTATGTCTCTCCCTACCGCATCGCGGCTGTTTACGCTGCGCTCGGGGATAGGGAGCGGGCTTTCAAGTGGCTCGAACACGCGTACGAAGCTCGTGATGGTTGGCTGATTTGGCTCGCAGTTGATCCGGTGGTCGATAGCCTTCGGTCAGATGAACGATTCACGGAGCTTCTTCGACGGATTGGTCTGCCAACAGTGCGGCCTAGTCCAATGCCGGCACCGGCAGACTCAGACTCTCACTTGCAGCCAAGCCAAACTCGTTTTGGACGTGTGGCGCTGGTCTCATTGCTGGCCGTCGTGCTGGTGAGCGCCGGTTATTTGTTAGTCAAATACGTCAGTGGCAGAAGAACGGCAAAAGGTCCTGAGGCTGTTAGCTTTCAACAGCTGACTTACCAGTCGGGTCCTGAGTTCTTCCCTTCACTATCGCCTGATGGCAAATCAACCGTTTATGCGAGCCGCGCCTCAGGTAACTGGGACATCTACTTTCAACACATCGGCGACGCGAACCTCGTTAACCTGACAAAGGATTTCGTCGCCGATGATTCTCAACCCGCTTTCTCGCCTGATGGGCAACGCATAGCATTTCGTTCGGAACGCGATGGCGGCGGCATTTATGTAATGAACTCGAATGGAGACTCGCCAGTTCGTGTGTCGGATTTTGGCTATTCTCCGTCATGGTCACCCGACGGCGGACACATCCTCGTCGGCACGGAGAAGATTCCGCAACCCTCAACACGTCCGACAAAGAGTCAGCTTTGGATAATCGACTTGAAGTCAGGACAGAGACAACGAATCTCAGAAGGCGATGCGTTGCAACCTGCGTCCTCTCCTCATCACAAGCGGATCGCCTACTGGAGCCGGCCGGATCGATATGGACAACGCGAACACATCTGGACCATTCCCGTCAGCGGCGGTACGCCTGTGGCAGTGACCGACGGTTCTTCAACCGACCTCAACCCTGTCTGGTCGCCGGATGGAAAGTATTTGTACTTCTCGAGCAATCGCGGTGGCAGTTCGAATATTTGGCGTGTGCTTATAGATGAAGATACAGGTGTCGTCACCGGCGCTCCGGAAGCAGTTACTTCTATCGGCACGGCTACCTCTGTTGCATATCTAAGCATCTCTCTTACGGGGCAACTGGCATATTCCGCGCAGACTGACATCAGAAATCTCCGCCGCATCTCCTTTGATCCGAGCCGGGGCACGGTAGGCAAGCCCGTTGCGGTTACAGAAGGGTCGTTGCAGTTATGGTTTCCGGATGTGTCGCCCAGTGGCGAGTGGCTGACGGCGTACTCGATGGGCCAGCAACGACACATCTACGTCATGCGCCCGGATGGTACAGACCAGCGCGATCTCACACCGGATACCTATCGTCATGCATGGCCGCGGTGGTCTCCCGATGGTCAACGCATAGCATTTACTTCTCGACGCACGGGCGACTACGAGCTTTGGATCATGAATGGCAACGGTTCCAATCTGCGGCAGGTGTCTCAGAGTAATGGCGGTCATTATTCACCGTGGTCCGTTGACGGGAGCATGATCGCTTATTCGATCCACACACCAGAGAACGACTGCGTCATCATTAATCCCGACAAGGCGTGGAGTGATCAGAAGTTTGTCTATCTGTCGCCGCTAAGCGATGCGAGTTTGTCTTTCGAAGGGTGGTCGTGGTCTACGGATGGAAAGAAGTTGGCGGGCATAAGGCACTTGCCGAATGGGGTCCATTCAGGCATCGGCATCTATGATCTGGAGACGCGGGATTATGATTGGTTAACGGACTTTGGCGATTGGCCCATTTGGCTCAAGGATAATCGTCATCTGCTGTTTGTGAGCCAGGGAACCATCTATCTCTTTGACACGACGTCACGAAAGTACCATCAGGTATTCCAAGTCACCGATCAGGACGTGGACATCGGCAGCCCCGCCCTTTCACCCGACAACCGCACGATTTACTTCACGTACGTCGCAGCGGACGCCGACATCTGGCTCATGAATCTCGCGGCGAAATAGGTTTCGGCGATTGCACAAAAGTCTAAATCCCGCGCACGGCAGTGCGCGGATTGTTCAAGTCCTTTCTAAAACCCACACCCCAGCAGTTCCAATCCCGCCCATGGCAGTGGGCGGATCGTTCAAGTCCTTCCAATATCCACACACAAAGAGTTCGAATCCCGCCCA
>Ga0207647_10001443_pt1 | contig 18233 bp, 15 predicted proteins | sample KBSCornC2_FD_184295 | JGI IMG/M metagenome (GOLD analysis project Ga0207647, IMG submission 184295) | Corn rhizosphere microbial communities from Kellogg Biological Station, Michigan, USA - C2 (SPAdes) (version 2) | ecosystem: Host-associated > Plants > Roots > Rhizosphere ... | reverse complement strand
CCGCCGCTAATGCGGCGCGGCAATCTCGCGTTGACGATGGTGCTGCTGATCCCTGCGTTGGCGCTATATGTCCTTGCGCGGATCACCACCACGCTGGAGCTCGAGGGGGCTGCGCTTTATTTGACCCTGGTCATCATATTTTACGCCTATTGCGGCATCGCCGTGATGCGCCTGATGTGGTTCCCGACCCTCTATTTCGTCTTCCTGTTTCCCCCGCCCGACAGTCTGGTGGCAACGCTCACCCAGCCGCTCAAGATCGAGATTTCGCGCGCCGCGGTGGCACTGCTCGACGCTTTGGGCATGACGATCGCGCGCAAGGGCGTGATCATCCAGGTCGATCAATATGACATTCTGGTCGCGGCGGCTTGCGCGGGGCTCAACTCGATCATGAGCCTGTCCGCGATCGGGCTTTTTTACATCTACGTCCGCCACAATGCGAACTGGCGCTACGCCCTGCTGCTGATGATCGCCATCGTGCCGGTGGCGGTGCTCGCCAATTTCGTGCGCGTCCTGCTCCTGATCCTGATCACCGATTTCCTGGGCGACGCCTGGGCGCAAGGTTTCCTCCATGGCTTTGCCGGCATGGTGATGTTCGCGGTCGCCTTGCTCAGCATTTTCGGCATCGACAAGTTGGCCGAGCCGATCCGTCGCCGTCTCGCCACGCGGAGCGCGCACTGATGACCAGCCGCGACCGGCCCGATCTGCTCCCGAGCCGCCGCGATCTGCTGGTCGGCGGTGCAACGCTGCTTGCGGCTGGCACAGCTTATGCCCGCATGCCGCGCCGGCCCACGATGATGATCGGCAAGGATCAGCTTGATAAGATCGTGCCGCTGCACATCGGTGACTGGTCCTACGAAACGGCGAGCGGCCTGGTTCTGCCCCCGCCCGATCAGTTGGCGCGCTTGCTCTATGATCAGCAGCTGACGCGGGCCTACACTTCCCCCGATCAGCTGCCGGTCATGCTGCTGATGGCCTATGGAAGCAGCCAGGGCGGCATGCTCCAGATCCATCGACCCGAAATCTGCTATCCGGCGAGCGGGTTTCACCTCACCGAAACCCAGGTTACGTCGATTCCGCTGACGACGGGGCGCAAAGTTCCCGCGCGCGGTTTCACCGCCACCAGCGACACCCGCGTGGAGCAGGTGCTCTATTGGACGCGGATCGGCGATATGATCCCGACGAGCTGGTATGGCCAGCGTCTGTCGGTCATCCGCAGCAATCTCGCGGGCATGATCCCGGACGGCCTGCTGGTCCGCCTCTCGACTGTCTCTGTCGATCCGGTGCAGGCGCAGCAGACGCTCAAGACATTTGCGGCTGCGATGCTGGGTGCCATGCCCCCCACGACGCGGCGCATGCTGATCGGCCCGGCCGCCGCATGACGGTAGGAAACGAGCCGGGGTCGTGCGATACACTTGCACAATAATCAGCCGCGGGGGCGGCGTCTCAGGAGTGAACCAATGTCGAAGCGCCTAGCAATCAGCACGATGTGCGCCATGGCCGCGTTGCTGGCCGGTTGCCAAAAAGGAGCGCCCGAAGGCCAGGTCGCGGCCACCGTGAACGGCGAAGAAGTGACGCTGCAAGAACTCAATACCGAGATCCAGGCCTCGAACGTCCCGCCGAACATGGACAAGCAGCTTGCCCAGCGCGAGGTGCTTCAGCGCATCATCGATCGCAAGCTTCTGATCGCCGCGGCGCGCGACAAAAAGATCGACAAGAGTCCCGAATTCCAAAGCCAGAAGCAGCGCGCGGACGAGCTAATGCTCGCTCAGGCTTATGCCAAGCAGCAGCTGAATGCGGTGCCCGTGCCGACCGAAGCCGACATTACCAAATTCATGGGCGAGCATCCCAACGCCTTCTCGAAGCGTGAGGTGCTCCAACTCGACCAGATACGCTTCCGGCCCAACCCCAGCGACCTCAAGAAGCTGAACGTGATCCAGAGCGATCATTCGATGGAAGCGGTCGCGCAGCACCTGACCGGCCTCGGCATCAAGTTCGATCGCGTGAAAGCAGGCCTCGACACGGCGCAGGTGCCGACCGATACTATGGCTCAGATTAACGGGCTGCCGGCGGGCGAGCCGTTCGTGCTGCCGTCGAATGGCCTGATCACGGTCAATGCGCTGATCGGCCGCCAGACGGTACCGCTCGACGCCGGCCAGGCGCGCCAGGCCGCGGTCAATGCGTGGCGGCAGCAACAGTTCGCCAAGCTGCTCGGCGACCAGCTGAAGTCGATGCGCGACAATGCCAAGATTACCTATCAGAGCGGCTTCGCACCGCCGCCGGATGCCAAGAAACCGGGCGCGCCTGGCGCGATCGGCGGTCCCGCCGCCGCGACCGGAGGTGCGGGCGCGGCTCAATAACCCCGCTAAAAACCGACGAAAAAGCGGCGGCGCCCTCCAAGAGCGCCGCCGCTTTCGTTTGTCCATCAGCCACGAAAACGGTCAGTAATAACCGCCATAGCCGTAAGCGAAGCCATAGCCATATTCGTCGGAGAAAAGCTGGCTCCGGTAGCGATTGAGCACCGCCCCCATGAATGGGGTGGGCGACAGCAGCCGGATCGTGTCCTGAACCTGCTTGCGCGTCGTCCGGCCGTCTTCCACCACCAGCACAAAGCCGTCGAGATGCTGGCCGACGATGACCGCGTCGTCATCGGCGAAGATCGGCGGCATGTCGACGATCACGACCGATTTCTGCGGGAGGCCGCGCAAGCTTTCGAATAGCCGAGTACCGGTGGCGCTGCTCAGCAACTCACCGGTCGCGACGTCGCGCTTGTAACCCGGCACGACCACGAGCCGCTCATCGTTGATGCGACGCGCGATCTGGCTCATGTCCGGCTGCTCGCCGGTCAAAAAGTCATGCACGCCCCAACCCTCGGCTTCGAATGAGAAGCGCGTGGCCACCGCCGGCCGATGGAGATCGAGATCGATCAGATAGACGTCGTAATCTGCAATACGCGACAAGGCCGCCGCCATGTTGGATGCGACGAATGTCTTGCCCACGTTCGGCGCCGCAGAGGTGATGCCGATCAGCTTGATCTCGCGCTCCTCCATCTGGCGCACGATCTGCGATCGCAGCAGCTTGAACGGCCGCGCGCGGGTATCGGCGTTGCGGAAGCCGACAATATTCTGATCTTCGAACTGCTCGGGCAATACATCGAGCGGCTCGATCCGATCGATCGGCGGGAACAGCGCCTGATCCAGCTTGGGCGACGTCATTGCGACAGGACTCCGACCTTCAGATTGCAACACGGTCATACGCGCACCGCCACATTGGATTTACGCCGCACCCGCCGTTCGATCAGCCGCGCGATCCAGCTCGGCCGCTGGTCGAAATCGGGGATTACTGCCAGCGGCGGCTCGCCGACCGTGGCGCGCAATGCGGCCGTACCCCGGATCGGTCGCGTGATCAGTTCGATCAGCAGCACCAGTGCCAGTCCAAAGGCAAATCCGGCGGCGATCGAACCCGCGATGATGAGGGGGCGGTTCGGGCGCAGCGGGTGGTCGGGCACTACTGGCGGATCGGACAGGGTCAGGCGCTCGCCCTTCTGTTCGGATTCCATCCGCGCCTGGATCTGGGCGGCCTGCAGCTTTTGCCCGATGCCGCGATAATTATCCCGCAGCAACTCGGCGGCCCTCTCCAGCTGATTGAGCTGGCTCGTCAGCGCCGGCGCGCGGCTGGCTGCTGCCCGGTAAGCCGAGGAATTGGACGCGACCATCGCGCGCGCTCGTTCGAGCGACGCGATTTGGGCGCGGTTCCCTGCCAGCTGCGCCGCAACCGGATCGGCAGCCGGATGCGCCGCCGCCTCGCGCCTCGCCGCCTCTAATTGGGCTTTGGCGGCCAGCACGTCCGGATGCGTTTCGGAGAATTTTGCTTCGGCGACCCGTAGCTGCGCTTGGGCTTGCGCCACCGCGGAATCGGTCGGCCCGCCACCTTGGGAGGCCGCCTGCAACTTCAGATTCTGCGCCTGCAATGAGGCAATTTGCGAATCGATCTGCGAGAAATCTTGCGTGGGATTTCCGGACAGTCCGCCAAGCGCCAGCGAGGTCCCATTCTGTACCCGGATCTGGAGCGCCCTATCCTCCAGCTGGCGGATCTGCGACTGGATCTGATTGGCCTGTTCGGTCAGGAAATTGACCGTATCGGTCGCTTGGCTCGCCTGCGTGCTTGCGTCCGCTTCCAGAAAGCGATCCACGAACTGTTGGGTGACGGCCTGCGCCTTGATCGGATCGTCATAATCGAACGAGACCGTGATCGCGATGGTGTTGGCCAGCCCGAGATTCTTCTTGCCGGGCGAAGCGCCCATAATGCCGTTATCGACCGCCTGGATGGTCGTGTCGTTGCGCATCGTGTCGATGATCTTCGACAGCGGCATCGTCCGCTGCTCGCGCGGATAGAGATTGTAGGTCCGGATCAGGCGGATCAGATCCTGCCGGCTCAGCACCCGCTGGCGCGCGCGCGCGATGCGCTGGCCGATCATGTCGCCGACCTGGTTGCCCGACAACGCCCCCAACAGATCGTCAGGCACCTGGGGGGATTCGATGAGCACCGTTGCCGATGATTCATAGACCGGGTGCATCAGAAAGGCGGTGATCAATCCGCCTACCGTCGCCGCCACCACCGGAAGAATCACGAACCAGCGGCGTTGCCACAACATGGCGGGCAGGGCTGAGACCAAGCCCGCTCCCGCTCCTCCGAAATCTGTCTCCGGTGGCTGCGTAGCCATTTAAATCCTTCCCAACTTGGCGGTGACGTGAATTCTGCCGCCGATCGCATGACCCGCGCCGTTGGCCTGGGTCCTGAGATCACTCTTACGCCAATGATAGCTCCCATCGAAGCCCGCTGACAGGCGCTGCGTCAGATCGCGATCATATCCAACGGACGTAAGGATCGCCTGTGAATTTGAGATGACTGACGGGCCGAGCAGCGTTTGGTCGGCGCTGCTCTTGTAATATTGGGCATTGGCGCTGATGCGGCTGTGCTCGGTGAGATCGTGCGACAGGTTCGCGCCCACACCGGTAACCGTACGCAGCGAGCCATAGCCGCTGGGCGAGGTCTGATGCTGCGCGTTCAGGCAGATATGCGTGCGGGGGTAGGTACCGCACAGATTGACGCCATAACCGACGCTGGTGACCGAATTGGCGAACGGCCCGGAGACATGCTGAAGCACCAGGCCGACATGGCCGTCGATCGACCATATTGCGCTGAGCTGCCGCTTGGCGGTGATAGCCGGCTGCACCGTACGGCTGTCGGGATAGAATTCGGAGCGGACCGCGCTCACCGTCACCTGCGCGCCGAGCGAGGTGCGCGCATCGATCACGCGCGTATAGCCGAAATTGCCCCCATATTGGGTGTAGGCGCTGGAAGCCAAACCGGGGATAGACCCCTCACGGTTGCCGTAGCTTAAATGATTGATCTGCGCGCCGCCCGAGAACTGGTCCATCGCGGTCGCCTGATATTGCAGCTGAATCTGGCCGTTGCTGCGATAGGTTCGCCGGCCGATATTCAACGGTTCATTGTCGGCGTCCGGATCGGAGACGGTCGCCCGGTTCGTCGTGGAAAAGCCGGCCGTAATGGTCGACGCCAGATGCTCCGTCAGCCGATCCATCCGCACGAGCGACACCCGCGCCGAATCGGTACGACCGAAGCCCGAAAAATATTGGTCGCGGTCATAGGATCCGCTGAGCGTGGTCGTCGACCGGGCCGTCTCGTAGAAGAAACGCGGCGCAAAGGATCCGGATATCAGGCCAGACCCTTTGTTCACGCCCGCGCGAAGGAACGGATTGGTGCCGTAGCCCAGCTCGCCTCTTAGAAGGGCGCTGAACTGGATTTGCTGGGCCGCGGCCGGCGCTGTCAGCGCTACCCCGAGCAGGGCAAGCGGGGCCAGCCTCACGGGACGATTACCGTATCGCCGGCCTGGATCATCGGAACCGCCGCGGGCGTCAGATCGCTTTCCGACGGCTTGCCCTTAATGATGCTGGACAGGTGCGTCCGTATGACCTGGGCCCGTCCACCGGTTGTGCGGAGGATCACGATATTGCCGACATCGGCAAAGTCAGTCGGGCCGCCAGCCTGCGCCAAGGCATTGATAACATTGACGTAGCGGGTCGGGGTGAAATTGCCCGGCGCCCGGACCTTGCCGATCACCGAATATTGCATGCCCGAAGGCGACGTTACGGAAACCGTCACCTGCTGCGGAACGCCCTTATATTGCGGCGCGAGCAACTTGGAGAGGATGTCCTCTATCTCATTGGGCGTGCGCCCCGCCGCCATGACCGTACCGGCCAGCGGAAAGGCAAAGGTGCCATCGGGCAGCACGGTCAGGCCGCGCTGCAGCCGCTCGTCGCCCCAGACATAGATGTTGAGCTGATCGCCCGGGCTGATCCTATAGGTGCTTGCCGCCGGCTTGGCCCCCGCGACGGGAGCGCCGGCCTGTGCAAGCACCGCGTCAGGACGCACAAGAGCAGCGACAGCGAACGCAATCGCAGCGGTCATCCTCATATAGTGATACCCCTCAGATTTGATCTTCATGTCTCGCACTTGCGGAGTGGCTTTTCCAGCGTTTATGTGGTCCATGGTCTCCTACCGGTCAGGTGACAGGGCGCAACCGTCGCGGTATCGTTCCGAAAGTCTGAACCGCTTCTGCACCCAAAAGCTGAAACAGGGGTTACTACGGACCGTGCGCCCGACTGTTCCCTGCCCGTATCGAAAACGGCGACGCGTGTGAATCTCCGCCGCGTGACCCTTATTGCTGCATCCGGTTTCGCCCTGATGCTTGGCGCCTGCACGTCGAGCCAGGAAAAGGCCGACGGCTATGAGGCGCAATTCGACAAGCTGATGTCGGTCCAGGCCTATCCCGCCGCGCTGGTTTCGATTCAGAAAGCCATTTCCTACGACGACACGACTGCGCGCCGGTACATCAAGATGGCAGAGCTGCAGATGATGATGGGGCGCCCGGCGGCGGCTGCCAATTCGTTCCAGTCCGCGCTCGATCTGGAGCCCGGCAATATCGAGGCGCTGCAAAACCTTGCCATCCTCACGGTGCGCGGCGGCCAGTTCGATGTCGCGCAGCGTCACATCGACACACTGTTCGCCTTGTCTCCCAACGATCCCGCCGGCCTGCTTGCCAGCGGTGCGATCGCGCTCAACCAGCACCGCTTCGCGGACGCGCTCGGCCTTGCGGACCGGACGATCACGGCAATGCCGGATCGTGGCGACGGTTATGTGCTGAAGGCCCGCGCGCTCGATGGGCTGGGCCGGAATCGTGAGGCAGTCGATCTGCTTGAAAAGCGGGCGGCGGCGGTGCCGGATGCCAAAGATGTACTGCTGCAACTACTGTCCTTCTATCGCCGCGACGGCAATCTGCGCGGAATCCGCGCGACCGCCATCCGGTTGATGCCGCTCTTCCCTAACGACCCACGCTACGCGCTGGAAAGCGCGCGGGCCTATGCGGCAGAGGGTAAGCAGGACAAGGTGCGCGAGATAACCGACGACCTGCTTCAGCGTTACCAAAACAATGCCGATGTTCTGGTTGCCGTCGGCAATTTCTGGCGCGAGACCCTGCCTCTTGCCGAGGCACGGGCCCGGCTCAGCTCATTGGCGGAGGGCTCCAGGCCGCGCATTCGCAGCGTGCTGGCGGATCAACTCATCGATATGGGCGATCCGAAGGATGCGCTGCGGCTGCTGGCATCGCTCGCACCCCCGCAGATCACCAGCGCCAACATCGACAGCCAGACCCATTATGCGCGCGCGCTGCTCGCGGCCGGGCAGACGGCGCAAGCCCAAGCCAAGGTCAATGCGGTGCTCGCCTTCGATCGCTCCAATCCGACCGGGCTTCTGCTGAGCGCCCGCCTGAAGCTTCTTGCCAAGGACTATCGCGGCGCCTTCACCGATGCGCAGCTCGTGGCCAACGATGATGATTCGAACGAGGAAGCTGCCCTCCTTGTAGCCCAAATCTATGCCGCACAGGGCAACCAGCTGCTCGCTGCCGGCGCTTTCGGCAATGCGGGCCAGCGGTTCCCCGACAGCACCGACATTCTCAAGGCGGAAACCGACTGGCTGATGAGCCAAAACCGCGGTGCGGAAGCGGCCGAGCGCGCCACCTCTTTCTTCATCACCCACAGGCGCAACGGCCCCGCGGCGAAGATTTACCATGATGTCTGCTCCAAGACGCGTGCCCCGGCATGCGGCAAGCAGACGTTGAGCGTCGCCGGAATGCTCGCACTTTGATGCGGCGCAGCAAACAAGGGGTTTTCAGCCGGGCACGCATTGGATAGCGCGAAGCACGACGTCCAGAATCGAGCAGCGGGGACTATGTATGCCGGTTAAATTGGTGCGCCCGCGCCGCTTCGGCGATGATCGAGGCTGGTTTTCAGAGACCTACAACCGCGATCGCTATGCCGCGATGGGGATCGACTGCGCCTTCGTGCAGGACAATCATTCCATGTCGCGCGACCAGGGCGTGCTGCGAGGCCTGCATTGGCAGGCCCCGCCCAACGGCCAGGACAAGCTCGTGCGCTGCGTGCGCGGCCGCATCTGGGATGTCGCGGTGGACGCGCGGCGCGGCTCGCCGACCTTCGGCAAATGGGTTGCGGCCGAGCTGTCGGCGGAAAACGGCCACCAGCTCTTCATCCCCGTGGGTTTCGCGCATGGTTTCGTTACGCTCGAACCGAATAGCGAGGTCGAATATAAGGTAAGCGGCCTATACGCGCCCGAGAGCGAGGGCGGTGTGATCTGGAACGATCCCGGCCTCGCGCTTCCCTGGCCGCTTCCGCCGCGCGGCCCGACCCTGTCACCCAAGGACGAGATCCTTTCGCCCCTGTCCGAAGCCACGACTCCTTTCGAATATGACGGGCGCCCGCTGGAGCCAATTGACGCATGACCGACCAGAAGCCGCTTCGTATCCTCGTCACCGGCGGCGCCGGCTTCATCGGCTCGGCATTGGTGCGCCATCTTGTGCGCGACACGCCGCACGAGGTGTTCAACCTGGACAAGCTTACGTACGCCGGCAATCTCGCCAGCCTCCAGCCGATCGCGAACAGTCCGCGCTATCGGTTCCTGCAGGCCGACATTTGCGACGCGGCCGCGGTGGCTAAGGCGTTGGCCGATTTCCGGCCCGACGTGATCACTCATCTCGCCGCCGAGAGCCACGTCGACCGATCGATCGACGGGCCGGCCGACTTTATCCAGACCAACATCGTCGGCACCTTCACGATGCTGTCCGCCGCGCTCGATTATTGGCGCGCGCTGGAGGATGAGGCGAAGGCCGCTTTCCGGTTCCATCATATTTCAACCGACGAGGTGTTCGGTACACTCGACGAGGACGGCTTCTTCACCGAAGAGACGCCGTACGATCCGCACTCGCCTTATTCGGCGTCCAAGGCCTCGTCCGATCACCTCGTCCGCGCGTGGCACGACACGTACGGCCTCCCCGTGCTGATCACGAACTGCTCCAACAATTACGGGCCCTATCACTTCCCCGAGAAGCTGATCCCGCTGATGATCATCAAGGCGCTCGCGGGCGACGCGTTGCCGGTCTACGGCCAGGGGCTCAACGTGCGTGATTGGCTGTTCGTCGAGGATCATGCCCGCGCGCTGACCCGCGTGTTCGAGGCGGGCACGCCGGGCGAGAGCTACATCATCGGCGGCCGCGCCGAGCGCAAGAATATCGAGGTGGTGACCCGCATCTGCGAGACGCTCGACCGCATCCGCCCGCGCGCCGACGGCCGATCCTACAAGGAGCAGATCAGCTACGTCGCCGACCGGCCAGGCCATGACCATCGCTATGCGATCGATCCCAGCAAGATTGAGCGCGAGCTTGGCTGGAAAGCACAGGAAAGCTTCGACAGCGGAATCGAGCGCACGATCCGCTGGTATCTCGACAATGAGACATGGTGGCGCCCGCTGGTCGAGGAAAAGGGCGCGGTGCAACGCGTAGGCCTGAAGGGCTGATGGGACCGATTCTCGTCACCGGCGGATCGGGCCAGGTCGGCGGCGCGCTCGCGCGGCTGGCCCCCGCCGAGTTCGAGATCTTCGCGCCGGCCCGCCCCGAACTCGACCTTAGCGTTCCGTCCGAGCTTACCGCGATGATACGCTCGCGTGCCTGGGCGGCCGTGGTGAATTGCGCCGCTTATACCGGCGTCGACCGCGCGGAGACCGATGTCGTTCGCGCGTGGCAGGTCAATGCGCTGGCGCCGGCCGCCCTGGCGACCGCCACGGCGGAGGCCGGCATCCCCATCATCCATGTTTCGACCGATTATGTGTTCGATGGATCCAAGCCGGATTTCTACCGGGAGGAGGATCCGGTCGCGCCGCTGGGGGTCTATGGCGCCTCGAAGGAGGGCGGCGAGCAAGCGGTGCGCACCGCCAATCCGCGACACATCATCCTGCGTACCGCCTGGGTTGTCAGCGCCAGCGGCAGCAATTTCGTCAAGACAATGCTGCGGCTCGGCGCCGAGCGTCCGCAGCTGCGCGTGGTCGCCGATCAGACCGGCTGCCCGACGTCCGCCGACGACATAGCACGCGCCATCCTGACCATCCTTGGCGGGATGCCCGATGGCCCCTGGGGCACCTATCATTTCGTAAACGGCGGCGAAGCGAGCTGGCATGGCTTGGCCGAGGCGGTGTTCGCGCGTGCCGCGAAGCATGGCCGTCCTGCGCCAGCCGTGGAGGCGATCGCGACCAGCGATTATCCCACGCCCGCCGCCCGACCCGCCAATTCACGATTGGCCACGGACAAGATCGCGCGTGACTTTGGCATTCACCCACGCGACTGGCATGAGGCTGTGGACGAGATCGTCGACAAGCTGGTCAAGGAAACAGCATAGATATGAAGGGCATCATTCTCGCCGGCGGCAGCGGTACGCGGCTCCATCCCGCAACCCTTGCCATCAACAAGCAGCTGCTTCCGATCTACGACAAACCGATGATCTATTACCCGATGTCGGTCCTGATGTTGGCCGGCATCCGTGAGGTGCTGATCATCTCATCCCCCGAATATCTCGATAATTATCAGCGGCTGTTCGACGACGGCAGCCAGTTCGGGATCGAGATCAGCTACGCAGTCCAGCCACGTCCCGAGGGTCTGGCGCAGGCCTTCCTGATCGGCGAGCCCTTCCTCGCCGGCGGGCCCGGCGCGCTCGTGCTCGGCGACAATATCTTCTTCGGCGCCGATCTCGGCGCGCGTATGCGGCGCGTGCGCGAGCGGACGCATGGCGCAACCGTATTCTCCTATCATGTCGATCATCCCGAGGCCTATGGCGTGGTCGAGCTCGATGCCGGGGGCCGTGCGCTCTCGATCGAGGAGAAGCCGAAAACTCCCAAGTCGAACCAGGCGGTAACGGGCCTTTATTTCTACGACGCGCGCGTCTGCGAATTCGCGCATCAGGTCCGCCCGTCGGCGCGCGGCGAGCTCGAAATTACCGACCTGAACCGGATGTACATGGAACGCGGGGAATTGTTCGTGGAGCAATTGTCGCGCGGCCATGCCTGGCTCGACACGGGCACGCATGACAGTCTGCTCGAGGCCAGCGAATTCGTGCGCACGGTGCAGCATCGGCAGGGTTTGCAGATCGCCTGCCTCGAAGAGATTGCGTTCGATGCAGGCTTCATCACCGTCGATCAGCTGCGCCGTCGGGGCGAGGCGTTCGCCAAGACGGGCTATGGCCGCTATCTGCTCCGGCTGGCCGATCAGCAGGGATAGCCATAGCCGGGCGACATGGACCGACTAGGCCCCTCCGGTGCGCGGTTTTTACATCGTGGCCGGGAAAAAGCCCGAACCCGACGCGCTTTAGCGCGCGCCGCAGCGGACGAAACCGTGTTGCGCGTTGACACTGTCATATTGATGGTGTTGTCCCGTAGGGAGTGCTCCCGTCGCGGAGCCTCCAAGGGGAGCATCATTGCGCGGACATGCAGAGGACGGACACCCAGGCCGGCTTGAGCCGATCGGTGGCCGCCGCGGCGCGTCGGGAGCGCCGGCGCCCGTGAACCACGAGTCCGTCAAGCCGCCGATCAAGCCGCGGGTGGATCTGTCGGAGATCCAGTCGCTGCGCGTGCGGCTGTGCCTGATGATCCTTCTGGTGGATTGCTTCACCATCCTGGCGGGCTGCCTGATCGGAAATTTCCTTCGCTTCGGCGACCCCTTCGCGCCTTCGGGGATCAATCTGTTCGCGGTCGTGCTGCCGATCTTCGTCGGCGTCGCGATCAACAGCGATGCCTATGCCGCCGACGTGCTGCGCGATGCCCGCACCGGCTTTTCGCGCGCCAGCCTGGCCTATGTCTTCGCGGTGTTCGCCGTCTTCTTCCTCGCCTTCTACATGAAGGTGAGTTCAGACCTGTCGCGCGTGACGTCGGGCTTGGCCATCGTCACCACGCTCGCGGCGATGGCGGCAGGCCGCTACCTCTGCCACGTTTATATTCGCCACCGCACCGGCATGCAGCTTGTCTACGACCTGCTGATCATCGACGAGGTGCCGATCGATCCGCCGCCTGGCGTGCACGTGCTCGATACGACCCGCGACGATCTGGTCCCCAACGTCCATGATCCGCACATGCTCAACCGACTGGGCATGCATCTGCGCGGAGTCGACAGGGTTGTCATCGCCTGCCCGCCCGAACGGCGACAGGTCTGGTCGATCCTGCTCAAGGGGTCGAGCGTGAATGGCCATATCCTTGCACCCGAGCTGGATGATCTGGGCGCCATCGGCATCGGCATGTTCGCGAGCAAACACACGCTTGCTGTCGCGCATGCGCCGCTCGATCTGTCGCGCCGCTTTGCGAAGCGCACGCTCGATCTGGCGCTGACGATACCGGGCCTGATCTTCCTCGCGCCGCTGCTGATCGTGGTGGCGATCGCGATCAAGCTGGACAGCCGCGGCCCGGTCCTGTTCCTCCAGCCGCGCGTCGGGCGCGGGAATCGCATCTTCCTCACGTACAAATTCCGCTCGATGCGGGCCGAATCGACCGACCGCAGCGGCTCCAAATCCACCACCCAGAACGATGATCGCGTCACCCGTGTCGGCCGGTTCATCCGGGCAACCAGCATTGATGAGCTGCCCCAGCTGTTCAATGTGTTGCGGGGTGAAATGAGCCTGGTGGGCCCACGGCCGCACGCGCTCGGCAGCCTCGCCGGCAACGAACTCTTCTGGGAAGTGGATGAGCGCTATTGGCATCGCCACGCGTCCAAACCCGGCCTCACCGGCCTCGCGCAGGTGCGCGGTTATCGCGGGGAAACCAAGGAGCGCGCCGACCTCGCCAATCGCCTGCGCGCGGACCTTGAATATCTCAACGGCTGGACGATCTGGCGCGATATCTCGATCCTGATCAACACGCTGCGCGTGATTGTGCATCGCAACGCTTACTGAGCTGAGCTCGTCGCCGCAGACTTGTTCCGGGGTCCACCGAGCCACAGCTGCATCCCTCGCGGATGGAGGGATGCCGGAACGGGTCCGACACAAGCGGTCCTAATCTCGATCCCGCCGCGCCTCCGCTATCGCTTCTGCCAGCGCGTCATAGCCAATCGCCCCTTCATAGGTGCGGTTGCCGATCACGAAGAAAGGCGTTGCAGCGATGCCGATCCGGCGCGCCAGGCTCAGGTTGGTGACCAGTTCGGCCTGCACCTCGGGCGCCTTCGCGCCGGCCTGGATCGCCACGGGCTTTAATCCCGCCGTCCGGGCCGCGGTGGCGACCCCGCCTTGATCGGGATGACCACCCGTAAACAACGCGCGATGGAAGGCCGGATATTTGCCGGCACGAGCTGCTGCCAGGGCCGCGGCCGCGGCAGCCTCGCTAGCCGGCCCTAGCACGGGCATTTCGCGCCACACGACCTTGAGCCCGGGATCGCCCGCCAGCAGCCGATCGATTTCTGGCACGGTCGCGCGGCAATATGGGCAATTATAATCTGTGAACATCACCAGGGTGACGTCGCCTTTCGGGTTCCCCGCCCACGCGCCGGCGAAGGGAGTTTCAATCGCCTTGCGATAAGGCTCGATCCGGAGCCTGTCGGCGGCTTCCGCGATGATTTGCGGATGCGCGAGTATATAGGACCGCACCTTTCGGTCGAATGCGGCATCGTCCGCCACGCCGGACATGCGCGCACCTAGGAAAAGACCGATCGCGCACGCCAACACGATGCCCGCCACAGCGGTCCAATGACGGATGGGGCGGTTCACCGTCGCTTCTGGCGGCGTTGGCGTTCAGCTTCGTCACGCGCCGTCAAGGCGACGTCCTGCGCGCGCAAATAATCGGGCGTGCCGGCTGGTAGACCTCGTATCGCCAGTTCCGCGCTCGCCAGCGCGCGCTGCGGTTCGCCTTGCAGGCTGAAGCGCTCGGCACTGGCCAAACTGGCGCGCGCCTCATCCCCCATACGCGTATAAACCAAGCCGAGATCATACCAGGCTTGGGGATTTTCATCATCGCGCTGGACCGCGACCTTGAGAACCTGCGCGGCCTCCTTGAAGTCGTTCGGATCCTCCGTCGCAACCAGCGCATTGCCCAGCAACGCCGCGATCAAGGGCGTGGATCGAGACTGGATGACCGCTTCGCGCAAGGCCGGAATCGCTTCCTTGGGCTTGCCGCCTTCCAATAGGATCTGGCCTTTTAGCTCCAGGAAATAGGGGTCATGCGGCGCGGTCGCGATGAGTGCGTCCACCTCGCGCATGGCCGCGTCGGGGTAGCCGCCGCGATGATAGGCATAGGCCCGGGCATAATGGGCGGGCACGCTCTGGTCGCTCGCCGGGAACTTGTTCATCACGACGGGCGGATCGTTGAGATAGCCGATCAGCTTCGCTTTGATTCGCTGGAAGCGCGCCTGTTTCGCTGCATCCACAGGCGCATTCCACCAGGGCGACTTTTGCAGATCGGCCAGCAATGTCGCCTGGCGATCGGCGGTCATCGGGTGGTCCATCGCGTAGGGATCGATCGAGGTATAGCTTGGCGTGAGCCGATACTCTTCCTGACGCAGCTTCCCGAAGAAGCTGATCATCCCCTTGCCGGACAGGTGCGCATCATTGAGGTGACGCACCGCGGATGCATCGGCGCTCCCCTCCTGCTGCCGGCTATAGGCAAGAACATTGCCCATTGCCGCGCTGGACCCCGCCACACCGGCCAATATCCCGGCCGGCCCAACTACCGCAGCGGCAGCGAGACCGGCCAGGAGAGACAGGAGCGTGACGCGGCCGGCTGCCGAGTAAGCCTCATCGCTGCGTACCGCATCGCCGCCCTCGATATGGCCGAGCTCGTGCGCGATCACGCCCTCGAGCTCATTGGAATTATCCGAATGCTCGATCGTGCCTGAGTTGATGTAGATGATCTGGCCCTGCGCAACGAACGCGTTGATTTCTGGATCGTTGATTACATAGAGCTTGAGCGCGCCCGGCGAGAGGCCCGCAGATGCCGCCATGCCGGCTGATATGTCCCGCAGGAACTGCTCCGTCTCCGCGTCGCGCAAGATCGAAGGGCCGCGATTCTGGCCCTGCGCGCAAGCCTGCTCGGCAGGCATGGCGAAGGCCACAATGGCCGCACAGGCGATCCGGAACAGGCGCTTGAGCGGAATCATGTTCAGATCATGAAGCTCGTTCGCGCTGAACCGCGGCTGAAAGACGGGCGTCCCGCCGCCCGAACGGACGGAGCGGGACGCACATCGTCAGGCGCCGAAGGTCCGCTGCCACCAACCCCGGCGTGGAGTTCCGGCTTCGTCGGCACCGCCATCGGCCTCGGTTTCCGGAGCGGTCGGCTCCGCGCCATTGGCCGCGACCGGCTCGAGCACGTGGTCGGATGCGGCGGTCGCTACGGCAGCCGCCTTTGTCGAACGACGGCGCCGCGCCGGCGCAGGCGTGGCCTCAGCCTCGATTTCCGGCGCTGCGGGTGCTTCCGCTACCACCGGCTCCGGCACGACCGCCTCGACCGGCTCGGCCGCCTTCTTGCGCGAACGGCGGGGTTTGACCGGGGCCTCGGCGAGCGGTTCGGAGGCCGGCTCGGGCGTGGCAACCGGCTCTGCGGCCTCGGTCACGACATCCTCAACCGCCTTGCGGCTGCGCGAACGGCGGCGCGGCTTCTCGGCAACGGGTTCGAGCGTGACTTCCGCGACGGGTAGCGGCTCCGGCAGCGCCTCGGCCTCGATCGTTTCGCCAGTCTCGACCGCGGCCTGCACCTCGCCACTGCCACGGTTGCGGCGACGACCGCCCCGGCGGCCGCGGCGCCCGCGGCGCCGTTCCTCGCCCTCGGCGTGCTCGGCCTCGGCAGGCGACATGGGTTCCTCGCCTTCGCTTTCCTCGGCGGCGATTTCCGTCTCCTCCTCGGCCGCGGTCTCGACGCCCTCCTCGCGGCGCCCGCCACGGCGGCGGCGGCGGCGGCGGCGGCGGCGCTCGCCGCCTTCCCCCTCCTGCGCCCCGCGCGGTTCGGTCGCCTCGGCAGCTTCGAGCTCCTCCTCCTCCTCGATCTCATCGAGGATGTCTTCATCGATCTCGGGCGTGATCTGCGCCGGCAGGCGCGGCGCATGCGACGGCGGCGGGCCGGAGGCCTCGACCGTCATGCGCGCGCCTTCCAGCTGCCCGTCCGTCAGAACCTCGATCATCACGCCATAGCGATCTTCGATGTCCGCCAGTTCGGCACGCTTGCGATTGAGTACATAGAGCGTCGCTTCCTGGGAGGCGCGCAGCGTGAGCCGCGAACCGCGGCCGCGCGCCGCCTCCTCCTCGAGCAGTCGCAAAGCCTGCAAGCCCGAGGACGAAGCGGTACGAATGAAGCCCGAACCTTCGCAATGCGGACAGATCCGGGTGGATGCCTCAAGCACGCCGGTGCGCAGACGCTGGCGGCTCATCTCGAACAAGCCGAAGCCGGAGATGCGGCCGACCTGGATTCGGGCGCGATCGTTCTTGAGCGCCTCCTTCATCGCCCGCTCAACCTTACGGTTGTTGGAGTGGTTCTCCATGTCGATGAAGTCGATCACGACCAGGCCCGCCATGTCGCGCAAGCGCAACTGGCGTGCAATCTCCTGCGCGGCTTCCAGATTGGTCGAAAGCGCGGTCTGCTCGATATTATGCTCGCGCGTGGACCGGCCCGAGTTGATGTCGATCGAAACCAGGGCTTCGGTCGGGTTGATGACGATATAGCCGCCCGACTTCAGTTGGACGACCGGCTGGTACATCGCCGCCAATTGATCCTCGACGCCATAGCGCTGGAATAGCGGCACCGCGTCGGCATATGGCTGGATCTTCTTCGCGTGACTCGGCATCAACAGCTTCATGATGCTGCGCGCCGCGCGATAGCCTTCTTCGCCCTCGACGATGATCTCGTCGATATCCTTGTTATAGATGTCACGGATCGCGCGCTTGACCAGGTCGCTGTCGCGATAGATTTCGGCGGGTGCCTCCGACGACAGCGTCTTTTCGCGGATCTCATCCCACAGGCGGGCGAGATAATCGAAATCGCGCCGAATCTCGGGCTTGGTGCGCTGCAGACCAGCGGTGCGGACGATGCAGCCCATCGTGCGAGGCAGATTCAGCTCGGCCAGGATCGACTTCAGCCGCTTGCGATCGGCGGCGTTGCTGATCTTGCGGCTGATGCCCCCGCCGTGACTGGTATTGGGCATCAGCACGCAATAGCGGCCGGCGAGGCTGAGATAGGTGGTGAGCGCCGCCCCCTTGTTGCCGCGCTCTTCCTTGACGACCTGGACCAGCAGCACCTGACGGCGCCGGATCACGTCCTGGATCTTGTAGCGGCGACGCAAGTTCATCCGCTTCTGGCGAAGGCTTTCGACCGGATTGTCTTCGGCGCCGGCCGGGGTGGGCCTGGGGGCAGGCGCCGCGTCCTCATCGCCCTCATGATCGAGATGATCCTCCGCCGCGTCGAGCGGCTCGGGCGCGCCGTCATCGTCGAGACGCTCGTTCGCCTCGATCTCATCTTCCTCTTCGCGGGCGCGCAGTGCCTCTTCCTCGGCGGCATGCTCTGCCTCTTCGCGGAGCAGGGCCTCGCGATCCTCCTTGGGGATCTGATAATAATCGGGGTGGATTTCGGAAAAGGCGAGGAAGCCGTGCCGGTTTCCGCCATAATCGACGAACGCCGCCTGGAGCGACGGCTCGACCCGCGTCACCTTGGCTAGATAGATATTCCCCTTGAGCTGCTTGTGCTCTTCGGATTCGAAATCAAATTCCTCGATGCGGTTTCCCTTGACGACGGCCACGCGGGTTTCTTCCCGGTGGCGCGCGTCGATCAACATGCGCATGGACATCAAAAATTCTCCG
>Ga0207647_10001440_pt1 | contig 18249 bp, 17 predicted proteins | sample KBSCornC2_FD_184295 | JGI IMG/M metagenome (GOLD analysis project Ga0207647, IMG submission 184295) | Corn rhizosphere microbial communities from Kellogg Biological Station, Michigan, USA - C2 (SPAdes) (version 2) | ecosystem: Host-associated > Plants > Roots > Rhizosphere ... | reverse complement strand
AAATTACATTGTAAGAGGCATCCGCTACGTCAATGATTTTGAATACGAAAAGGCAATTGCCGATATGAATCGCAGCCTCGATGAAAAAATTGAAACAATTTTTCTCACCTGTCTTCCCCAATATACTTCAGTTGCTTCTACCTTGGTCAGAGATGTGATTCGAAATGGGGGAGATGTTTCGCAGTTTGTACCTGATGTTGTTTTAAGAACGATTCAAAATAAGAATCCGAAAGAAATAATGATTTAAGCTTTTTTGGTTTCCTGCAATTTTTTTAGCCCTGTATTCACAACGTCCACAATAGAAGCATGCGTGTTTTCCATGTAGGACGCCAATTTTTCAATTAAGACCCATTCCACTTTTTCAATGCCTTCTTCAATTTGCGGAATAAAACTTCCTTGCTTTTGAGCCTTCATTAAAAACCAATGTGATTCTTTTAAAATAAATTTTCCTTCCTGGTGATAAGTGTGATACGTAATACAAAGTGGTTTTTCAACTTTTACTTGATCCAAACCAGTTTCTTCTTTGAGTTCGCGAACAGCACAGGCTTCCAACGCTTCGTTTGGATCTAATTTCCCTTTGGGCAAATCCCACTTGCCATTGCGGAAGATGAGAAGAATTTCATCTTCATCTGTATGAACCAATCCGCCGGCAGCCTTTATTAATTGCAGTTTCTTTTTGAACATGCTTAGCACTTCGTCAACATTTTTATACAAAAAAACGCCCGCACGAATCTTCGATACTTCCATTTCATGGATCATCGCTTTTACGGTGTGAAGATTGAATTCATCAATAAAAACAGTGTCTTCGTGATGAAGATATTCTTCGACCTCCCTCGTTATTTCATCGACTAAAAACAATGGTTTGTTGTTGAAATAAATTTTTACCATACAATTAAATTAGTACAAATTGAATGGAGCGAAGATGAATAAAAAAATCTTTGAATAGTTTGACCAGGTGTTTAGAAATTGAAATCATGGTTCATACAGACTTATCTTCGCAGCATGACAGATGCATTGGTTACAGCAGAAAAATTATTGCAGGCAGAAGCAGTTCGATTGAGCCCCCATCAACCTTTTACGTGGGCAAGCGGATGGAAAAGCCCGATTTATTGCGATAACAGAAAAATACTTTCCCAGCCTTTTATTCGTGATTACGTAAAGAGCGAATTGTGCAACGTTGTTTTTGACAAATATGGCCAAGCAGATTTAATTGCCGGTGTTGCAACTGCCGGAATTGCATGGGGCGCCATGGTTGCCGATCAATTGAAGTTGCCATTTATTTATGTTCGCCCAAAACCAAAAGAACATGGCCTGGGCAACCAAATTGAAGGACAATTTTCTGCAAATCAAAAAGCAGTTGTCATCGAAGATCTGATTTCGACGGGCAAAAGCAGCTTACAGGTGGTTGATGTTTTGAAACAAAATGGAGTGGATGTAATTGGCATGGTTTCAATTTTCAATTACCAGTTTGATGTGGCCAAAGAAGCATTTGAAAAAGCAGGGGTTGCCTATCATTCACTGACAAACTACCCAACGCTGTTAACGCTGGCCAATCAAAAAGGAATGATTAATTCCGAGGACGAAGGCATTTTGTTAAAGTGGCGACAGGACCCTGCAAACTGGACGGGACTTTCTTAAATTCGTTACAAATACCTGTTATGAAAAAAACACTGATCCTTGCTTTATTCGCCTTCTTCATATCGGCTGGGGGCTTTGCGCAAACAAAAGCAGTTCTGACTGCAAAAATCACAACGCCAACTGTTCAGTGTGATATGTGCAAAAAAACAATCGAAGATCTAATGAAACGATATGATGGCGTTTTATCTGTAAATGTGAATGTGAAGAAAAAAGAAACCACCGTTAAATATCTTACTGACCGCATTAATGAAGAAACGATAAAAGCTGCTATTGCCAATGCGGGTTATGATGCCGGTGATGTCGCCGCTAATCCCGAATCTTACAAATCACTTCCCAAATGCTGTAAAAAACCCGAAGATGGGGGGGGAATGGGAAAGAAGCAATAAAGATTTTCAATACAAATTTTGAAACCGTTAGTGATTGCTGGCGGTTTTTCTTTTTGGTCTTTACAATCTGTGAAAATTTCAATCTCATTGAATGGGTTGACATGCATCATATTTTATACTTTCCATTGCTGTTAGTTTTGAAATGGACAATCAGGTTTTAAACTATTAGCTTAGCTGATTGTTTTATTGAGCCAATTATGAAATTCATTCTCTATTCTGTACTGACAATGATCCTTTTTTCCTGTTCTTCCAAACAAGAAAAAACAAATGTGTCGGTTGAAAACATCACTGAATCTGTTTACGCATCAGGCATTGTAAAAAGCAGAAATCAATACCAGGTTTTTTCAAATGCAAACGGCCTGATCAAAAATATTCTGGTGAAAGAAGGTGACGTTGTAAGTGCAGGCCAGCCAATTATTTCCCTGGTAAATGAAACATCAAAGCTTTCTGCAGAAAATGCCGAGTTGAATGCTGCTTATTCATCAAGCGAGGCAAACAGGGATAAATTGAACGATCTCAGAATCAACATTGATTTGGCAAGAGCCAAAATGCGAAATGATTCTTCATTGTATGAACGGCAGAAAAATTTATGGTCGCAGCAAATAGGAACTAAATATCAGTTAGACCAGGCGCAACTCGCTTATGAAAACTCTGCAACTGCGTATAAATCTTCAGTGCTTCGTTATAATGACCTCCAACGCCAGATCAATTTTGCTTCACAACAATCTAAAAAATCAGCGCAAATAAGTAATACAGTTTTAGCTGACTATACCATCAAATCGAAAATTGCAGGAAGAGTTTATTCTATTTCCAAAGAAGAAGGCGAGATGGTGAACGTGCAAACACCAATTGCAGTTATTGGAGATGCCAGTAATTTTTTGTTGGAGCTGCAGGTAGATGAATATGATATAGGCAGAATAAAAATTGGACAAAAGGTCTTGGTGAATATGGATAGTTACAAAGGACAAACTTTCGAAGCCGTGATTAAAACCATTGACCCGATAATGAATGACCGCTCAAGAACATTTAAAGTGGATGCAGATTTTCTTACAAAACCCCAGGCATTATATCCCAATCTTACTGCTGAAGCAAACATCATCATTCAAACCAAAGAAAATGCACTGACCATTCCACGCAATTATTTAATTGATGATTCTTTGGTGATCTTATCAAACAAGGAAAAACGCAAGGTTGTCGCGGGTGTAAAAGATTATCAGAAAGCAGAAATTATCAGCGGCCTAAAAAAAGATGAAGTGATATTGAAGCCTGCACAATGAAGCTGACTGTAAACATAGCAGAATCTTTATTACTTGCAAGATGGAAACAAACATTGATTGCAGCAATCGGTGTCACTTTCAGCATCACAATGTTTATCACCTTGTTAAGCTTCATGACAGGCCTGAATGATTTACTTGATGGACTAATTCTAAACCGAACTCCGCATGTTCGCTTGTATAACGATATTAAACCCGAAAAAGATCAGCCGATTACCAAAGTCGCGCAATTCAAAAACTACTATCATTTCATCCATTCTGTAAAAACAAGCAACAGCCGCGAAGAATTGTATAACAGCAATGCCATCATTCGATCTGTCCAAAAAGACCAGAGAGTTTTGGGCATTGCACCAAGGGTATCAACACAGGTTTTTTTTAATGACGGTATGATTGACATTACAGGCGTGATCAATGGGATAGATGTGCAGGCAGAAAATAAGTTATTTCATTTCGACGAATACATTGTTGCCGGAAATTATCTTGATGTTAAAAACATTGCCAACAGTATTATTTTAGGAAAGGCATTGGCCGAAAAACTGTCAGCAAATGTTGGGGACATTGTTCAGGTAACAACATCAAAAGGAGAAATTTTCCCCTTAAAAGTCATTGGTTTTTTTCAATCGGGCTTGCAGGACTTTGATAAGGTTCAGAGTTATGCTTCCATTGCAACGGTTCAAAAATTATTGGGTAAAACACAAAGCTATATTACCGACATTCAAATAAAACTTAAGGATGTTAATCTATCTCCCGCAGTCGCAAAAGAGTATGCAAATTTGTTTGGCTGCGATGCAGAAGATATTCAAACTGCTAATTCACAATTTGAAACAGGAACGTTTGTGCGAACATTAATTTCTTACACGGTCGGTATTGTTTTGCTTATTGTTGCAGGCTTTGGCATTTACAATATTCTCAACATGATGATCTATGAAAAAATGGATTCTATTGCAATACTGAAAGCAACCGGTTTTTCGGGCGGCGATGTGAAGAGAATTTTTCTTTTCATTGCATTAACCATTGGGTTTTTTGGCGGTGTCACGGGATTGTTTTTCGGATACATTCTGTCATCAATAATTGATGTTATTCCGTTTAATACTGCCGCGTTACCAACAATTAAAACGTATCCCATCAATTACAACCCGGTTTTTTATGTCATTGGAATCAGCTTTGCCTTAATCACAACTTATTTCGCCGGTTGGCTTCCTGCAAGAAAAGCAAGCAAGGTCGATCCGGTTGTTATCATAAGGGGAAAATAATGAGTGCCATTCTTGAAGCAAGACATATAAATAAGAGCTTTCGCGACCCGGTAACTGTGCCGGTTTTGAAAGACATAAATTTTTCCATTCAAAAAGGAGAATTTGTTTCCATTATGGGAAAATCGGGTTGCGGAAAATCAACCTTGTTATATGTGCTTTCTACAATGGATACAGATTACGAAGGAGAATTAGAAATTGACGGTGAATTAATGACAGGAAAAAAGCCACAGAAGCTGGCGCAGGTTCGAAATGAAAAAATTGGATTCGTTTTCCAGTTTCATTATTTACTCAACGAATTCTCGGTTTTGCGAAACGTGATGCTGCCCGGATTGAAAATGGGAAAATATTCTGAACCCGAAGTGGAGCACAGAGCAATGGAACGCCTAAGGATGCTGGACATCGAAAATCTTGGCGACAAAAAGGCCAACCAGCTCTCGGGTGGGGAAAAGCAACGTGTTGCAATTGCCAGGGCATTAATTAACGACCCGCACATTATTATGGGAGACGAACCAACGGGTAATCTTGATAAAAAGAACTCTGAAATTGTTTTTGATATTTTTAAAAGCCTTTCCGAGAAATACAATCAAACACTTCTGATTGTAACACACGATCCGGAATTTGCCCACGCCACTCAAAGGATTATTGAAATGGAAGATGGGAAAATTATCAGCCAATAATGTTTTACCGGCTTTTAATTTTTGGCAAAAACGCACGGATCAAATTCAACAAAAGGATTTTTGTTTGTGGTTAGTGGTTTCACTGTACGATTGTGATTATCAAATTTTATCGTAAGGTTCCGTAGTAATGCTGTCGAATTGCATCAGCCATTAGCCAGATCGATCCCAAACCTTGAATACATGGATTGGCGTTTACAGCAAAGAATTGTATGGGAATTTCCGGTTCGTTTGCTTTTGCTCTTGCTTTCAAATCATTGTCAATATAACTGTCAGGACTATCCTTAACAGAAGAAGGAACCTGTGCCTTGGCGTTTTGGCAAACCAAAGCAACTAATAGTACAAAGAGTTTTTTTCGATAAAAACAGACTTGAAAACAAAGTGATTGATTTTTATAATGCTGAATTAATTCCTCGAAAAAAAGCGCTAACGAAAAAAGTGAAAAATTGAAAACACAATAGTATCAATACTTTTTTCGCGTTTACCCGGAGCATTTGGGCTGGCATAAATTTTTTGCATTTCATCGCACAAAAAACTTTATATGAAAAAGAAATTGCTCTCTTTCACCCTTTGCCTTTCTGCAGCCTTCATATGGTCTTGCAACAATAGCAGCGAAACCTCCAACACAACCACTGATTCGGGAACTACGAAAAGCACTGCCGATACCACCACTGCAACTACTAATACAACCGCAACAGCTAATACACCACTGAGCAAAGCAGATTCTTCATTTGTTATGGAGGCTGCCGCCGGTGGATTAATGGAAGTTCAAGCTGGACAATTAGCGCAGCAAAATGCGTCAAGCCAAAGAGTAAAAGATTTTGGCAACATGATGGTGACTGATCATTCGAAAGCTAATGATGAGCTTAAGAGTTATGCGTCCGGTCATGGCATTACACTTCCGGACTCTTTGCCTGCAAGCATGAAAAAACACCTGGACGCCATGAAAAATATGAAAGGAAGTGCTTTCGATAAACACTATGTTTCTATGATGGTGGACGATCACCAGAAAGATGTTGCTAAATTCAAGAAGGAATCATCAGATGCCAACGATGCTCAATTAAAAACATGGGCAGGAAACACATTGCCAACTTTGCAAAAGCATTTGGATTCTATCCAGGCAATAAAGAAAGGCATGTAATAGCGGGAACTTAATTTCGAAGCATCCTTTAAAAAGGATGCTTTTTCATTTATACTCACCAAAAACCTTTCTCAGTTCATCGGCAATTTCACCAAGCGTACAATAATTTTCAACTGCTTCAACAACTGCGGGCATAAGGTTTTCATTGTTGATAGCTTTTTCTTTAATAGCGCTCAAACAGCTTTGCACCAGTGTTGTATCCCTTTTGTCTTTTAATGCTTTTAATTTTTGAATTTGCTCATCCCTGATGCTGTCATCAATTTTAAAAACGGGAATAGCACCTTCTTCCTGCAATTGAAATTTATTTACACCAACAATAATTTTTTCTCCAGTTTCTATCTTACGCTGGTACTCGTATGCACTTCTCGCAATTTCATCCTGGATAAATCCTTGTTCAATAGCAGTAACGCTTCCGCCCATTGCATCAATCTTTGCGATCAGCTTCCATGCCTGTTCTTCCACTTCGTTTGTTAGTTGCTCAACGAAGAACGAACCGGCCAGCGGATCTGCTGTATCAGGTGCGCCACTTTCATAAGCAACAATCTGTTGGGTACGCAAGGCAATTCTTGCCGCTTCTTCGGTAGGCAAACTCAATGCTTCATCATAACCGTTGGTGTGCAATGATTGGGTTCCACCTAAGACGGCTGCCAGGGTTTGAATTGTTACCCTTGAAATATTATTGTGTGGTTGTTGTGCGGTCAATGTGCTTCCCCCTGTTTGAGTGTGGAACCGGAGCATCATCGCTTTGGCATCGCTTGCTCCGAGTTCTCTCATCATCTTTGCCCACATTCTTCTTGCTGCACGAAATTTTGCAACTTCTTCAAACAAATTATTGTGAGCATTAAAAAAGAAGGAGAGACGCTTTCCAAAAACATTGATGTCCAACCCTTTTTCCAAGGCTGCTAAAACATAAGCCTTGCCATTACTCAGTGTGAAAGCAATTTCCTGCACCGCCGTACTGCCTGCTTCGCGGATATGATAGCCTGAAATTGAAATGGTATTCCACTTTGGTAATTCCCTGCTGCACCATTCAAAAATATCGGTAATAATGCGCATGGAGGGTTTTGGAGGGTAGATGTAGGTTCCTCTCGCGGCATATTCTTTTAAAATATCGTTTTGTATAGTGCCCGAGATTTTCTTTAGATCAGCGCCTTGTTTTTTTGCAAGCGCCACGTAAAATGCGAGAAGAATGAATGCAGTTGCATTGATCGTCATTGAAGTGGAAACGTCTTCCAACCTAATGCCTTTGAAAAGCGTTTCAATATCATCCAGGGAGTCAATAGCAACACCGACTTTTCCAACTTCGCCTTCTGCCAAAGAATGATCGCTGTCATAACCGATCTGCGTGGGAAGGTCAAAGGCAACGCTTAAACCCATCACACCTTGTGAAAGCAAATAATGATATCGTTTGTTGCTTTCTTCAGCAGTTGAAAAACCTGCATACTGGCGCATGGTCCACAGCTTGCCGCGATACATATCAGGCTGCACACCACGGGTGAATGGAAATTCACCGGGCATTTCACTGATGGGCACCGGTTCGCAATAAAGCTTTCTAATTTCAATACCAGAGTCGGTAAACATTTTCTTGTCGCTCATTCGGCTACATTAATTTTTTTGCTTCAGCATTTAAAGTGTCTGCAGCAAAAGTGTGAACAGCTGCTTTTTCTTCCTGCATCATTGCTTCCATCAGTTTTCGATTCAATTCGCTCGCTGATGCATCGGGAGGTAATGATTTTGCAATGCTGTTTATCATCAGTAAATTTTGATCTCTCAAACTTCTTATCGCATTCCATGCAGCTTCACTGACATAAATTTGTTGCGATGCATTGTATTCATATTCCTGCTTGATCGATTCAAGCAAAAGAAACTGCATATCTCTTGCTGAAAGCCCCGGCTGGCTAACACGGCTGATCAAATTCGGCAAAGCAATTCGTTCACATAATAAAACCAAACGTTCGTAGGCTTGCAAACGGAGCGGCTTTGTTAAAAAACTATCATCAGCAGTAGGCTTTGACTGGGGTTTGTTTTTTATAACCAGGGTAAAAATCGAAGTAAGCAATGCAATGACAGCTACAATTAAACTGAGTTTTGAATCTTCCATTGGAATTTGTTATAGCGGCAAAAATATGTGAAACTCTGTCAGTAAACTACCATTGGCACAAAGTTGCGGAAGATCATTAATAAATTTGCGGAATGGAAACGATGACACAATCACCAATAAAGTTTTCTGAAGGCGCGATCAATGAATTGAAGCGTTTGCTGAATGAACCTTCTTTCGATAAAAATTTGTTTTTAAGAGTGGGAGTGAAAGGTGGCGGCTGTTCGGGCCTGAGTTATGTTTTAGGCTTTGAGCCAAAGAAGCAAACCGATACAGTTTACGAATTCGAAGGGCTGATTTTTGTAATTGAAAAATCACATGAGATGTATTTATACGGAATGCAAATCGATTGGCAGGGCGGATTAAACAGTCGCGGGTTTACATTTCAAAATCCGAATGCATCAAAAACCTGTGGTTGCGGAACTTCGTTTGCTGTCTGAACCACCGTTTGGTTAGATTAAGAAGATCACTGTTCAAATGCGATGATTTTTTGAACACGGATGACAAACAAGGCAGATGTTCACCGGTTAAAACTGTCGCTCTGTGTCTTTCACTTCCTTCGAGCTCAATACAATACCGAACGTTCAAGTAAGTGATACAAGGAAAGCTCAATACTGGCAATGTAAGAGGTACTAAAAATTACTCAAAACTTTGGATACACACCGGTGTAGTTGTGAGGGGTGATTTTCTTTAATTCTTTTTTCAAAGAAGCAGAAATATCCAACCCGTCTACAAACTGGTGAATGGTAGTTTGATCAACCTGCTTTTTGCCGCGGGTGAGATCCTTCAAAGCCTCATAAGGATTTGGATATTTTTCCCGGCGCAAAACAGTTTGAATGGCCTCTGCAACCACGGCCCAGTTGCTATCAAGATCAGCGTAAATTTTTTCGTCGTTCAATACCAGTTTATTCAAACCTTTTTCAATTGACTTGAATGAAAGGATGGTATGAGCGAACGGAACACCGATATTGCGAAGCACGGTAGAATCGGTCAAATCTCTTTGCAACCTTGAAACGGGGAGCTTTGCGGAAAGATGTTCGAATAAGGAATTGGCCAATCCCAAATTACCTTCTGCATTCTCAAAATCAATCGGGTTTACCTTGTGCGGCATTGCAGAAGAACCAACTTCTCCCTTCTTCGTTTTTTGTTTAAAGTACTCCATCGAAATATATGTCCACATATCCCTGCACAGATCAATTAAAATGGTATTGATGCGTTTCATGCAATCGAAAGAAGCACAAAGATTATCGTAGTGTTCAATTTGCGTGGTGAACTGCGAACGTTGAAGACCCAAAACGTTTTCAACAAATTCATTGGCAAATTTTATCCAATCGGTTTTGGGAAATGCAATATGATGTGCATTAAAATTTCCTGTGGCGCCGCCAAATTTCGCAGTAGCAGGAATGGAGATCAACTGGTCAACCTGGTTTGAAATCCTTTCGACAAAAACCATTAATTCCTTTCCAAGCTTTGTTGGACTTGCGGGCTGCCCATGTGTATGCGCAAGCATGGGAATATCCTGCCAGGTCTCTGCAAGCAATTTTATTTGTTTATTCAAATTCAGAAGAAAAGGCAAATACTCAAATTCCATTGCATGCTTCCACAATACTGGAATGGAAGTGTTGTTAATATCCTGGGATGTTAAGCCAAAATGAACCCACTCCTTTACATCGTTCTCGCCAATCTTTTCGAGCTCCTGTTTAATAAAATATTCAACCGCTTTGACATCATGATTGGTGGTGTATTCAATTTGTTTTATTTCCTGTGCATCTTCCAAACCAAAATCATTTTTGAGTTTGATAAGGTGCTTTGTTGCTTTGTTTGATAATTTGAAGAACTTTTTTTCTGACAATAAAAACAGGTATTCAATCTCTACCAGCACACGGTATTTGATCAGTGCATACTCGGAAAAATATTCGTCAAGGTGTTGAACCTGCTTACGGTAACGCCCGTCGATAGGGCTGATGGCAGAAAGAGAAGTTAATTCCATAAAAATTTCAAATCTTCCATTTCAAATTTCAAATCCGAAAACTGAAACAGGGTTTATCTTTGCGCCCAAAAATAAATCATTTGACTAAGATAAGAGTGGCAGCTGTGAGCTATTTGAACACCAAGCCTTTGTTGTATGGAATAAAAAGGCATCCGATCATCAATGAAATTGAATTGATTGAAGACTATCCTTCTAAAATTGCGCAAATGCTGATCGATGATCAAGTAGATGTGGGATTGATTCCTGTGGCAGCTACATTGCGAATGAAGGAATGGAATATTGTTACTGATTATTGTATCGGAAGCAATGGACAGGTAGCATCGGTTTGCATTTTCAGCGAAGTGCCGATGGAACAAATTGAAAAAGTTTATCTCGATTATCAATCAAGAACTTCGGTAAACCTTGCAAAAGTTTTGTTGAAAGAATATTGGAAGAAAGATGTTGAGCTCATCGATGCAAGTGGCGAGGATTATCGTGACCAGATCAAAGGACCAACTGCGGGTGTTGTAATAGGAGACAGGGCATTGCAGCAAAGAAGCAGATCAAAATACATTTTTGATTTAGGGGAAGCATGGAAAAAACACACAGGGTTACCATTTGTATTCGCTGCATGGATCGCCAATAAGAAATTGCCTGGAGAATTTGTTACTGCTTTCAATCAGGCCAATTCATTGGGCTTTGAAAATATTGATGCAGTGATTGAAGAGAATCCTTTCCCTTACTATGATTTGAGAACCTACTACACAAATTGCATTGACTATAAGCTGGATGCGGAAAAAAGAAAGGGCCTCGAATTATTTCTTCAGAAACTTAGAAATTTAAATCGAACTTAATATTTTAGCCGGATATATTTTTTACTGCTAATGAGATTAATCCGGGGTGTAATAAAAAAAGGGACGCTACTCACCTTATCTGCTTGCATTTTTTTCCAATCTTTTGCAAACGCACAAACAGCAAAATTTGCCACAGCAGGAACCGGCAAAATGAGAAATTATATTTCCTGGTTTGATTGGGCTGGCATTTCCATAGCCGACAATACAACGGTCAATTTTACTACGGATGACGGCCTTCTTATTAATGTAAAATTTTCGAATGTAAATGGACCTTCTATTACACCATGGGTCATGAATACGTGGTCCGGTTCTGTATTATGGAAACTGTATGATTTTGCAGATCCGCAAGTTAAGCCTGCGCTTTTTAGCCAAAACACAATCGCATCAGCTGGATATATAATGACGATCAGCGTTACAAGGGATGGACTACCTGCACCTTTCACTTTTGTAGCCGCAGATGCAGAAGCAAGTAGTCAGGCAGAGATAACAACGCTGATTACATCAGGTACGCCGTGGAGAACAATAGAATTTTTTAGAAATTCCAGTCAAAATTCAAATCCTGTCATCAATTGCGGTACTCAAACTGTAGATTTAACCCTTACGTATGGCGATGCTCCTGAAACGGGTCAAAATCCAATTCTTGCAACCGACGCAGTCGGTTCATTAACCGTAAACTCGGAGATGAACCGAACAAGTATTGGTGGAATGGCAATGGCTTTTGGCGTTTTTTCTCCAATCGATCGAGGCGATCTACCTGCGTCTTATGGTGAGGCCAAACACGGTCTTAAGTTTTCCACGACGAACTCGTGCAATTATAATTCTCCGTTCCCTTCAATTTCCCAAGATGCTAAACTTGCTTTGGGTACTGTGCCCGGCGATGCCGATGCAAGTCAAACTTTAGATGATAATGCATCAGGAACTGATGAAGACGCAATTTCATCATTCAATTCCTATAATGGTAGTGGAACTTATAATCTCTCCCTAAAAGTTTCCAACACGACTGGTTCTTCTGCCTATTTAAAAGGTTGGTTTGACTTTAACCGGGACGGCAGCTTTAGTGAAAATGAATCTATAGTAGCCTCTGTTGCTAATAACGCAAATACCGCATCGCTTTTGTGGACAAACTTACCTTCAAGTTTGCCTTGTAGCTCGATCTCCAATTATGCGTTTCGATTTCGTTTAGCATCGAACCTTTCAGATATACAAAGCCCCAATGGATATGCTAGTGATGGAGAGGTGGAAGATTATTTTGTACCTGATTCAGTAATTGTGCCTCCAATCCCTCATCAGCCAACGCAAAATTTATTTGTTTGTAAAGGCAATGATTTGAAAATAGGTGCCTTAACTCATCCTGCAAGTTATTTGTGGAATAATGGTGCAACCACCGATTCAATAATTGTGAATAATGCCGGGACCTATTGGGTAGAAAGCAGTCGTTACGGATGTGCCGTAAGGGACAGTTTTGTAGTTACCAACTACCTTATGGCACCGGCCGACTTTTCTTTTGAACAAGATGCCTGTGACCCTAAGACCATTGAGTTCAATGATGATTTGAAATCTGTCAAATCATATTACTGGGATTTTGGAAATAGCATTCAAAGTACAAGTTCCAATACTATTATTACCTACAACGAATTTGGTAACTATAATGTGAAGTTTATAGTGGCATATCTCAATGGGTGTGTTGATAGTATATCAAAAACAATTTCGGTAAGCAATATTTATGACGAAAACATTGTCCAAAACAAGGACACAACTATTTGTTTGGGGGATAGCATTCTAATTCAATATTTAAGTCCACTTGCAAATTTTTGTTGGAGCACATCGAACCGCTCGATGCAACCGCCTGTAAACAATTATGTTTCACCTAATACCAAAACTATTTATTTTTTGAACTCAGAAATAACCGGTACCAACATGGTCACCAATGGAGATTTTTCGTCAGGCAACTCTGGATTTAATTCTGATTATAAAAACAATTGTACTGTTCTTGCAAATGGCCAATATTGCGTCGGTCAAAATGTGTCATCCTGCAATGGTCACAATAATCTGCCGAATGACTATATCATGACCTTCAAAGGCATATCCGATACAACACTTAAAGTCTGGTCTCAAACATTTCCGGTTCTTCCAAATACCAACTATAAATTTTCCTATTGGTTTACTTCCTTAATTGATAGCAACACGTCTCAACTGCATTATCTTATAAATGGAACCTATCTTGGCGCGACGGGTGGAATACACGATGCTTGCGATTGGACGCAATTTTATTCTACGTGGAACTCTTCAAATAACACTTCCGTTACAATCGCGTTAGTAGACGAGGCAAATGATTCTCTACGAAATTTCTTTGCTTTAGATGATCTTTATTTTGGTGAAGTAAAAATGAAATCAGACTCTTTTGTTGTAAATGTTCAGGGTTTATGTGATTCTATTAAAATCGAAGGTGATGATAAAATTTGCAGCTCAACAGACACGTTAACGTACTCACTATTTAGGTCGGCAAATTGTGATAAGCAATATAACCTTGAAGTTGATAACACTTTTGCGACAGTTGTTTCACAAACTCCCTTATCGGTCAAATTACTATTCAAAAAAGAAGGTAGTACAACTATCAAAGCCACCTACGTCAATGAGTGTAAAATCGTTGCTGATAGTTTACCTGTAACAATAAAATTCTCTCCCGCTTCAATAAAACTTGAACCGGACCTAACTACTTGCAGAGATACTTCTTTGATTCTTAATGCGGGTAATGGATTTACTTCCTACGTGTGGCAGGACGGATCAACAGACTCAACATTTACCGTGAATGCCCCCGGCCTTTACAATGTAACAGCAAAAAACTTTTGTGGTTTGCAGATTAAAGACAGCTTTCAATTTATACGCAGTTTTATTAATCCATTTATCGTAACTCCTTCAGTTGTAAACGTCTGCAAAGGGGATTCTGTTTTATTCAAAGCAAGTGGAGGAACAAACTATTCATGGAGTCCAGCAACCAATTTTGATCGACCTAATTCTGCGACTTCAAATGCGGGAATTAATTCGTCACAGAATTTTATAGTTAATATTTCCGACTCAGTTTGTTTAAGAGATACGACCATCACAATTCCCGTTGCGGCTTTTTCTGTTCCAAATATCACAATCGCAAAATCAAATGATGAGAATTGTGGTAATGATTCTGCTGTACTAATTGCAAATGGCGGTATTTCATATAGTTGGTCGCCAAGCCAATTTATAGTTAGAAATAATGGAAATACAGTAACCGTCAAACCTAACCAAAACGTTACCTATTTTGTTCAAAGCAGAGATGAAAAAGGTTGTGCGGGTGCTGATTCAGTGACTGTTTATTTTTCTAAAGTTGGCGACCAAAAACTTTTTATGCCAAACGCGTTTACTCCAAATGGCGACGGGTTAAATGATGTATTTAAACCAACGTTTATCGGTCCTTCAAATAGTTATGATTTTAGAATTTATAATCGTTGGGGGCAGTTAATATTTAAAACCACAACGCCTGGTGTAGGATGGGATGGAAGATACAACGGTATAATTCAACGAAGTGATACTTATGTATTCTATATTACAGCAGAAGGTGGATGTAATGGCAAGTTCCAACAGAAAGAGACCTTTGCTTTAATTAGATAAGTTCATTCATTTCCCTTGCTTATTACTTTCATAATAATATCAGCAAGCGTTTTTCCTGGTGAAGGATCATAAAGCTTTGACGCTTGTTCGTAAGCCTTTTTTCCCAGGGCCTCCCATTGATCTTTTTGCTGCCAAGCTCTCTGCATTGCTTTGCTAAACGAAATTACGTTGGCACCACCTGCGATGAAACCTTCAACACCTTCACGTATCCATTCCGTATGTCCAGCAACATCAGTAGTAATCACAGGCCTTCCACAAAGCATTGCTTCTACAATGGCCAGCGGCATTCCTTCAAGTCGTGATGGCATCAGAAGAATGTGGTTATTGCTCCAAACATTTCTAATATCAGAAACCTTTCCATGAAAACTTAGTTTATCGGAAATCTTGTAAAACGCAGCCAGTTGTTTTAAATATTTTTCATCAACACCAGAGCCATAAATGTTCAAATGCCAGTTTCGGTTTATCCATGGTTCTTTACTCAATACTTCAAATAAAATATCCTGTCCTTTGTGATTGATCAAAAGATTGGCAACGATTGCGAATTGAATTTTTTCAGAAGCGGGAAACTCAACCGGGCCGATTTCAGCAAGGTTTATTGGATTGCGGATTATTTGTGCATTGGGAATATGATCTGCAAAAAAGCGTTCCATCACAGTTTTATTTCTCTCCGATACAAAAAGATTTTTACTGGAGTAATGAAAAACTTTCTTTAAAACTTCTGCTTCATGGTCGTCAAAGGTCTTTTGATATTCGGTGTGTACCTGGTTAATGATGATCAAAGGTTTTTTCCTTTTGTACAGCAGCCTAAGGAAATAGGGATCGTGCTTTAATGAATCACATGCACCTGTATAAACTAATACATCAGGATTTTCACCAAACAAATTTTGGTATGGGTTACTTAGTTTATTTATTAAAAACAGGAGAATTTTTTTGGGAATTCTTTTTTGCGCGGTTAACCCAGGTTGAATGTAACCTCTTCTGATAATCAGTTTCGCATTTTTCTTTTCCAGATTTTGAATCTTTGAAGAATGGCCCAAGGGAGATAATGCAGAAATTATTACAGTTTGACCTTGCTCAAGAAGTTCATTTGCCGCAGCAGCCCAAAGTTCTTCACTGCCTCCCCAGGTTTCTTTTATAATTGAAATGAATGCAATTTTCATTTAGAGCTTTTTAGCCATGATAACATTGTTCAGATATAAGCCTTTATTGATTGGAAAAATTTTACTGCATACAACTGCCGTAAGGTTGAAAAGACCATAGACGGCTTTACGCAAAACAGTTCTCACGACCGGGATCTTTCTGAATATTTTTAAAATACTTTGGTCCCAATATATGATCTGCAATTGGAACAGCGCTTCAATAAAATTTCCCGTTTTTTCATAGTGAATAATTTCAAAACCATTTCGTTTCAAAATATCCCCTATTGCAAAAGAAGTGTACCGTGCAAAGTCATTTGGAGCCTCGTGTTCGGGCATGGTAAAGGGGCAGGTCAATAAGATTGTTCCATCTTTTTTCAGAACTCTTTGCAGTTCTATTATGATGTCTTCCAAATTAAAAATGTGTTCCGCCACCTCGGTTGAAAAAATGCTGTCAAAAACTTCATCAGGAAAGGGGAGTGTCTTGCCATCATAAATTACATCAACTTTTGTTTTGGCATAGGTTTGACCTTCGCCGATAAAGTCAACACCAATATATTCGTCCACAACAAAGAGGGGCTCATAGGGTTTAATGCCACAGCCAAAGTCCATGATTTTTCCCTTGAGTTTTGGTATTTGTAATTGCAACGATTTTAGCAAACGATTGCGAATCAAATAGAGCGGGTGCGTCAAACCGGGATTGAAGTCAGACAATAACTTGTGTTTTGGGATCATTCTGTTGTAAAAAAGTTATCAGCAAATTAAAAGCAAATCCTACTTCATTCAAAGTAGTTATCTCAGCTATGCTACTTTCTTCTTTGAAGCAAATCAATAAGACGGCTTGAAATCGCTTCCCTTGAATATTTAAAAACATTTTGCTTATTTGACAAATCAAGATTTTTAGAGACTTTCCATTTTTCGATTAAGCCTTCAAGATAATTTTCCAGTTCTTTTTGCATTTGCCTGTCAAACGTTTTTCCGGCATTGGCTTGTTCAATTATTTTGGCCGTTTCCGATGTTCTTTTTGTGATATTAATTATTGGCTTTTGCGCAGCAAGGTATTCGTAAACTTTCCCAGGTATCACCATTTCTTCATCTTTCGTTACCGGATTGACAAGTAATAAAGCAGTTGATGCTTTTAGAAATTCCACCGACTGTTTGTGCGGCACATAATCGATTGCCTCCAACACATTTTCAAGTCCCGCGTTGATAATCTGTTTTTTAATTCCTTCGGAAAGTACACCCACGAAGCGAAGCTTCATCGGAACATCAGCAAATTTTCCCCTGACGTTTTTTAACGCCTGGATAAAAACTTCAGGCTTATAAAAATCGGCAATGCTTCCAGTGTATGTAATAATGAATTCATTTTGCTGATTGGGTTCTACATTATCAAACAAGGTTTCTTCATAACCAATTCTTAGTATTTCTACTTTGTCTACACTTATTTTGCTTGATTTACTCAACAATTTCTGTTTGTATTTATCTCCAACCGTTGTAATTAGATCTGCTGATTCAAGAATCAATCGTTCCAACTGTGCATCTTTCTTTTTTATAAAAGGAAGATGATAAAGCTGGTTGTAATAAATTACATCGGTCCACAGATCATGAAAGTCGACAAGCCAAAAGATATTTTTTCTTTCCTTTAGCTGCTTACCAATAAAATGCGTGGAATGCGGCGGTCCAGCAGTAATTACGCGATCGATATTTTCTGAATCGATCAGTTCTATTGCTTTCGTTACTGCAAATTTTTTCCATCCTTTGCGGGGATCGGGAATAAAAAAATTTCCCCTGATGAAACGAAAGGTCTTCTTCAATAAGGATGGGTTGCTTTCATTTGAGAATGCTGGTTTAGGAATGCTTTTCTTTCCAAATAAGGAGGTAAATAACTTAAAAGGCTCTTTCGTTTCCGTTGTGTGAACCTTAATATTCGGGTCGACCTGTTCCTTTAAGCTTTCATCTCTTAATTGATAGGTTGCATATTTCTCGTCAACGGTAAGCAAATGAACCTGCCATCCCTTTTGTGATAGCTTGTTCGCAAACGACAACCATCTTTGAACGGCGGCACCACCACTCGGCGGCCAATAATAGGTTATGATGAGCACTTTCTTCATGAAACAAGTGATGAACGCATTTCAGAAAATAGTTGCTGATATTCTTTTTTAAAACGATTCATTCCAAAATGCT
>Ga0207647_10001438_pt1 | contig 18252 bp, 19 predicted proteins | sample KBSCornC2_FD_184295 | JGI IMG/M metagenome (GOLD analysis project Ga0207647, IMG submission 184295) | Corn rhizosphere microbial communities from Kellogg Biological Station, Michigan, USA - C2 (SPAdes) (version 2) | ecosystem: Host-associated > Plants > Roots > Rhizosphere ... | reverse complement strand
CTCATCCATGCTGGCCTCCTCACCAGTAGCCAGCTTGAATCACAAAATCTGACCGCCGGGAATCCCCAACGATTCAATCTCAGTCAGATCAACTCTAGCGCGAGGCTTGCCGAGGCGGGATGGGCGTTGCCCGGGCAAGCCGCGGCTCGGCGAAACTCATGTCGGCATGATGCGGGCTGGGGTGCCGCACGCGCGAAGGACGGCCCTCCTCCCGCATGCGCCGGGTCGCGTCCGCCCAGGAGGGAAGGCTTTGCTCGGGTTGTTCCCAATGAGCCACGCTCGCTTCGTCGCACCAGTCGAGCAGCTTCGGCATCACGATCCGGTGAGCGCCGCTCGCCATGAAGGCGCGCATGCTGGCGCCATCGGCCCAGAGGGTCAGCGTCCAGAAGGTCCTGCGCCGATCGGGGAGGAGCGAGCCGGCCTCGAAACCGGGGGACTTGGGCACCTGCCGCTCCGATCGCCAAGTGTAGAGCAGAAACGCGGGCAGGAACCGAATCGATCGGATTCGCAAGCGGGTGACGCTTACCCACGCCATATGGCTCTCCTCGGGCCGCGGGAGAAGGCAGCCGCGAAACGCAATAAAGGAACTTCCGGGAGCGAGGAAGATTGAGACCGGGTGACCTATCAGCTCTGGTATTGGCCGGGCATTCCGGGCCGTGGCGAGTTCGTCCGCCTCGCGCTTGAGGTCGGCGAGATCCCCTATCGCGACTGCGCGATGGAGACGGACGATGGCGCGGATCGGCTTTTGGCCGATATGGAGCGCGATCGCGCGCATCCGCCCTTCGCCCCGCCCTATCTCGCAGCCGATGATCTGGTAATCGGGCAGACCGCCAACATCCTGCTGTTCCTGGGCGAGCGGCATGACCTGGCACCCAGGGACATCAGCGGCCGCCTATGGGTTCATCAGGTCCAGCTCACCATCGCGGACATTGTGGTCGAGGCGCATGATGTGCATCATCCGATTGCATCCGGCCTTTATTATGAGGATCAGAAAACCGAAGCGCGCCGCCGTGCCGAAGATTTCCGGCAGAACCGGATCCCAAAATATCTTCAGTATTTTAACGGCATCCTCCGGAACAAGGATTGGCTGGCGGGAGATGAGTGGAGCTATGCCGATCTTTCGCTGTTTCACCTGATCGAAGGGCTGGAGCATGCCTTTCCCCGGCGCATGGCCACGGTGATGGCGGAATGCCCGCAGCTGACGCGGCTGCGCGAGGCGGTGAAGGCCATCGCGCCGCTCAACCATTATCTTTCGAGCAGCCGGCGCCAGCCCTTCGGCAACGGCATTTTCCGTCATTATCCCGAACTGGACGGAGACTGATCGGCGCGGTTGCCGGATCGCCCATGCCCCGGTAAAGCCCGCCACCATGGCCGATCCGGTGATCATCGCAATGCCCAAAGGGCGTATCTTGCAGGAGGCGCTGCCGCTGCTTGCCCGCGCGGGCATCGAGCCGGAGCCCGCCTTTTCCGACGAGGATAGCCGTGCGCTCCGCTTTTCGACCAACCGCCCGGACATCAGCCTCATCCGTGTCCGCGCTTTCGACGTGGCAACCTTCGTGGCTCATGGCGCGGCGCAGATTGGCATAGTCGGTTCGGATGTGCTGCTCGAATTCGATTATTCCGAGCTTTATGCGCCGGTCGATCTCGATATCGGCCACTGCCGCCTTTCGGTTGCCGAGCCGGTGGCGATGGCGGCGGGCGACGATCCTCGCGAATGGAGCCATGTCCGCGTCGCGACCAAATATCCCAATCTCACGCGCAAGCATTTCGAGCGGCGCGGCGTGCAGGCCGAATGCGTGAAGCTCAATGGCGCGATGGAGATCGCGCCCGTGCTCGGGCTTGCGGATCGGATCGTCGACCTTGTCTCCTCGGGCCGCACGCTCAAGGATAATGGCCTCGCCGAAGTCGAGGTGATCACGCATGTTTCCGCGCGGCTGATCGTCAATCGCGCTGCCTTCAAGACCCGCATCGCCGCAGTGGGCGCGCTGGTCGAGGCGGTTCGTGCCGCGGTTGGGCAAGCCGATGCCGCTTAGGCTCGACGCCCGCGAGGCCGGGTTTGCGCAAGCATTCGACGATCTGGTCAATGCTCGCCGCGAGGCCGACGAGGATGTTTCTGCGGTCGTGCGCGAGATTGTCGCCACGGTGAAAGCAAAGGGTGATGACGCCGTCGCCGATTATACCCGACGCTTCGATCGGCACGATCTCGATGCGACCGGCTGGCAGGTCAGCAAGGAGGCGCGGGCCGATGCCCTTGCCGGCCTCGCTCCCAAGCTGCGCGCCGCGCTCGAACTGGCCGCCGAGCGGATCAGCACATATCACGAGGCGCAAAAGCCGGCCGATAGCGAGCGTGTGGATTCAGCGGGCGTGCGGATGGGCGCGCGCTGGCGAGCGGTGGAGGCGGCAGGGCTTTACGTACCGGGCGGCCGCGCCGCCTATCCTTCATCGGTGCTGATGAATGCGCTGCCTGCCAAGGTGGCGGGAGTCGAGCGGCTGGTGATGGTGACGCCTGCGCCGGACGGCGTGATGAACCCGCTGGTGCTTGCCGCCGCCGAGCTTGCAGGCGTGGACGAAGTGTGGCGGATCGGCGGGGCGCAGGCGATTGCCGCGCTGGCCTTCGGCACCAAGCGAATCGCCGCGGTCGATGTGATCGTCGGCCCGGGCAATGCCTGGGTCGCCGAGGCCAAGCGCCAGCTTTATGGCGTGGTGGGCATCGATATGGTGGCCGGGCCGTCGGAGATCGTGGTGGTGGCTGATGGCGACAATGATCCGCAATGGATCGCGGCCGATCTGCTCAGCCAGGCCGAGCATGATCCGACCAGCCAATCGGTGCTCTTCACCGACGATGCCAGCTTTGCAGACGCGGTCGCGCGGGCGGTGGACGATCAACTTGGCGGTCTCCAGACCCAGGCGACCGCGCGAACGAGTTGGAACGACAATGGAGCGATCGTGCTGGTGGAGAAACTGACCGATGCCTTGCCGCTGGTCGATCGGCTGGCGCCGGAGCATCTGGAGCTTGCGGTTGCAGACCCGGACGCCTTGTTCAGCCGGGTTCGCCATGCCGGCTCGGTCTTTCTCGGCCGTCACACGCCTGAAGCGATCGGCGATTATGTCGGCGGGCCAAACCATGTGCTTCCGACCGGCCGCCGCGCCCGTTTCTCGTCTGGCCTCTCGGTGCTCGATTTCATGAAGCGGACCAGCTTTCTCGCTTGCTCGCCCGAGGCGGTCGCCAAGATCGGCCCGGCGGCTGTCGCGCTCGCGGAGGCCGAAGGATTGCCGGCGCACGCAAACTCCGTTGCGGTGCGGCTCTGATGGCGAAGGTCAACGAACGGGCGCGGTCGCGATCGACCGCGCGGCTCGCGGCGGTGCAGGCGCTCTACCAGCAGGAAATGGAGGCCACGCCGCTCCCCAAGCTGCTCGACGAGTTCCACCAGCACCGGCTTGGCAAGGAGATCGAGGACGTTCGCTATGCCGATGCCGAGGTCAGTTTCTTCGACGATCTGGTCAAAGGCGTCGATGCGCGGCGCGCCGAAATCGATGCGGCGATCACGGCGCGGCTCGCCAATGGCTGGAACCTCGAACGGCTCGACCGGCCGATGCGGCAGGTGCTTCGTTGCGGCACATATGAGCTGATCGCGCGCATCGACGTGCCGACCGCCACGGTGATAAGCGAATATGTCGATGTCGCGGACGCCTTCTACGACAAGCGGGAGAAGGGGTTCGTCAATGGGCTGCTCGATGCAGTGGCCAAGGCTGTGAGGTCGTAGCGTATGTTCAGGGGGTTGTACGATTGGGTGCTGAGGCTGGCCGGGCATCGGCATGCCATTCGGTACATGGGCGCGGTCTCGTTCGCGGAAAGCAGCTTCTTTCCGATCCCGCCGGACGTGATGCTGGTGCCCATGGTGCTGGCGCGGCGCGATCAGGCGTGGCTGATCGCCACCGTCTGCACCATCGCCTCGGTGGCGGGCGGCATGGTCGGCTATGCGATCGGCTATTTTCTTTACGATACGCTCGGCCAGTGGCTGATCAATCTCTACGGGCTTCAGAGGGGTGCGAGCGAATTTCACGATTGGTACGCCAAATGGGGCGCGGCGCTGATCCTCGCCAAGGGGCTGACGCCGATCCCGTTCAAGCTCGTCACGATCGTCAGCGGGCTCGCCAAGTTCAACTTCGGCATCTTCGTGCTGACCGCCGCGATCACGCGGGGCATCCGCTTCTTCGTGGTGGCCGCGTTGCTGCGCCGTTATGGCGAGCCGATCCAGGCGTTCATCGAAAAGCGGCTGACCCTCGTCGCCACCAGTTTCCTGATCGTGCTCGTTGCCGGTTTCGCGGCGGTCACGCTGGTGTGAGCGACGAAGCCGCCTTCATCGCGGCTTTGCGGAACATCGTCAGTCACCCCGGCGCGCGCGGCCTGCTCGATGATGCGGCGGTGATCGCGCCCCCGGTCGGGCGTGAGCTTGTCATCACCCACGACATGATCGCCGAGGGCGTTCATTTCCTGCCGAGCGATCCGCCCAGTGATATCGCGTGGAAGCTGCTGGCGGTGAATCTCTCCGATCTTGCCGCCAAAGGCGCCAAGCCGATCGGCGCGATCCTGGGCTATGCGCTCGCGGAAGATCCGGCATGGGATGCGGCTTTCGTGGCGGGGCTCGGACGGGCCTGTGATCATTTTGGAGTTCCCCTGCTCGGCGGGGACACGATCGCGCTCAAGCCGGGCGATCGCCGTGCGTTCGGGCTCACGGCATTGGGCGAGGCTGCCGCGCCGGTCCCCGATCGGCGGGGCGCGAGAGCGGGCGACCTGCTATGGGTATGCGGGACGATCGGCGATGCCGGCATCGGCCTTGCGATCGCGCGCGGCGAGATCGAGGGGCCGCGAAAGCTGCTCAAGGCCTATCGCCTGCCGATGCCGAAGCTCAAGGAAGGGCAGGCACTGGCCCCGCTCGTTACCGCCATGGCTGACATATCCGACGGCCTATTGATCGATGCAGCGAGGATCGCGGAGGCAAGCGGCCTGAGCGTGACGATCGATCTCGATGCCGTACCGCTTTCTCCCGACGTGCAGCGGTTCGGCACCGATCGGCAGGCGCGCATGCGCGCGGCCACCTCCGGAGACGATTACGCGCTGCTCTTCGCTGCTCCCGAAAGCGAGGCCGATCGGGTTCAGGCGGTGAGCGCCGCCAGCACGCGCATCGGCAGCTTCGCGGCCGGATCAGGCCTCCTCATAAGGGACCGCGACGGCGTCCTGCCAACGCCTTCCAAGCTTGGTTTTCTCCACGCAAGCTGACGGGCTTGCCTAGGGCGCGGTGCTACAGCATAAACGCGCGCAATCCGGGCGCTTCATAAAACATAGATAGCCGGGAGCCCTGAAACAGAGGGAAGGAGAACGAATGCCGATTGTTGAGATCGCCATCGCCTGCGGTCTACTCGCAGTGCTTTATGGCATAATTACAAGCCGACAGGTGCTGGCATCCTCTGCCGGCAACGAAACAATGCAGACGATTGCCGCTGCTATTCAAGAGGGCGCGGGCGCCTATCTGGCGCGCCAGTATCGCACCATCGCCATCGTAGGCGTCATCGTCGCTGCGCTGGTTTTCTATTTTCTGGGCATGTTGTCGGCGATCGGCTTTGTGGTCGGCGCGGTGCTCTCCGGCGTCACCGGTTTCATTGGAATGAATATTTCGGTGCGCGCCAATGTCCGCACCGCCGAGGCGGCGCGTAACAGCTTGCAAGGAGGCCTCACGATCGCGTTCCGTTCAGGCGCGATCACGGGCATGCTTGTGGCCGGGCTGGGGTTGCTCGCGATTGCCGGCTTCTACTGGTATCTGACCGGACCGGCGGGGCATGTCCCCGGCGACTCCCACGATCGCACGATCATCGAGGCGCTGGTTGCGCTTTCGTTCGGCGCATCGCTGATCTCGATCTTCGCGCGTCTCGGCGGCGGCATTTTCACCAAGGCGGCCGACGTCGGCGCCGATCTCGTCGGCAAGGTCGAGGCGGGCATTCCTGAAGACGATCCTCGCAACCCGGCCGTGATCGCGGACAATGTGGGCGACAATGTCGGCGATTGCGCGGGCATGGCGGCCGACCTGTTCGAAACCTATGTCGTGACGCTGGGCGTGACGATGGTTTCCATCGCATTGCTGGCTACTGGCGGCACTGCGCGCGTTGCCGCGCTGATGGCGCTGCCGCTGTTGATCGGCGGCGTGTGCATCATCACTTCGGTGATCGGCACCTACATGGTCCGGTTGGGGGCCAAGGGCTCGATCATGGGCGCGCTCTACAAGGGCTTCTGGACGACGGCTGTGCTCTCGATCCCGGCGATCTATTTCGCGATGCGCTATGCGCTTGGCGATCTGTCGCAGACGTTCCAGATTTCGACCGCCGGAGGTTTCGCGACGTTCCCGGCGATTAACCTGTTTTACGCCTGCCTCGTAGGTCTGGCCGTGACCGGTGCATTGGTCTGGATCACCGAATATTATACCGGCACCAATTTCCGTCCGGTGCGCAGCATCGCCCGGGCCTCCGAAACGGGCCACGGCACCAACGTCATCCAGGGTCTGGCGATCAGCCTCGAATCGACCGCGTTGCCAACGATCGTGATCGTGATCGCCGTGATCGTCGCTTATCAGCTCGCCGGCGTGATCGGCGTGGCGTTTGGCGCGACATCGATGCTGGCGTTGGCCGGCATGGTCGTGGCGCTCGATGCCTATGGTCCGGTGACGGACAATGCCGGCGGCATCGCCGAGATGGCGGGACTGCCCGATGACGTCCGTGTCCGTACCGACGCGCTCGATGCGGTTGGCAACACCACCAAAGCCGTCACCAAGGGCTATGCCATCGGATCGGCCGCGTTAGCGGCGCTGGTGCTTTTCGGGGCCTATACGGCTGATCTCAAGCAGTTCTTCGGCGGCCTCGCCGTCGATTTCTCGCTGAGCAATCCCTATGTGATCGTTGGCCTGTTGATCGGCGCGCTGCTGCCCTACGCCTTCGGCGCATTCGGCATGACCGCCGTCGGTCGGGCGGCCGGTTCGGTGGTCGAGGATGTCCGCGCCCAGTTCCGTGACAATCCCGGAATCATGGCGGGCACCAGCCGTCCCAACTATGCACGCACGGTCGATCTGGTGACCAAGGCAGCGATCAAGGAAATGATCGTGCCGTCGCTGTTGCCGGTGCTCGCTCCGATTGTGGTCTATTTCCTGATCACCGGCGTGGCGGGTCAGGCAAACGGCTTCGCGGCGCTCGGCGCGCTGCTGCTGGGCGTGATCGTCTCCGGCCTGTTCGTCGCCATCTCGATGACCTCGGGCGGCGGCGCCTGGGACAATGCCAAGAAGTTCATCGAGGACGGCAATCATGGCGGCAAGGGATCCGACGCGCACAAGGCGGCGGTGACCGGCGATACGGTGGGCGATCCTTACAAGGATACCGCGGGTCCGGCGGTCAATCCGATGATCAAGATCACCAACATCGTCGCACTGCTGCTGCTCGCTGCGCTCGCGGCTGCAGCCTAAGCATATAGAAGAGAAAGAATAATCAGCCCGCCGGGAGTGATTCCGGCGGGCTTCTTGTTGTCAACCGTTCGTCGCGGACGAAACGGTTATGGAACAAAATGTCGCCTCGCCCTTTGATGCCGACAGAGTGCAATTGGGAAGTATTAGGAGGCGACATGGGTATCATTCTTATGCTTATCGTCGGCGGCATCATCGGCTGGCTCGCCAGCATCGTCATGCGCACCGACGCTCAGCAGGGTATTTTTCTTAACATCGTGGTCGGCATCATCGGCGCGGCGCTTGGCGGTTTCCTGCTCAGCCCGCTGCTCGGCGCACCTCCGATCACCAGTGGCGTGCTTAGCGCGGGGTCGCTCCTGATCTCGTTCCTGGGCGCGGTGATCCTGCTCGCGATCGTGAACCTGTTCCGTCGCGGCGCAGTTCGCTAAAACATAGAAATCTACTCTCTGCGGGATCCGGCTTGCGCTTGCGGGCCGGATCTTTTGCGCGAGGCGAAGACGAGCACCCCGGCGCCAACGATCGCAGAGAGCAGCGATCCCGATAATACGCCGGTTTTCACCTCTGCGGCTTGTGCGGCATCGGGGAACGCCAGCTTGCCGATGAACAAGCTCATCGTGAAGCCGATCCCGCAAATCAGGGAAAGCCCATAGACCTGCAGCCAGCTGGCGCCCGAAGGTTTGGCGCCGAAGCCGATCGCGACAGCGGTCCGAACGCTTGTGAAAATGCCGATCTGTTTGCCGAGGAACAACCCAGCCGCGATCGCCAGCGTCAGCGGATCGAGGAACATATGCACGCCGGTGTCCCGGAAGGACACGCCGGCGTTGACGAACGCGAAAAGCGGCACGATCGCGTACGCGACCCAAGGCCCGAGCGCGTGCTCCAGCCTGTGCAATGGTGAGTTCTCGGCATCGGGGGCGCCGCGCGATGGGACGATCGGGATGGCAGACGCCGCGAGGACGCCTGCGACCGTGGCATGAACGCCCGACAGGTGAACGACCGCCCAGAGCGCCGCCGTCAGCAGCATGTAGGGCATGAGGCGGCCTATCCCCGCGAGGTTAAGCGCGATCATCGCGCAATAGATCAGCACTGCTGTGCCAAGCGCCCAGAAATGGAGTGCGGCCGTATAGGCCAGTGCAATGATGATGACCGCCCCCAGATCATCAGCAATGGCTATGGTGGTGAGGAAGATCTTGAGCGAGCCGGGCACGCGATTGCCCAGCAGCGCTAGCACGCCGATCGCAAAGGCGATGTCGGTGGCGGCCGGAATGGCCCAGCCGCGGGCAAGGGCTGGATCTCGCCCGGCGATGGCGAGAAATACAACAGCGGGAACTGCCATTCCTCCGGCCGCAGCCAGCAGCGGCAGCACCCGATCGGCAGGCCGCTGGAGGTGCCCATCCAGAAATTCCCGTTTGATCTCCAGGCCGACCAGCAGGAAAAAGATCGCCATGAGGCCATCATTGACGAAATGAACCAGGTCCCAGCCGGCGACCTCCAGCCGCAACATGTCGAAATAGAGATAGGCAAGATTGCTGTTCGCAATCGCCAATGCCAGCACTGACGCGGCGATCAGCAGCAGCCCGCCCGACGCTTCGGTCCTGAGAAAATCCCGAAGCACCGACGGCGCGCGCTTCATCCGCGAGATCATCATCGGTCGAGGCTAACAGCATCACGAATGAGATGCACTAACATCCAGGAAGGCCGTACAGGATCCAATACAGAGGCAACGATCCTGTGCAGTTGCAATTTGCCGTTCGCACCGGCGCCAATTCACGCTAGCGATAGGGCGCCATGCACCTTTACCTCCCCATCGCTGGTCTCTCGGTCAACATCTTCGTGATCATCGGCCTTGGCGGGGTGGTCGGGCTGCTTTCCGGGATGTTTGGCGTCGGCGGGGGATTCCTTACCACGCCGCTGCTGATCTTCTACGGCATCCCGCCTGCCGTCGCGGTGGCATCTTCCGCGCCCCAGCTCACCGGCGCCAGCGTTTCGGGCGTGCTGGCGCATCGGCAGCGCGGGGGCGTCGACGTGCAGATGGGTTCGGTGCTCGTCGTCGGCGGCGCGATCGGCGCCGTTCTCGGTGGGTTCATCTTCCAGGCGCTCCAAGCCAGCGGCCAGATCGATATGGTCGTCGGCATTCTCTATGTGGTGCTGCTGGGAGGGATCGGCATCACGATGGGGCGCGAAGCCATCGGCAGCATCGTCGCCACCCGCACCGGCGCGAAGCCGCCCGCGCCTGCGCGACGGCATCATCCGCTGATCGCCTCGCTGCCGGGCCGTTGGCGCTTCTATAAATCGGGACTTTATATTTCGCCGCTGGCCCCGCTCATGCTTGGCTTGGGGACGGGCATGATTACCGCGTTGATGGGCATCGGAGGCGGTTTCATCCTGGTGCCGGCGATGATTTATTTGCTGGGTATGTCGACCCGCGTCGTGGTCGGCACGTCGCTGTTCCAGATCCTGTTCGTCACCATCGCCACCACCATGACGCACGCGCTGACAACACATGCCGTCGACATCGTCCTCGCCAGCCTGTTGCTGATCGGAAGCGTGACCGGCGCGCAGGTGGGCGTGCGCTTCGCGCAGAAGGTGAAGCCCGAATATCTGCGTCTCGTGCTGGCCTTCATGGTGCTGACGGTCGCCTTCCGCATGGCGCTCGGCCTTACATGGCGGCCGGAGGAAATCTATACGGTCCAGCCGCTGTGAGTTTGAGGCCGATATTGGCGCTGCTGGCGCTGCCCTTACTGCTGGGAGCAAGCCCGCCCCGGCTGGTGCCGGACGTGTCGCAGCGCCAGATCGATATCATCTACAGCTTCACCGGCGCCGAGCTGCTGCTGTTCGGAGCGATCCTCTATCCCGGTGGCCGGCTGCCGGACAAGCCGGCAGATATCGCCGTCGTGCTGCGCGGCCCGGTCGAGCCGATCCTGGTCCGTGAGAAGCAGAAGATCGCCGGCATCTGGATGAATGCGGATAGCGCACGCTTCCGCTCCATGCCTTCCTTCTATGCCGTGGCATCGTCGCGCCCCTTGAGCAGGCTGGTCGACGAACGCACGTCGGCCATCTACGAGCTCGGCGTGAACAATCTTCAGCTTTCCCCCTCCAGCCTCGAAGCAGCCGAAGAACAGAAGCGGTTCGAAGCGGGGCTGGTCGATCTCAAGCGGCGCGGCGGCCTCTATGTCGAAGACCCGAAGGGCGTGGAGATCACGGATGGCGTGCTCTATCGCGCACGGATCGCGATCCCGGCGCGGGTGCCGGTGGGAAAATATACCGCCGAAACCTTTCTCATTCAGGACGGCCGCGTGCTCGCAGCGGCCGTGCGCGACGTCGACATCGATAAATCGGGCTTCGAGCGCTTCATCGCTACCGCCGCGCAGGCCCATGGTTTCATCTACGGGTTGTGCGCCGTGGCGATATCTTTGTTGTTCGGCTGGGCGGCCAGCACCTTGTTCCGCCGGCGTTGATCATCTTCGGGAAAGGATCGCCGTTCCTTCTTTTTTAACGATCCCGCGTTAGCACCGGCTGATGCTTGGGCAGCCGCACGGCGGGGACGCTATGAACGACATGACTGGCATGCACCGCTTCGGGCAGGCGTTGCAATCCGCCTCACTGGACGGTCGCGTTGAAATCGGCCGGGTGCTCGACGTCTCCGGCAGCGGCGCGAAGATTACGCTCGATGGCCCGATCCTGGCGATGATGCAGTCGAGCGAGGATCCCGTGCTCGCCTCCGCAGGCAATATCGGCAGCCATGTCAAGATCATGGTCGACGGGCGCTGGCTGGTTGCGGTGGTTCGCACGATGCGGCTGGCCGAAGCGGACGGTGACCTCATCCTGGCTGATGCGGATTTCCTGGGCGAAGGCCTGGTGATCGAGGATGATCATCACATCGCCAGCTTCCGGCGCGGCGTCACGCGCTATCCGGTTCCGGGCGGCCGAATCTTTGCGGTCGACGGTTTCGATCTCAAACAGATGTTCGCGACCGATGCGCGCGCCCATATCGAGATTGGAAATGTCTATCCCACCAAGGATGTACGTGCGGCGCTTTATATCGACGCGCTACTCGGCAAGCATTTCGCGCTGCTCGGCTCCACCGGCACCGGCAAATCGACATCCACTGCGTTGATCCTGCATCGCATTTGCGAGCTGGCGCCCAACGGCCATATCGTCATGATCGATCCCCACGGCGAATATTCGCAGGCGTTCAAGGAGACCGGCGCGATCTTCGACGTGAACAATCTCGCAATGCCCTATTGGCTGATGAATTTCGAGGAGCATTGCGAGGTGTTCGTCACCGCCTCGGGCGATCAACGCCAGGCCGATTGCGACATTCTCGCCAAATGCCTGCTCGCCGCGCGCGCCAAGAACCGTCTCGCCGAAGGCATCGGCAAGCTCACCGTCGACAGCCCGGTTCCCTATCTGCTCACCGATCTGACCCAAATCATCCAGACCGAGATGGGCAAGCTCGACAAGGCAGGCACCAGCGCTCCCTATTTGCGGCTCAAGACCAAGCTCGACGAGATGCGGTCCGATCCCCGCTACAGCTTCATGTTCTCGGGCATGCTGGTCGGCGATACGATGGCGGACTTCCTCGCCAAGGTGTTCCGCCTGCCCGGCCAGGGCAAGCCGATCTCGATCATCGACGTTTCCGGCGTACCTTCGGACATTGTTTCCGTAGTGGTTGCGATGCTTTCCCGCATGGTGTTCGATTATGCGATCTGGGCGCGTGGCGAGGAGCAGAATCCGGTTCTGCTCGTCTGCGAAGAAGCCCATCGCTATGTGCCGAGCGACCGCATGACGACCGGGCAGGCGGTGCGCACCGTGCTTGAGCGGATCGCCAAGGAGGGCCGCAAATATGGCGTCTCGCTCGGCCTGATCACGCAAAGGCCGTCCGATCTCGCCGAAGGCGTCCTTTCGCAGTGCGGCACGATCATCGCGATGCGCCTCAACAATGATCGCGACCAGGCGTTCGTGAAATCGGCCATGCCCGAAGGCGCCCGCGGTTTCCTCGATTCGATACCGGCGCTGAGGAATCGCGAGGCCATCGTCTGCGGCGAAGGCGTTTCAATCCCGATCCGGGTCGCCTTCGACGATCTCGAGCCAAGCAAGCGGCCGGCCTCGCAGGATCCGGTGTTCTCGACGCTGTGGGCGCGCGAGGGCGGCGAACAGGAACTGCTCAAGCGCGTCATCCATCGCTGGCGCACCCAGGGGCGCTGACACTGGCGCGCTAACGCGTCCAAAAGCGTCGTATCAGCGCCACCACCGCCAGTGCTGCAAGAATAGAGGCCGTATCTGCGAGCCAGTCCATAATGTCGCAATCGCGATGCAGTGCCGGGATTGATTGCAGCACCTCGATCAACGCGCCCAGGAAGGAAAGCCGCTCCGCGATTCTCAGCCAGGTCGCCCGCGGATAGGCGGCGCTCGCCAGGATCGAGAGCGTCGCGAACGCTAGCATATGCTGATATTTGTCGCCCATCTCGCCGAGCACTGCAGGCGGCTTGGGCACCAGCGCCATTGTCACGGCGAAGATAAGCGCGACCCAAAACGTAAGGCGGAACAACAGGATGGATCGCGGCGAAAGCAATGATAAGGCCATCCACGCCTCATGCCCTGACGCCGTCAAAGTACAAGCGGGAATGGGAGGCTCGGTATGGTAGGCGGTCAATCAGTTTCGCTTTAACCGATCGCAGCGGCCCGACATTATAGGTCGCGATCCAGATCATGCTCCACGAACGTCTTCAGCCGGAACAGCGCATCTTCCCACTGGCGCATCACGCTATCGAGATAGACGCGAGCTCCATCGAGACCTTCCGGCTTGATCGCGAAGCGGCTTTCGCGCCCCTGCCTGAGGCTGCGCACCAAGCCTGCCCGTTCCAGCATGCGCAGATGCTTGGTCACGGCCTGCCGCGTCAGCTGGATGTCGCACGCCAATGTGGTGATCGAATACAGCTCGCCATCGCTCAGTGTATGGAGCAATCCTAGCCTCGTGCGATCACCCAATGCCGTAAAAATGATCGCCGCATCATCGGAAATTTCATTGCCCGACATAGGCTGCGATGTTGTTCATCTGCTGTTCCCACCCGCTGCTGTTCGCGCGGAAAGCATCCGAATAGCGATGCACGGGCAACCGCGCGAAGCCTGATTCGATCACCGTCAGTCTGGTACCGCCCTCGTCCGGTTGCAGCCTGAATTCCACCAGCGTCGGTTGTTCCTCGGAATAATCTGCTGCCGGATCGATGGCATAAGGATGCCAAGTGAATGCGAAGAGATGAGGTTCATCCATCTTCCGGACCGTGATTTCCCAGCGCAAATGCTCGTAGCCGGGATAAGTGATATGCCCTGTCGCAGGCTGATCCTCAGTGAAGGGCGTATCGATTTTCACGCGAAACCAAGTTCCGAATGAAACCGGATCAGCGATCGCGCGCCAGACGCGCTCAATTGGTGCATGAAGCAAGATACTAGTTTCTATTTGGTCTTTCATGCGCAACCTCCTGGTTGCGTATAAGCCGGTTTTTAGACAATGCGCAACCAAAAGGTTGCGCATACGACGCATCTAATTGAGCACTCGCTCGTTTGCGCAATTTCACAAGCACAAGCAGGAGAAAGCGCATGCCCCAACTCAGCGATATAAGAGAGCATATGGAAGTGATCGGTGCCGACGGGGTGCGCATCGGCACGGTCGACAAAGTCGAGGGTCATCGGATCAAGCTGACCAAGGCCGACAGCGGCTCGCATGGCGATCACCACCATTATATTTCCTTCGGGCTCGTCGCCGATATCGAGGCGAACCAGGTGCGCCTCTCGGCCAATGGCGATACGGCGGTGCTGCTTGAGGAAGAAGAGAGCGGCGGCGCGCTAGCCGATCGCAACCAGGATTAGCGCCCCAGTTTGATCTTCCTTCGTTCCGCGCAGGCTGTAGACGGGGCGGATGCCAAGCCCGCTCGAAGCGCTCCGTTCTACTTTCGGCTTCCCAAACTTCCGAGGCAGGCAGGCTGAGGTAATCGATCGGGTGATGGCGGGCGATCATACGCTCGCCGTGATGCCGACGGGGGCGGGGAAGTCGCTCTGCTACCAGATTCCGGCGCTTTGCCGGGAAGGTACGGCGCTGGTTATATCGCCGTTGATCGCGCTGATGCATGATCAGGTGCGTTCTGCCGAAGCAGCCGGGTTGCGCGCCGCAGCACTGACGTCAGCCGACGACAATCGGGATGAGACGATCCGCCGCTTTCGCGACGGCGATCTTGATCTGCTCTATGCCGCGCCGGAGCGCGCATCGAGCGCCAGCTTTCGCGCATTGGTCGATCGGGCGCCACCGCTGGCGCTGATCGCGATCGACGAAGCACATTGTGTTTCCGAATGGGGGCATGATTTTCGTCCCGATTACCGGCTGCTGCGTCCGCTGCTCGACGCTCAGGCGGGAACGCCGCGCCTCGCGCTCACCGCGACGGCCGACCGTCATACCCGCGCCGATATCCTGCTCCACCTCGGCATTCCCGAGGAAGGCCTGATCCTCGCCGGTTTCGATCGGCCCAACATCCGCTATGGAATCAACCCGCGCGACGGCTTGGGCAAGCAATTGCTGGGCCTGGTCGCCGAGCATGCCGGGCCAGGCATCATCTATGCGCCGACGCGCGACGGCGCCGAGCGGATCGCGGCGGGGCTCGCGCCATCGGAGCGGCCGGTGAGAACCTATCATGCCGGGCTGGACGCATCGGTGCGGGCGGCCAACCAACGCGCCTTCGTCGCCTCCGAAGAGATGGTGATGGTGGCGACGATCGCGTTCGGCATGGGCATCGACAAGCCCGACGTGCGCTTTGTCGCGCACGCCGGCCTGCCCAAATCGATCGAGGCCTATTATCAGGAGACCGGCCGCGCCGGCCGGGACGGCGATCCCGCGGTCGCCCAGCTTTTCTGGGCTGCCGAGGATTTTGCCCGTGCCCACCGCCGGATCGAGGCGGAAAGCGATCCTGATCGCCGCAGCGGGGAACGCCAGCGGCTCAATGCACTGGGTGCGCTGGTCGAGGCGGGAAGCTGCCGCCGCGCGATCCTGCTGCGCCATTTTGACGAAGATCCGCCACCCGCATGCGGCAATTGCGACAATTGCCTCAATCCGCCCGCGACAGTCGATGGTACCGAGACCGCCCGCAAGCTGCTCTCGGCCGCCTTCCGGACCGAGATGCGCTTCGGGATCGGCCATCTCACCGACGTGCTTGCCGGCCGCGAGACCGACAAGGTGCAGGGCTTCGGCCATCAGCGCCTTTCGGTGTTCGGTATCGCCGACGAGGCGGAACTCGCCTTGATCAAGCCGGTGTCACGCGCGCTGCTTGCGCGCGACGCGTTGCGCGCCGACGAATTTGGCGGGCTGAGCTTTGGGCCCGGCGCGCGGCCGATCCTCAAGGGTGAGGCCGATGTGCAGATCGTGCTGCCGCCCAAGCGCGAGCGCAAGCGCAAATCGCGCGAAGATTATCCGCACGATCCGCTGTTCGACAGCTTGAGGGAAGTGAGGCGGGCGCTCGCGCAGGCGCGCGGCGTGCCGCCTTATGTGATCTTTCACGACTCCACGTTGCGCGAAATGGCCGCGCGCAAACCCTCTGACCGGCGCGAGCTTGGGCAGGTTTCCGGCGTCGGCGCGCGCAAGCTCGAAGACTATGGCGATGCCTTCCTTGAGGCGATCCGCGCCGCGGGCTAAGAGCGGCCGCGAAGGAGAAGCTTATGTTCCACAGGCTGGATGACACGATTTCGGTGGCGGGCCAGATCGAGCCGGCCGATGTTGCCGAGGCGGCGCGCCAGGGGTTCACCTTCATCATCAACAATCGTCCCGATGGCGAGGCGCCAGGCCAGCCCAGCGGCGCCGAGATGAAAGCGGCAGCCGATGCGGCGGGGCTCGGCTATGCGGCGATCCCGATCACGCATGCCGGCTTCAGCGAGGATCAGGTCGTGGCCATGGGGCAGGCTCTGGCGGCTGCACCCGGGCCGGTGCTCGCCTTTTGCCGCTCAGGCACACGCTCGACCCTGGTCTGGGCGCTTGCCCGCGCGCGCGCCGGAGATCCCCCTGCCGAACTCTCCGCCAAGGCCGCCGCCGCCGGCTATGATCTCAGCCCGATCCGCCCGCTGCTTGGCTGATCACAGATAAAGAGGCCGGCGGAGTGATCCGCCGGCCCAGTTCCTCGCAGGAGAGAAATTGGGGAGCGGGCAGGCCCGCTCCCGATCCATCAGTAGTGATAGGCACGTTCGCCATGTTCGGCGATGTCGAGACCTTCCAGTTCGACCTCCGCGCTAACCCGCATGCCCCACACCTTGTCGATGATGAAGAACAGGATCGCGGCGCCGATGCCTGACCACAGCAGCGTGACTACAACGCCCTGGAACTGGATCCAGAGCTGTCCAACCATGTCATAGCTGCCCGCTATCAGGGTTCCCGGCTTGGTCGAGTAGTCAGGAATGCCCTGACCACCCAGCCAAGGCGCATCGAGAATGCCCGTCATCAACGCGCCGGTGATGCCACCGATGCAGTGGACCCCGAAGACATCAAGCGAGTCGTCGTAGCCGAACTTCGATTTTACATAAGCGACGAAGAAGAAGCAGATCGGCGAAACCATCAGACCGAGCACGACCGAACCCATCGGTCCCGCCCAACCCGAGGCGGGCGTGACGGCAACCAGACCGGCGACGACACCCGATGCCGCGCCAAGTAGCGAAGGCTTACCGCGTACGATCTGCTCGGTGAGCAGCCAAGACAGGCCAGCCGCGGCAGTGGCGACCATCGTATTGATGAACGCGACTCCGGTCACGCCGTTTGATTCAAGGTTCGAACCGGCATTGAAGCCGAACCAACCCACCCAGAGCAGGCTCGCGCCGATCATGGTCATGGTCAGCGAATGCGGCGGCATTGGTTCCTTGGGGAAGCCGATGCGCTTGCCGAGCATCAGGCACATTACAAGCCCGGTGATACCTGCGTTGATGTGGACGACGGTGCCGCCGGCGAAATCAAGCGCGCCCTTCTGGAAGAGATAGCCACCGTGGCTGTTGACCGCGTCAAGCGCGGCTTGGCCCTGCAGAGCCGCCTGAGCCACCGAATCCGGCCCGTCCCAATACCAGACCATGTGCGCGATCGGGAAATAGACGAAGGTCACCCACAATGCGACGAACAGCATGAGCGGTGAGAATTTCACGCGCTCCGCGACACTGCCCACGAACAGGGCCGGCGTGATCATCGCGAAGGTCATCTGGAAGCAGATGAACGCATATTCGGGAATATAGACGCCGTTGGAGAAGCTCGCGGCCTGGCTGTTGGCGTCAACGCCCATCAGCAGCGCCTTGGAAAAGCCGCCGAAGAACGGGTTGCCGGCAGTGAATGCTTCGGAATAGCCCCAGGTGACCCAGATTACGCCGACCATGCAGACGATCATCAGCACCTGGGTGAGCACGGAAAGCATGTTCTTTGTGCGGACAAGGCCGCCATAAAACAGAGCGAGGCCAGGAACTGACATCATCAGCACCAGCAGCGTCGATACGAGCATCCACGCCGTGTCGCCTTTGTCGACCGTAGGCGGTGGAATTGGGGATTTAGCGGCGGCAGCTGCCGCCTGCTGCGCCCAAGCCGGTTCGGCGATGAGCGCCGCGCCACCGAGCACGACGGCGCCCAACGCGATCTTATTTAAAAGCTTCATGTTTCCCCCTATGTCCTAAAGCGCGACGTCGTCGGTCTCGCCGGTGCGAATGCGCACCGCCTGACCGATCTCCAGCACGAAGATCTTGC
>Ga0207647_10001437_pt1 | contig 18257 bp, 14 predicted proteins | sample KBSCornC2_FD_184295 | JGI IMG/M metagenome (GOLD analysis project Ga0207647, IMG submission 184295) | Corn rhizosphere microbial communities from Kellogg Biological Station, Michigan, USA - C2 (SPAdes) (version 2) | ecosystem: Host-associated > Plants > Roots > Rhizosphere ... | reverse complement strand
CTTGATTACCTGACCCTCGATCGTCTCGCTTCGACACTCTCCGGAGGCGAAGCACAGCGAATCCAACTCGCTACGAATCTCGGGTCTTCGCTTGTCGGCGCGCTTTACGTACTCGACGAGCCGTCGATCGGTCTGCATCCGCGAGACAACGATCGCCTCATTCGTCTGCTCAAGAACCTGCGTGACATCGGCAACACGGTGCTCGTGGTCGAACACGACGCGGAGATGATGCGCTCGGCTGATCACATTCTCGACATTGGTCCCGCCGCAGGTGAGCTCGGCGGCCGCGTAATGTATGAAGGCGACTTCAAAGGTTTGCTCGCCGATGAGTCTTCGCTCACTGCGCGCTATCTGCGCGGCGACGCAGAGATCAAGGAACCACGACAACGCCGCGCGATGCAGAAGCGCCGCATCACCATACAAGGCGCGGCGGAACACAATCTCAAATCGATCGACGTCGAGATACCGCTCGACATGCTCGTCTGCGTGACGGGCGTCAGCGGTTCGGGAAAGTCGACGTTGATTCACGACTGTCTTTACGCGGGACTGAAGAAACAGCGCGGCGAGTGGCAAGGTCCCGTCGGCGCGTTTCAGAAACTCGAAGGCGGAATTCTTATCGACGACGTGATCCTCGTCGATCAATCGCCAATCGGACGTACACCACGCTCGAATCCCGTCACGTACATCAAGGTTTACGACGCGATTCGAGAAGTCTTTTCATTGACGCGTGAAGCACAGGCACGGGGTTTTGATCCGTCACATTTCTCTTTCAATCTGCCGGGCGGTCGTTGTGAAGTCTGCCAGGGCGATGGCACTGTGACGGTCGAGATGCAGTTCCTCGCGGACGTGGAGCTGGTCTGTGAAGAGTGTAAGGGCACACGCTTCAAGCAGCAGATTCTCGACATTCGTTATCGCGGCAAGAACGTGCACGAAGTGCTCAGCATGACTGTGCGCGAGGCGATCACGTTCTTTCGCGAAGTGCCCAAGATCACGAACCGCTTGCGTGTGCTGGATGACGTCGGACTCGGTTACCTGCGTCTGGGCCAGTCGGCGACGACCCTATCCGGCGGTGAAGCACAACGCATCAAACTCGCGGCGCATTTACTAAAGCGAACTGGCGCCAAAACGCTCTACATCTTCGACGAACCCACGACCGGTCTGCACTTCGACGACATCAACAAACTACTCGCCGCGTTTCGCGCACTCATTGACGCCGGGGGCTCTCTGCTGGTAATCGAACATAATCTCGACGTGATCAAGACTGCGGATCACGTGATCGATCTCGGAGCTGAAGGTGGCGATGCGGGCGGCTACGTCGTCGGTACAGGCACGCCTGAAGAGATCATGGATATTCCCGAGTCGTATACCGGTCGGTTCTTGCGTGACTACCTTGCAAAATCAAACGGTCACCACAAATAAAATCCCGCGACGACGACAACTGCTGTATCTCGGATTTATCTACGTCGTATTCCTGCTGCTTTTATTGTCGGTTGAACTGATCACGCGCGTGGCGTTTCCGCGCGTTGACAGTCTCGATCTGTTCGTCAACACACCGCAGCAGAAGATGCAGGTCGCAAATCCCGAGCAGTCGGGGATCTTCGAAGGCGATCCGTTGCTGCTCTGGCGCCTGAAACCAAATCTCGATCACGTCTACTGGGATTTCACTGTGGTCTCTACAAACGCGCAGAGCTTTCGTGCGGATTATCCCATTGGCGCGAAGCCTGCGGGAACGTTTCGGATTGTTTGTCTCGGCGACTCGGTGACGTTTGGTTACCGTGTGCCGCCGGTCTGGCCCGAGAAGCCAAGTGATTACAACCCTGAGTGGCAGCCTTTTCCCGTCCTGCTCGAAAAGGAACTGCGAAACGCGAATCCGAACCGGAGTATTGAAGTGTTTCCAATGGCGGTGCCGGGATACACGAGTCATCAGGGGCTTGCATGGCTCCGACGTGACATTGGTTACCTGCAACCGGATGTCGTGATTGCGAGCTTCGGGTGGAATGACGTGAGTATGAGCGACGTTCCTGATCGACAGGCAATCGACACGCGCTGGGGGCCCGTTGCGATTCGCTGGCTGGTCGATCATAGCCAGGCGTTTGCGCACGGGACCCGCTGGCTGCGATCGCGAAACCAGGCGAAGCCTGCAGCTCACGTTCCGGAACCGCGTGTGTCGCAGAAGGAGTACGTTGACAACTTCAACGCGATTGTCCGGCTTGCGAAGGATCACGGCGCCGGAGTGATCGTGATTGGTGCGCCGTATCGAGATAGCAAAACGAACCCGCCGGAGGCGCAGTTGATGACGCAATACCGGACGTGGTTGAAGTCGGAGATGAAACAGAGCCAAACGCCGTATCTCGAGATCCTGGAGCTCACCGAAGCCGCAGGCAGTGTGAACGAAGGATTTTTCGGCGAACTGATCCACCCCAACCATATGGGTCACCGGTTGATGGCGTCCGAGCTTCTCAAGCTGATGGCACAGAGACACCTCCTCAACGATTTGAACATTCCCGAGTTTGTTCCATAGAATCCACAGATTACGCAGATTCAAATCTGTGTAATCTGTGGATAAGGAGTTCGACAGATGTCTCTAAGTAAACAGATTGTTGCGGATCTGACGACGGCGATGAAGGCGCAGGATGCGGCGAAGACATCGACGTTGCGGATGGTAAAGGCCGCGATGATGAACCGCCAGATCGAAAAGGGCGCGGAGCTCGACGACGAGGACACGCAGAGGCTGTTGCGGTCGCTCGTAAAACAACGGCGCGACTCGATCGAGCAATACCAGAAGGCCGGACGCCAGGAACTTGTCGACAAGGAACAGGCAGAAATCAACGTCATCGAAACTTACCTGCCCAGGGCTGCGTCGCAGGAAGAGATCGAACAGGTAATCGCGACAGTGATCGCCGAAACGGGCGCGAGCTCCATGAAAGATATGGGCAAAGTCATGAAGGCCGCTCAGGTAGCTTTGGCGGACAAAAACGCCGATGGACGGCTTGTGAGTGAAATCGTTAAAGCGAAGCTCGCCGGATGAGATTCAGGGTGCAACTTCGAAGACCGCGAAATTGTCCCACCTATTCACTAGACCGAGTCCGCTGGAGTTGTTGAAGAGTCCCGCTTTCGTTGCGTTCGCGAGCGTTGCGACGTTGGTGGAATAAACCTGCGTCGCATCGATAAAAACCTGAATACTGCCGGTTGCACGAGTTACAACTCGTAACGTGGTCCAACTCGCGGGAATCAGCACTCCACTCGGCAACGTCGTGCGCACGCCATTCACATAACTACCAACAGTAAGAAACTGACTTCCCGGTGACGCGACGCTCTCGCTCGTATAAGCAAAGAAATAGTTTGCCTGGTCTACGACGCGAAAGCTCAATCCAGTGTCGATCCCACTGCCCCAGCGCCCCCCGAAACGGCTGACGCGAATATCCAAATTCGCCGAAGTTGCTCCGGTATTCACCCAACACACAGCCGTGTCGTCTGCAAGCAGAACGACTTTTCCATTAAGTATGCCAAAGGGCAGCCGTTGGTCAGCACCCGCCGTCATTTGCCAGACTTGCGGACCAGCAGCACCGCCTTCCGTGGAGCCCAGTCCTCCTTTGCCGCCAAACATGTACGTCGAATTAACCCGAGAGAAAGAATCGAAGACAAGTGTTCCGGCGGGAACGGCGACTGGCGTAGGAACACCGACTTGCTTCGGGGGCGCACTGGTAGCGAAGTTCGGAGCTGTAGGATCAACGACAAATTGTGGGGGAGGACAACTGCCGCAGTCGCCGAGTACTCCGGCAAGCGTGCCGCGCGGAACACCAAAATGCGAGCCCGTCACGTATCCGCGTGAAAAATCGGCCACGGTCGGCGCGGCCAGAAAGTAATAGCTCAGTAAGTTTCCTTCCCGGTTGAAAACAGTTTCCGGCGCAAAGCTGGATTCCACTGACGTGTTCATGCGCGGGTTGCTGCCTTCGTAACCGCGAACCTGCGCGATTCGACCACGGAAGTTTGAGTGGTCCGAGCCACCGATCAGAAGACGTCCGGCGCCATTGCCGATGCCGGTCGACTGTCGCGGCCTCGCATACGGGGTCTTTCCCACCGGCACGCCGTCGAAATACGTGATGATGTTATGTCTATCCCAACCGATGGCAATATGACCCCACTCTCCCGCAACTGGTCCGTGGTCGCTGCCGAACGAAAAGATGTGATCGCCGCCCGACATCCCATCGTTCATGTTGCCTGACATCTCATAACGACCGGGCTCGCTCGCGCTCAGATTCGAAAAGCCGAACAGCAAAGCGTGTAATCCGCCATAACCATCCGACAGCATGTAAGTAGCGCCTGCGTCATCCAACGGCATGGCCCAGAACTCCCAGAAGAATGGTCCAAGGTCAGTAAACGCCGGCCAGAAATTTCCGTAGTCGACCGTCTTTGGTGTGCCGTCGAATTCCAGTACCTGCTGCGGATCGGGAAGCGGCTTAAACGTCACCGTGTAATTGAAGACCTGGTCGCCGATGACATTCACGACCGACTGCGATGGCGGAGCGAACGTACAGAAATCCTGCTCGACTCCGGCGGTGACAGTGTAATTACCCAACACGGTCACGGACAGTGAGTAGTTTCCATTACTGTCTGACTTGATCCGCGCCGTCTCTGATCCACTCAGAATCAGGTTGATACCCGTAACGGGCTGGTTGTTGGTATCCACGACGCGGCCGCTGATCGTGTACTTGCGCGGCGTACCCACAAAGTTCAAAACAAGATCGCTGTCGAGTGTGCTTATGTTCTGCGGCACGAAAGTCAACAGAGCGGAAGCAGCAGGAGTAACGTGATAGTCGAAACCCGCAGGCACATTCGCAAAGACGTAGACGCCGTCGGCGTTCGTTGTGAACGAACCAATCGTTGCGTTATTGGAGTCTGATAGCGCTACGCTAACTCCTCCAGCCGGGTTGTTATGGTTGTCAAAAATGGCGCCGCTGACAGAGTGCGTTTGTCTGACGCCGGAGAAGTTCACGTTTGATTGGCTATTACTGAGGTTATTGAACGTTTTGGCCGGCGGCGTGAAATTGAAGAATGCTTTGGTGGCGCTCAGTGTGTAGTTGCCGAAAGTATTTACCAGGAAGGAATAGGATCCGCTCGCGTCAGTAGTTATCGCCTGGACCTGATCTCCATTTAGAGCGAGGGTGACTCCGCTCATCCCGTCGCCGTTCGCGGCGGTGACTCGACCGCTAATAAGGTATGGAGGCGCGAGAGTTGGACCCGCACCGTCGTCATCCGGTGGACCACCTCCGAGCACGCCGATTCCAATTCGAACTCGGTTGCTCTTCACGCCGTGCAGCGTCAAACCAATCAAGACATCGCCGGCCTCGGTGAGATCGTCATTGAGTCTCAGAATTATCGAACTCAACCACGGCAGAGACGACAACGGCGCGGCATACTCGACTTGCAAAGGGAGGTGCGTATGAGAAGCCGTTTCCGCATCAGCGGTGATCGCTGACGCATTTTCATTAGGCGCGAGGGCAAGATTCAGTGCGAAGACCATCACTCGCGTACGCCCGTCGGAAGCGAAAGGGGTTGAACGCGTGAAGGGTTCCTTGCGGAAGGTTACTGTTTCGAAAGCTATTGCGCGCGTGGAGTTCGCCTCGCTAATCAGGACGAGCGGTTTTTCGCCAGGCGTCTGCGCGACGGCCGTCAAGCCGCTGAGGAGGCAAATCGCAAGCAAGCTGAGAACCTGCCAGATGCGTTGGGGTCGAATGGGTCGAGGCATTTCCCGCACAGATTACACTCATTTCTTCACAAAATCTGTGTAATCTGTGGATTGACTCGTCAAGTTGCCTGTTGCTGGCCCTTTCCGTATAATTCACAGCTTGCTCGAAGGCACGGGGTCTTGTCCGGTGGGTTTCGCGCCCACTTTTTCTTTTGGGACGAGAACCGCTTCAGAAGGGTTGCAATGGCGAACGAATCGATTGCAGCAAGGGTTCAGGAGATAGCTGAACGAGTCGCAATCGACCATGGCCTCGAGCTGGTGCACGCTGAGGTAGCCGGCCCCGAGAACAAGCCGATTGTTCGTATATTCATTGATAAGCCCCATGGCGTGACTCACGAGGATTGTTCGGAAGTGAGCAATCATCTCGGGACGATTCTGGACGTTGAAGACTTTATTCATGCGGCCTACACGTTGGAAGTTTCGTCGCCAGGACTCGAACGAGGCTTGTACAAACGCGCCGATTACGAGCGTTTCGCCGGCAGCAACGCGAAAATGAAGACGCGGCAGCCGATTGACGGGCAGCGAAATTTCCGCGGTCGTTTGCTGGGATTGGACGGCAACGACGTGCTTTTTGACGATCGAACCAACGGGCAGGTGCGTGTTCCTCTGGATTTGATAACCAAAGCGAACCTGGAAGTGGACGTAGAAGATCTTATCCACAGATTACACAGATGAATTCTGTGGAATCTGCGTAATCTTTGGATAAATAGAGAGACTTTTCATGAGTTCATCGATAGCACAAAATATCGAGGCACTTTGTCAGGAACAGGGTATCGACCGTGACCTGGTGATCGAAGCAATGAAGGAAGCCGTCCGTGCGGCGGCTAAGAAACAGTTTCGCTCCGGAGAAGACATCCAGGTGGACTGGAATGCAGACACTGGCATCGAGCTTTCGGCCTCGAAGGTCGTCGTTGACGAAGTCGAAAACCCCGCCACTGAACTCTCTATCGTAGAAGCTCGTGAGCTAGCCGGCGACGAAGTCGAACTGGGCGACGCCCTTCTGCTCCCGCTACCAATGGAAGAGCTGGGACGCATCGCCGCTCAAACAGCCAAACAGATTCTCTTTCAGAAAGTCCGCGACGCCGTTCGCAGTAACGTCTACGAGCAGTACATCGACAAGATCGGCGACCTCGTCAACGGTTACGTCAAACGATTTGAACGCGGCAACATCATCGTCGACCTCGGCAACCTCGAAGCAATTCTTCCCCGCTCGCAGCAGTCGCGCGGTGAACAGTGGAATCAGGGCGAGCGCATTCGTGTAGTCATAAACAACGTGTCGAAAGAGTCAAAAGGCCCGCAAGTGGAAGTTTCACGCACTTCGCCCGAGCTCTTGCTGCGCTTGTTTGAAATGGAAGTCCCTGAAATCTACGACGGCACGGTCGTGATCAAATCGGCTGTTCGCGAACCAGGCGAGCGCGCCAAAATCGCCGTGATGTCGAACGAACGTGACGTGGATCCCGTCGGCGCGTGCGTCGGTATGAAAGGTTCACGCGTGCAGGCGATCATCCGCGAGCTTCGCGGCGAAAAGATCGACATCATCGAATGGTCTGACGAACCTTCAGTATTTGCCGCCAACGCTTTATCTCCCGCAAAAGTTAATCAGGTCAGAATCACCGACATCGAAAACCGCCAGATGGAGGTCATCGTTAACGAAGACCAACTTTCGCTGGCAATCGGCAAACGCGGACAGAACGTTCGTCTGGCCACCAAGCTCGTCGGTTGGAACATCGACATCCGCAGTGAGGAAGAGATCAAGCGCGAAGTCACCGAGCAGATGGGTGCACTCATTGCTTCCGGCGAAGCAGTTCCGCTTTCAGTAATCGAAGGTGTCACGGCGCAGCAGGCTGAAGCTCTTGCCGAGCACGGTATTAACGATATCGACGCCCTCTCGCAAACTACAGTCGACGACCTCGTCGAGTTCCTCGATCTGAGTTTGGACGAAGCGGAAGTGATACTCGAGCAAGCTCGCGCGGTTGTTGCCATGCGCGATCGCAGTCTTGGGGAAGACGGCACGGAACAGGTGGAAGAGCAACACGCAGTCTCGGCTGAGTTTGACGAATCGATTGACGAAGAGGTGCAACCATCCTCCGAATCGACCGCCGAGGGCTACGATGAAGCCGTTGAGAACGGTGTCCCTTTCCAGGCTGAACCTGACATCAATGCATGGGAATCGGCTGACCCTGTCTCGCTTACTGAAGCCGAACCCATTGCCGCAGACGATCTCGTTTTGCAGGAAGCAGGTCGCGACTTGCGCCCTGACACCATTACACCATCTCCGGATATAACTTCTTCGGCCGTCGAAGCCTTCGAGCATATCGAGGAAACGGCGCAGGAAGTTTTGGCGGAAGATGAAGAATTCGCTTCCGATGAGGAAGCAGAAACATCGACTCCCGCAGTTTCGGAAGAGGCTGCATCAGGCGGGAGCGAGGACGATGATGAGAACCACTGATGCAGCCATATAGTAACAACACAAATGCGGTCGCTTTGGGCCGTTTGTGTTGCCCGCTTCGCCCCACTGTCAGGCGTTGAACTCTGATCGACGCTAGGTGGTTGGGCGCGCGGTCCCAATCACTTAGGTCGGCTAAGACGCAGCAAGAAGCGTCGAGAAGGAGTGCATGACAGTTTCCTCTAAAGTTCGTATTTACGATCTCGCCAAAGAACTAAAGCTCGACACGAAACGACTCATCGAAGAAGTCCGTCGCGAGGGCGTCGACGTGAGCGTTCCATCCAACTCGGTCTCGAAAGAGTTGGCTGAGAAGATTCGGAACAAGTACTTCCCGAAAAAGGAAGCGACCATCAAGCGTGCTGTCAAAGTCGTCAAGCGCGCCGCGTTGCCGACTGCGGAAGCATCAGTGGCCGAGCTCGAGCCGGAAGTTCACGAATCTGAACCGGAGATGGCGACGCCACCGGCTCCCGTCGCGGCTGGGCCAATCGAAACTCCCGCCGCACCTTCCACGACGCCACCGGCGGCGAAGCCGCCTGTCACGAGACTCGTGAAGAAATTGGCGCCTGCCACGCGTGCGGAAGCTCCGGTAATCGAGGAAGTCCCGCCACCCCCAGTAGTAGAGCTGCCGGCCCTTGATGAGCCGCCAGTGATTGAAGAAGTAATCAAGGCGCCGGAAATTCTGGCGCCGACAAATGGTATTGAAGTTAAAGTGACTCCGGCTGCGCCTGCACATCCGCCGGCACCGCCGCCACCACCTTCGCGACAAGTAAGAGTTTTACGACCAACAGCAGCCGCACTAAACGCCGGCATTCGGCCAGGAGAACGTGCTCCTGCGCCCGCACCGCCACCGGTAGCGCCGCCGAGGGAGCGCGAGCGCACGCCTGAGCGTCCCGATCGGCCCAGCAGACTACGCGAGCGGCCGTCATTACCGCGTTCCGAACGACTTGGCACGCCCGGCGAAACGGCGACGCCGCAAACGACCTACATTCCACCGCCCGATGCGGGACGCCGGCGTTCACGACGCAGCAGTCCGCGCGGAGGTCGAAAGATCGAAGGCAAGGCAGGTAGGTTCGACAACAGGGATTTCATTCCACCACCGAGAGCGTTGTCTCTCGAAGACCGTATCGCCGGACGATTGGAAATTCCCGGAAGCGGCGAACTCAAGTCAGTTCGGCTAATAGAAGGTTCCACGGTTAAAGAGTTTGCAGAGAAACTCGGAATCAAGCCGAAGGACGTCGTGTCATTGCTGTTGCAGCGCGGGGTTTTTGCAACCATCAATCAACCGTTAATGGACGACGTTGCCACCGACCTCGGCAAGCGCTTTGGTTACGACGTCTCGTTCGTGCCGTTTGAAGAGATGGTCGCGGAAGAAGAGTTTGAGGAACTGATTGCAGCGGACGCCGATGACGTTGAATTGCCGCGCGCTCCTGTAGTCACTGTAATGGGCCACGTCGATCACGGTAAGACGTCGTTGCTCGACGCCATTCGCACCACCGACGTTGCGGGCGGCGAAGCCGGCGGCATCACACAACACATCGGCGCGTACAGCGTGCAGGTTCCCAATCCGGATAACCCGACTGAGACTCGTCGTGTCGTGTTTCTCGACACGCCGGGTCACGAAGCGTTCACGATGATGCGTGCACGCGGTGCGAAAGCGACCGATATCGTCGTTCTCGTGGTGGCTGCCGACGACGGCGTGATGCCACAGACGATCGAAGCAATCGAGCACTCGCGCGCCGCTGGCGTTCCCATCATTGTCGCCATCAACAAGATCGACAAGCCCGACGCCAATCCCGATCGCGTCAAACAGGAACTGGCCACACAAGGTCTCTCACCGCTCGAGTGGGGCGGCGAAACCGAAATGGTCCAGGTGTCCGCGAAAAAGCGAGAGAATCTCGAGACACTGCTCGAAACGATTCTGCTGACGTCAGATATTTTGAATCTGCGCGCCAGCCCGACCCGTCTGGCGTCGGGAGTCGTGCTCGAAGCAAAACTCGATCGCGGTCGCGGCGCTGTGGCAACAGTGCTGGTCCAGCAAGGGACGCTCAAGATTCACGAGCCGTTCATTGTGGGCCAGATTTCCGGTAAGGTTCGCGCGATGTTCAACGATCGGGGCGAGCCAATCGTCGAGGCCGGTCCGGCAACGCCTGTCGAAGTGCTTGGTCTGCAAGGCGTGCCGCAGGCGGGTGAAAGCTTACAGGTAGTTTCGGATATCACGAAGGCACAATCGATATCGCAGCATCGCCAGATGTTGAGCCGGCAGGCAACACTGCTGCAGACGACCAAGCGCGGTATCGAAGCGTTGGGTGAGAGTGAAGTCAAGGAACTGCTCGTCATCATCAAGGCCGACGTGCAGGGTTCAGTCGAGGTCTTGAAGTCAACGCTTCAGAAGCTCTCGACGGATCGCGTGAAGGTAAAAGTGATTCGATCCGGTGTGGGCGCAATTACGGAATCGGACGTTCTGCTCGGTTCTGCGACCCAGGCGGGATCGTCTTCGTCAGCGGTCGTGATCATCGGCTTCAACGTGCGACCCGAAGCACGCGCGGCTGATGTTGCGAAGCAGGAATCGGTCGACATTCGTCTCCATTCGATTATTTACAAGGTTGAAGAAGAGATTCGCGCGGCGATGATCGGCATGCTCGAGGCGATCGAGAAGGAGAAGATCCTCGGCAAGGCCGCAGTCAGAGAAGTGTTCCGCGTTCCGCGGGCCGGCACGGTCGCCGGATGCATGGTTGTCGATGGTTTAATACGTCGCAATGCGAAAGCACGACTGATTCGCGATGGCGTGGTGAGCTGGGAAGGCAACATCGCGTCGTTGCGACGATTCAAGGATGACGTCTCAGAAGTTCGCGAAGGCTTCGAATGTGGTATCAGTCTGGAAAACTTCAACGACGTGAAAGTTGGCGACCAGATTGAGGCGTACATTGTCGAGCGTGTAGCTGCGACTGAGCTGTAAGTGCAATGCATCGGAGTGAAAGAACAGCAGACGTTCTCAAGGAAGAGATTGCTCAGATTGTCGGTTACGAACTGGAAGACCCACGATTGACGATGGTGACAGTAACTGACGTTCGGCTATCTCCTGATAAACGTGCTGCACGCGTATACGTCACGGTGGCAGGTGACGAGAACGAACACAAAGAGGCACTCGCGGCTTTGAAGCACGCGGCGCCCTACGTGAGAAAGCAACTCGGCCTCTCCTTGAATCTCCCGCGCACACCTGAGATTCACTTTGTACGCGACCGCGTTGAAGAAGAAGGCGAACGTGTCGATCAACTGCTACAGGAGATCGAACGAGGATGGGAAAGCCAAGGAAAGGAAAGTGGTAGTTAGAGGATGAGATTTTTATAGGTCGTATAGGACCTATAGGACCTATTCCTCCCGAAATTGCAATTATGCTTAGTCAAGTAGTCGAGCTGATCGAGGCAAAGCATCGTTTCGCGATCACCTCGCACATTCGTCCCGACGGTGACAGTTTGGGATCGTCGCTTGGTCTTTACTGGTTATTGCGCGCGCTCGATAAAGATGTCGAGGTCATCATGCGCGATCCAGTTCCACACGCTTATCAACAACTCCCCGGCGCCAATGATGTACGCGTCACTCCGGCTGTCGACCCGACGTATCACGCAGTGTTTGTGATCGAATGTTCCGACATTACCAGGCCGGGCCTCGCCGATCTCGAGAAGCAGTTCGTGGTGAACATCGATCACCATTCGACGACCGCACTCTTCGGTAGCATCAACTGGATCGATTCCACAGCCTCTGCTGTCGGGGAAATGATCTACAACCTCTGCAAAGCCACCGGCGTACGCGTCACCAAAGAGATCGCGGAATGCGTCTACACGGCGCTGATTACCGACACCGGATCCTTTCATTACTCGAACACGACGGAGCGCACATTCAAGGTTGCTTCCGAGCTGGTACGGACAGGTGTAAAACCCGCGAAGACCGCTGAAGCAGTGTTTGCGAGTTATCCGTGGAGCCGTATTCAGTTGATGGGCGCGGTCCTGTCGACGGCGCGGAGAGACGATAGCGGACGCGTCGCGTGCCTGCGCCAGACGATGGAGATGCAGAAGCAGGCCCACGCCTCAGACGAGGATGCGGACGGGTTTGTTAACTATCCGTTGACTGTAGGGGAAGTCGAAGCCGTTGCACTGCTCAAAGAGTGTGAGCCCGGAATCTATCGCACGAGTCTGAGATCGAAAGGCGACGTCAACGTCGCTAAAGTCGCAGAGAGGTTTGGTGGTGGCGGCCATCGCAACGCAGCAGGCTGCACGCTTCGTGGTTCGTGGGAAGACGTAGAGTCCACAATCGTCGGACTATTACTCGACGCAGTGAAGCGAGCCAACGGATCGCGCGACATCACCGAAGATGCATTAGTCTAGCCACCAAAAGGGCCACAAAAGGCACATAAGACACATAAAGCACAAAATGATTCCTGGTGTTGTTTGTGCCTTTTGTGCTTTATGTGCCTTTTGTGGCCCTTTGTGATCTTTGCTTATGTCGCAGAAAGAAAAGAAATATAAATGGCGCCGCGGCGATTATCAGGAGCACACGCGCGGGCTGCTGGTGGTCCATACGGGTAACGGCAAAGGCAAAACGACCTGCGCGTTGGGCCTGATGATGCGCGCCGCCGGACGCGGATTGAACTGCTGCATGATTCAGTTCATGAAATCGCGCAACGATCGTTACGGCGAACATGAATCCGCGGAGAAACTCGGCATTGAAGTTCACACAATGGGCGATGGTTTTACGTGGGACACCAAGAACCCCGAACAGGACATCAAGACCGCGCGCGAGACGTGGGCGCTCTGCGTCGAGAAACTGCGCTCCGGTGACTACGATATGCTGGTCTTTGACGAGCTGGTCTATGTGCTGAGCTACAAGATGTTGCCGATCGAAGAAGTGCTGGAAGAACTGCGAGCCATTCGCGCGTCGCAACCTGCCCTGCACATCGTCGTTACTGGAAGAGATGCGCCTCCGGAACTGATAGAAGCCGCCGATCTCGTGACGGAAATGACTGAGATTAAACATCCATTCACGTCCGGGATCCGCGCGCAACAAGGCATCGAATTCTGATTTGTGTTAACCTTCCCCGCATCCTATGGCCTGGTTCAGCAAGAAAACTAAACGCATAGAGGCCGTTCCACCCGAAGAACGCGTCGTGAAGACGGAAAACGTCTTCGTGAAATGCGAAGGGTGTGAAGCGCACCTGTTCAAGGGTGAGCTGGACGATGGTCTGCAGGTTTGCAAACACTGCGGCTACCACTTCCGCATCGGCGCCCGCGAGCGTTTGCGATTGCTGTTCGACGACAGCAAGTTTGAAGAGCTTGATACTGAAGTAATCTCGATCGACCCGCTCGAGTTTGTCGACAACAAGCCATATTCAGAACGACTGACGCTGGCAAAGGATTCTTCCGGTCTGCCCGAAGCTGTTATCAACGGACGCGGGACTGTCGGCGATCATCCGGTCATTGCCGCTGCGATGGACATGAACTTTATTGGCGGCTCGATGGGTTCCGCTGTGGGCGAAAAAGTCACCCGCGTGATCGAGCGAGCGATGAAAGAGCACAGTGCAGTGGTGATCTTCTCTGCTTCCGGCGGCGCGCGCATGCAGGAAGGCACGCTCTCGCTGATGCAGATGGCAAAGATCTCTGCGGCGCTTGCGGCGCTCGACGAAGCGCGTTTGCCTTTCATTTCCATTTTGACTGATCCAACCACAGGTGGTGTCACTGCGAGTTTCGCGATGCTGGGCGACGTGATCATCGCCGAGCCAAAAGCCCTCATCGGATTTGCTGGTCCACGCGTCATCGAACAAACCATTCGTCAGAAGCTGCCGAAAGATTTTCAAAAATCCGAATTCCTGCTCGACCACGGCATGATCGACGCCATTGTCGATCGTCGTGAACTGCGCAGCTACGTCAAACGCCTCTTGAACTTCATGATGAACCCCGAGATTCACGGCGAATCTGATATTGAACGAGCCCGTCGCGCCGCAAAGTTAAAAGAATAGCCACAAAAAGGCACAAAAAGCACAAAACAGATTACTGCTAAAAACCTGTAGTCGGTTTCAGGTTTTCCTTTTTGTGACTTTTGTGCTTTTTTGTGGCTAATATGGATTTTGAGCAGTCGGTTGAGTATTTGTTGAGCCTGGGGCATGAGACTCTCGCTATCAAGCTCGGACTGCGCAACACTGAACTCCTATTCGCCGCTCTCGATCATCCCGAGCGCGCTTTTGTATCTGTCCAAATTGCCGGGACAAATGGTAAAGGTTCGACAGCCGTAATGCTGGACTCGATCTGTCGTGCCGCTGGAATTAAAACCGGGCTCTACACTTCCCCTCACCTCGTTTCGATGACCGAGCGAATCAAGGTTTCGGGTGTCGAGATCACGACGGGAGATTTTGCGGCTTGCGCGACTGTGGTTCGCGAGGTTTCGGAACAACTCGAAGCGCTGCCAACCTTCTTTGAACAAATGACTGCGATTGCGCTGCTCGCCTTTCGCAATGCTCACGTCGAACTCGCCATCCTTGAAACCGGACTCGGCGGGCGGCTCGATTCCACCACGGCTGCAAACGCGCGTATCGTCGCCATCACATCGATAGGTTTCGATCATGAAGAATATCTCGGCCACACGATCGAGAGTATCGCCGCCGAAAAAGCCGCGATCATTCGACCCGGTGTGCGCGCCGTCATTGCGCGACAGCCAGAACCTGCGGCACTCGATGTACTGCTCAAGCGCTGCAAAGCAGTCGGTGTCGCACCGATTCTCGCGGAATCAAACGCGATTGACGGCCTAACCCTCGGCCTGCGTGGACGGCATCAGGTCGATAACGCCGCGGTTGCGATTGGCCTGGCTGAGTTACTGAACGATGAAGGCTTCGAGATTTCACGTTCTGCAATCGTCGACGGCCTGAAAACCGCTGAGCACGCCGGCAGACTCGAACTGATCGCACACAGACCGCCATTCCTCATTGACGGCGCACACAATCCCGCCGGCGCTCAGACGTTGCGAGCGTATCTCGATGAGTTCGCACCGCGACCATTGACATTGGTTTTTGGAGCAATGCGTGATAAGCAACTGGAGCAAATGGGTGAGATTCTGTTTCCGGTCGCAGACGTGCTGGTTCTGACTACGATCGACAATCCGCGCAGTGCATCGATGGACATTTTGCAAACGATTGCCAGCCGCTTTGCTAAAGGAAGAGTGTTGCCGGCTGAGTCGAGCAGAGACGCGCTGCGAACGGCCATCGCAAATACGTCTACAGAAGGGCTCATCTGTGTCGCCGGGTCGCTTTACCTGCTCGGCGAGGTGCGTCCGCGAATCCTGAGTTTAGGAGAATCATGACTACGCCACACAAGGAACTGCCGAAAATAATCAACAGTGAAAAGGTATTTGAAGGCCGCGTCTTCAACGTCACACGTGATACGGTGAGTGAAGGTGAACACACGTATACGCGTGAAGTGGTCCATCATTCGGGCAGTGCGGTGATTATTCCGGTTTACGACGACGGCACGGTTGTCCTTGTCAGGCAGTATCGACACCCTGCCGTTCGATACCTGCTGGAAGCACCTGCCGGCACTCTTACGAAAGGTGAACGACCGGAAGCCGGCGCAGCGCGCGAACTACAGGAGGAGCTCGGACTGTCGGCCACACGGCTTGAAAAACTCTCGGAATTTTTTGTCTCGCCGGGTTTTCTTGAAGAGAAGATGTGGGTGTTTCTCGCGACCGACTTTACGGAAGGAGAACAACGGCTCGACGACGACGAGTTTCTGGATCTCGTGCGTTTGCCGATTGCTGAAGCCCTCGAGATGATCACGAGCGGCGAGATTCAGGATGCGAAGACCATCATCGGGTTGATGCTGGCAGCGCCGCGAGTCGGATTATCAATGCTGGAGACTAAATACCCTGCGGTTTGATCCGCAGATTACGCAGATTCTAACCACGCTGTTGACCACCACCTGCCAACCCCCTAAACTCATCTGAGTGTTCACAGAAGAACCTTCCCAACAACAGACAACGTGGCTACCTGAAGAAGAGCACGCCCAGCCGCCGGCAATTCCAACCGCTGCCCCAGTTCAGCCACCGGCGAAACCCGAATGGTGGGCCTCATGGATCGACGTGGGAATCGCCGTCGCTGCGTGGATAGTGAGCGTAATCTTCCTCCTGTTCATCCCGGTTATTTACGCGCTTCCCTACATGATCTACCGGATCGTCAAGACAGGCGCTCCTTCTCCGGAAGCGCTGGCGTCGGACAAGATGCTGATCTTCTTTTCTGTGGCCGCAATTCTTCCAACTCACTTGCTCACGTTTGTCCTGGTGTGGGCGATTGTCAGCTACGCAGGCCGGCGTCCATTCTGGAAAAACATCGAGTTTGACTGGCCACCAAACTCCAGTCACGCAATGACCATCGTGGTGAGTGTGGGTCTGGCTATCGTTCTTTTTAGTCTCGCATTTTTGATCACGTCGCTTTACGGCGAACGCAAGACCGATCTCGATCTGATGATCGAAAGTTCAATTTACACGCGTATTGCGACCGCATTCGTCGCCGTTGTCACCGCGCCGCTGGTTGAAGAACTGATCTACAGGGGGCTGCTTTACAAAGCACTCGAGAAGGCCGCAGGAGTTGCTATCTCGATCCTCGTCGTCTCGCTTTTGTTTGCGGGCGTGCACGTCTTTCAATACCGGAACAATCTGGCGGTGATCGCCGTCATTACGCTACTGAGCATCACGCTGACGGTAGCTCGCGCGGTGTCAGGCAAGGTGCTTCCGGCATTTATTATTCACCTCGTCTTCAACGGCATACAGTCAGTTCTCATCGTATTGTCGGGTTTCATCAGTAAAGACATTCTCAAATAAAGAGGGATGAACGGGTACGACGTCGTCGTTGTCGGAGGCGGTATTGGCGGTCTCACCGTGGCGGCGTTGTTATCTGCTCGCGGCGTGAACGTGTGTTTGCTCGAACGACAGTCGCAGGTCGGCGGGTGTGTCGGGCGTGTTGAGTTTTCCGGGTTTGACTTCGAGCCGGGCATGGGACTCTACACATCGTTCGGTTCCGGCGAGGTTTACGAAAAACTCTTCTCGCAGTTGCCGGTCGACGTTCCGGAAGTATCGCTGCTGCAATCTCCTTACATCCTGCGTCGAGCTGATGGATCAGACACGGCGATTGCCAGCGGCGGTCTCTATTCGATTGCGGGTGGTCCAGCCAGCGTAGCCGAGCGATTACTCGAGTCAATCAAGCTGAGTGGCGGCAAGGTGCGATTGGATACTCCCGTGCTCCGTCTTGCTTACGACGAATCAGGACATGCGGTCGGAGTTGATCTGTTGAGCGGCGAAAGAGTGTTTGCGAAGAGAGCCATCGTCAGCAATCTCACGATTTGGGACACATATGGAAAGCTTGTGGGACTAAACCGCACGCCACCTGAGATCAAGAAACAACTGAATACTCTCCAGGGCACCGGCGTCTACGTTATTTATGCCGTGATGGAAGCAGGGGCTACGGCACGACTGCCTGCTATGCGCATGCGGGTGGAGGACGGCGATGGCTCGTTCACGATGGCTGTAGTCTCGGAGTCTCAGGGAGGTAAACATCCGGTTACTTTCACGACTGACACAGAAATCGATTCATGGTTTACGTATCAGTCCAGTGAGGAAGACTATGACGAATGGGATCAGGCGGCGCTGGAGCAATTCTGGAAACGAGTACACGCCTCGCTACCTGAACTGGGCGCAGACATAGAAATCATCGAAACCGCCAATCCACGTACTTACTACGACCAGACGCGCCGAAAACTCGGGATGGTACTGGGAATCGAGGGTCAACACATTCAGACTCACCAGACGTCGCTGCCGAATGTGTTCATCGTTGGCGATACCGTCAGTCCTGCCGCGAACGTGGACAGCGTAATGGAATCGGCAATCCTATTGACCGGCAGGATTGTCTAGTGTATACAGGCAATAGACAATATGTTCGTTACGGTCGATGAAAGAGACGCACGGCCGCTGTATCAGCAGCTTGTGGATGAGATAAAGACCCTGATTGCTCGTGGTGAACTGGAGGCGGGG